>JAABUK010003753.1_pt1 | contig 25345 bp, 16 predicted proteins | sample 5559141 | NCBI WGS metagenome assembly JAABUK01 (sample SAMN10711869, study PRJNA513367) | rock metagenome | isolation source: Antarctica rocks | place: Antarctica: Victoria Land, Pudding Butte nord | collected 2016-01-03 | reverse complement strand
TGCTGGTGGGATCCTGATTGAGATACAGCGTGGAGCCGCCGGAGAACCAGAGGATGTTCTTTCGGCCGGGGAGTCCGGAGAGGTAGAGGCCAAGCTGCTGCAGGGTGTCAAGATCATTGAGGTACTCGCGCCCGGTTGGGGGGATGCGGGGGAGGCCTCGGTGGGCGGCGTCAAGGAGGAGTTTGCGGTCAGAGGTGAAGTTCTGGAGGAGGACGGTGTTGGCTCCGTAGCGCTCGTAGATGGCGAGTTGCTGGCCGGCTGGGAGGGCATTGAGGAACTTTGTGAGCTGGTAGCTCAGGTACATCTGGTCTTCAAGCTCGAGATTGGTGACGTCGAGGAGGACGATGTCGAGGACGGGTGGGGGGTGGAGGATGAAGTCGTTGTTGTAGGTGCCGCGGGGCTGGGGGGAAGCGGGAGCGGGGGTCTCGGCGAGGGCTGTGGAGGCGTGCTCCTCAAGGGAGGCAATGTCCTGAGGGATGTTGCCGTCGAAGACGTGAAAGGCGGATTTGCGAAGGTTCCTGACGGGGTTCCCGTCGTGGTCGGTGACGGTGACGTCGGTCAGGACCAGGCGGGTGTTGGCGTGGAGGGTGAAGGCGGGCTGGTCGGCTGCGGGGGTAGGAGGGGTCTGGGCGAGGAGAGCGGAGGCAAGGAGCAGAGGGGTGAGGCAGAGGGTGGAACCGAGCGGGCGGAGCAGCATGGCTGACCTCGGCTATCGTTAGGTGGTGCGACCGGCGTTCCCGTAGCCCGGTGGTTTAGACGGGGTTGCCTGTGGACAAGTTGCGGGAAGGTTACACGACCAGTCAAACGTCTGGACGGATCGGGGAATGTGGCAATGGGTAAAGTTCACTGACATTGAGGTACCAAGCGGCATACTGGCGATTTGTTTCCGACTGGCATTTGGTAAGCGAGTGGCATGTACAGAGATCCTGGGCCTGATAGCAAGAGTTCCTTGTCGACGGCGAATGATGATTGCCACCCGCGTTAGCAGCAGTCTTCGATCGCCATTCCGGAAGCGTCTACGCGGTGGCGCTCAGCATCCTCCACGATCCAACCTCCGCTGAAGACGTGGTGCAGGACGTCCTCCTAAAATTCTGGCGCCAGACAGCCACGCCTGGAATTGGAAGCACTTGGTAGATACCTGCCCAGCCATCTCCTGATTTGTGAACGGTGTCGGCGGCACTCAGCCGCAAAAAAGTATACGAACGACCAGGTTCAGGATGCGGCTCCGTCAGAAATTCGCCTCGGGGTACGCGTCGGGAGCGTCTACGCAGAGTATAAGTGAAAAGCTCGCCAGCTTTCCTCAGGTTAGGCCCAGACCCCCACTCGACCTGGCAGCCGTTGACGCAGCAGCAGCTCCACATGGGTTCATCAGCCGTGAAGGTGTCACGCCCTTTCCGAAAAACCATGTGCAGAGCGGGCGGCGTCGCCGTGCAACTCCCCCGGAAGCAACAAGACATCTCGCGATCCGCCTTGTGGATAGGGAGTACGGGCGGTTCGTTGCCTATGCCGATCGGCATCAACTTACCTATCACGACGCTCTATCGCGGCTACTGGACCTTGCTGTGGATTGAGCTTGGCGACTACCGAAGAGGTTGTCGTTGGCGTGGAGAGGCCTTTTATCCAATCAGTCCTCTCCCCCGTCTACCGTACGGTCTCCCGCTCCGTCTCTGTACGCTCCAGCTCGGCGAACATCTCCCGGATCTCCCCGGCATCTTCGAGCTCTAGGGCCGGAGGCGGCTCCGGCTCGAAGTTCCGCGCGAACTCGTCCGTATCGAGCATCTGGGCCAGCCAACACATGGCCTCGGCCAGCTGTTCGACCGACCGAAAACTGATCTCCAACCGGCCGCGGCTGAGGCTGACCGACTCGGGCAGGGAACTGAGAGTGACGGGATCGATATCCCGCCGGACCAGCGACCGGAGCTTCTTGTGGGAGACGCCGGCCTTGGCCTTCCGGATCTGCTCGATGTAGCTCGCAGTGTCATCGGCCTCCCGTACCCCCTCGAGGAACTTGGCCAGTGCCTCGCGCTCAACCAGCCGGGCGGTACCGATGGGGACGGCCGGGAGCAGTTCCAGGAGCTTCTGGGCGGCGCGGGGCTGCAGCTCGAATAGGTTCTGGAGGTCGTGGCGGTCGTAGTGGGAGCGCACAGAGTTCGCGACCGAGCGGCGGATCTCGTGCAGACGCGGGAGCCAGGCGACGGGGCGGGGCATGGCGAAGCTCCTAGGTTTAGCTTCTAGCTGCTAGCCAAAAGCCTTTCTGGAATGGAGTTTAGAGGTTTCCGGGGAGGGGGGTAATAGCTGCGCGATCGCGCACTAATCCAACTCTGGGCAGCTTCCAATTACCCACGACAATGCCAATTCTAGAAGGTAAACTGTCCACATGGCCGATGCAGCTGAAATCCAGGGCGAGAATCTGGAAGGGCAGGGAAGCGGCCCGGATCTGGTCCTGCTGCCCCCAGGCGCACCTCTTCCCGGCCTTACCCCGGCCCAGCGGGAGCTGCGCCGGCGGGTGCTCGACGCGGTCCCGGCGCCCTCCACGAAACTCGCCTACGGGCATGCGCTCGACCGCCTGTTCGGCTTTTTGGCCGGACGGCCGCTCGACCGGGCTCTGCTGCAGGGGTGGCGAGCCTCGATGGACGGCCTGGCCCCGTCCACCATTAACGTCCGGATGTCGGCGGTGCGGAAACTGGTAGCGGAAGCCCGGGCGAGCGGGATGCTGGGGGTCGACGAGGCCGCCCGTCTCACCGACGTCCCCAACATCCGGCAGCAGGGAACCCGCCTGGGCAACTGGCTCACCCGGGAACAGGCCAAGGAGCTGCTGGCCGTCCCCGATCGATCGACCCTCAAAGGAAAGCGCGACTACGCCATCTTGGCCCTCCTGGTCGGCTGTGCGCTGCGGCGGCAGGAGCTCGCCTCGCTTGACGTCCAGACCATCCAGATGCGGGAGGGCCGATGGGTCCTGGCCGATTTGGTGGGGAAGGGAAGACGGGTCCGGACGGTTGCGGTTCCGCTCTGGGTCAAGCAGGGGATCAACGCCTGGCAGACCGCGGCCGGGATCGAGGAGGGCCGGTTGCTCCGGTCCATAGGAAAGGGTGGTAAGCGGGTGGGCGAGGCTCTGAGTGACTGGGCGGTCTGGGATGTGGTCCAGAGGTCAGCTCACGAGATCGGGATCGAGCGCTTCGGCGCCCATGACCTCCGCCGCACCTGCGCGAAGCTCTGCCGCAAAGCCGGCGGGGATCTCGAACAGATCAAGTTCCTGCTTGGGCACTCCTCCATCCAGACAACAGAACGGTATCTCGGGTCAGAGCAGGAGATCGCCGTCGCGGTCAACGATGAGATAGGTCTGTGAGGGATCCCGTTTAACCGGTGACCCCTCCGAACTCAGCATAGCTGCAGAGCCGGCTGCACCTGTGCTTGTTCACCTCACCGAGCCCTTATCTTGGCAGGCTCTGCGTGTCCAGTGCTGCGAGACCTTTTTATTATTTCTCTGCTGGATCAATGGTCTGGCGACTAAGATCTCGCTCTTGGGGTCGGGAGATCGAGGCTCCTTGATTGTCGCGGAGGGTGAGAAAACGTTTGAGCGCGGCGGCTGCTTCGGCCTTGTGCCCGAGGGCGCGCTCGGCCTGGGACAGCCGGTACCAGGTGGCCTCGTCGGCGGGACTAGTATCCGCGGCTGACTTTAGATAGGGAAGAGCGGCTGCGGGCTGGTTCAATGAGGTCAGAACGGTGCCAAGGCCAAGGTTTGCCTCAGGGAAAGCGGGGTAGGTGCGGAGGGCGGCTTCAAAGAACGTCCGGGCTTCGTTGAAATTGCCGGAGAGGCGATTGAGTTCACCGATCTCGTAGGCGGCGTTCGCATTATCGTGGTTGAGGTTGAGTTCCGCCCGGAACTCAAGCATGGCGGCCTCGAGATCTTCCGGGCGATGGCTGTCGCGAGCGCGTTCACGGAGCACACGTCCTATACGATAGTGCGTGCCGGGGTGATTGGGATCGAGTCCGAGGACCTTGTGGTAAGCGAGGAGGGCAGCGTCGTGCGATCCCTGGCTTTCGAGGGCCTCCGCCTGTGCCTGGTAGCGCCACACGGACTCGGGCGCGACCTTGGCGAGAGACTGCACAGTAAGGTACGCGAAGTTACCGAAGATACGTTCGTTGTGATACAGCACCTCGGGGTCCTGGGGGAAGAGGCGCTGGAGCTCAAGCGCGATGCCGACCGCCTTGGCATCCTGTCCGGTAGCGGTGTAGACGCGTTCGAGTTCAAGTCCGCTCTGGCGCTTGACGGGCGGCTCCGCTGCGGTCTGAAAGGTCTGCTCGAGCGGAGCGACGGCAGCATCGTAGTGGCCGAGTTCGGCGTTCGACATGGCAATCAGGCCGTTGAGGTGGGCCAGCGAGGGCTTCAGTTTTCGTGCTTGCTCGAGCTCACGGAGGGAGCCGGCGAAATCGCCCTGCTGGAAGAGCAGGGCACCCACGGTGGCGTGTATCTCGGCTACTTCGGGATGCGCACGGCTGAGTACCATAAACTGCTGGCGGGCGCCGTCGAGGTCGCCTGCCGCGAGTGCGCGCTGGGCGGCTGCATAAGCCTGGTCGAGATCAGGTTGCTGCGCCTGGAGCGTGCGACATCGGCTGCCTAGGCTTGACGAAAGAACTAGTGCGCTCGCGAGCAGGGCTGATTGGAATCGATAGATCACTCATTGCCTCCGCACGCACTCAGGGCCGGCTGCTCCCATCAGCCGTCCCCTGCCTGAGCAGGCGCACCGGTCCAAGCAGGCCAGCCGGCACCAGAGGTGAGGCGGCCTTGTACGGATTGCGCGCGGTAAAAGTATACTTCTCCTCCGCGTCAGGCTGGGCGTCGCCGATCAGGCGATTGACCCACAGGTTGACGACCCGCACCTCGAGAAGGTTGTCCCCGGGGTGCATGGCTGAAGTCACATCAACGCGAAATGGCGCCTTCCAGAGTGTGTCGAGGGGCTTGCCGTTGAGGGTTACTTCAGCAAGATTGGCCACGTCGCCGAGGTCAAGGTAGAGGGACGCGCCAGTCTTGAACCACTCTGCAGGCCCGTCGATGTGCTTGGTATAGCTGCCGTGACCGGAGAAGTAGCGCACTCCCCGGTCGGCATTGTTGCTCCAGGATCCAAGGCTGGCGAGGTGAAGGATCTCGGGCTCGCCACGTTTTTCTTCGAACCTGACATCCCAGGGACCGGTGACCGACGCGAGCTCGGTCTCGCTGACCTTCGGCGCAACGCGGACGGTCTCTTTCGAGGGGTGACGGAAGACGACAAAGACGGTGCCGTAGGGCTCAAGGGAGAGTGGGACGGTGGTGCGGCCGTTGCTGGTCTGAAAGGCTGCCGCTTCCATCATGCCGGTATCCGAGTGCCAGAGTTCGGGGGCCTTGCCGCTCAAGAGAAAGCTGGCCTCGGTCTGTTCCGTGTGCCCTCTGCGATTATCGACGAAGAAGATGTCGGCGTCGGGTGTGCGTCGATGGACGAAGAGAACTTCGCTGTCGGGCTGCGATTTTGTGTAGGTTGCGTCCGGCATCAGATCGAGCGACTTCAGCGCGGCTTCGACGGTCTCGGCCTGCAGTACGCGCCCCTTGCCGACCTTGCGGATCGGCTCACTGCCGGTGCCCCAGAGTCCCCGCACGATGGAGGCGAAGGCGGCCTGGTCATCGGCGAGTGATGGATCTCCGACCGGTGGTCTGCCGATTACGACTACGCCGCTCCTGACCAGCGCCTCGATGCGGCGGAGCACAGGCAGCGACATGTGCTGGCTGTAGCGATCGAGCACGAGCACCCGATAGCGCATGCCGCTGTCGCAGACAAGAGCACCCTTGTCGACGCGGAGCTTGTGTTCGAGGATGTCGCTGTTGACATAGTCGAAGTTATATCCGGGCGGGACGTCGGGCGAACGCTCGCTAAAGATGGCGGTGATGTTGCTGTCTTCGCCATAGAAGTAGGCGATGTCGGCGACAAAACGGCCTTGCTGGAGCAGGAAGGAGCTGCGGGCGAGGTAGGTGATCCAGGGCGCGGCCTGCTCGGCCCAGGTCTCGTTGCGATTGAACCACTGGCCGAAGGGTCCAAGGGCGAGACCCGGTGCAGGGCTGCCTCCATCTCCGCCGCCGGCACCGGTGAGCGGCTGGTGGACGGACGAGTGGATAACGAAGCGGTTTAGGCCCATCGCGAGTTCCTTGTCAGCGGTGGGCTTGAGGGTGGCGGGCGACCAGCCCCACGGATTACTGGAGGCGGTCATGGACTCGGCGGCGACTAGGTTTTGGCCGTAGATGTGTGCGACCGAGGCGGACTCGCGGATATCGCCGTTGTAGCCATATTGTTCGGCGTTGACGCCGGGTCGCTGCACCCACATGGCGGACATGGGCACATCGTCCGCGCGCTTCATCTCCATGCCGTCGCCGATGGTGGCGCGTCCGGCCTCGTGCGACTCGCCGTACTGGCCCATGCCGCGGGCGTGCAGCATGTCCGCGATCACGCCGTAGTGATTTTCGCTGAGCAGATCCGAAATGGTGCGACGGTAGTCCCATAGAAAGCGATCGCTCTCGGCCGCACTGCCGATGACGCGGCCGGTGAGCACCGGCATCCACGGATGAGCATCGTAGCCGCGGCGCTTCGAGAACTCGGCGAGCATGTCGTCGGTCCAGTTCTGGGTGCCGGCCTCCCAGCTGTCGGTGATCACATAGCGCAGACCCTGCTTGCCCATGAGGCCGCGGGTCGCGTCCTCATAGTTGTCGAGGTAGTGGCTGAAGTAGGCTTCGACGTCGGCGCGGTTCAGCTTGTCGACCTCGGGCCCGGTCGCCTCGGGCGGAGCCGGATGGTTGGTGATGCCGGTGAGCGAGTAGCCCATGCGCAGGACGGTCCAGCGGCCGGCGCGCGGAGTCCAGGCGAGAGTGCCGTCGGGCTTCATCTTCGAGGTGAGATCGATGACGTCTGTCTTGGCTACGGCCGTGTTCGGCGCGGACTCGGGCGTGGCGAAGGCGTAGAGATCGGGCAGCGTGGCGAAGGCAGCCTTCTCCTCGTAGCGGTTAACGCGCGCGCCGGTGTGCAGAACGAACTCTGCCACACTGTGCATCGGCGGTCCTGAGGCGGGCTTGCCGCCGAAGTCGCGCATGTCGATATCGCCGAGCATCGCCGCCGCCGGCACCTTTTCAGCGTAGGAGAGCCGGAAGAAACGGGCGGAGACGGGCGCAAAGCTCATCGTGTGGCTGACGGCCCCAGAGGTGGGCATGCGAACGATATCGGTGAAGGTGTGGCCATCGGCGCTGCTCTGAAGCACCGGCCCATTGCCGGTCTCGCCGCCGAACTGGGCCAGCGGATCGCGCGGGCCGCCCATGACGAAGGTTGCGGCCTCGACGGTGACAGGATGCGGGAACTCGTATTGTATCCAGCTGGTCTGCCCGGGTTTGGCGGCCGGGAAATGTACGTCGCTGTTCAGGTCGTTGTCCCAGAGTTTGGCGGCGTCAATCGCTGATGCGGTGTCGGTGGTGACGGTCGGATTGAGGGTCGTTATCGGGACTTCGGAGGCGGGTTCCCTGAAGGCAACGACCACGGTGTCGGCGCCGAAGTCGACCGGGGGCGGCGGCGGATCGCCTCCACCCATGGCGCCCATGAGATCGTTCTGCGCGAGGTTGCCGAAGGGTCCGGTCTGTCTCGGCGGAGGCGGAAGCACACCGTGAAATGGCCTTCCGCCCTCGACGGAGGTTTCGCTCCACACGACCTTCTTCATGGCCTGCTGCGGCTTCACCCACGGACCTCCGCTCTCGCTCCACCCTGGAGAGCCGGCGACCGCCATCTCGAATCCGTAGCTGTTGCCCTTCTCGATCGCGAACCGAAATGCACCCTTCCATTCCGGAGTCATGTAGATGAGCCGCTTGTCGACGACCTTCGGAGTATTCAACGCGGCATCGAAGTTCTGAAAGCCGGCAAGACCGATGCGATGCATCCAGTCGAGATCCTGCGTGATGCCCTCCTTGGTGATGTTGCCATTCATCCAGTGCCACCAGACGCGGGGGCGGGCGGTGGAAGGGGGCGAGACGAAGCCCTGCGCGAGAGGATCGCCGGCGGCAGGCGCTGCTGCCGGTTGCTGTGCTGGCGCGGTTGAGACGAGACAGGCGGATAGCACCAGACAGGCAAGAAGCGCCACTCGTTGATGCGGGTAGCAGAGGCTAGTGCGTGGCATCGGCGACCTCCGTTGCGGGCTTCTGCAGGGTGCCGGAGAAGGCATAGGAGCCGGAGGGAAGGAGAAACTCGCCATCGGATCTTCCGGCTTTGAGGGTGCTCTTCCCGTCGGCGAGGGAGGCGCCGTTGAGCATCAAGTTGAGCGCGTTTGAGCTGCGCGTAGAGAGGTTGGCGGTCGCGTTGGGCGGAACGACTACGTTCCACCGCACCGATTGCCCCACAACCGACCAGTCCGAATGCACGGTGCCGTAAGCGGAGTCGTAGTCGAAGGCGAGGTGGCCGAGACGCGCGTCGAAATTGGGATGGAGCGCGATGGAGTGGAAGCCAGGATCGGAGGCATCGGTGTCGACGCCCGCGGCGTACCGGTAGAGCCATTCGGCGACGGCACCATAGGCGTAGTGATTGTAGGAGTTCATACTGGGGTCGTCGCGCATCTTGTCGCCATTCCAACGCTCCCACGTCGTGGTAGCGCCGTGGTCAATGAGGTAGCCCCAGGATGGGTACTCGCGATTGAGCAGAATGCGGTACGCGACGTCCGAGTGACCGGTGTCCGAGAGCACCGCGAGCAGGTAGGGCGTACCGAGGAAGCCGGTGCCGAGCAGCCAATGATTGGCGCGAATCTTGGCAACTAGTTTGTCAGCGGCCGCGGCGCGCAACTCCTCCGGCATGAGGTGCATGTAGAGGGCAAGAACGTACCCGGTCTGGGTCTCGACCGGCAGCGTCTTCGAACGTTCGGCATCGACAGGATTGACGGTCGGCGGCGGGATGCTGGGAAAACGATCGACGGTGCCAACGAAGCCGTCGGAGCGGATGAAGGCCTTCTGAAATGCGCTGCGGATGGTCTCGAACTGCTGCGTGTAAAGATCCGCGTCGGCGGTGCGATGGGTCGCGAGCGCCATCTGGCGCATGAGGGTGACGTCATACGCCCAGTAGGCGGTGGCGAGCAGGTCCTCGGGCGTGGTGATGGTTGGGGTGAGCCAGTCGCCAAACGCAGAGCCGAAGCCGTTGCGCCAGAGGTGGTCGGGGTTCTTGCTCTCGATCTCGGCGAGATAGTGCTGCATGCCATCCCAATTCTCTTCGATGATGCGCGGGTTGCCGGACTGGATCCATCCGGTCCATGGAATGATGACGCCGGCGTCACTCCAGGCGGCGCCGAAGCCGGGGTTGGGCGTGTCGATGCCTGGCGCGAAGATGCCGTACATGAACGTATTAACCTGCGTTCCGTGGAGGTCAGCGGCGTACTTCTGGCTAAAGGTGGTGAGGTCCATGTTGAAGGTGGCGGTGCGCCAGAAGACCTGGGCGTCGGCGCTCCAGCCGAGCCGTTCGTCGCGCTGCGGGCAGTCGGTGGGGACTCCGACGAAGTTCGATCGCTGCCCCCAGAGCACGTTGCTCCAGAGCTGATTGACCATGGTGCTGCCGGTCGAGAAGCGTGTGGTGAAGGGGGCGTCGGTGTGGAGGACAACCGCTTTGAGCGTGGCGGGGCTTGGCCTGGTGTGGACGCCGGTTATCTCGGCATAGCGAAATCCGTGAAAGGTGAAGAGGGGCTGGAAATCCTCGAAGCCGCCGACGCTGCCTTTGCCGCCTGCGAGAATAAAGTGGTCGGTGGCCTTCGCGGTGCGGAGATTGTCGGTGTAGAGCGTGCCGTCGGGGTTGAGGACCTCGGCGAAGCGAAGTTGGATGCTGTCGCCAGCACGTCCGTGAACATGGAGACGTGGAAGCGCGCTCATGTTCTGGCCGAAGTCGAGAACGTAGACACCGGGCCTGGGCTCGGTGATCGACTTTGCGGTCATGACACGCTCTTCTCGGATCGGCGGAAAGAACTGTGCAACGATGCGGGGCTCTTTCGCATTGACAATGGTGGCGGGGTGCCAGGCCGAGTCGACGAACGCGGCGGTGTCCCACCCGGGCTGCAAGCGACGGTTGTCGTCGGTCTCTCCGTCGTAGATTTCGGCAAAGACAATGCTTGATGTGTCTGCCTTCCAGGTGCTGTCGGTGGCGATCCAGTCGACGCTGCTGTCGGCGTACTCGAGCCGGAGCTGGGCCTTAAGCGCGGGCTGCGTTGCCCCATAGTTATTGCCCTGGCGGAACCAGCGCAGGGGCGTGCTGTACCAGCCGGGCGCGAGGTATGCGGCGAGCGCGTTCGGGCCGCGGTGGATCTGTCTGGTGACGTCGTAGACCTGATAGGGAACGTGTTCGCGAAAGTCCATCCACCCTGGAGACAGGATCTGATCGCCTACCGGGCTGCCGTTGAGATGGAATTTGTAAGCGCCGAGCGCGGTGGCGTAGAGGCGGGCCGAGACAAGAGATTTCGACTGAGGCGAGAAGATCTTTCGGAGCGCGGCGACGGGGCCGGTGGGCCACGGGAGGCCGCCGTCGCGGCTGCCGAAGGAGTCGGACGCGGGCTTGTACGGTTCGGCGTCCTTCCAGTTGCTGTCTTTGTGCGCAGGCTGCCACCAGCCGTCGGGAGCGTCGAGTTCTGCCTTCCAGCCTTCGGCGGCGCTGGTCAGGAGCTTGGTCGAGCCATCGGTGTACGCAATGAAAAGGACTGCGCTCATGGGTGCCTGCGTGGAGACCTGCTGCACTTGTGGAGACTTGTAGCGGGTGATCCCGATGGCAAGAAAGTTGTCGCCCTGGTGCAGGTCGGGTGTCACGTCGACTCGCTCGTAGGTGCCCCACGGCATCTGCTTCCAGGGGGCGAGAGGCTTGGACTGAAGTACTGGCGTGCCGTTGATCCAGGCGGTTGCGGTGTCTTCACCGGTGGTATAGAGGACGGCGCGCTGGACCGGCTTGTCCGCGGTGAAGTGGTAGCGGAAGTCGTGGTGGGTGTCACGCAAGGGCACCGTGCTAGAGGCGGTGTTGGTGATCCAGACGGCGCCGGACTCACGGATGCTGTGCAGCTCGGCGGGCTCGTAGCCGATCCAATCGGCGTGCCAGTTGCTTTGTTCGAGGAGGCCGGTCTCGAACCAGCTTACGTCACTCAAGGGGTACGGTTTGTTGTTCGCATCCCAAACTGTGACCCGCCAGAAGTAACGCTTCTCCGGATGGAGTTCAGGGCCGGCGTAGGCGATGCCGGTTGAGGTATCCGAGGCGACACGGCGGCTGTCCCAGATATCAGGCTTCGCAGCGGGGGCGGTTGGTCTGTGGCTGAAGACGCCGATCTCGTACGCTGTCTGGTGCGCGTCGCTGCGTGGATCCTGAATGCGCCACGAGAGCATCGGATGCTGGCTGTCGAGGCCAAGTGGATCGGTCAGGGACTCACATTGCAGCGCAGTTGGCCGGGTGCTCGGGGGAGCTACGGCAAAGAGAGCGCGAGAGCTTGCAGACACCAGGGATGCGATAAGAGCCAAGCGGAGGGAAGCCGATAGGAGAGAGGAAGGGGGCGGAAGGAGCGTCATCATGAGGTCAGCCGTTCGCGTTGCAGTTGAAGGAAAGTTATAGTGCTTGGCGAGACGAGTCTGTCAACAGACCTGAAGCGCCCGCAGGCCAAGTAAGCTCGCCACCTTTTGAAGCTTCGATGCAATGTGGCCGAGACCGATGGCGCAATGGTGGGCCGGGCCGTGGGAGTTCCAGGCCTCGGTAAAACCGCGAGCGCCGAGCGGAAAGCGGTACCGACTATTGGTGTTGCCGATCTCGAGGATTGCACCCGGAACACTCTCGCCCTCCGCGATAAGAAGCATGAAGCCGAGGTCGCGGTCTTCGACGACGGAGAGGAGTGTGACGGGTCCGTGCTGAACCGACATCTCGACCGACAGACCGGCTCCGACCTTGCCATGAAAGACGCGGAGCGGACGGACCTTGATCTTGCCCTCCGCGATCCCGATGTGGCCAGGGCCGTCGTGGCCCATCAGGATGATGTCGGCATCGAAGTCCATCGCGTAGAACTCGGTGAAGGATCCGCCCGCACCGAGGAGGTCCATGATCTTCATGGCAATAACGTTCTTGACCTCGTACTCGCCTGCAACCGGAATACCGCGGCCAGTCAGCATAGAGGCTCCGAGTATGATCGAGCTTATGGTGTCCTCGTTTTCGGGGATACCCGAACCCTTATAGAAGTAGGCCAGCAGGTCGAGGCTTCTGCCGACGGCGAGACGATCGAGTGCGACCGCGGTGTTCGCCGCGCGCATAAGTTCTTCCGTCGAGCATTGACTGTCGATAGCGAAAAAGCTGCGGAACTCTTCGATCTTCTGTGCGGTCGACCCGGCGTCGACATCGCGGCGCAGGGTACTGAGTTCGTCGACCTCGATCATCTCGATAGGAAGATTGAAGCGGCCCGAGACCTGTACCAGATCGGTGGCGAGATCGAGCATACCGCCATAGTAGTGACCCATGAGGCCAAGCCGGCTGTGTGCGAGATGGTGAACGACCTCCGCTGCCGAAAGCCAATCTTCGAGCTCGCGAGTGACGATGGCATCTCCGTGGAGCATGCCCGTGACCTGGTGAAAGGGGATGTCTAGGCGGCGGAGAACGTTTGCAATCTCGGGCACCGGGCAGGAGTTGCAGAAGGCCAGCCACTCCCCGGTCATCGCGGTGCGGCTCTCCATCGCGTTGAAGCGATCGTAGTCGATAGAGGAGGCGGGCTGCAGGTTGAGTAGAAGCACGGGTACGCCGGCGCGCTTGATGAGCGGAAGTACGGTGGCAGAGAGGGCGTATGTGGTGATATAGACGAGCACGAGCTCGATGTCTTCGCGACGGGAGCGATGAGCGGCTTCGAGTGCCCCCTCAGAGCTGTCAACGAGACCGAGGTTGACGACGACGCGGTTGTTGGTTGAGATCATACGCTCGACCTCTCCGAGATAGCCGACCAGGCGTTCTTCCAGGCCTTCGAACTGACTCCAATAGGCCTCGAGCCCGAGGCCGACAAGGCCAATGCGGAGCTGGCGATATTCACTCTGCATGCGCCGTCTCTCCCCCGGCGGGGCGCGCGGCCTCAGTCCGGCCTGCTCCATCGCCCGGCATATAGAAGACCTCATGCATGATAGCGAAGCGCTCGCCTGGCCGGAGCGAAGGTACAGGTCTAAAGAGGGGCGCCATGGTCTGCTGCCATCGAGCATCGACCTCGTTCTGCGCCATGTGGTGAAGAAAGGCTTCAAAGTTGGGGACCAGCAGGTAAAGGAAGAGTTCCTGTCCGCGGCGAAAGATCGAGTACTCGCGCGCACCGGCGGCGCTCAATTCAGCGAGAAGCTCCGGCCAGACATGGCGATGCGCTTCGTCATAGGCCTTTTCCTTCCCTGCCCTGATGCGCAGTTGGAAGGCGACTCGCTGCAGCGCTTCGCCGTTTGGTTCGTTAACGATAGGTCACCACCGCGACCTCGAAGGGCTCCAGCACGAGGGTTGTTCCCGAGACTGGTTTCATCTGCGGTTTGCCGTCCGCAGTTGATGGCGCAACATAGGTTATAGTCGCGCCGCCGGCGTCATCAGGCAAGGTAAGCTGCTGCTCGCGATTGCGCTTGTTGACGACGAGCAGCTTGCGCCCCCGAGAGGTCTGGAAGGCCTGCGCGCTGGTGAGACCGTTTGGCGTCGTGGTGGTCGCGAGCTTGTCTCCGAGGCCGAAGTTCTCGAGTAGAAGCTTCAGCGTCCAATAGCGGGCGTTCGGCTCGGACGTCCTGTAGTTGATCATGCTGACGCTCGGGAACTGCGATTTGTACCCAACCAGCTGTGATTCACCGATGACGTCAATTCCCATGCGGGCGCACTGTGCGTAGAGGTCCGCGTACATGGCTCCCGCGAGATTCCAGTAGGATTTCGGTTCGTCCTTCGCGACATAGCTGCCGCCGCCACGGATCTCCTTCTCGTCTTCGGGAAGAATGACCCCGAGTTCGTTGAGGTCCGTCTTGACGTTTGGTGCATAGCGTTTGCGGATCGTCTCGACGTATCGGACGGTATTAAGGAAGCCCTCCTGCTGGTTGAAGAAGGTGTATTGCCAGTCGTCGAGAGTTTCTTCGGGAGAGGGCGTCGCGTAGAAATGATATGTGATGAAATCGATTAAAACCCCGCTGCGATGATGCGCCGGGTTGAGGAAGTACTCAAACATCTCCGGGGCTTTGCTAGGCTGCGCGAGTGCCAGGGCCATGAATTTCAGGTTGGGACTAACCTTGAGCATCGCAGCAGTGACGGCATCGTAGAAGCGCGTGTAGGTTTCGGGCGACCAGTGGTGCTCAAACTCGATCTCATTGAGCACCTCCCAATAGGCCACCTTGTAGTGATGGCCAGACTCATGGCGTTTGCCGAGTTCGTCGATGAATCCGCCCTGGGTGTACCAGGCCAGGAGGCGTGCGAAGTACTCCGACACCTCCTTCATCGAGGGATCGCGCAGATCGGTTCCCTGGGTGTAGTTCCAGAACACCTGGTTGGGATCATCGGGGTAGCTGACGGGCTTGTCGGTCTTGTACATCCAAGCGGGAATGGTGCTGAAATTCAGAACCACCGTGTGACCATCGGTAGCCTTCATGAAGTCATCAAGTGTGGGATCGATGTGCGAGAAGTCCCACGAGGTGCTGCCTCCCGCGGGCGGGGCAAGCTCGGCAACCGCCTGCCGCGGATATGGAAGCCACGGCACGTAGCGAACGTAGTCTGCGCCCAGGGCACGGAGGGCAGAGAAGGAGCCATCGTGCATGGATGAGCCGCGCAGCAGCATGGGATTGACGACGACCTGCAGAGTTGGCGTGGACTTCGAGAGCGTGGATTTATTCCAGTCCACCGTAATTCTGGTCGTCTGCTCGGGCATCTGTGACGCGGCAGAGGTCGCCGCAATAAGTAGCGCGATCGCGACCGCCAGATGGCTCAACCCGCCGCTCGTTACCGGCACCGTCGCGTTTCTTCCGTACATCAACTCTCCCGATTTCTGGCTTGCCCGTATGTGCATGAATTGGCGACGTCCTGTCGATAACCTGGATCGATGCAGAGATGGAGGCTATGGGTTGAGGGAGTCAAAGCCTCATAATCTGAAACTAGATTCCGCTAGAAGGTGATCTTCCCGCCGAGTTGGAGGATACGTCCTGGCCGGGAGGAGATGATCTTGCCGAAGTTGTTGTTGACGCTGCCCAGGCTGAGCTGGTCGTTGACGTTGCGATCTATGGCGCCCGTTCCGGGTCCACCCGCCGATGCGGACGCGGAGGTCGGGTCAACCCCGTATTGCGTGTGGTTGAAGGTATTGAACGATTCAAGACGAAGTTGGAGGTTAATCCGCTCGTGGAGGGTGAAATTCTTGAGAGCGCCGAGATCCCAGTTATTGATGCCCGGCTCGCGGAGGATGTTACGCCCGCTATTGCCGAAGGATCCGGCGAGCGGCTGCGAGAACGCAGCGGTGTTGAAGTAGCGGTTGAGACTCTTGGTAAATCCGGCGTTGGGGTTGGCAACTTGGTTAGCGCGCTGGTTGAAAGCCGTGAGCAGGCCGTATTTATCATTGGCTTGGATGGAGTAAGGGAATCCCTTCTGAAATGTAGCGATCCCGGTTACAGACCATCCTCCCACCGCTGCATCCACAAGGCGATTGCTATCGCCGAGCAGCTTCTTGCCGTGGCCGACGGGAAGATTGTAGACAAAGCTGGCCACGAATCGCTGACCGACATCGAAGTCCGATCGTGCATAATCAAGCGACGGATTGCGGTCGTTGAGATGACCCGCGAAGCCGTTGGTAGCACCGATGCCTGCAGCGGCTGACTTGTCATCCATGCTCTTGGAGTAGGTGTAAACCAGAACGGCGGCGAGATCGGAGGTGCGGCGCTCAAACTTGACGTTGCCGGCGTTGTAGTTGGAGTATCCGATCCATTTGCTATCGAGCGTAATGGTGCCCGCGAAGTTGGTTAGAGGACGGCGATTTGTTGCCGGGCAATCCCCGCCCTTGCCCTGGTTAGCGTCGCAGAACGCCGGGTTAGAAGGAGCGAATGGCTGATTGAGGTTGATTCGATCCAGGAGGTGAGTTCCTTTGTTGCCCACATAGTTGACCTCGAGGGTGGTATTCGGGGCCAGTTCGCGCTGAACGGAAAGGGAGTACTGCTGGACATACGGGTTTACAGGATTCTCTGAAATGATTACAGCGATAAACTGTCCACCTTCGGTTGCGACACTCACCGGGTGAGGTGTTGCGGTCGCAGGGAACAGTTGATCGGTCAGCTTGGGCGAACCAATTTGAATGACCGGGTTGATGTTGGTGCGGATAACATAGGGATAAAGATCGCCCGAGTTGTCGATCTCGCGAGTAAGGCTCGAGTCATAGGTGAGACCATATCCACCACGCACAACCGTCCTGTTGTTCCCGAAGGGACGATAAGCGAAGCCGAGGCGCGGGGCGAATGGAGTGTGTGACGCCGAGCGTGGATTGTTACGGCCGCAGTAGCGATAGAAGCCGTTGCCGGCGGGCGCGATGCCGTCGGTGAGCAGCTTCTGATTTGCGAAGCAAAGACCACCCTTGGTGTTCGCCGTATCGATCCAGAACATCTTGTCATTGGTCTCGGTAGGGATGGTGCGGAAGTCCCAGCGGAGGCCGAGGTTGAGGGTTAGGTTTGATGTGGCCTTCCAGTCATCTTGGACGTAGGGGGCGAGGTACTTGAAATGGAACTGGTTAAGGTTGCCGGGGACGCTGCCTGTTGAGAAGGGGCCGGGCTGGAAGGTGGAAGCCCCTGAGTAGTACCCCAGCAGAAAGTCAGCGGTGGAGTTGCCGGTTCCGCAGTAAGCGGTGCTACATCCGTTCAAGAGGCCACCCGGGGTTGCAGCCGCCACCAAGCCTCCGTTCTGGTTGATGGTTGCGCTCGAAAACCCGTAACTGCCCAGGAAATTTCCGGAGAGGTTACGCTTTTGCACCCAGCTGCGATAGTCAAAGCCCAAGCTGAGTGAGTGCTTGCCGTGAATGGAAGTCAACGAATCTGCGATCTCCCACGTCGGAATGTCGCTGGTCGTTGGCGTATTACCCGGGCTGCCGGCGTTGCCGCTGTATCCGCCGATCGAGACGTTTGGATATCCACGCGCGTAATCAGGCAGGTTGGTGAAGACGGACGCGACGTTGAGAGCGGCAGCATCCGTGGTTGAAGCGGGCGTGACACCCTGAATCGACTTGGCACTCAGCTGGCCATAGCGGACATTGTTCACGTTGTTCGGGCCGAGGCTGATCGAGTGAGAGATCTCCCAGCTGGTTGAGTTCTCGGTGAACACATTTAATCCATACGGCAGGGACACGGTTCCGGCACCGGTAACGCTGTAGTCCGCCTTGGTGTAGCGGCCGAAGATCGTACCGAAGCGACTGAGATTCTGGTCGAGGCGATAGGTCTGCTGATCCGTGTGATTGGGCAGCACCGTTCGCAGGATGAAGTTGCCGGTGCATCCTGCGGTGGTGCAGTTGGGCGCGGGGAAGAGAGCCGCGCCCAGGGTCACCTTGGCGATGCGCGAGAAGCGGCCCGGCGCTATGATGTTGCCCGCAAAGGGCGCTCCGGTGAGCGGATCGACTGGCATGCAGGAGTTTCCTGCGGCAATTGCCTTTTGGCACGGCGAGGCTTTGTCGGTGCTGAAGGGAGGCAGGCCCGAGCTGGCAAAGTTGCCACTGAGCTGCGTCGGGTCGGGGACGTTGGTATTAGTGGGGCTGGTTCCGACCTTGATGCGCCAGCCTTCATAGTTGGCGAGGAAAAATGTCTTGTCGCGACCGTTGTAGAGCTTCGGAATGACGACAGGACCGCCGAGGACAAAGCCGAACTGGTTCTGGCGAAGCAGCGGCTTGATGGGTTGGAAGTGCGTATTGGCATCGAAGGCGTCGTTACGGTTAAACTCGAAAACTGCCCCGTGAACCTGGTTCGTTCCGCTCTTGCTGACGATGTTGACCTGGTTCGCGCTGAATCCGAACTCCGCCGAGTAGGTCTCGCTCTGTACTTTGAATTCCTGGATGGCATCCTGCGAGAGGATGACAGCCGGCGTGTTGAGAGCGGTGTCAGTGTTGACCATGCCGTCGAGCGTGTAATTGTTCGATTCCGGCCGGGCACCGTTAATACTTATGGCGTTGCCCTCACCCGAGCGCATCTGTCCCTGCTCGCCGACGGTCTGGACGGCGCCAGCGCCAATGAAGAGAAGGTTAAGGAAATTGCGACCATTCAGAGGAAGCTGCTCGACCTGCTTCTGGCTGACGAGCTGCGAGACGGAGGCCGTGTCGGTATCAAGCTGAACGCCATAGGCATCGACCTGAACTGTCTCGGACGCCCCCCCAAGCTTGAGCTGCGCGTCGATGCGCGCCTGCTCGGCGACCACGACGGTAAGGCTGGTGGTCTGTGTGCCGAAGCCGGGGGACGCGATGGTGACCTTGTAGGGGCCGGGCTGCAACTCAGGAACCGTGTACTCCCCTGCCCCGTTGCTCTTCAGACTGCGGGAGATACCGGTAGCCGTATTTGTGACGGTAACGGTCGCACCGTTGATGGCGGCGTCGCTCACATCACTCACACGACCAAGAATGGTGCCTGTGGACGCGCCCTGCGCCACAGCGTGGATCGTATTTGCAAGCAGGGTAAGCACTAACACCGCAACAAATCGAAATTTCATAGCATCTCCCGCGAATCAGATGAGCAACACACTCTAGTAACTGTTGATGGCTCCACGGAACGGAGCCGATCGAGAGAGTTCCCGCTATGGCACTCAGGGTTCAACACTTGCGGGTGTGAGTTGCGATGACGCTGGAAACCATAGACGCTGTATCTGCCGCTGTCAACAAGGGAGAATAGTTTACCTATTGGATCTGACGACCCAACGAACTCTCTACCTTGCAACGGCAATCCGTCGGTGCCAAGTCGCAAAAAGGGCTGCTTAGGGTAGCCCTTTGTCTCCTGAAAAGCTTAGTACGTTCTTGTGGGCGTGTGAGTGCCAGTCGTACGCTCAACAACGACAGTAGCGCAGTGAGCAGGCCAAAGAGGAGCGAAAAAGGAGTCGACAAGGACATTGAGGCGCACCTCGACCTCATCAAGCAGCACAAATAGGAATTCCTAGTCAAGCGCACCAGGAACGAGCGGATCGGAGATCACATCGCAGTTTTCGTGGGTAGTTCGGGTTTGTCGCGTTCAGATTATTCTTTTTGTGATTTTGGATCGCCTGGAAAACAATGCTGAATGTTTGCGCCGTGGTGAGGGCGGCCCGCTCCGGACGGTAGGCGTGCCGGTCTGGGTCAAGCAGGGAGTCAACGCCAGAATGGCAGCAGGCAGGATGGAGAACGCCTGGGTGCTGCGAGCGGCCGGCAAGGGCGGAAAGTTTCTTGGCGAGGACTGAGCGACTGGGCCATCTGGTCAGTGGTCGAGCAGGCTGCCAAATAGATCGGGATCAAGTGCTTCGGAGCCACGATCATCGCCGCACCTGCGCGAGGCTGAACCGCAGGGCCGCAGGCGTTCTCGGGCAGATCAAGATCCTGCTCGGCATAGCTCCATCCAGATTGCCAAACGAAACGTCGGTTGGCGTGGGGTCACCTCCTTCATGTGCCCACTCCACAGAGGACACTGCGCTCCGGTGGATCCTCATCGACAAAGTAGTCTACCGCGGCTTTATCTGGTCTTTCATTGCACAGGCTGGAGCCCTTGGTGCTCCCTCATTCCAACCGGTTCATCTTATTGCAGCAAACGAGCGTCGAAGGCGTGCTCATACTTCATGACAATTTTCAGTAGATTCGCTTCGGCGTGCTGTGGGTTTACAAGAACGTTCCATGTCTCCGGGACAAGCACGCTGGGAACTTGCAGCAACAGGGAGCGTCCCTCAGAGAGCCAACGGTCTCCGATGTTTTGGGTGAAGGTAATATCCTTTGCCCAGTCTAGAGAGAGAGCGACCAACTCGATCTTTTCGATGGGGAGCGTGTCCGGCCCTTCAATTCTCAGCACCTGAAAACGCTCAGGGCGATCCTCAGAGTCGATTTCTATATGCACGAGCGTTTCGAGGAAGGCCGTTGCTGGATTCAAGGTGCAATAGATGATCGGACGGCCCTTGGTATGCCAACGGCCGGATACGTAAAGCCCACCCGCCCCGTCCAAAGTCTCGTAATTACTGACTCGCCATAGGATCACAGAGGAAGACTTAGGTTGCGAATCCGTAATCGAGTTGTAGAAGCATCTCTTCTACCAACCGCGCCCCAGCCTCCGTCCGCAGCATCTCAAGCGGGCTGCGTCCCTCAAAGCGAGTCTTTGCTTTGCGGAGCCAGCGGGAGGCCTTCGCGTCGTCGCCAAAAGCCTCTTCGGCTAGGGAAGCGATACGAGCGATTCGCACCGCACGATCGGATTCATCGTGGGTCAGAGATTCTCGCCGAGTTTTCCGGTGTACCAGGGTCCGCCGTGGAACAATAAAGCTGTAGATTTCCTCATCGCTCATCCCATGACTGGAAAGCGATTCTACAGAGGTGAGTGGGAGGCGTTCGTCTACCAAACGGGAAAGATCACGGTCCGAACGTAAGGGAGTGACCCCAAGCTTAACCTCTATGCGGCGATAGAACATCGCCGGTTCTCTTTTTGTACGAATCTCGGCAACTTGAGCCACAGACGATCTCCCACGCAACCTGCCATCATAATAGTGGCAACCTGCTCGAATGGCAAATGAAAAGCCAAAACGTCCTCAAGAGCTCCTGCGTTCGGTGTCGACGGCGGGAAAGCTCAATGGACATGGTCTGAGCGACTGGGCTATCTGGTCGGTGGTCGAGCAGTCCCCCAAGCAGATCGGGATCGAGCGCTTCGGCGCTGACGACCTGCGTAAAAACCCGCGCCAAGCGGTATCTGGGGTCGGAGCAGGAGATTGCGATCGCCGGGAAGGATAATGTCGGCATAGAGGGAGGTCTCGATGGCAGAGCAGGCACGCAGACTCCGGATCTGTTCCTATGACCGGGCAGAGGTCCCTGCGGACGCCTACATTCTCACGGACAGCGGCGGGGAGATGTACTTCTGCAACGCACGTTGCCTCGCGATCTGGGCGGTGGACTTTGCGACCAAACCCAATCGACCACCGGAACAGAAGAGCATCATTCTGCACGTGAAGACTCCGACCGGAGTGCAGCGACAACTCCCAAATGCGGACGAGCTCGCATACTGGGCGCTGACCAACGCTCTCAAGAGTGGATGAGGCCGAGTTGGCCTCATCCAGCCCTGAGCTGGTGCCTATTCTTCGCCGACACCATCTGAAGGATCGTCTGCGGCCTCGACCTTCGAGAGCCGCTTCATGCTGGTGGCGTGGATCTCAGCGATCCGGTGCTTGAAGCTATTGCCCTCGACGTCTTCGGTGACCTCGCGATACCGGAGTGTTCCTTCAAGGGTGATGAGCTGCCCTTTCTGGAGGGTCCTGGCGAACTTCGAGAGATTGCTCCAGGCGTAGACGCGATGCCATTCGGTACGGGTCTCGTACTCGCCCTTATCGTTCTTCCAGCTCTCCTGGGTTGCGATAGAGAGGACGACGTACTCGCGGTTGTTCTGAGCGATTTTGGCCTCTGCGTTCTGTCCGAGGCGGCCGATGAGAGTGATTTTGTTGAACATGGTGTTTGGCTCCGTTTCTTTCTGGTTTGTCCGCTGTCTGCGGTACATGCTTGCCCAACGGGTGTGCCGTCGCGACCCACTCCCTCGGCGACTGGACGGGATCTGCGGAAGGGGACCACAGCTTGCCTGGGGGCAGGAGTCCGTACCTCAGAGAGGCGCGTAGCGGATCACGGCAAGGAGAGCGTGCGTCCGAAGGGCGGGGGTGTTCCGAGCGCGGCACGCTGAACGCAGACAGAGGCAAACCGGAAAGGAGCCACCCTGTTCGACGGCCTTTCCTCATGGACGATAGTGCGCAGACGCCTGCTCAGAACTGAGGAGCCGACCTGGAACTCACATGGAAGAACACGAGGGTGACACCCGGAACCGGCAGCTTAGCGGATCGCCCAGTCTCTCGCCTTTGCCATGGTTCTCCGGATGTAGGCAGCTCGTTTAGACGGGCTCGGATCGCGGGAGAGGTAGTCGTCTTCAAGGGCACGTTCGATCCGGTCGTCACTCATGCCATCAGCAAGCGCGGCGACACAGAAGGCGATGTCTGCGGCGGCGGGTCGGTCCTGGTACTTGGATGAGGTGCGGAAGCGCTCAAGGGACAGGGCTGAGGACCTCGGTCCCCTTCGGGGAGAAAGAGAAGCTAGTTGCCGTCGTGCCTCTCGCTCCTGCTCCCGCGCCTTGTACCTCTGCGTGATCTCCTGTTGGAAGGCTTCGGCCATGGGGTACTGCTCTCCCGTGTAGCTCTTAAGCCGTACGAAAGGGAAGAGCCCGTCCGGTTTGCGGTACTTCGGCTTGCAGTTGGTGAAGCCAGGCAGCCGGCCGAATCGCCTCCAGTCGGCCGCACTTGGGTCGGCACCGTAACGGGATGCCAGAGTCTGGGCGGCGAAGGTGCCGAGAAGCCTGGGGAAGACGGTCGCGTGTTTAAGCCACGCCTGGAAGTTGCCGGCGCTGGTCTCGACCACGGCGCAAGGAGTGAAGCCGTCTGCCGAAAGTCGCGCGAGCGAGGCCTCGTCCAGATCGTCGAGCACGGTGAAGCGGTGCTCGCCGGAGGGCCTGAGATAGATGTGTGAGCCGCGGGCATTGCGGTACTTGAGCAGAGAGAGACGTTCGAGCACCGCAGATGCGGGGATGCCGTCGAGACCGGGAAGCATGCCGCGGTCGCTCAGGACACCGACATCGTAGAGCGGCGCCTCGACAGCTCCGAGCATGTTGCTAACTATGGATTCAGTCCTGTCCATCGAATCACCTGTGAGATGTCGTTCTGAAGCCGGAGGGGTGCAGGGGAGGGAAGCGGCTCTCCCCTGCTTCAATCGTCGTGGGTACGCCTACGGCCGGTGTTCTTCATCGACCGAAGGCGGCTTGGCTCGCTTGAGCCGAACCTGTGCCCACGGTGCGGCCTTGCGGATGAAGTCGCGGTGAGCGGCTTCGAGCGTCAGCCGTGCCCGATGGAGGTCGAGCAGGGTGAAACAGGTGGAGCACCCACCCTTGATGCTGCCTCTTCCATCCCGCTGCGGGTTGTAGCGGGGATGCCGGTCGCACTTGGCCTTGACCCGCTCGGCGATCTTGAGTCTGTACGTGAACTGGAACATGATCTCCTCCTTCTCTGCGGAAAGTGCGGGAGCCGGTGGGCTGACTCCCGCTGCGGGTTTAGGCTGCAGTCTTCTTCTTCGCTGCGGTCTTGCTGGCCTTGATTGGGGTTGGCTTACCGGCCTTCTTGCTGTTGGCCTTCTTCGGTTGCGGGCACAGTTGCGGTTGCGGGAAGACGGCTTCGGCCTCGGTGAGGAAGTCCACCTCCCCCTCACGCGGGATAGCGACGTGCGATGTGAGGGCGAGACGCAGGGCAAAGCCGGTCAGCTTCTCGTCCCCCAGCGAGTCGATTGCCGCCAACAGAACCTCCTCGGCGGTACGCCTTTCGTTCTCGTCGGTCCCCGCGATCTCCTCGGCTACGTCGTCCGCGAAGGTGTAGGGGTCAAGGTTGACTAGGGCGCGGAGCAGCATGCGGAGTTGGGCCGGACCGAAGCTGTCGGGAGCGTTAGCAAGGATGCGCTCGAAGGTAGCCTTGCGGGTCTGCCTCAGCTCCTCCCTGCGGGCTAGCTCGGCGTCGTGCTCCTGCTCTCGCCGTTCCTCTTCCTGCCTCCGCTCCTCCGCTCTCTGTTCCTGTATCTCTCCGTATTCGCTCTGCTGCTGCTCATACTGTTGCTTCCTCTCTTCGGCCTCCTCCTCGGGCTCCTGTTCCGGTGCGGGTGCCACGGTCGGTACGGGGTCTTGACTCTGCCGCGCGGCTGCGCGTGGGTCGTGGACAGCGCAGTTGTTGTCGGTGCACACGGTGAGCGTGGTGCCTACGCGCTTGCCGTAGACGATGATGGCGAGTCTTGCGGCGGCGCAGATTGCAACGGGTTCCGCGTCCCGGTTCTCGGCTATCGTTTCGATCTCGCGGAAGTGGCCGCGCTGCACGGCTCCGGGCCGCTGCTCCCGGGCACTCCTCCATCCGTTCTCGATCTGGACCAGCTCGGGGCGGGCTGCGAGTTCACGGTCAATGTGCGCTGCGATCTTGATTTGATAGCAGGGTCCGTCAAGACACTGGTCGCCCTGCACGTCTGCGAAGAGTGAGGTGTTGTATCCACTGCGACGGGGGCAGGTGACACACGCTCCGGCAGCGGGGTTGAGGGTCGGGTCTTCGCGATCGAAGGGAGCATCGGCAAGCGAGAGATAAAGGTTCGCCTGTATCCACGCGGAAAGGTTCTTCGCGGGGAGCAGGTGGGTTTCCTTCTCCTGCCAGTCCTTCCTCCAGCACTGCTCGTACGCTTCAGCCTGAGACTCTTGCGGAAGACGGGCGATGAGGTTGGCGTGACTGGCCGTGATGCGTTCCTGGGTGAAGGCCTCCGCCACTGCGGGGATGAGTTGCAGAAGCGAGAGACGGGCGTAGATGTGGCTGGCGCTCTTGCCCGACTTCTCAACCAGCGTTGACACGTCGTAACCGGGAAAATCGAGCAAGCGTTGGAATCCCTGTGCTTCCTCGTAGGGGTGAACGTCGACACGCTGCGAGTTCTCGACCAGCTGCCACTCAAGCGCCTGGGCGTCATCGATTTCGACGATGCGGGCTGGAATTGAGAAGAGCTCTGCAAGCTGTGCCGCTCGGTAGCGCCTGGCTCCTGCGATCAGTTCGAAGCCGTCTGCCTTAGGGCGAACGGTGACGGGCTGGATGAGGCCGTGGTGCCGGATGCTCTCGGCAAGCTCCTGCATCTTGGTCTCCTCGAAGGTGCGTCGTGGGTTGGTGGTGGACTCGTGGATGGTGTCGATGGCGAGGTACTGGAATGCGCTGCTGTTCTGCATTGCGGCTCTCCTTGAGCGTGGGCTGGGTTGGGGATGGTGGAGCGAACGCGCTTCCTTGTCCGCTCCGCTGGCGGAAAGGGTTAGGCGTTCTGTGTCTGCTGCTGTCGCTCGAAGGCTTGAGCGAAGCCTTGCGAACGCAGGTTGCGGTCCCACACCTTGGCAAAGGAAACGTGTTGCTGGAAGAGCGCACGGTGGAAGGCGTAATTCGTGCCGTTAATCAATCGGCTCCACTGCTCGATGCCGACGTAATCGTTGCGCCAGTACTGTGTGAAGCGCGGGATTATGTGAAGCAAGCCCTCTTGGATCGGGGAACGGCTGCATTTATGAGGCACTTGCGCTTGCGGGAGTCAACATAGTTCTGGATTCTTCTCGTGCCGACAACCG
>JAABUK010003752.1_pt1 | contig 25350 bp, 23 predicted proteins | sample 5559141 | NCBI WGS metagenome assembly JAABUK01 (sample SAMN10711869, study PRJNA513367) | rock metagenome | isolation source: Antarctica rocks | place: Antarctica: Victoria Land, Pudding Butte nord | collected 2016-01-03 | reverse complement strand
CGCTCGAGGCCTCGCGGACCCTCGCCCCGACCTGGGTTCGTTCCGCGGCGGTCCACGACGTCGCCACGACCAGCGACGACTCTCCCGGGTTCCCGCACCCCGCGACGGCCAAGGCGAACGACGCCAGGGCCGGGAGCCGGAATTCCGCGCGTGGACTCCCATCGCACCGTGATAACGAAGCCAATCCCGCCCGATCTCGATGGCCCGCGTCGCTCAAGTTAATCGTCCCCTTTGGTCGTCGGAGGCGCGGAGACCTCGGCCGGGCTTCCTCGCTCCCCCCGGATATATTCACGAGCGAGGGCCGATCGTTAGCACACTTCCTCGCGCGCCGGACGAGGATTACGAACGGCCTCGCGCGTCCCTGGGAGCGGGAGTCCTCGATGTCGCGACCTTCATTGGCCGGGGCGGCTGCCGAGGGTGACGCTGAGGGTCACGTCCTTGCCGTCGCGCTTGACGACGATCTCGACCTTCTCGCCGGGCTTGGAGCGGCCGAGGGAGTCGGTGTAGTCGTAGATGGTGGCGATCGGCTTGCCGGCGTAGCCGATGATGACGTCGCCCCCCTTGATCCCTCCCTTCTCGGCGGGGCTCCCCTCGCGGACGGCGGAGAGCTTGACGCCCTTGTCCTCCGCGCCGTAGTCGGGCACGGTGCCGAGGTAGGCGCCCATCCCGACCCGGCCGGGGTCGGCCCCGCCGGCTCCGTGGGGATTGGGCGAGGGCTCGGCGGCCTTGGTGAAGGCGGGGCGATCGGGGCGGCGGGCGACGTCGAGCAGGAACAACTCGCCGAAGTCGGCGATCCGGGCCATCCCGGCGAAGTTGATCCGCTCGGAGTCGTCGCTCGGCCGGTGGTAATCGGCGTGGAGGCCGGTGAAGGGGAAGAGGATCGGCACGCCCTTCTGATAGAAGCTCTCGTGGTCGCTCCCGCCGAAGCCATCGGAGGCCCCCTTGACCTTCTTGACCTTGAACCCGGCCGAGGTCCCGATGGCGTCGACCAGGCTTTCCAGGCCCGGGGTGCTGCCGGTCCCCATGACGGTCAACTCGCCCTTCTCGTTGAGCCGGCCGACCATGTCGAAGTTGATCATCATCACCGTCTTGTCGAGCGGATAGAGGGGATGCTCGACGTAGTGCCGCGAGCCGAGGAGCCCCTTCTCCTCGCCGGAGAAGGCGATGAAGACGACCCGGCGATCGAGCGGGTCGGGCCGCCGAGCGAGCCTCCGGGCCAGCTCCATGACCATGGCCGTGCCCGAGGCGTTGTCGTCGGCGCCGTTGTGGATGTCGCCGGAGAGGAAGGCGAGCGAGCCGGAAGCGAGCCCGCCGTGGCCGAGGTGGTCGTAATGGGCGCCGACGACGATGGTCTCGTCGGCGTGGGGCCCGGCCCCTTCGAGGACGCCGACGACGTTCTTCGTCGCCAGCCCTTTGCGCTCGATCGTCGCCGAGGCGTCCAGGGTCCAGTTGGGCAGGGGGAGGCTCCTCGGCTTCAGGTCGGCGTCGATCGCCTTCTCGGCCTCGGCGAGCTTGGGCAGGCCCGAGGTGGCGAGGAGGCGGTCGGCGGTGGCCCGGGACAGGGCGATGATCGGGATCGGCGAGTTCTCCTCGACACCCGCCGCGGTGAACCGGAGGAGCTGGTCCTCGGCCCCCTTCAAGCCCGCCGCGTCGTTGATGATCAGCAAGGCCGCCGCGCCGTGCTGGAAGGCGTTGGTCGCCTTGTGGGCGAAGGTGGCGTAGGTCGTCGTCATCTTGCCGGCGAAGGCCGACTTCTCATCGTCGAGCTGCGGCTCGCGGCGGAGGACCAGGACGGCCTTGCCCCGGACGTCGACGCCCGCGTAGTCGTCGTAGTCGAGCTTCATCGACTCGTCTTTGGCCGAGATCCCGTAGCCGGCGAAGACGACCGGCACGCCCGCCAGCGCCGCGGAGCTGCCGATGGCCAGGGGCTGGAAGGCCCCCTTCTCGGCCACGTCCTCGGCCCCGGCGGGCCCCTGGAAGCGCAGGGTCGGCGAGCCGGCGAGCGCGGGGTTCCCCCGGATCGTGAACGGCTGGAAGTACCCCTCGGCCCCCGCCGCGGGTTTGAGGCCCGACTCCTTGAACGAGGCGGCGATGTATTCGGCCGACGCTTCGATCCCTCGGGTGCCGGGGGCCCGGCCGTCTTGAGCGTCGGCGGCGAGGAATCCGACGTCGGCCGTCATCCGGGCCTGGCTCGGCCCCACGTAAGTCGAGTCGGCGAGGGCGTGCCCGCCGAGCAGGGCGGCGAGGGCGAAGGTCTCGCCGATCGCGAGTCGGTAAGGGCGGGGCATCATGCGGGGTCCATCCTTCGAGCAAGCAGAGGGGAGGGGCGGCGGACGTCCCCCCGTCGTCGATCGGGTTTGCGCCCGAATTTCGGGTCGATTGTCGAGGCTCGCGACCCAATCGTCAAGCGTCCGCGTCGGTCGCGAGGGCCCGAGTCAGGCCGCCAGGAGGCCCGCCTTGTCCAGGAAGGCCGTGAGCGTCTCGAAAGCGATCTGGGGGGCGACGTTGCCGCCGGGCGGCCCCGCGGAGGCCCGACCATGCGCGACCCAGTTTCGATAGCCGATAATTTGCTTGACCATGCCGAGGACTTTGCCGTCCACCCGGCTGCGGAAAACTCCAATCAGGCGATCCGAGATCCTCCAGTATTCGATCTGATTGAGGACCTCGGCCCGGACCGCCTCGTCGATCGCGTCGCCCCCGCCGAGCCGGATCGTGGTACGTCCCATCAAGTAGTCGCGCAAGGCCCGTTCGAAGATCGCCACCAAGCTCAGGACGACGAGATCATCGAGTTCGCGATCCGCGTCCGCGAGCCTGCGGAGCGATTCGGCGGGCGGCTCGTAGTGAAAGACGTGCTTCTCGACGATCGCCCCCGGGATCTCCTTGCGGATCACCCGGGCGGTCACCCTCATCCCATCGCGGACGATCTCGTACCAATCCATGACGGGGACCAGGGGATTCGTCATTCCAGGCAAGTCGCGGCCAACCCCCGGAACAATTCGCCCGTGAGCCCCACCCGATGCCAGGGGGGCCGATCCTGGACCCAGAACCAACCGTCGATGTCCTTGATCTCGCTCATTACGGAGGATTCATCAAAGATCAGCGCCCCGGGTTCGACCATGCGGACGAGGATGAAGGGCCCGTCTCCCCCTTCGAGGTCGACCCGCCCGGCGGCACCGACCACCCATCGGGCGATCGGGCGGATGCGAAACTCCCCGCGGCCTCGCCTGACCAGGAGCATCGGGGCCTCATACTCGCCCGATCGGTGCTCGATGATCGTCGTCGTGGTCGCCTCGATCGAAGGCGGCGGGTCTAGCTCGCCGAGCCAGCCATGGATCAACCCGAACAGCTCCTCGAGCTTCGCCCGCCACTCGACGATTTCCGGCATCTCGGCCTGCTCGACTGCCATGGCCTTGGGTCTCCCTGCCGAATCAAGCCTCTCCTCCGAGCGAAAGGATCATCGAGATCAATTCTCCCCGTTGCCCCGGGGAGGGTCAAGCGATCGGGTGGCCGAGGGTTGCGGTCCGCCTACGATTGGATTAGCTTGAATTCTTACGGACTGAAATGGAGGAGATGAGGCTCGGACCGATGCAAGAGGCCCTGGTCGCCCGCTGGGCGAGGCTCCTGGTCGACTATTGCCTGCGGGTCGAGCCCGGCGAGACGATCGTGATCGCCTCGGAGGTGGAGGCCCGGCCGCTGGTCGAGGCGTGTTTCCGCGAGGTCGTCGATCGCGGGGCCCACCCAATCGTCCGGCTCGACCTGCCGGGCTTGGCCGAGTATTTCGTCGGGCACGCCGGCGATTCGCAACTGGCTCACCTCTCGCCGGTCTCGGTCCGCGAGGCGGAGGTGGCCGACGGCCGGATCCGGATCTCGGCGGAGACGGACACACGATCGATGAGCGGGGTCGACCCGAAGCGTCAGGCGATCGTCGACCGGGCCCGATCGCCCCTCCGGGAGCTGGCCGCGAAGAAGCGATGGGTGCTGACGCAGTTCCCGACGTCGGCTTACGCCGCGGACGCCGGGATGGCAATGAATGACCATGAAGCTTACGTCGCCTCGGCGATGTTCCTCGACCGCGACGACCCGGTGGCCGAGTGGCGAGCTCTCGGGCGTCGTCAGGCGGGGCTGGTCGAGTTCATGGGCGGGGTCTCGGAGGTCCGCATCGAGGGCGAGGGGACCGACCTGACGCTCTCGGTCGCCGGTCGGACCTGGATCAATTCCGACGGCCGGCGCAACATGCCCTCCGGCGAGATCTTCACCGGCCCGGTTGAATCGAGCGCCCGGGGGACGCTCCGTTGCAGCTTCCCGGTCTGCCGGGGGGGGCGCGAGGTCGTCGGCATCGCACTGGAGTTTGATGGCGGCAAGGTCGTCTCGGCCAGGGCCGACGAGGGGGAGGAGTACCTCCTCTCGATGCTCGACCTCGACCCGGGGGCGCGGCGGCTCGGCGAACTCGGGCTCGGCCTGAACGCCGGGATCGACCGCTTCACCGGCAGCATCCTTTATGATGAGAAGATCGGCGGGACCGTGCATCTCGCCCTGGGCAACAGTTACCCGGAGACGGGCGGGACGAACAGGTCGGCCCTGCACTGGGACCTGATCGTCGACCTCCGCCGAGGGGGTCGCGTCACCGCCGACGGCCGGGTCGCGATGCAGGACGGCCGGTGGCTTGTGGGCTGAACCCCGGCCCGATCGCCCCAAGAAGCCTCGATCGTTGGGACCGAATGACGGAGGACTCGCTCATGATTCGCGGACGACGGGCGGCGGCGGTCGGCGTGACCCTGGCCCTGGCCCTGATGGCGGGCGTGGCCTCGGGCCAGCAGGTCTCGGACTCGGCCTTCAAGGACCGGGTGGCGCAACTGGTCGAGCGGCTGGAGGCGACCAAGGTCGAGGCCCGCGCCGCCGCCGAGAAGTCGCTGGTCGACCTCGGCTCGCGGGTCCTCCCGCTCCTCCCGGCGTCGGTCGACAAGAAGAAGGCGGACCTCGCCGAGCGGGTCGAGCGCGTCCGCAAGGTCCTCCAGGAGAAGGAGGAGAACATCAACCTCGGCGCCTCGAAGGTCACGATCAAGGGCGAGGCGATCCGCCTGACCGAGGCGATCAAGGCCCTCCAAGCGCAGTCGGGCAACGTGATCACCGACCTCCGCGAGGCCAACGGGGCCGAGGCGACCAACCCGGCCCTGGCCCTCGACATCCAGGACAAGCCGTTCTTCGAGGCCCTCGACGTCGTCGCCGAGAAGGCGGGCGTCACCTTCACCCCCTACACCAACGACGGGACCCTCGGGATCATGACTGGCGCGAGGGAACCTCAGCCGGGGATGCCGGCGATGGGCAAGCCGCTGGTGGTCTACACCGGTCCGTTCCGGGTCGCGTTCAAGCAGATCTCCATCGTCAAGGACTTCGGGACGCCCAACGGCACCGCGACCGCCCAGTTCGACGTGATGTGGGAGCCGAGGATCCGGCCGATGCTCCTGGCGATCAAGAACGAGGCGCTGAAGATCGCCGATGACCAGGGCAAGGAGGTCAAGCCGCAGGTGGCGATGGAGGCCAACGAGACCGGCCTCCGCGCCGGCAACTGCGCGGCCGAGGTGAACCTCAACCTGATCGCCCCCGAGCGCTCGGCGAAGTCGCTGGCGACGCTCAAGGTCCAGGGCGACGTGACCGTGCCCGCCGGGATGCGCCTCTTCAAGTTCCCCAGCCTGGCCGCCACCAACGTCGTCCAGAAGCAAGGCGACATCGGCGTCACGCTCGAAGGCGTCGAGGTCGACGAGCAGACCTGGAAGGTCGGGCTCCAGGTCGACTTCCCGGCGAGCGGGCCGGCCTTCGACTCCTACCGCCAGGGCCTCTTCAACAACCGCCTCTGGCTCCAGAGGGCCGACGGGTCCCGGTTCGAGCACAACGGCGGCTTCAACAACACCGGCTCGGACGGTGGCAAGATCAGCTTCGAGTACATGTTCGTCGACGCCCCCGGCAAGCCCGCCGATCACATGCTCGTCTACGAGTCGCCCGCCAAGGTCGTCGTGATCCCCCTCGAATTCGAGTTCAAAGACGTCCCCTTGCCTTGAGAAATTGACCCGTAGGGCAGGACTTGTCCTGCCGATTCGAGCATGGCCGGCAGGACGAGTCCTGCCCTACGAAGAGGGGCGGTTCAGAGGCCGCCGCCGAACAACTCGCGGGTGGTGGGCAAATACTTCTCGGGCGAGGCCGTGTTGACCAGGACGACGCGGTCCCCCTCGCGGATCATCCCAAGGCCGGCCAGTTGCGGGAGGCTCGCCAGGGTCGCCGCCCCTTCGGGCGACCAGGCGAACCGGCGCGCTAACCATTCCTCGCGGATCACGTCGCGGATCGCCTCGTCCGAGACGGCGACGGCGCACCCGCCGGTCTCTCGGATGATCCGCAGGACGTTGACGTGGCCGACGTTCTTCGCCACGTTCAGGCCGGTGGCGACGGTCCGCCCCGGCTCCTCCGGCGTGATGTCCGGGGCCCCGGCCTGATAGGCCCGGACGATCGGCGTCGTCGCCTCGGACTGGACGCAGACCATCCTCGGCCGACTCGGGCCGACCAGCCCGAGCGCCTCCAGCTCGTCGAACGCCTTCGCCATGCCGACCACGCCAGTCCCGCCGCCGGTCGGATAGACGATCACGTCGGGCAACGACCAGGTCCGCGAGGCGAGCCGGTCGCCCGAGGGCTCGGCCATCTCCAGGCCGAGGGTCTTCTTCCCCTCGGTCCGCCAGCCGGGTTCCTGGAAGGTCGCCACGCTGAAATAACCGAGCGGGACGTAATGCTCGCGGACCCTCGCCGCGCACTCCACGATGGTCCCCTTGACCAGCTCCAGCGTCACCCGGTTCGGATGAAGCTTCGCCAGGGCCGCGACGTTCCCCAGGACCGGGCGGTCGGTGTCGGGCGACATGACGACGGCCACGTCGATCCCGGCGGCGACGGCGTAGGTCGCCAGCGAGTCGCCCGCGTTCCCCTGCGTCGGCACGGCGAGCTTCGAGAGTCCCAGGGCGCGGGCCATCGAGACGGTCATCGCCATCCCCCGGTCCTTGAACGAGAGGGTGGGATTCGCCCCGTAACCGGGGTGGGGCCGCCCCTCGTCCTTGACCTCGAACCGGCAGCCGAGCCGGTCGGCCCAGGGGTGGGCGTACGCGAGGCTTGGCGTGTTCCCCTCGCCGAGACTGATGACCGAGCGGGCGTCACCCGGGTCGGCCACGTCGAGCGGCAAGAGGCCGCCGAACCGCCAGAGGTCGCGACGCGAGGGGTCCCAGCCGGCCTCGGGTCCGCGCTCGGCCTTCAACCGTTCGATGTCCAGGATCACCTGCACGGGCCGGCCGTCGACCTCGCAGAGGTTCATCACGCGGTCCTTGGGGTAGGTCGCGCCGCAGGTCGGGCAGGCCAGGTGGGAGACGAAGCGCATCGAATCGGGGCCCTCGATCGGGTAGGCTGGGGGGAGCCGAAGTCCCCCAAGGTGACCGGTCCCCCCGCCCTTTGTCAAACGCGGCCCGGGGGACGAGGCGGAGCCCCCCGACGCGATGAGCCAGGACCAAGCGACCGGCGGGCGACTCCCGAAAGGCGTCGCGGAACTCCCGAGGTCCCGGGGCGGACGGCGGTTCCTGGCCAAGATCCGCCGGAAGGGGGTCGAGGTCCACCTCGGCCTCTACGAGTCGGCGGGCCTGGCGGCGTTCGCCTTCAACGTCGCGTCCGAGGCGATCGGCCGAGCGTCGCGACCGCCCAACGAGATCCCCCGGGCCGAGCAGCCCGACGCGGCCGAGGTCTGGCGGATCACCGCGAGGGTCCGCCGTCGGCTCGGGCTCGACCGGCCGGGGCGAGGGCCTGACGAGGTCCCGCCCGATCCCGAGTCGCTCCTGACCCTCTTCGAGATCACGGTTGTCGGTTTCTGGCGCGATCAGGCCGCGCGGTCGGACCACGGCGAGGGGGTCGACGCGGCGGCCAGGCGGCTGGCCGAGGCCGCGGGTCTGGTCTTCTGGAGCCCCTCGATCGGCCAACCGTCGCCGGAAGAGGCCGTCGCCCGGCTCGTCTCTCGCCGGCTCGATCACGCCTTCCGCCGCGTCGACATCGCTCGGGCCTTGCTCGACGACGACGAGGACGAGCCCTGGCGGGTCGCCCGCTGGCTGGTCCTGCCCGACCTCCACCCGGCCGGCCGGGGGTTCCGCGAGGAGGTCCGCTTCCTCTATCCCAATCTGTTCGAGGCCGACCCCCACCAGGCGACGGGCTCGGGCGTCCCGCACTGGTCGGTCGTCCTCGGGGTCGACCCGCCCTTCGGCACGCATCAGGTCCGCGAGGCGTATCGGGCCCGATCGAAGTCGGCCCACCCGGACGCGGGGGGGACGCACGAGGAGTTCGTCAGGCTCCGCGCGGCGTACGAGGAGGCGCTCGACTATTGCCGGTTCCAGGGGGCCTGAGTTCAACTAGGCGGGCGGATCGACGGGCCGACCCCCTTGGAAATGGCCGAGGCGGGCGGTATAGTCGGCCCAAACAAATCGCCAACCATTCACGCCCGGGAGGGAGTCCTGCCGTGCCCGGTGCCTTCCACCGCCGATTCGGCCCGATGATCGCGCTGATGACATCCCTGATCGCGACCCAGGCCCTCGCCCAGGGGGAGGCCGAGAGTCTCTCCGCGAGCTTCCGCAAGGCTTCCAGGAGGGCCCTGCCGGCCGTGGTGACGGTCCGGCCGATCGGCGTCCCGACCCCCTTCGGTCCGGGCGGCCCTTCGAACCTGAACCCGTTTGCCGGGACGCCCGAGGCCCAGCGGGCCGCCCCCCGCGAGGCGGGCGGGTCGGGCGTGGTGATCGACGCGGCTCGGGGCCTGGTCCTGACCAACGAGCACGTCATCCAGGGAGCTTCGCAGGTCGTCGTGGCCCTGGCCAATGGCCTGGAGCGGCCGGTCAACCAGTCGTGGCACGACCCCAAGAGCGACCTGGCCCTGCTGGCGATCGACCCGGCCGGGCTCGCCCAGGCCGAGTGGGGCGACTCCGACGCCCTGGAGACCGGCGACTGGGTCCTGGCGATCGGCCAGCCCTTCGGGCTCTCCGGCACGGTCACCGCCGGGATCGTCAGCGGCAAGGGGCGGGGGATCGGCGTGGCCCTTTATGAAGACCTGATCCAGACCGACGCCGCCATCAACCCGGGGAACTCGGGCGGCCCGCTGGTCAACCTCCGGGGCGAGGTCGTCGGGATCAACACGGCTCTCAAGACCCAGGGTGGCGGCTACGAAGGGGTTGGTTTCGCCGTCCCGGCGGCCCGCGCGCGGCGGGTGGCCGCCGACCTCGCGGAGTTCGGCCGGGTCCGAAGGGCCTATCTAGGCGTGACGATCCGGCCGGTCGACCCGGCGACCGCCGCCCGGCTCGGTTCGACGGGCGCTGCGATGATCACCACGATCGCCGCGGCGAGTCCGGCCGACGAGGCGGGGCTCCGGCCCGGCGACGTCATCACCCAGGTCGACGGCAAGCCGGTCGAAGGGCCCGGCCCGCTCCAGGCGTTGATCGAGGTCGCGCGGGTCGGCGAGCCCCTGAATCTGACGGTGGTCAACGAGGGGCAGGCCCGGGTCGTCCCGGTCCGCCCCGCGCCCCAGCCGGAGCGGTACAGCCTCCCCCAGGCCGCCGCCCAGCCGCCGGGGATTCACATCAACGTGCCGGGGGCGTACCTCAACCTCCCCGGCCCGAACCTCAACATCGGGCCACCGCCCCGCGTGATGGTCGAGCCGGAGCCGCCCTTGAACCTCGGGCCGCCGGCCGTCGCCCCGGGAGCGGCGCCGTCGACCCGTTCGAATCCCTCCCCTCCGGCCGAGACCGGGCCGCCCCAAGAGACCGCTTCGAGGACGCCAACCCGGTTCCCCGAGCTGGGCCTCCGGCTCGCCGAGCCGACGCCCGCCTTGATCCGCCGGTTCCGGTTCGACCGCGAGCCGAGGGGACTGATCGTGATGGGGGTCGAGCCCGAAGGGCCGGCCGACCGAGGCGGGATCGAGGTCGGCATGGTCCTCACCGACGCGGCGAACCGCAAGGTGGCCACCCTCGCCGAGTTCCGCGAGGCTTTGGCCAACCGGCCGGCCGGTCGAGACCTCCTCGTTCGGATCCTGAAAGGGACCAAGGCCGAGTTCCGCGTGATCGTCGACCAGCCCGCCGGGGCCGAGCCGCCCTTGCCCTTGCCCTTGCCCGAGGAATCCCCCCGGCTCGAACCCCTCCCCACCCCCAAGCCGGAGGAGGCCAGGACGCCCGAGCCCAGATAGCCCGAATGACGAGACGAAGCGGGGGGCGGCCCAACCGCCGGCACGAGCCGACGAGCCGAGGCCCCCGTCCATGGATTGGACCTCACCCCTGAACGCCTCCGCCACGAGGGTCCCTCGCCTCATGAACGCTCGCATCCTCCTCGTCGACGACACCGCCCTGATCCGCGAGACCCTCAAGCTGGTCCTGGAAGCCGACGGCCACGAGGTCGAGGCCGTCGCCGACGCCCGGACCGCCCTCGAACGGCTCCGCGCCGCGCCGTTCCAGCTCCTGCTGACCGACTATCGGATGCCGGAGATGAGCGGGATCGAGCTGCTGGGCGTCGTCAGGGCCGAGAAGATCCCCTGCGGCGTGATCGTCCTGACCGGCCACGGCGACCCGCAACTGGCCCTCGACTGCATGAAGGCCGGGGCCGACGACTTCGTCGCCAAGCCCTGCGACCCCGCCCGGTTGGTCTTGCTGGTCCACCGGACCCTGGAGCAGCGCCGGCTGATCGACGAGCTGGAACAGCTTCGCAACCAGCTCCGGGTCGACTATCGGTTCCACAGCATCCTTTCGAAAAGCCCGAAGATGCGGCACATTTTCGACCTCATCAAGCACGTCGGCCCGCTCGGCTCGACCGTGCTGATCTGGGGCGAGACGGGGACCGGCAAGGAGCTGATCGCCCAGGCGATCCACGCCTCCGACACCCGTCGCGACGGCCCCTTCGTCGCCCTGAACTGCGCGGCGCTGAACGACTCGCTGCTGGAGTCGGAACTCTTCGGCCACGAGCGGGGCGCCTTCACCGGGGCCGACCGCCGCAAGAAGGGCCGGTTCGAGCTGGCCGACGGCGGGACCCTCTTCCTCGACGAGATCGGCGAGATCTCCCCGGCGATGCAGGCCAAGCTCCTTCGGGTCCTCCAGTCGGGCTCCTTCGAGCGCGTCGGCGGTTCGGAGACGCTCCGGGTCGACGTGCGGATCGTCGCGGCTTCGAACAAGAGGCTGGAGGAGGAGGTCAAGGCCGGCCGGTTCCGCTCCGACCTGTTCTACCGCCTCGCCGTGGTGCGGATCGACGTGCCTCCCCTGCGCGACCGGGCCGAGGACATCCCGCTGTTGGCCCTCCATTTTCTGGAGAAGCTGACGGCCAAGAGCACCCCGCCGGTCACGGAGATCGACTCGGCGGCGATGCAGGCCCTGCTCGAACACTCGTGGCCGGGCCACGTCCGGGAGCTGGAGAACGCGATCAAGGCGGCCGTGGCGATGGCCGACGGCACCGTGATCCACCGCGAGTCCCTCCCCGCGACCGTCGCGCCGAGGAAGGGGCAGGTCGCCGGGTCGGGGCCCGGCGGCCCTTTGATCGACATCGAGGTCACCCTGCCCGAGCTGACCGGCCAGCTCGTCGGTCATGTCGAGCGCGACTATTTCACCCGCCTGCTCGTCCAGTACAAGGGGAACGTCGCCCGCTGCGCCCACCACAGCGGCCTCTCCCGCCGGAGCGTCACCCAGAAGCTCCAGAAGTACGAGCTCGACCGGACCCGCTTCAAGGAAGCCGGTTGCCAGGACTACTCGGCGGCCCTCGACTGAAAGACCTCTCGGTCTCCCGCTTCAATCCGTCAGCGTGACGAATCCGTCGCGGGCGACCTTCCCCCGGTGCCCGATCTCGGCCCAGCCCGCCCGGCCCGGGACGAGGGCCTGGAGCTTCCCTTCGGCGTCCTCGGGCAGTTCCCCGCCGGAGTCGTCCACGGCGCGGATCGCGACGCCGGGCAGGGGGTGTCCTATGGTCCCCGGCTTCTGGCCGATCTGGTGGAGGGCGAACTGGGGCTCGTCGACGTCGGCCGTCGAGGCGGTCAGCGGGCCGAGCTTCGGGTCGTCGAAGTGGGGCAGGGCCGGGTCGATCGGCTCGGGCCGCTCCGGCGTGAACCCGAGAGCGGCGCGCGCCGCCACGCCCGAAGCTAGGACCGCCTGGCGGACCCGGAAGACGTTGATCGGGGGCGCGACCGGCGGGCCGTACGAGATCACGACCGTCCGCCTCAGCCCCTTCGGCCACTTCTTGAAGAACAGGCCGCCGGAGAAGCTCATGATGCTCCCCCAGACGTTGTCGAGGTAGACCGGCACCACCACAACACCCGGCCGGTCGCGCAAGATCACTTCGAGGCCCCGGTGGAAGGCGGCCGTCATCCCGGTCCGGGAGAGCTGGCCCTCGGGGAAGATCCCCAGGAGGAGGCTGTCATCCAGGGCCTTCTGGCAGGCAACGATCGACGCCCGCTGCGCCTTGGGGCCCGAGTTGGGGACGGGGATCAGCCCGCAGCGACGCGAGAGGAGGCCGAGGATCGGCTGGCGGAAAGTGCCGACGTTCACCAGCGCCGTCCCCTTCCGGGGGATCGTCCCCGCGAGGAAGAAGCCGTCGAACCAGGAGAGGTGGTTCGAGACCAGCAAGACCGGTCCGGTCCTCGGGACGTTCTCCAGGCCGACCACCCGGAGGTTGTACCGGAGGGTGAGGACCACCCGGAGGAGCGGTTGGGCGATCCAGGGCAAGGCTGCATAGAGCAAGCCGACCCCCCCCAGCAGGATCGCCAGGCCCATGCCGACCACGCCGAGGGTTGAGATGCCGAACAGGGCCGTCTGGGCGGGCCAGGGCCCGAGGATCGCGTCGAGCGTCGTCATGCATTCGTCTCGGAGAGGAGAAGAGGGGGGGATCGGATCGAGAGGGCAATTCTTGCCGATCAAGGGTCCAGCTCGGGCGGGGTATTCGACGCCTCGTCGACGCGGGCCAACCGGCCGTTGCGATAGCATTCGCGGAACATCGCCTTGGCCTTCTCGGGCAGTCGGGACGACTCGATCCGGGCGATCGTCTCCTCGACGGGGTAGGCGATGCGCTTCAGCTCGACCTTGTTGTCGTCGATGATCGCGTAGGCCGCCCGGGGGTCGCCGTCGCGAGGGTTGCCCACGCTCCCCGGGTTGATCACGACGGCCTGGCCCACCCGGAGGTTGAATTGCATGTGCGAGTGGCCGACGCAGACGACGTCGGCCTCGCAATCGTGGAGCCGGCGGGCCCAGGTCTCCCGATCCTTCATCAGGTATTCGTCGAGCGGGTCGCGTGGCGTGCCGTGGACCATCAGGAACCTCCGGCCGGCCACCGTGAACCGCGAGGTCAGCGGGAGTTGCAGCAGGTAGCGGCGTTCCTCGTGCCCGAGCGCTTCCCACATCAAAGGACGCGTCACCCTCGTCAGGTAGCGATAACCGACCTCGCCGAGCACCGAGACCCCTTGCGCGACGCCGTGGTCGTGGTTCCCCCGGATCGAGTGCCGGGCATGCTCCATCGCCCAGCGCACGCAGTGGACCGGGTCGGGGCCGTAGTCGACGAGGTCCCCCAGGCAGATCGCGAAATCATGAGGCTCGTCGATCGCCGCCAGCGCGGGCCAGTTGGCGTGGATGTCGGAGACGACCAGGATGCGCATGCGGCCCATTTCCCCCATCGGCCCGGTTCAAGGGAGCCAGCGTTCCCGCCAGAGCTGGAAAATCAACAGGGTCCAGAGCGGCTTGCGGTGGTCGCGGACGCCCGCCCGATGCTCGCCGACCCGCCGGGCGACCTCCTCCGGCCGGAACAGACCCTGGCGTTCGAGCCGATCGGGCGCCAGCATCGCATCGAGGAGCGGGGCCAAGGGCCCGTTCAGCCAGCGGGCGACCGGGATGCCGAACCCCTTCTTGGGTCGATCCAGGATCCCATCCGGCAATCGGCCCCGCGCCGCCCGCTTCAGGAGCCGCTTGGTCACGCCCCGGCCGTATTTGTAGGACGAGGGGAGCCCGGCGACCGAGTCGACCAGCTCCGCGTCGAGGAACGGGGCCCGGACCTCCAGGCCGCAGGCCATGCTCGCGCGGTCGACCTTGGCCAGGATGTCGTCGGGCAGGTACGTATCCTGATACAAGCGGAGCGACCGGGTCAACGGGTCGGCGTCCGGGATGAGGGTCGAGGCCCGGTCGAGGTGCTCCCCCTCGACGTCGAAGTCTCCCGGCTCGACCAGGAGCCGACGGATCTCCGCCCCCGAGAACGACCCGAGCCAGCGCTGATGGGCCAGCGGCGGGGGCTCGCCCGCGCCCCTGAGGAATTGCTTCGCCTTGAAATCGAAGCTGAGGTTGCCGAGGTCGACCGGGAGCCGACCCGCCGCCGACCTCGCCAGCGCCCGGGCCGGGCCCGGCAGGCGGCCGAAGAACCCGGAGGCCCGCTCGGCCGTGAAGGTCGGGTAGCCGGCGAGCAGCTCGTCGGCCCCGTCGCCGCCGAGGACCACCGTCACCTCCTCGCGGGCGAACCGGCTGAGCAGGTGCGTCGGCAGGATCGAGGCGTCGCCGAACGGCTCGTCGAGCCAGCCGACGACCTCGGGCAGGAGGTCGACGACCATCCCGGGCGCGAAGATCCGCTCGCGATGATCGGTCCCCAGGTGCCGGGCGACGAGCCGGGCGTGGTCGCTCTCGTCGAAGCTCCGGTCTTCGAAGCCGATCGAAAACGTGCGGATCGACGCCGCGGGCTCCAGCTCCGCCAGGGCGGCGGCGACGCTCGACGAGTCGACCCCGCCCGAGAGGAAGACGCCCAGCGGGACGTCCGACCGCCGGTGCCGCGCGACCGAGCCCCGGAAGTCGCCCCAGAACGTCGAGGCCGCCTCCTCGAAGGGAGGCGGGTCGGGCGAGGGGCCGGGGCTCTCCCAGAATCGGGCGATCCGCGTGACGCCCCCCTCGAAGGTCAGGACGTGCCCCGGCGGGAGTTTTTTCATCCCTTCCCAGATCGCATGAGGGCCGGGGACGTATTCGTAGAACAGGTAGCGGGCCAGCCCGCGAGGGTCGAGCCGCCGGGCCACGTCGGGGTGCGCCAGCAGGGCCTTGGGCTCGGAGCCGAAGACCAGGCCACCCCGTCCCGTCTCGGCGTAGAACAGGGGCTTCTGGCCCATCCGGTCGCGGGCGAGGACCAGCCGGCGGCGGCGGGCGTCCCAGAGCGCCAGTGCGAACATCCCATTGAGGCGGCGGGCGAAGTCCTCGCCGTGCTCCTCGTAGAGGTGGACGAGGCTTTCGGTGTCGCAATCGGTGCGGAAGGCGTGGCCCCGGGCCAGGAGTTCGCCCCGCAATTCGGGGTCGTTGTAGATCTCCCCGTTGAAGCTGACCCAGACCGACCCGTCCTCGTTGCCCAGGGGCTGCGAGCCGCCGTCGACGTCGATGATCGAGAGCCGCCGGTGCCCCAGCGCGGCGGGGCCGTCGGTGTATTCGCCCTCGCCGTCGGGCCCTCGGTGGGCGAGCGTCGCCGTCATCCGCGCGAGGAGGCCGGGGTCGGCCGGCTCCCCTTCGCGATTCACGAACCCGGCGATGCCACACATGAATCGAGTGATCGCCTGTTGAGGGGAGGGGTCGAGGCCCGTGAATCCGGCCCGTCCCAGGCTAAACGATCCGCCCGGCGACCGGAAGGGCCACGGCTCGGCCCGACCTCAGGCCCGCCCCGTCAATCCAGCGGCTTGATCAGGATGTTGCGGAACTGCACCAGGCTGGGGTTGCCGAAGTACTTGCCGTCCTTGAAGCCGCCGTGGTGCTGGAGGCCGATCGGCCCTCGCGCCGGGATCCCCGGGAGCTGGGCGTCCTCGATCACCGTCACCTTGTTCAGGACCACCGTCAGCCGATCGCCTTTCAAGGTGATCACGAACTGATTCCACTCGCCCACGGGCCGGTCGGCCTGATGCCTGGGCGTGACTCCCGCGCGGACCGAGGGGGGCATCGATTCGTCCGTCCGGTAGCCGTAGACCTCGCCCGAGCCGATCGGCCAGCACCAGATATTAACCTGGCTCTTGCCCGTCTTGAGGTCGCGGAGGAAGACGCCCGAGTCGCTGTCGGGCAGGGCGAGCTTCAACTCCTTGCCGTCGACCCCCCGCGCGTTCGTGCCGTCGGGCAGCACGTAAGGCACGCCCGGGTTGATCCAGGGCGTCTCCTTGATCCGCCACTCGAGCGCGAGCGTGAAGTCGCCGTATTCCTTGTCGGTGACGAGGTTCTTGGACCCCTTGGCCTCGCTCCTGGCGTCGTAGTCGATCACCCCGCCGACGACCTTCCAGTGCCCGTTATCTCCTTCGGGGATCTTCCAACCCGTGAGATCCACCCCATTGAAGAGGTGCGCATACCCCTCGAACTCGCCGACCTGATGGGCCGCGCCCAGGATCAGCAACGCGAACCCGACCGGGGCGACGACCTTCTTGCATGCCGCGAGCATCTGGATGCCTCCGAAGGGATGACGGATCGGCGAGGACCGAGTTCCCGGCCCTTCGCCACGCTAAACGGCCGACACCGTGGGGTCAACCGGACGGCAATCGGCAAGGGTCTTGACGGATGGCCTGATTGCGCGGGCGTACACCCGGAACAAAGGTGGAGTAGGGTGTCGACACGGGTTCAGGACGAGGCTAAGATTAGGCAGATTTCGCGGACCAGCGGACCGTCGCCTCCGGGGTCCGCGACTACGTCGTCGAGGGGATAGAGCCATGCCGATGGGACCCGCCGAGATCGTGGCGAGCCTGAAAGAGTTGTGCGAGGCCAAGGGTCCTCGGCTCACGACGAGCCAGATCGTCGGTTGGATCGACCGCAACGGCGGTTACGATTCGGATGCCGAGTTGATCGCCTTCGCCAAGAAAATGAAGGCCCGCCAGTTCGCCCGGATGCTCACCTTCGAGGACGAAGAGTCGGGCCGGAAGATCAAGCGGCTCTGGAGCTTCCGAGACGACTCGACCGGCCGCCGGGCCTACGCCGACATTTGCGACATGTCGCCCGAGAGTCGCAAGCAGTTGATCCAGAAATATGCCTACTTCCAGGACCAGCTCCGCTCCGTCCGTCGGGCGATGTCCGACTACTTCGCCGGCCAACAGTTCTTCCAGTTCTACGTCGGCGAGTTGAACGCCGAGTCGACGACCATCAACGGCAAGAACTGAGCGCGGCCGGCCGGAATGGGCGTCGGGCCCTTGACCGAGGTCGGCCCGGGTTTCCACAATAGGGGCTCGACCGCCTCCACGAACCCGAAGGTTGCCGCGCCATGTCCGCCACCATCGACCAGGGACGCATCTCGACCGCCTTGCCGGACTCGCTCGGGCGCTTCGGGGCCTTCGGCGGCAGGTTCGTCCCCGAGACCCTGATGGACGCCCTGAACCGGCTCTCCGAAGCCTATGACGAGGCCCGGCGCGACCCCGAGTTCCAGGAGCGGCTGGATTATCTGCTGGGCGATTACGTCGGACGACCCTCCCGGCTTTACCTGGCCGAGCGGCTGACCGAGCAGGCGGGCGGGGCGTCGATCTATCTCAAGCGCGAGGACCTGAACCACACCGGTGCCCACAAGATCAACAACGCCCTCGGGCAGGTGATGATCGCCCGGAGGATGGGAAAGACGCGCGTGATCGCCGAGACCGGCGCGGGCCAGCACGGCGTCGCCACGGCCACGGCCTGCGCCCTCTTCGGGCTCGAATGCACGATCTACATGGGCGAGGAAGATATCCGTCGCCAGAAGCTCAACGTCTTCAATATGAAGACGATGGGAGCGAATGTCGTCCCCGTCACCTCCGGTTCGAGGACCCTCCGCGACGCCACCAACGAGGCGATGCGCGACTGGATGGGGTCGTCGGAGAAGACCCACTACACGATCGGGAGCGTCGTCGGCCCGCACCCGTTCCCGATGATCGTTCGCGACTTCCAGGCCGTCATCGGCCGAGAGACCCGGGCCCAGTGCCTCGACCGGCTCGGCCGCTTGCCCGACTGCCTCGTCGCCTGCGTCGGCGGGGGCTCGAACGCCGCCGGGATGTTCTACCCCTTCATCGAGGATTTGTCGGTCGAGTTGGTCGGGGCCGAGGCCGGGGGCCGGGGGCCCGAGTCCGGCGACCACGCCTCCAGCCTGACCCAGGGCCGGCCCGGCGTCCTCCACGGCAGCTTCAGCTATGTCCTCCAGGACGACGACGGCCAGACCGACGACGTCCACTCGATCTCCGCCGGGCTCGACTACCCGGGCGTCGGGCCCGAGCACAGTTACTGGAAGGACGCCGGCCGGGTCCGCTACGAGAGCGTGACCGACGTCGAGGCCCTGGACGCCTACAACCGGACGGCCCGTCGCGAGGGGATCCTCCCCGCCCTGGAGACCAGCCACGCCCTTGCGCAGTCCTTCAAGGAGGCCGAGCGGCTCGGCCCCGGCAAGGTCCTCGTCGTCTGCCTCTCCGGCCGGGGCGACAAGGACGCCTTCGAGGTCGCCCGGCTCCGCGGCGAGCCGATGGGCTGACCTGAATCTCCCGACCGATCGACCGATCTACCGCCCGAGCCTAGCCTAGCATGAATCGCATCGACGCCCTCTTCGCCCGCCTCCGGCGGGAAGGCCGCCCCGCCCTGATGCCGTTCGTCACGGCGGGCGACCCCGACCTGGCCACCACCGCCGAACTCATCTCCGAGGTGATCCGGCGCGGGGCCGACATGGTCGAGGTCGGCATCCCCTACTCCGACCCGATCGCCGACGGCCCGGTCATCGCCGCGAGCTATACCCGGGCCCTTCGGGGCGGGGTGAAACTCGCCCACATCTTCGAGACCTTCCGCACCCTCCGGGCCGAGGACACCGAAGGTCCGACCGGCCCGACGCCGCTCGTGGCGATGCTCTCCTACGCCATCATCCATCGCCAGGGGGCCGACCGGTTCCTCCGCGAGGCGGTGACCGCCGGGTTCGACGGCCTGATCGTCCCCGACCTCCCCGTCGAGGAGGCCGACTCGCTCTGCCGACTCGCCACGGCGATGGACCTCCGGCTGATCCAGCTCATCACGCCGACCACGCCGAGGGACCGCGCGGTGCGGATCGCGAACTCGACCACCGGCTTCATCTATTACGTCTCGGTCGCCGGGATCACCGGCGAGCGGCGGAGCCTGCCTCCCGAGCTGGCCGAGAACGTCGCGTGGCTGCGGACCCAGACCGCCTTGCCGATCTGCATCGGCTTCGGGATCGGCAGCGCCGGGCAAATCCGCGAGCTTTCCGGGGTCGCCGACGGCCTGATCGTCGGCAGCGCCTTGGTCCGCCGACTCGAAAACGCCGGGTCCCGACCCAGGGCCGAGGTCGTCCGCGAGATCGGCGATTTCGTCGCCGAGCTGGCGACCGGGCTCCGGCCCTCCTGAAGGTCCGATCAGTCGTCAGGCCCTTCGAGGTCGGGCGCGTCGATGGCCTCGGTCAGGGCATGGATCGTGTGGCCTGCCGGGCAGGTCGACCGCCGGCCTCGGACGGTCGTCCCATCCTCTTCGAAAGCCCAGGGCTCGCGACCGATCCGTTCGGCCGCATAGTCGGCCTCGCAGGCTGGGCAGTAAGCCCTGGAGAATGCCCCTCCGGCGATCAAGGCATCGGCGACGAGGTCGAGCGCCGGCTCGTGGACGAAGTCGGGCACGGCCACGAGATCCGGGTCGTCGCCCAGGCTTTCCAGCCAGTCCAGGCAGGCGATTAACCTTCGGTTTTCCTCGACGAGCTTCATCGCCGATAGGTTCCAGTCGCGTCGCTCGTCGAGGAGGGCCGCGACCCGGCCCTTGAGTGGCCCGAGCCGGAGCAGGAAGACGGCGTGGTCGACCCGGAAGCGGGAGGCGTCGAAGACCACGAAGGCCGGGTCGTCGGGGCTCTGGTAGCGGACGTACGCCATGATGATCTTGCCCCGACCGGCCGGGTCAGACCTCGTATGATTCGAGCTTTTCGGGGATGACGACCTCGGTCTCGACGTGGGGCTGGAGCAGCGGCTTGAGGGCTTCGAGGCTCGCGGTCTCGCCGTGGACGAGGAACGCCTTGCCGATCTTGCCGCCGGACTGGGCGTACCACCACGAAAGGTCGTTGCGGTCGGCGTGGCCGGAGAAGCCGTCGAGGACGTAGACCGCCGCGTTCAGCTCGTACGTCTGGTCCACGATCTTGATGCTCTCGACACCGTCGGCGATCCGACGGCCCAGGGTCTTCTCGGCCTGGTAGCTGACGATGACGATGGCGTTGTCGGGGTCGGCGACGGTGTGCTTCAGGTGGTGGCGGATCCGGCCCGCCTCGCACATCCCCGAGGATGCGATGATGACCATCGGACCCGGCATGTAATTCAGCCGTCGCGAGTCGTCCCAGGTCTCGCAGAACTCGACGTACTTCGACCCGAAGTACCTCGGGTCCTTGTCCATCATCCGCTGGGCTTCCTCGGTGTACGCCTCGGGATACTCGCGGTGGATGTCCGTGAGGCGGAGGGCCAGCGGGGAGTCGACGTAGACGGGGATCGGCCGGACCTTGTGGACGGCGAAGAGTTCTTGAAGGCAGTAGACCATCCGCTGGGTCCGGCCCAGGCTGAAGGCGGGGATCACCACCCGCGACTGGAGCCGGATGGCCCGCGCGACGATGGCGTGGAGCTGCTTGATGAGCTTGTCGTACGACTCCAGCTCCTTGCCGCCGTAAGTGCTCTCGGAGACGAGGATGTCGATGTCCCGGATCGGCGTCGGGTCGGGCAGGAGGCCCATGTTCCGCCGGCCGAGGTCGCCGGTGAAGACGAACCGACGCGGCTTGCCGTCCTCGACGTAGTCGAGCTGGATGATCGCCGAGCCGAGGATGTGCCCGGCGTCGTGGTAGGTCAGCTTGACGCCGTCGAGGATCTCGATGGGCTCGGAATAGGGGAGTCGCTTGAACTGCTCGACGACCCATTCCACGTCGGTCAGCTCGAAGAGGGGTTCGAGCGGGGGCGTCCCGGCGACCTTGGGGGTGCCGTTGCGGAGATCTTCTCGCTGGATCCGCGCGCTGTCGCGGAGCATGACGCTGGTGATGTCGGCGGTCGCCTTCGTGACGTAGATCGGCCCCCGATACCCCGCGCGGACCAGGCAGGGGAGGCGGCCGATGTGGTCGTTGTGGGCGTGCGAGACGATGACCGCGTCGAGCTCGCGAGGGTCGAAGGTGAAGCTGCGGTTGGGGCTGTTGGGGTCGACCCGGTCGGAATCGAAGAGGCCGCAATCGAGGAGGATTTTATGCCGGCCGATCTCCAGGAGGTGGGCGCTGCCCGTGACCTGCCGAGCCGCTCCATGGAACGTGATTCGCAACCGTCCATCCTCCGATCCCGCGGCCCAGGGCCGACCGCATTGCCCCCCCTCCGGCGGGCCGAGGGGGGGGCTTCAGGCCAGGGGGAACATCTCCCCCGAACCTCTCGCCTTTGCCGATTTCTTGCATCCCTCATCATGCCAGGAATGTCCGACCCTTTCAAGGGTAAGAACGCCTTGTTTATCACGTCGGGTCCGGGTTCCTCCGGACGAGCCAGCCCTTCGGCGCGTGATTTGCTTGGCAACCGATCGCGATCGAAGTCGTCGCGAGAACCGTCCGTGTCCAACCGGGTGAGGAGCGCCCCGTGATGACGCGTCTGATTCCCGAGAGCCATCCGTTAAATCGCCTCTTCCGTGGCCTGACCGAGACGACCTTCATGGACGAACTCGGCATCGGCGACCCCGGGCTCGTCGGCTACGTCGCCGACCTCCTGACTCGGTTCGTCCCGAGCCAGGACCTCGTGAAGATCCGCGACGCCGAGGGGCGGAGGCTCGCCCTGGTTACCGAGATGATCGACGAGGCCGAGTCGTCGGCCGACGCCGTGCGTCGTCGCGAATGCCACCGCCACGTCGGCGACCTCACGCTTTTCTGGACCGGGGTCTATCCCGAGGCCCTCGGTCGACTCCGGGCGAGCCACAAGGCCGATCACCTGATCGACTTCCAGGCCCAGGGGAAGCGGTCGTACTACCTGGCCAGCACGCTCGCCGACGACGAGGCCCCGGTGCTCCGGCGGTTGAGCGCCGAGTTCGAGCTCTGCGCCTTCGGCCTCTCCCGAGTTCGCCGCGAGTGGGAGCGGCACGACCCCCACCCGCCCGGCGGCCCGGCCGTAGGCCTGATCGGCGCCTGACCGAAGTCCGGCCGATGGTCGGATCCTGGACGGGCGGATAAAGTGTCGGGGAGTGCCGACTCAACTCGGTCGCCCCGAAGATCCACGAACCCGGGCCCGCCCATGACCTCCCGAATCCTCGATCCCGGCATCCTGGACCGTCCCGTCACCGGCCGGAACCTCCGGGACGGGACTTTGGGCGATCAGATCGGCTCGCGGCCGACCCTCCTGGTGTTCCTCCGTCATCTGGGCTGCCTGTTCAGCCGGGAATGGCTCGACGAGCTGGGACGGGCGTCGGCCGACCCTGCCTTTCCCGCCTTGCTCTACGTCCACCTCGGCACGCTCGAGCAGGGCGCGACCTTCTTCGAGGACCTCGCCCCGGCCGCGAGGGCGGTGTCCGACCCTGAGCAGCGGCTCTACCTTGCCTTCGGCGTCCCCCGGGCCTCGGCCTTGCAACTTCTCGACCCTCGGGTCTGGGCTTGCGGGATGCGGGCGTTCGGCGGCGGCCACAAGCCGGGCAAGCCGATCGGCGACCCGCTCGTCATGCCCGGCCTCTTCCTGGTCGAGGGAGGCCGGGTGACCTGGGAGTTCGTCCCCGAGCACATGGGCGGCCTCCCGCCCGTCGACCGGATCCCCCGGCTGGAAGTGGTTTGAACCGAATGGTAAGATTGACGCGCCGGGGTGGCGACTTCGAGACCGTCGATCGTTAGAGTAAAGCCCGATCGAATCCGTTCACTCGACCCGGCCTTTCCGAGACGCAGGCGTGACCGAGAGCCGTTTGACCCGCCACCGACTCGACGACCTGAGGCGACTGGCGACCGACCTGGCCTCGAAGAGCGGTGTGTCGCCGGCGAGGGCCTCGGCGCTGGCCACGCACCTGCTCTGGTTCGATGCTGCGGGTGCCTCATCCCACGGCATCGCCAGCCTCCCCGACTGGCTCGATCGGATCGATCGGAAAGAAATCGACCCGAAGGCCGAGGGTCGGGCCAGCTACGAGCATCCCGGGACAGCCCTCTTCGACGCGAAGAACGGCCTCGGCCCGCTGGCCCTTCAGGCCGCCGCCGGGGTCGCGGCCGAGAAGGCGAGAGATGTCGGGGTCGGCCTCGTCCGGGTCCGTGACGTCGGGCCGACCGGCCCGGCCGGGCCGATCGCTTCGGGCCTGGCCATCGGCCCGTTCGTCGCGCTGGTTGTCGGGCCGGGGCCTTCGCTGGCGATCGCCGCGCCGACCGCCGAGGGCCTGCCCGCGCTCCACGATTCGCAACTGGCGAGCGAGCCGGCGGCCCTCGGTGATTACGGACCCTGGGTCTCGTCGCTCGTCGGCGGCGACGGCTGGCTCATTTTGGCCGTCTCAATTCCGGCACTGGAAGCCCTGGGGAAGTTCCACGAGCGGGTCGGCGAGGCCCTCGGGCGGACGGCCAGGGGGGCCGGGCTGCTCCGCCCCGAGACGCTGGAGGCCAGCCGCCGGGTGGCGAGGGAACGCGGGGTGACGATCGAGCCCGAGGCGGTGGGCCGGCTCTCGCGATGGGCCGAGCGGCTCGGGGTCGCCTGGCCGGGCCCGGCCGGCGAATCGTCCTGATCCCGGGGAGGTCCCATGGTCCTGCCGCTCGGAGACATCGAGAAGACCCGGATCGTGCCCGTCGCGACCTGGCTCCTGATCGCCTTGAACGTGGCGATGTACTTCGTCGAGCTCGACCGGGGCGAGACCTTCCGCGTCTCCTACGCGGCGACCCCCTACGAGATCACCCACCACTTCGACATCGATCGCCCGTTCATCCTCGACGTCGAGCCCGGCCAGGTCGAAGGCATTCTGCCCGTCGAGCTGGGGGACCGGGAAATCCCCCAGGGGCCGGTCCCGTTCCCGGTCGCACTGACGATCCTCTCGGCGATGTTCCTCCACGGCGGGATGATGCACCTCGTCGGGAACATGCTGTTCCTCTGGATCTTCGGCGACAACGTCGAGGAAGTCCTGGGGACGTTCCGCTACGTCCTGGCCTACCTCGGGTTCGGCATCGCGGGCTCGGTCGCGCAGATCGCCGCCGCGCCCGATTCGCTGATCCCGACCCTGGGGGCTTCCGGGGCGATCGCCGGGGTGATGGGGGCGTACATCATCTGGTTCCCGCACAACCGCGTCCGCGTCCTCTTCTTCAACTTCCTGACCGAGATGCCGGCCTACCTCGTCATCGGCATCTGGATCCTCTACCAGATCGCCTGCGGCTACGGGTCGATCGGCCACCTCGGCGAGGTCGGCGGCGTCGCCTACCTCGCCCACATCGGCGGTGCCTCGGCCGGGCTGTTCGTCGGCCTGATCTTCCGCAAAAAGGCCGTCGAGGTCCAGGCCGAGGCTTATCGCGACGCCTGGTTCAACCGCTGAGGTCGCCCACCCGCAGGGCCGAGACGCCCCGCCGCCGTTGAGGTCGCCGCGAGACCATCGCCCGGAGCCGCCGACGCTCCAGCGAGACGCCCACCGAGCTCAGCGCCAGGCACCAGGACATCCCGTAGAGCAAGTAGGCGACGCCCGGGAACCGCGCGATCAGCAGGGCGGTCAGCGACATCTGCACGGCCGGGACCAGGAACTTCAGGTGGAAGATCCAGGCCATCATCGCGAAGCCGAACGTGCTCAAGGTCGACCAGACCACCTTGAACCAGTCAGTCTGGAACCCGACCAGCGCGTTGAGCGAGGCCGTGCTGAAGGTCAGGATCAGGAAGGTCACCCAGACCCGCGACGCGAGCAGGAACAGCGAAGGGATCGGCCCGCGATCGGACCCGACCAGGAAGCGGCGGGCGATCAGGACGCTCAGCGTCAGGTCCAGCCCCCAGAGTGGGAGGTAATGGCCCTCCGCGCGGTCGCCCGTCCCGTAAAGGTACTGGCAGGCCAGGAAGATCCCGAAGTGGACCCAACCGACCAGGATCAACGCGATCCCCCAGCGGTCGCGCAAGGCGACCGCATAGAGTTCGGCAACGTCGGCCTCCAAGCCGCTCCGGGGCTGTCGCGAGGTGTCGATCATCGTCGGGGCCGGGAGGTCTCGGGGAATTCGTCTGGCAATTTGGGTCGACATGGTCAAGTTTATCACATGGAAGGCCGGGGTCTGATTCGCCCTCAAAGTTTAAAATCGGTCGGCGGCGGGCTCGGGGCGGAGCGAATCTCCCGGGCCTCGGCGAGTCGTTCGGGTGCGCCAGCGGATTCTGGCACTCTGTTCCGTTTCGGGGTAGAACCGGAGAAACGGATCGGACTTGCTCAGGAG
>JAABUK010003751.1_pt1 | contig 25360 bp, 23 predicted proteins | sample 5559141 | NCBI WGS metagenome assembly JAABUK01 (sample SAMN10711869, study PRJNA513367) | rock metagenome | isolation source: Antarctica rocks | place: Antarctica: Victoria Land, Pudding Butte nord | collected 2016-01-03 | reverse complement strand
GCGATCAGGAGTTGGTCGACGACGTCGTCCTGGCCGATGATCTGGCGGGCGACCTGCTCGCGGATCTGGTCGTGGGCCTGCTTCAGGCCTTCCAGCTCCGCCAGGTCCGGCTCGGCGGTCGCGTTCGTCGTCGGTGCGGCTGTGACGCTCAAGGGCGCATCCCTCCGGATGATGTCTCTAGCGCTGGAAGACGGGCAGGAATTTGAAGGGGAGCTGGAGGATGATCGCGGCGATCGAGGTCCCATAGACCTGGCCGATCCCGTCGCCGCCCCAGGAACCGTCGGCGCCCTGCATGGCGATGAGCTGGTCGCGGGCGGTCGGGAAGTATTTATCCCAGTACTGGTCGCCGGCCATGTAGAAGCCTTGCGAGGCATAGAGGTGGGTGTAGAAGTCGTGCCCGCCCCCTTTGCTGAAGCCTTCGTTGGCGCGGAACTGGTCCCAGACGTATTTGAGGCAGTCCTCGGCGATCGGGCCGTCGAACTGGCCGGCGTTGTACAAGGTCGCCACGGCGGCGGCGGAGATCGCGATCCTCGGCCCGCCCCCGGAGCCGAGCGAGTACTGGATGCCGCCCTCCTGGGTCTTGCACTTGTCCAGGTACTTGACCGACTCCTCGATCGCCGAGCGGGGGACGAGGAACCCTGCGTTATGGCAGGCCCGGAGGGCCTGGACCTGGGTGACGGTGACGGACCCCTCGTCGCCGGTCCCGGGGACGTAGGTCCAGCCTCCGGCGTCGCTCTGGCCCTGGCAGGTCAGGGTGATCGCCTTGCGGATCACGGCCTTGGTCTTCTGCCGGAGCGAGTCCTTGGTGATCATCCCGTAGGCGCAGGCCAGGAACATCAGGGCGAAGCCGTGACCGTGCATCGGCATACCGCTGTCCTGGGTCGGGCCGGTGATCAGGCCCGAGTCGGTCCCGCAGCGGACGAGGTACTCGACCGCGCCCTGCACGCTCTTGGCATACTTGCCCCGGGTCGGCGTGTTGCCGTGGGCGAGCATCGCCGTCCCCGCCAGGCCGGTCATCGCCACGGGGTAGGCCTGGCCGCCGCCGGTGATCCACGACCCGTCGTCGGACTGGATCGAGGCGAGGTAATCCAGCCCCTTCTCGACGGCCTTGATCGCCTCGGGCGTGAGGTGCTTGGGCAAGACGTCGTCGGCCAGGAGCCAACGAGGGGCCGCCCAGCCCGACCCCAAGGCCCCGGCCAGGGCCAGGAACGCCCGGCGGCTCGGTCGATCGGTCATGGCGTGGCCCTCCCCTTGGCGTCGGCCCTGGTGTGGACCTCGAACCGGACGAGCAGCTCGACCCGGATCGGGATCTCCTGGAACTTCGAGGCTTCGAGCCGCTTCTTCGGCGTCTCGCCGTCGACGTCCGGGTTCTTGTCGACCGGCACGCTGACCTCGCGGACCGCGACGATCGGCCCGAGCTCGACCCGGCTGAGCCTGGCGAGCCGCTCGGCCCGAGTCCGGGCGTCGGCGATCGCCTTGTCGTAGGCCTCTTCCTCGAGCTTGTCGAAGTCGTCCAGGACGAACCGGACCAGGCCGTTGCCGGGATTCTCCATGCCGAATCGATAATAATAATAGGGGTTCATGTTGTTCTGCGGGCCAACCTTCGCCCCGGCGTCCTGGGCGACGTCGAGGAGGCGGGAGACCTGCTGGAGGACCTTCTCCTCGTCCATCTGGCGGATCTCGCCGGCGCGGACGACGAGCTTCCGCGAGAGCTGGACCTCGACCTTGGCCCGCGAGTTGGGCTGCATCCCGCCGAAGAAGTAGGGGCTTTGCGTCTGCCCCTTCTGGTCGACCACCAGCCCGCGCTCGGCGACGGTGATGTTGGGCAGCTTCAGGCCGGCGAAGGCCTCCTGGATCTTCTTGCGGGCGTCGCGATACTTGACGATCGCGTCGGCGGTCAGCTCGGAGGCGGCGGAGATTTCCAGGTCGATCTCGACGGAGGTCGGCCGGGCGAGGACCATTCCCCGGCCGGCGACGGTGAACCCCTCGATGTTCCCTTCCTGGGGCGACCCGCCGCCGCCTTGGTTGAAGAACTGGGCCGGGGCCGCCGCGAGGAATAGGGCCGCCAGGCAGCAGGCCAGGGCCGGGGGCTTCGCGAGCTTCGACGCGCTCATTCGTGGGCCTTCGGGTTCGTGGTCGCGGGGGCCGCGGCGACGGCCGTTTTGCCTCGCCTGGGGTAGGCCGTGATGGCCCGATTGGAGACCGCCAGCAGCCAGGAGTCGGTCAGGTAGAGGTCGCCGCCGGCGACGCCGAGGTCGGCCCCCCGGAAGATCCGCCGGATCGCGCCAGACTTCGGGTCGATCTCGAAGATCCCGCGCGGGGTGAGCTGCCAGATTCCTTCGGGGCGGACCAGGACCCGGCTTTCCAGGGTCCCGCCGGGGACCTTGGTGGCCCAAAGCAAGTCCCGGGTCTTCAAGTCCATCGCGCTGATCTCCGGGCCGCCGAAGTAGACGATCCGGCCGTCGGTCCCGATCACCCGGGCCGACTTGGAGATCGGCCGGTCCCAAAGGACTTTCATCCGGTCGGGGTCGACGGCCTCGATCCGGTCCGACTTCGCTCCCTTGACCAGCAAGGCCCCCTCGAGCCCCAGCGGTGCGGCGCTGATGGTCGTCGGCTCGGATGGTGGCATGTAGTAGAACATCATGCCGTCCTGCGACTCGACCGCGTCGGTCTTGTAGCCGTAGCCCCAATCGAGCGTCCCGGCATCGGCGTCGAGTCGAGCGAGGACCCCGGCGTGGGTATCGACGTAGAGCGACCCGGCGCGGAGGGTCAGCCTCGGTTGGGGGCTGGTGTCCTTGGTGTAGTAGTAGTTGTACATCGGAGCCCCCTGGCGGAAGGTGCCGACTTCGGCCTTCCAGAGGAGCTTGCCGTCGTCGGGGCGGATCGCCAGGACGAATTGCTTGGGGAGGTCCTGCTGCTGCTGGTTCGCGATCGACTTGGCGATGATGTAAAGCTTGCCCTCGTGGAGCAGGGGGGGGCCGAAGAGGTCGTAGGCGGCGTAGTCGGCCAAATCTTCCGACTTCCAGGCGACGTCGCCGCCCGAGGCTCGCCGGCAGGTCAACCGGAACGGGCCGAACATGTTCTGGTCCTTGATGTCGCGCCAGACGAACCAGGCGTACTCGTCGTTCGCGACGACCGAGAACCGGTTCGGGTCGAGCATCTGAGCCTGCTGCTGCATCGCCAGGACGTCGAGCATGTGAAACGACCCGGACCGCCAGGTCATCTTGCCCGTCTTAACGTCAAGGGCGAAGTCGTAGCCGAGGTAATTGACGTAGAGGTTCGCGCCACCCTCGGCGATCGCTGGAACCGCCGCGCTCATCGCGTTGGAATCCCACTGGGTCCGCTCCAGCGGGGTCATCCCGGCCTCGACCGACGCCGAGAACTTGACCTGCCAGGCGGGCTCGATCGCCCCGCCGAGCTCCGGCGCCGGGCCGTCCGCCTTCGCCGCCAGGCCGGCCGGGGCCGAGCCCGGCGAGTCGTCGGCGATCAACGCCTTGAGGATCTCGGTCGGCTTGCCCGATTGGCCGCCGACGGCGACGGTCTCGTCGTCGTGGCGGTCCTTCAGCTCGGTTCGGAGCGTCTCGAACTCGCCGAGCCGACCGGCGCGGTGAAGGGCCAGAACGGCCTTTAGGGTGATCAGGGCGGGGGAGAGGTCGGTGTCGGGCCGCTCGCGGAGGATCGCCAGCCAGCAGTCGGCCGCCCGGTCGAACCGGCCGAGCTCGAAGTAGAGGTCGCCGAGCCGGTCGGCCGCATTGTCGCCGATCGACGTGGCGAAGAACGACGAGTAAACCCGCTCCAGGTCGGCCAGTTGCGAGGGGCCCTCGGCCTCCTCGAAAAGCTTCTTGGCGTCGGCGTCATGGAAGACCTTGTAGGCGGCCAGCCCTTCGACCGGCAGCGCGGCTAGCAGGGCGTGCCGCTTCCGCGAGACCGGGATGACGAACCCGCCATCGCCGTCGATGAACCGGGCCGCCTGGGCCTCGGGGATCGAGTCGAGCGACTTCAGCGCCCGTTCCCAGGCGCCCCGGCGGCCGAACCGCTCGAAGTCGTCGATCGCCTCCTTCACCGCGGCCGAGGCCGGAGGAAGCTGGAACGGACGAGCCGGATTGTCGTTGGTGATCTTGTCCGACTTCTCGGCGTCCGACCTCGGCTCTTGCTGGGCGGGGGCCGGGCCGGCCGTCGCCAGCAAGATCGCCAGAATCAGCGGCGACGACGCCGGGAGGGTCGCGGCCCACTGAACGGGTCGAGCCTTCCATCCCCGGCCGCGGGCCGATCGTCTCATGAGGTCGCCCATCCGAAGGTCATCGACGAGGCCGCTCCCGGCCGGAATCCACCACTCTTGTAGTGGACCGCATTTCCCAGTGCAAGCGAATTTATTAAAAGACGCCGGATCGACCGGAAAAGGCGATTCGATGGGGTCAAACTTCGCGAAACCGCCGAGTCGCCTGGGGAGTTCGCGGTGCGCCGATCGGGCCGGGCCGACGGCGGTTCCCCCTTCTCACGCGACGGGGGCCGGGCGATGATCGGGGCGTTGCGGGTCGAGGCCCTGGCCTCCGGGAGCTGACGCATGACCGACGAACAGATCGAGGCCTGGCTGGGCGAAACCCTGGAAGATCGTCGGCTCTCCAGGCCCGAGCGTCAGGCCCTCCGCGAGGTCGCGGCGTCGCTGAAGTCGCCCGCCGAGCTGGAGTCGATCCGCCGAAGGGCGTTCGACCTGGCCCGTTCGGCCCTCTCAGATCCCGCCGACCTGCCGATCTTCGAGTGGCTGGAGGACGTGGTCAAGGCGCTCGGCGCCCCCGGCCCGCCGGCCGGCGCCCGAGGAGTCGCCTCGGCGCACTTCAGCCCGGGGGACGACTGCCTGAAGACGATCGTCGGCCTGCTCGGCCGCTCGACCGCGACCGTCGACCTCTGCGTGTTCACGATCACCGACGACCGCGTCGCCGAGGCGATTTTCGCCGCCCACCGGCGAGGCGTCGCCGTCCGTGTCATCACCGACGACGCCAAGGCCGACGACCTCGGCTCCGACGTCGGGCGGATCGAGGCCGAAGGGATCCTCCTGCGGGTTGACCGGAGCCCGTTCCACATGCACCATAAATTCGCCGTCTTCGATGCCGCCACGCTCTTGACAGGCAGCTACAACTGGACCCGAGGCGCGGCGGCCGACAACGAGGAGAACCTCGTCGTCGTCGACGACCCACGCCTCGTCGGGCCATTCCGCGCGACCTTCGAAACCCTCTGGGGCCGCCTTGGAGGGTTGGCCGGCGACGGCCCCGCCGCCTATCATGAACGACGACGAGACCGCTGATCGGGGAAGGCAGGACAGACGCCTTGGATCGAGACAACGCGGCGAGATCGGCCAAGGCCCCGGGCCGCCCGACGGGCCCGACGGTGGCCGTCGCCCTGGCGATCGCGGGGATGATTGCGGCGGGCGGCATCGCCTATGCGATCCTTGGCCGGAGGCCCGACCCGCCGCCGCCGGAGATCGCCGCCGACCCGTTGCTGGTCCGAGGGCGCGAGATCTACCTCGACCGCTGCGCCTCCTGCCACGGGCCGGCCGGCCTGGGGGACGGGCCGCTGGCACAGGGACTGACCGGGCCGCCGCCGCGGAACCTCGCCCGCGACCCCTGGAAGCACGGAGAGGGGCCCGAGCAGGTGCTGACGGTGATCGGCCAGGGGGTCAAGGACGCCCAGATGCCCGGCTGGGCCGGGACCTATGGGCCCGAAGACCTCCGGGCCGTCGCCGCCTACGTTTATCAGGTCGCCCGGAAGCCCGTGCCCGGGACGCTCCGGGGCCCTTAAGCCGTAGCCTCGCGGGTTGCCGGGCGATCGACCCGGCCGTTATGATCGCGGACCGTCCGACCCTCCCTACCCTTTGACCAGCGGAGTCCGCGACGTGGCCGAGTTCAAGACGCAGATTGAAGATTTCGTCGTCGGCACCGGCCCCGAGGCCAAGGCTGGCGACAACGTCTCGGTTCACTACACGGGAACGCTCTCCGACGGGACCAAGTTCGACAGTTCGGTCGACCGCGGCCAGCCGTTCTCCTTCCCGCTGGGTCGGGGCCGGGTCATCAAGGGCTGGGACCACGGCGTCGCCGGGATGCAGGTCGGCGGCAAGCGCAAGCTAATCATCCCCGCCGAAGAGGGGTATGGGCCCGAGGGGTACGCCGGGCTGATCCCGCCGAACTCGACCCTGGTCTTCGAGGTCGAGCTCCTCAAGATCCACGGATGACGCTTCGGGAAGCGATCTCCGGCCTCCTGACCTCGCGCGTGGTCGGGCTCGGAGCCGGGGCGGCCGGGGCTCGATCCGATCGGCCGTCCTCGGGCTGGACTCGCCGGGCCTCTGCCGCGACAATGACCTGGGGCGATCTTCCGCGACCGGCCCGAGGGCGTGACGACCGGACATGGTAGCGGACTTCTACGCGATGCTCGGGGTCGCACCCGGGGCCGACCGGGCGGCGATCGAAGCGGCCCTGGCTAGTAGCCAGCCGGCCTGGTCGTCGGGCACGCGGAACCCCAAGACCAAGCACACTTACCAGTCGTACCTCGACCAGATCCCGGATCTGCGCAAGGCCTTGCTGGGCGACCCCGCCGCCCGGATCGCCTACGACGCCGAGCTGGCGGCGGCGAAGCGGGTGGTCCTCGACCAGGCGCTCGACGAGTTGCAGCGGCTGGTCGGCCTGAGGTCGGCCAAGGGCGGGCTGACCGTCGCCGACCGCGACCTGCTCCGCGAGGAGTCGGACCGCCTCGGGCTCGACCCGTCCGACCTCGGGCGGATGATCGAGTCGATCCCGCCGAAGCCGGAAGCGCCGCGCGAGGTCGAGGCGGCCGAGCCCCCGCCCGACGTGCTCGACCCGGTGACCCGCAAGCAGATCCGGGTGGCGCTGGAGCACCTCCGCCGGGCCGACCTCTACGACGCCCTCGGCCTGGCCCGCGACGCCCCGGCGGCCGAGGTCTCGGCCAGGGCCGACGCCGAGCGGCGGCGGTGGATGCAGAAGGCCCAGGTCACGGCCGAGAAGACGGCCTGGCTGGAGGTCGTCTCGCATGGCCAGTCCCACCTCGGCTCGCCCGAGTCGAGGGCGAGGTATGACCGGACCCTGGCGCTGGAGGCCGAGGAGCGTCTGGCCGGTTCGATCACCTTTGCCGTCCGGGGTCTGGCCAGGCTCGACTACGGGACCAGGTCCGCGCTGGTTGCCGAGGGGGGGCGGCGGGGGATCACCTCGGAACGGTCGGGGGTGCTGATTGCTCGGGGTTGCAAGGCCCTCGGCGTGGGGGGCGACGCCGCGCCGGCGTTGATCCTGAATGAGTCGATCGAGCCGCTGCGTTACCTCCGCTGCCGAGGCTGCTCGGGCCTGACGGAGTATGCCGAGGTGGCGACGCCCCCAGCCCGGCCGGAGTGCCGCCATTGCCGAGGCCCGCTCCAGTGGGCCTGCCCGCAGTGCAAGCGAGTTCGATGGGTGGACGAACCCCGGTGCGTCTGCGGGTTCCCGCTGGAGCATCTCGAGCCGCTCGTCCGGCACTTCCAGGCCGCCCAGCGGGCCCACCGGGTCCGGGATTACCCGGCGGCGCTGGAGCACCTCCGGCGAGTCCGCGAGTTCGCGCCCGACCACGCCGGGGCGAGGAAGGGGGGCGAGACGATCGGCCGGCGGGTGGCCGAGGCCGAGGCAACGCGCTCGGCCTGCGATTCGGCCAGGGCTCGGCGGCAGCTCGTCGCCGCCCGCGCGGCCCTATTGAAATGGGGCCTACTGGTGCCCGACGACGCGGCCGACTACCTCGCCGCCCGCGACGAGGTTGCCCGGGGGCTCCGCATGGCCGAATCGTTCGCCAGCCGCGGGAAAGCCGCCGAGCCGGACGACCCCAAGGCCGCGCGGGGCCTCTACGAGAAGGCCCTGGCGATCGCCGCCGACCTTGACGAGGCCCGCGAAGGCCTGCGCCGGATGCCGCCCGACCCGCCGGTCGACCTCGTCGCGGGCTTCGAGGTCGACTGCGTCCGCCTGGCCTGGACGCCGCCGCCGCCGGACGGGCTCGGCCCGGTCAAGTTCCGGGTCATCCGCAAGCGTGGGGGCGTCCCCTCGCAGGCCAACGACGGGGCGATCATCGGCGAGGTCGCCGACTCGGCCTTGGAGGATCGCTCGGTTCGGCCCGGCGAATCCGTCGGCTATGCCGTCTTCGCCGTCCGGGGCGAGGCGACCTCGAAGCTCGGCGCGGCGGTCGGGCCGCTCGACGCGAGGCCCGAGGTGGTCGACCTCCGGGCCGCCGCCCGGAGCGGTGAGATTGCCCTCTCCTGGATCTTGCCCGACCACGCCACCGGCGTCCGGGTCGTCCGCAAGATCGACCGCCGCCCGCTCGACGACTCCGACGGCGAGGCCGTGCCCGCCCTGCCGACCGGCGCGGTCGACCGGGGCTTGGTCGACGACCGCCCTTATCACTACGCCGTCTTCGCCCTCTACCGCGACCCCTCGGGCGTCGAGCGGCCCTCGAAGGGGGTTGGCGTCGTCGCCGTGCCCCGCGCCCCGGTCGAGGCCCCCGGTGCTCCGACGCTGACGCCCGGCTTCGACGGACGGGTGCGGATCGCCTGGCCCTCACCATCGTGTGGGCAGGTCAAGGTCCTCCGCACCGCCCGGCCCTTGCCGCTCGACCCGGGCGACCGCCTGCCGAGTTCGGCCTCGTCGGCCTGGGGGGGCGATTGGCTCGAAGTGTCCGCGCCCGACCACGCCGACGACCCTTCGCCGCCCCCGATCGGCGTCTGCCACTATACGACGATCCTGGAGTGGGCGGGGGAGATGGTCATCGGCACCTCGGCCCGCTACTCGTGCGTGGCCGACCCGACCGATCTCCGGGCCGTCCGGGCGGGCAACGGAGGGAGGGTCCACCTCCGCTGGCGCTGGAGCCCGCAGGGGACCGAGTCGCTGGTCGTGGCCCGAGCCGGATCTCCGCCGATTTCGGCCGACGACCCCGAGGCGATCGCGGCCCGGGTCTCCGACGACGAGTACGGGCGACTCGGCTACTTCGCCATCACCCTGCCGACCGGTGTCCCCGGCCCCTGGCACCTGGCGGTCTTCAGCGAGGCAACCGTGCAGGGCGAGCGGGTCGTCTCGCCGGGGCTGGAGCCGTCGAGCCGGACCGTCGTGCCGGGGCCGAACCCCGAGGTGACGGTCTCCTACACCCTCCGGCGTCCCGGCTTCCCCGGCCGGACCTGGTCGCTGACCTTCCGCACCGACCCGGCCGGCTCGACGATCCCCCCGACGGCCCTGGTGGCTCACCCGAGGACCGTGCCGCTCTCGGCCGACGACGGCGAGATCGTCATCCGGTTCCCTGCCGCCTCCGACGGGGAGACCTTCACGATCCCCTCGACAGTCGACCTCGCCAGGCAGCGTGCCCGGGTCTTTGCCGACCCCCACGCCGACCCCGACGGCCTCCCCCCGATCCGCATTCGCCACCCCGAAGGGGGTGCGACGCGGGTTTGAGCCGGGGAGGCGTCCCGGTCACTTTGGCGTCTGGCCCTGAGCCCCGGGGCCGCCCGCGTTCACCTTGCCCGGGTCCTCGACGCTCCGGGTCTCCGGCTTCTCGACCGTCTTGCCCGTGGCCGTCTTGTGATTGTCGGCCTCATAGGTGCATCCCGCCAACGGCAGCAAGGTCAGGGCGAGCGTGGCGGCAAGGGTCCGGCTCAGGGTCGACATTCAAGAGACTCCGGGCGGTTGCGGGGCTGCGAGGGTCGGGGAAGCTAATGCTGCAAATCCGGGTCCATCGGCGAAGATCCTCAAGGCCGGTCCGCACCCTCGGTGCTGGTCGACTCCAGGGTCGTGGCTTCGACGAGGCCCGACTTCCCCCGGCGGGCGGCGAGCCAGCCCCGGCCGATCTCGAAGGCCACCGGCACGACGGAAATGGCCACGATTGCCACCAGCACCAGTTCGAAATTCTTCTGGACCCAGGGCATCCGGCCGAACTGCCAGCCGCCGAGGAGGCAGATGAGCACCCAGGAGGCCCCGCCGACCACGTTGAACAGCAGGAATCGCCCGTAGTCCATCCGGCCGACCCCGGCCACGAACGGGGCGAAGGTCCGCACGATCGGCACGAACCGAGCCAGGATGATCGTCTTGCCGCCGTGCTTGTCGTAGAACTTCTGGGCCTCGACGAGGTGCTTCTTGTTGAGCAGCCTCGACCCCTCGCTCGCGAAAACCCTCGGCCCGATCCGGTAGCCGATCCAGTAGTTCACCGCATCCCCGAGGATCGCCGCCGCGATCAAGAGCCCCGCCGTCAAGGGGAGGCTAACCCTCGACTCCGGGCTGGCGGCCACCGCGCCCACCGCGAAGAGCAGCGAATCCCCCGGCAGGAACGGCACCGCCACCAGCCCCGTCTCGGCGAAGATCACCGCGAACAGCAACACATAAAACCAGGACCCCATCGAGCCCGTCAGCCCGTTCAGGTAAGCGGGATCTTTGAGCTGGAAGATCGCCTGCGTGATCTGACGAAGGAAGGCCATGCGGGCGAACTCCGGTGGGCTCTGGCTGATGGATTCTGGTCAGAGACCAGCTGCTGTCTGATAGCTGACCACGCAGCCACCGTCCGACTCATTCCGATCGCGGCCTCACCGGGAGCTTCACATTGCGGATGCCGGCGGTATTGCAGGCGGAGAGCACGTCGGCGAGGTCTTGATAGGCGAGCTTGCCGTCGCCGCGAATCAAGACGCCTTGATCGGCGTAGCGCTTACGGGCTTCGGTGAGGGCGGCGGTCAGGGCCTTGAGGTCGAGGGTCTTTTCCTTCAAGGCAACCTTGTCGGGGGCCAGGACGGTCAGGGCCAGGTCGTCGGGGGCGGTCGTCAGCGGTGCGGCGTCGGCGACCTCGGGGACCTTCACCGGGAACTCGTTCTCGTCCCAGTCGTAAAGCTTGGTGGCGGCCATGAAGAAGACGAGCAGGCAGAGGACCACGTCGACCATCGGCGTCATGTTGATCTGCGGCAACTCGTCGGTCTGGATGCGGTCGGCGAGCATGGTCCGTGGTCCCGGGGGGAAACCGTCCGCCTCGTCAGTGAGAGCGGGACTCGGAGCGGATGTGGTCGACCCGGCGGTCGATCGGCGCGGGTCGGAGCGACTCGGCCGAGATGGCGTCGATCACCGTGCGGACCTGGTCGTCGAGGTCGCGCACGAGCAGGTCGACCCGATTGAGCAGGTAGTAATAGGCAACGACCGAGACCACGGCGATCCCCAGGCCGATGGCGGTGGAGACCAGGGCCAGGCTGATCCCCTGGGCGAGCGCCTCGCTCTTGCCGCCGCCGACCTTGCCGCCGATGGCGTCGAACGACTGGATCATCCCGATGACGGTGCCGAGCAGGCCGAGCAGGGGGGCGAGGGTCGCCGTGCCGTTGAGGACCCGGACGTTCCGGCGGAGGTCGACGACCTCGCGGGCAGCGTCGTGGTCGACGGCCTGGCGGATCGTGGCGGCGGGCTGGCCCCAGTAGCGGACGACGTGGCCGAGGATCCGCGCCGCCGGGCTCTCGTTGGAGCGGCAGAGTTCGCTCGCCCGGTCGCGGTCGAGCTTTCCGGCGGCGAGACGCTCCTGGAAGCGGTGGACGAAGTCGCGAGGGATCACCCGGCCTCGGCGGAGGCCGATTAGCCGCTCCAGGGTGAAGCCGACGGTGACGATCGAGCAGAGCCCGAGCAGCCAGAGCATCGGGTTGGCCCTCGCGAAGAGGGCGAGGATGCTCTGCCGGCCGACCGAGGCGGGCGACTTCGCGGCGTCGGCCTTCGCCGAGGGGCCATCCGAGGTCGCGGCAGGGCCCGCGGCGCGCGAGTCGACGGGCGACGCCTGGGCGAAGGACCTTCCGGCCAGCAGCGTGAGCATCAGCCCCAGCGCAAGGGCGACGGCGGGCCGGCAAAGGCACGAGCGGTCCATCGAGAGTCTCCTCCTCCGTGGGGGCCGGTGCCGATCCGTCCAGCGGACTCGTGGCGGCGTCGCGAGCCACCTATCCTAACGATCGGCCGGGCCCTGTCAATCGGCCCGAAATGCGGAGTGGGAGGGGGCGCCAGGTGTCGCCCGGGGGCCGGTCGGATCACCGGGCCCCGGGGGTGTGGGGGGGGGGGAGAGGAAACGTCGGTTCGGGGGGCGTAGGGGTCATCGCTCAGGCTACGCTCGGTTCGAGGAACCCGGCGACCCGCTCCCGGTCGAGGACGGCGATCTCTTCGCGGTGGATCCTCACGTCGTCGGGGGCCTCGATGCCAATCCGCACCGAGTTGCGGTCGATCTTGACGATCGTGACCTTGATGTCGGTGCCAACCTGAAACCGTTGACCCAGCTTCCTGCTCAGGACTAACATGCTTCACTCCTCCTTGAGTGGTGTTCGGTCCAACCCGGCCGACCGCCGGGCGTCGTCGGCACCTGTCGCAGCCAACGTGCCAACTCCTTCGGCCCAGGTCGGACCCGTGCTGGATTTGCGACGCAAGCGGTTCACCTGGGTTGGGTTGGCGAACTTGGGGAAATCTCGAGACCGGGGCAGAATCGGCTCCGGGATCGTTAAACTCACCGGGGATTGTAAGAATTCCCTCCAGACGTGGTCGAAAACGGTCGGGGGCGGGAGGGGGTTCGCGTGGCGGAAGGCCGGATCGGGGAGATCCTGGGGCGGTGGGGTCCTCGGCTGGCCATGATCGCCGGGGTCCTGGCCTGGCTCTGGCCGATCGGCCTCGGCGGCCGGATGCCGGTCGGCGGCGACGCCACCCAGTTCTCGGCGGGCCTGATGGCCTGCCTGAGGGACGCACTCCGCGCCGGTCGGCTCCCGCTCTGGAACGACCTCTGGGGATTCGGCTTCCCGGCTCTCGCCGAGAGCCAGATGGGCTTCTACTACCCTCCGCACTGGCCGCTCTACGGCCTCCTGCCGATGGAGGTCGCCGGGGTCGCATCGCTCGTCCTGCACACCCTCTGGGGGGCGGTCGGGACTTCTTGGGCGGCGCGGAGGCTCGGGGCCTCGGAGGTGGGCTCGGCCCTGACGGGGTTCGCCTGGTCGACTTCGGGCTTCTTCTTGATCCACCAGCCGCACCATTGGGCGGCGACGGTCGGGAGCTGGATGCCCTGGGCCTGGGGCCTTGCCTGGATGGTGGCGCGTGGGGAAGGGTCTCGGCGGACCCCACTCGCCCTGGCGGCGGTCCTGGCGATCCAGGTCTTGCCCGGCCATTTCCAGCTCGCCTTCATCACCGAGGTTGGGGCGATCTTGCTGGCCCTGGCGGCGGGGGGGCGGTCGGTCGGACGGCGGGCGGCGGTGGGCTTGGCGGTGGCGGGGATGGTCCCGCTGGCGAGCTTGCAGCTCGGACCGACGTACCGCCTCGCCGGGCTCTCCGACGACCGGCGTGACTTTGAATATCTCTCCGGCTTCGCCGCCTCGCCGATCCACCTCGTCAGCTACGTCGCCCCCGAGCTGTTCCACCGCTCACCGCTCTGGCGTCCGGTGGCCTGGGACCCGTTCCACACCTCGCCGGAGGAGTGGCTCGGCTCGGTCGGCCTGGTCCCCCTGTTCCTGGCCGCTCTGGCGGTCGCCCGGGGGTGGCGGGCCGACCCGGCGACCCGGGCCCTGGCGATCGTCGCCGGGGCGACGGTTTTCTTGAGCCTTGGGCCTTACTCGCCGGGATTCGACTGGCTGATCCGGCTCCCCGGCTTCTCGTTCTTCCGGGCCCCCGCCCGCTGGGGCCTGGCCACGAACCTGGCGCTGGCGTTGCTGGCCTCCCGGGGGTTCGACGGCCTGGCGGCCTGGCCGAGGCCCGGGCGGTCGGCCGTCCGGTTCGCGCTGGCGGCCTCGGCGGCGGTCTTGCTGGTGGTCCTGGGGTTCGAGGCGGCACTCGCCGCGTCAAGAAGCGGGTCCGGGTCGCTGCTCGCCTCGGGGTTCGAACTGTCGACAAAGGCCCTGCCGTGGTCGGATCGGCCCGGCTCGAAGTCGTTCCGGGGCGTCATGGCCGAGGCTTACCGGCCCCAGTCGGATCTCCGGGTGCAGGCCGCGCTGGCGAGGCTCGAAGGCCGCCCCGCGCCGCCGCCCGGCCCGACCCTGGCTGGCGAGCGGTTCGCGATCTACCGGGTCGAGCTGGGCGAGTCGGCCGCCTGGCTCGCGGCTCTCGCCGGGGCCGGTTTGCTGGCGGGCCGGCCCCGGGCGTTCGCGGCGGCGCTGGCGGCGCTGACGGTGGCCGGGGCCCTGACCGAGGGGCGGCATCGGCCGTTCGACCTCGGCCCGATCCGCCCGCTGGTCGACCAGAGCCCGGTCCTGGCGAGGCTGGCGCGCGAGCCCCGGGGGACCCGAACGCTCGACCCCGCGCGGAACCTGTTCCAGGTCGCCGGGGTCGACCCCGTCTCGGCCTATCGGACCCTCGACCTCCCATCGCCCGAGGGCTTGCTCCGGCTCGCACGACTCCCCGCCTCGGCCAACGACCGTTCCGAGGAGGCCCGCCGGGTCGCCGGGGTCGCATGGTTGATACTCGACCCGCTCGAAGCCCGAGGGCTGACGCCTGGGGATCGGGCGGGGGCCGAGACGATCGCCGACCCCGCGCTGGCGGGCTGGCTCCTCGGGGCCGACCTCGCCCGGACTTCGGGACTCCGGGACTTCACCCTGATTCGCACGGGGTTCCGTCCGGCCCGGGCCTGGCTCGCCCCAACGAAGGGCCTGAGATCGGTCGACGGGATGGCCGACCCGATCGCCCTGCTGGACCGGGCCCGGAAGATGAAGCCGCTCGCGACGCGGTCCGAGGTCCCTGAGCGGGTGGAGGTGGAGGTGGACGTGGAGGCGGGCGACCCCCTCCCGGCGATGGTCATCCTCTCGGCGACCTTCGACCCCGAGTGGGAGGCTCGCTGGGTCGAGCCGGGGGGGGCGAGTCGACGGGCGGAGGTGGTCCGGGTCCTCGGCGGATGGCAGGGGGTGGCGGTCCCCGAACCGGGCCGCTGGACCTTGCGTCTGGAGTACTCGGGCCGGGCGAGCCGGATCGGCCTGGCGATCTCGGCGGCGGCCTGGATGATCTGGGGCGTGGGCTGGTGGCGGCTCGGGGTCCGACGGGAGGTGAGATCGTGAAGACGGGCGTGGCGATCGTGGGGGCCTCGGGCTACGGCTCGCGGGAGTTGATGCGGATCCTGGCGAACCACCCGGGGGCCGAGGTCGTGATGGCGACCTCGCGCTCGGGGGAATCGCCGAGCGTGGCCGAGTTGCACCCGAGCCTGAGGGGGCGGGTCGACCTGGCCTGCGTGCCGTTCGACGCCGACCGGATCGCCTCGGCGGCCTCGTTTGCCTTCCTCGGCCTGCCGCACACCGCGAGCCTGGAGGCCACGCCCGTTTTGCGGGCCAGGGGGGTCCGGGTGATCGACCTGAGCGCCGATTATCGGCTGAAAGACGCGGCGAGCTACGCCGACTGGTACGGACATACCCACTCCGACGCCGAGGGGCTCGCCTCGGCCGTCTACGGCCTCCCCGAGCTTTACCGCCCGCTGATCCCCCCGGCAGGCCTGATCGCCAACCCCGGTTGCTACACCTCGACGGCGATCCTGGCCCTCGCCCCGCTGGTGGCCGAGGACCGGGTCGAGCGGCGAGGGATCGTGGTCGACGCCTACAGCGGGGTCTCCGGCGCGGGCCGGACGCCCAAGCCCGCCTTCCACTTCCCCGAGGCCAACGAGAACCTCGTCGCCTACAACGTCGGCCGGCACCGCCACACGCCCGAGATCGACCAGGTCCTCACCGACGTCGGCCGGCGCACCCCCGCCGGAGGTCCGGTCGAGGTGATCTTTACCCCCCACCTCGCCCCAATCGACCGGGGGATCCACGCCACGATCTACGCCACCCCCAAGGGAACGGCCGTCGAGCACGACCTGCTCGACCTTTACCGGTCGTTCTACGAGGGCTGCCCATTCGTCAGGATTGTCGACCATCCCCCCGGCACGAAGGACTCGGCCGGGTCCAACTTCATCGACATCACCGTGCGGGTCGTCCGGGGCAAAATCGTGATCCTGGCCTGCCTCGACAACCTGGTGAAAGGGGCCGCCGGGGTTGCCGTCCAGAACTTCAACCTGATGACCGGGAACCCCGAAACCACGGGTTTGATCTGAACCCTCGGGCCGGATGCACCGCGGGACATCACGAACCTCGGGCGGAAGTTGTCCTGCCGTCGAACTGCAACCTTCACGCCACCCGGTCGTGGATCCAGCGGAAGGGTCGGGGGGGCTGTTCGGCCATCATCGGGGCGATCTGCTCGGCGAGGTTCTCGTAACGCTCGGGCTGGCGGCAGAGGTAGTCCTGGGCCTTGGCCGCCTTTCCGGTCAGCGAGAGGTCGGCGAGCTTCCAGGCTTCGACGAGGTGCTTGATGATCGACGCGTAGTCGCGGACGGTGTAGGTCCCCAGCCTCTGCGAGACCGCGGCGAAGTGGTCGAATAGGTTAGCGTCGTGGCCGTCGTTCATCCGGCTCCCGGGCATGGCGACGAGGCCCCGGAGGATGTTGCGAATCGAGAGGACCACCGGCTCGGGCTCCATCTCCAGCATCTTCAGGATGGTCCGGGTGTAGAAGGTCTCGTGGCGGGTCTCGTCGGCGGCGATCTTCCGGCAGATCTTGGCGAGGTTCTGGTCGCCGCCCTGGAGGGCCAGCTTGCCGACGTTGCCGTGAGTGATCCGGGTGGCCCGCTCCTGGAAGGCGGCGTAGATCAGCCCGGCGGGCTTGTCCCCGTCGGTCCGGGGGTCGAATCCATCGCTGATCAGGCGGTGGATGGTCTGCTCGACCGACCTCATGTCGACCCGCCCGGTCAGGCGGAGATAGGCGTTGAGGAGGTCGCCGTGGCGGTTCTCCTCGGAGGTCCAGCCGCGGAGCCACTTCGCCCAGGGAGACGAATCGGCGCCGGTCTCGTCGTGGGCGACCTCCTCCAGGCGGATCGCGTAGCTGGGCAGGGCCTCTTCGGTGACCATGTTGCCGACCAGGACGACGAGGACCTCGTCGGGCAGGTTGACGGCGGCCTCGCGGAAGTCGGTGAGCCGCTCGCGCCAGTCGGGGGCGGTCAGGTCGGGCAGGAAGTCGGTCGGCTGCCAGGCCGTCTCGATGTCTGCGAGCAGGTACAGGTTTTCACCCACGAACCCTTGCAAGCTCTCGAAAATTTCCACGTTACGGACGCTCCACAAGGGTCGGAGGGCGGGCCGAGGGCGACCTCACGGAGGCCCGAACCTTTTTGCGAAAGTCGGATGCCGAAACGAAAAGCCGACCACGGTCTATCGGCCGGACCGGCCCCGGATATTGAAGTCTATACGATCGTACCACGGCGAGCCCTGGCGCGTCCGATCCGATTTCGCAAGTCCCCTGGGCGTTGCGGCGGCCCGACCCGCTCGATAGCCTCGACGGCCGGAGTCTCGACCCGGCCCCGCCCCCGGCCCGCCGACCCTCGCCTCGGAGAATCGCATGCCCCGCCGCACCGCCCTCGCCCCGCTGATCCTGGCCGTCGTCGCCTCGGCCGCGGTGGGCCAACCGAACGCCGCGAAACCCTCGCCAGCGGCTCGCCACCTGATCCGCGCCGGCCGGATGGTCGACACCAGGGCCGGACGCGTCCTGGAAGACCGAGGGATCCTCGTCGAAGGCGAACGGATCGCGGCCGTCGGCCCTTACGCCGAGGTCCTCGCCAAGGCCGGCAAGTTGGACCGGACGATCGACCTCTCCGGCGTCACCGTCCTGCCCGGCCTGATCGACGCCCACACCCACGTCTTGCTCCAGGGCGACATCACCCAGGCCGAGTACGACGACCAGATCCTCAAGGAGTCGACCCCTTATCGGACCATCCGCGCCACCGTCGCGGCCCGGATCGCGGTCAACAACGGCTTCACGGCGATTCGCGACCTGGAGACCGAGGGGGCGATGTACGCCGACGTCGACGTCAAGCGGGCGATCGCCAACAAGATCATCCCCGGCCCCCGGATGTTCTGCGCCACCCGGGCCTTCTCGGCCACCGGGATGTACCCGGTCCTGGGCTATTCCTGGGAGCTGAAGATGCCCGAGGGCGTTCAGGTCGTCGACGGCCCCGACGCGATCCGCAAGGCCGTCCGCGAGCAGGTGAAGTTCGGCGCCGACTGGATCAAGTTCTACTCGGATCGGAAATACTTCATCAAGGACGGGGCCTTGCACTCGAAGGTCAACTTCACCCCCGAGGAACTTCAAGCGATGGTCGGCGAGGCCCACCGGCTCGACCGCCGGGTCGCCGCCCACGCGATGGGCAAGGAGGGGATCGCCGCCGCCCTCGACGCCGGGGCCGACACCATCGAGCACGGCGACGGCCTCGACTCCGAGCTGATGGATCGGATGATCGCCAAGGGCGTCTACTGGTGCCCGACGATCTACGTCGGCGTCTGGGTCGCCGACGGCCGGGGCAAGCTCTGGCAGGAGATGCGCGACCTGGAAGCCAAGGCCTTCGCCCTCGCCGTCAAGAAGGGCGTCAAGATCGCCTACGGGACCGACGCCGGCGGCTACCCCTGGACCGAGAACCAGGCCAAGGAGTTCGCCTACATGGTCCAGTACGGCATGACCCCGATGCAGGCGATCCAGTCCGCCACCACCGTCGCCGCCGAATTGCTCCAGGCCGAGGCCGACCTCGGAGCCATCGAAGTCGGCAAGTACGCCGACATCATCGCCGTGGCCAAGGACCCCCTGGCCGACATCACCGAACTCCAGCGCGTCAAGTTCGTCATCAAGAATGGCGAGCTGATCCGCGATGACTTGCCTCGGTAAGTGTCGATCCGGCGGCGGGCCGAGGCCTGCCTTACATAGTCCCAGGATACCGCGACCGCCATGACCGACCCCACACCACACCTCGCTCGCCTCCTCCTCGGGCTCCTGTTCGCCGCCTTGCCGCTCGCCCCCAACAATGCCCCCGCCCAGGTCGCCCCCCCGGCGGCCGAGGCCCCCCTGCGAGTCGGCGAAAACGGCGCGGCCGTCGAGGCCCTCCAGCGGACCCTGAACGCCCGGCTCGACCCCTCGCCCGCGCTGGACGTCGACGGCGACTATGGCGAGGCCACCCGGGCGGCCGTCGCCCGGTTCCAGAAGGCCAACAACCTCCCCGCGAATGGCGTGGCCGACCCGGCGACCCGCAAGGCCCTCGGACCCCCGCCCGCCGGAGAGCCGCCCGTCCCCTCGCCCGAGGTCGTCAACGCCAGCACCCTCCCGAAGCAGCCGGCCGACCCGATCGACGGTCCTCCGTTCACCCTCTCGGCAAGCTGGGCAATCGCCGACGGCAAGACCGGCGCGACCCTCTGGGGCCACCTCGAAGACAAGCCCCTGGAGATGGCCAGCACCACCAAGATCATGACCGCCCTCGTCGTCCTCCGCCTGGCCAAGGGCGACCCAAAGGCCCTCGATGAGGTCGTCACCTTCTCCGAGAAGGCCGACAAGACCGTCGGCTCGACCTCCAGCGTCAAGGCCGGAGAAAAGGTCCCAGTGCGTGAGCTACTCTATGGCCTGCTCCTCCCCTCCGGCAACGACGCCGCCGAGGCCTTCGCCGAACACTTCGGCAAGAAACTCGACGCAGGGGCGACCGACCCGGCCGTCCCGTTCGTCGCCGAGATGAACCGCTTGGCCGGAGAACTCGGGCTCCGCGAGACCCACTTCGCCAACCCCCACGGCCTACCCGCGCCCGGCCACCGTTCGAGCACCCGAGATTTGGCGAAGCTCGCGGTCGTCGCCCTCCAGGACCCTGACTTTGCCCGGGTCGTCGCCACCCGGAGGCGGGGGGCCTCGCTCGTCGAGGCCTCGGGCCAGGCCCGCAACGTCATCTGGACCAACACGAACCGGCTCCTCGACACCGATGGGTACGACGGCGTGAAGACCGGGACCACCACCGCCGCCGGAGCCTGCCTGGTCGCCAGCGGCCACCGGGGGGACGATCGACTCGTCGTCGTGATCCTCGGGGCCCCCTCGTCCGAGGCTCGCTATGCCGACGCCCGGAACCTTTTCCGTTGGGCCTGGCGCCAACGGGGCCGGCCCTGAATCCGCCGACAATCCGGTCGCCAGCCTTTCGATAACTGCCAACAGTCCGGGCAGGTTGCCCGGTTTGCTAGCCACTGTCTCGGTCGTTGATGGTGTTTTTTTTCAACATTATGGGCATTTTCTGTCAATTCATACTCGTTCGACGGACCTCTCTCTTAATGGGTCCTTAACTTGCCTCGTAGGATCAACAATCGCCTCGAGGCCGAAGTACGCCCACGCCGAAATCTGGTGGGCGAACACTCTCTTGTCGCGCGTCGGGTCCCGCTTGGGCCTCGTGGCGGTCAATCCGAAGACTTCCCGTCTTACGCCGACGCTTCTTCCTCGCCGTCATCGTCCATTCGCTTGAGGTCGACCCTCCAGAAAGGTGCATTGATGCGCAAATTGTCCGCCGGCCGTGCCCCCGGGCGTGGCTTCACCCTGATCGAATTGCTCGTGGTCATCGCCATCATCGCCGTCCTGATCGCCCTCCTGTTGCCCGCCGTCCAGGCGGCCCGCGAGGCGGCCCGCCGTGCCCAGTGCACGAACAATCTGAAGCAGCTCGGGCTGGCCCTGGCCAACTATGAGAGCGCCAATGGCTGCTACCCCTACGCCGCGGCCCGCGACAATGGTGGCCCGGCCGTCGGCGGGTATTACATCGTCAATAGCCTGTTCATTAAGCTACTCCCGCAGTTGGAGCAGCAGACGATGTTCAACGCCTTCAACCAGGGGTTGATGGCGGGGATTGCCGAGCAGACGACCGTCACCGGCGCCGGACTGAGCGCCCTCTGGTGTCCCAGCGACGGCGCGATCGTCGGCTATCGGACGGTCTATCCGGCCGGCGGCAACCCGAACGGGCAGGGGTCGTATGACGGGGCGGTCTGGCCGACGACCTACAGCAGCTACGGCGGCAACCTGGGCACATACGACCACATCCCCGCCAGGAAGGACTCGAGCTACGTCGCCGAGCTCTCGCAGATGAACGGCGTATTCTACTACATCGGCTTCCCGACCCAGGTGCCGACCGTCACGCCGAATCCCGGCTACAACCCCGGCAGCATCGCCCCGGTGAAGATCGCCAGCATCACTGACGGCACCAGCAACACGATGGCTTTCGGCGAGCACACCCAGGGCCGGCTCTCGAAGGACGCCGACCCCGATGGCACGGTCGACTTCGTCGACGCCCATTGGTGGACCTCGGCCACCTACGGCGACACTTCATTCACCACGTTGTATCCGATCAACAGCTTCAAGAAGTGCGGCAACGGCGACACGACCTCGGGAGGCCTTTACGGCGCGACCGAGGACACCTTCTCCGAGTCGTCCGACAGCTACCACCCCGGAGGGGCCAACTTCGCCTTCTGCGACGGCTCGGTCCGGTTCATCAAGGAGACGGTCAGCACCTGGGCCTTCACCCCCTCGAACTGCGCCGTCAACGGCCTGACGATCTCCGGCGGGATCTTCACTTACGCCGGCACCGGCCTGGGCGTCTACCAGGCCCTCTCGACCCGGGCCGGCGGCGAAGTCATCAGCTCCGACGCGTTCTGATCAAAGGAGGAACCCTCTGATGCTGCACCGACGATGGATCCTCCTGCTGACCCTTGCCGCCTTAGCACTACCCCTCGGCTGCGGGCCCGGCAAGACCGGAACCCCTGGCGACGCCGGCTCCGCCACGCCGCCGGTCGGCGAGAAGTTCGAGTCGCCCAAGAAGAAAACGGCCAACTGATCGAAGCCGACGGAACGCCCTCGACCTTCGGCCCCGGCCGCGTCCCCCATCCCAGGGCGCGGCCGGGGCTTTTCCCGGGCCCGATGGCCCTGGGCTTGACCCTCGATAATCGATCCCCTAGCATTCATGCAGGAGGACGTTGATCGATGGGTTTGGAACGGGCTTGCATGAGCGACCGGATCCTCCGGGTCCTCGCCGACCGGATCATCGGTGGAATCCTCGCCCCGGGTGAGCGGCTGGTCGAGATGCGGATCGCCGAGGAGTTCAAGACCAGCCAGGCGCCGGTCCGCGAGGCCTTGCGCGAGCTGGAGGCGCTGCGCCTGGTCCAGTCCGAGCCCTATCGAGGGACGAGGGTCCGCGCGGTCGCCCGTCATGAGATGGCCGAGGCCTACGCCGTCCGGGCCGTCCTGGAGCAGGCCGCCGCCGAGGCCGCCGCCCCCTCCTTGAAGGGGAACGTCGAGCTCCTCCGCTCGCACCTCGACCTGCTCCGGGAGTCGGCCCTGGCGGGCGATCGCGAGGGGTATGCCCGGCACGACCTGGATTTCCACCGGGGGATCGTCGAGGCCGCCGGCAACAAGATTTTGCTCCAGACCTGGGATTCGCTCGGCTTCGAGGTTCGCCTGCGGATCATGCTCGCCCGCAAGGAGCCCGAGCTCGCCCGATTCGCCGCCTGTCACGACCCGATCCTCGAAGCCCTGAACCTCGGCGATGGCCCGACCGCCGGCCGTCTCCTTCGCGAGCATGCCGAGTCGTTCATGGGCCCGGCCGAGTCGTGGCCCTGCGAATGACCGTTTGGGCGAGATTATCGCCCGCCGCTCATCCAGAGGTCGGCCGCCTCGATGGCCTTCTTCTGGGTCGCGTGGGGGACGACTCGCCAGTGGGGCGGGCCCCCTTCGGGCGCGGTGATCGAGTCGATCCACTGGCGGATGACCGAGGGTGACTGGCTGACCATGTACTGGCGGCGGACCGAGCCGACGCCGACCGGCTGTTCGAAGATCACCGCGTAGTGCGGCAGGGCGTCGGTCGACTTGAACTTCTTGAGGTGCTTGCCGACTTTCGCGTCCATCTGGGCCAGGTCGGCGCCGAAGACTTCGCGGAAGGCGGCGAGCTGGTCGTCGGGCGACTGCTCCTCGAAGGGCTTGAGCCGGCTCATCTGGTGGATGTAGGCGACGAAATCGTCGAGCCGCTGGGTGGCCAGGTAGTGGGTCAGGGCCCAGGAGAAGGCGTAGTCGGTCGGCGTCAGGTCCTTGCGGGTCACGAGGTATTCGACCAGCGGCGTCCCCCGGTCCCTGGCGACCAGGGCCTCGCGACGGTCGCCCCGGAAGGCGGCGGGCAGCGGGTCGTCGAGGTCGCGGATCGTCGCCAGGTGGATCGGGTTGGCCTGGCCGAGCCCTGCCCAGTCGACCCCTTTCTTGGTGAATCGGGCGGGCGAGCAGTATTCGGCGAGCCCTTCGACCAGCCAGAGCGGCCAGTCCGAGAGCCTCGGCTGGACCCCGACGTTGTGGAGGATCTGATGAGTCCCCTCGTGAGCGACCGTCTGCGGCCTGCGGAGCGCCGAGACCTCGGGCAAGTCCTGGTCGCGACTCGACTTCTCGTAGAGGTAGATCCGGTTCGAGCGGATCTCATAATACGCCTGGATATCGCGGGCGACCTGCCGGTCGGCCCGGAAGTCGTCCTCGGTGGCGAAGATCACCGCGACCAGCGGGAACTCCATCGGTTGGACGGGCAGGCCGTTCTTCTTCAGGGCCGAGGTCAGGCCGTCGTGGAGCTTCTCCAGAAGCTCGGCGCTGGCCCTGGCGAAGGGCTCGGACGACTGGTAGACGACCAGGTAATGGGCGGTCTGGTGGACCCGAAAGGCGGCGAAGTCGGGGTCTTCCAGGAGGTCCCGCCGCATCGCGTCGGGCGTCATCGGCACGAACGGGCCGTCGGTCTCGACCAGACCCTCGGGCCAGCCAACCTGCCCGTCCGGCAAGATCGCCGCGGTCCGACCCCGGAGCGTGCCGTACTCCTTCGCGACGATCGCCCGGCCCCGCGAGTCGCGGACCATCAGCCGCCTCGGGCCGGTTGAAGCCGAGACGGCCGGGATGGCCGAGGACAGGGACGGGGGCAGGGGTGAACTCCGGTCGGTCGAGGCCTCGGGCCTGGCGGGCGGGGTCGGCTCAGGCTCGGCTCGATCGTTCAGCGGGGGCGAGGGCGGGGGAGGCCAAACCGGTTCGGCCTCGACCTTCACAATCGAGCTCAATGGGTCGGGATCGGCGGAGGCCCGCAATGGCGGGGGCACGACCGGCGCGGCCGCGGGTCGAACTCGGGCCAAGGGCGAGGCGGGCGGTCTCGCGGGGCCACGTGCCGCCAGAACCGCGACACCTCCAAGGACGACCAGCGCCACCGCCGGGGCAACGGCCCTGCGGAAGTCGGGGGCCGATTTCGAGGCCTCGGTCGGGGCCCTGAGGCCGAGCGCCTTGTCGACGGCCGGGGCCAGCGGCGTCTCGCAGCGGGGGCAGTCACGCCCTCGGGCTCGATCGGGGTCGGCCGTGCGAATCCGCACCCCGCACCCTTCGCAGGCCAGAAGCAGGGGTTCCATCGCCTTCACGCTCCCCCCGGAAGCCCTCCCGGCTCGGGCTCGCACGCGGGCACGACTCCGGCCATTTAGGATAACCAACTCGTCGGGGTGATGAAAGCCTCCACGCTATTCGAATGGTGGTCAGGCCCCGGGGAAGTCGCCGGACTCGACGATCCGGCGCGTCGCCTCGTGGCGATAGTCGAACATCTTTGCCAGCTTCGATCGGATGAAGCTCCCGCCGAAAAGCCTGCCGAGGGCCCCGAGCGGCGGGTCGTAGTCGACCGAGTCGCGGAGGATCGTCCCGCCTTCGCCGTCGTCGAGGAACTCGTGGCGGTGCTCCCATCGGGCGAACGGCCCGGAGACCTGGCGGTCGGCGAAGAGGTGCGGGGGCTCATAGGTGGTGTGCTCGGCGACCCACCGGAGCGGGATCGGCCCGAGCTTCGTCACCAGGACCACCCGGGCCCCGACCCGGATCGAATTGCCGCCCGACTCGACCGTCACCTTCTCCCAGGGGGGGGTCAGGCGTTGGAGCGCCCCCGGGCTCTCGTGGAAGGCGAAGACCCGATCGGGACTGGCGGCGATCCGCGATTCCTTGACGAATTGCATGCTCGGGTCATCCCGAAGGAGGAGACGGAAGCCGGGCCCTTTCCCGGTCGGACTCCCCTGTTATAGTCGATGGGCCCGCGAGGCCGATGCGGATTCGTCCCGACCGAGCCGAGGAGCCCGCCCGATGCCGTTCACCGTGCTGGTCGCCGTCGCCCTCGCGGCCCTCGCTGCCGTGCTTCTGGCGATCGGACTGGTCGCCTCCTGGAAACCTCCCGAGGAAGGACCGAGGCCATGAGGCTCCCGCGATTCGGCTTGCGGTCCCTGATGGTGACCGTCTCCCTCATCCGACGCCCTCGTCTACACCCCGCCCCAGGTCGCGGCGGCCTGGCTCGGAGCCCGATTGATCACCATGACGAAAAGGGGTCAGGAACCGTTTTCTTCGAGGTTTCAAGGTTCCTGACCCGAATGGCACGAGGATAGCGCAAGATTCTTTAGCCGAACATCTTGCGACGATCGGGCGTCGGCTCATCTCTTTTTGTAAAGAATGATCCCTCGTCTGATCAGTCGTCTCGCGGCCTTTCTCGGCATGGTCAG
>JAABUK010003749.1_pt1 | contig 25365 bp, 39 predicted proteins | sample 5559141 | NCBI WGS metagenome assembly JAABUK01 (sample SAMN10711869, study PRJNA513367) | rock metagenome | isolation source: Antarctica rocks | place: Antarctica: Victoria Land, Pudding Butte nord | collected 2016-01-03 | reverse complement strand
CGCACCCGCACGAGTGCAACTATGCTGAGCAGTTTAGCACGGTGTAAGGGTAGGTCGTATGGTGACCAGGGTGCATATTACATGACATTTTTGGGCAGCTGTGAATAGATGCATGAGCCATTTTTTGGTGCAGCACAGGTCTGGAGGCCCATACGCGCCCATTGTGACCATCAGCGCCTGATTTGGCCAGCGCAATGTGTCGTGACATGTACCCCAGATTGAGGTAAAAGCTTTGAACCACATTTTCGGCTCCAGCACCCACAGATATGGAGCTTTTGACCGAGGGTAAATCATATGGAGAAGGTAATACAGGTAAATCGTATGGAGAAGAAATATTTATGCACAGATGAGTGCTGCACAGGTGGCCTGCGGCCACCTGCGCATCCCTCATCTGACACCTGCCCGCTTCGCGGGCAGCAGGCGCCTTCGGCGCCAACCACTGAGATCACTGGTCAAAAGCAGGCAGGTCTAGTCTAGCCTGTGGAGCTGACCTGGACCAAGTGAGGGGTGTGGCAAGTGCTTTAGGACTTGTGCGATGTCTCGTGACCGTTAGCTGAGTTCCGGCCGCAGATCTGCGCGGCTGAGCTCAATATTATACTTCTGACAGAGGCTTTGACTCGTGTGCTAAGCGGAAATGAGGAGTCTGCTTGCCGAGAGACGAGGTGCACGCATCTAGACTGCCTCACTGGTGATACTTGCCAAGTGAGGTAGCGGGAAGTTCTGAATGCAGCGGCATAATGCAGTATGAGGCAGGCAGTTCTGCTGAAAAGTTGGAGTCCTGTGAAATGGTCAACCAATCATCCAAGTAGCTGTTGACCTGGTCAATATGGACAACTTCCACCGCTCTTACATACAGGAGCTGACCTCGCAGGCACACCACCTATGCTTGGTGTGCGCTTGCTCGACTTTTGGACAAGGACTTGACTGGAGAACGAGGCGGAGGATGACGGCATATGGAGCTTCTTGCTGACAAGTTCGATCAGGTCATGTTTGTCAGATCTTTTCAAGCCAGGTCCGCTCCCCTATCAGCAGCTGCATCTTTGTGCTTGCCTTGCTGAAGCAGCTTTCTTGGTTGTCGAGCTGCCGATCAGTTTCACCGACTTGCAGGCACAGCGGACCGAGTCTTTTCATGCTGAGCCTCCTCACTGCCGCGAAGCGGCACAACAGGCTTCTGAAACAAGCTTTGCCCTGTTGGAGGGAACACAAGAGATCGTTTTGATCACACCTTATTCTGATCCGCAAGGTGAGAAGGCACTTACGTCTGCCCTGACTCCCCGACTCCTTGAATCACTTTCTTGCACCTGCTGAGCGCGAAGCGCTTCGTACGTCCGCCAAACCGGATCTGCAAGCTTGTTCGAGATTGTAACTTGCCTAAGGCTTGCTGTTCAGCCGAACATTTCTTGCTCAGCAGTCAGTCAACTGTTGATTGACTTGACATGCTTGGGAATCACAGATGAGCTGCTCACAAACCAGTCAGTGACATTCAGGTTGTGTCCTTTGGCCATAACACTGCTGCTCTGTCACAGGAAGCATGTCCAATGCACGGATATGCACTGGAGAGGCTGTGAGCTACACTTGAAGCATTGGCTGAAACGACACGCTTCACTTCAAGCCAAGGTGTTGCCTCTCAAACCTGTTGCATTCACCTGCAGATTGCAGTCAGGCATGTCTTGCAATCATGTCCAAAATTGCATGGCAACAGCACCCACTCTGCCTCAACTCAGCCGCACAGGTCAGGGCCTCAACATCTTACAAACTTTGTGCCTTTGCTGGAAATTGAGCCTTGCATGCTGGGATGACCACATGGGGGCTTGCAGCATGGTGATGATATCATTGTGTTCTGCTGAGCATGGGCTATGCATTGGCCACCTGACTTGCTGGCTTGGCAAAATGATCAATGGCTTGCAATGACTGTGCATGATGCTAAGCTCTACTCCATGAACCCTGACACAAGTGAGCGCACCATCATTGCATACAGCAATAGTAAGGCTGATATATCACATAGCATACCAGTAAAGTTGTCTGCTGTCATGAAGGCATGTTTTGAGTTCAATGCAGGAACACCTGATATTATTTCAATGATTGTTGCTGCTGCAGACTTGATGCTTGGTGTTGATATTGCAGCCTCAAGTGGTGTCACAAGAGACTTTCAGGTATCAGGCAGAAGCCACCTGTGAAGTTGCCAGCATGCCTGAACGAGGTGAGCTTGCGCTGTAATATTGCTGCTCAAGTTCAACTACGCCAATTGCGCTTCTGCTGTGTGATCATGTGGATTGTTGCATCAGCTGTGGTAGTGGTCATTGCTAAAGGACTGACGGCACTAACCTGTTTTGCATACAACATAAGTACTTGAGTCTTTTGCAATGAAAGAAGCATCATTGCCATGGCAGCAAGTAATGATTAAAATTGCCATTTCCTTGAGAGAAGTTAATGATATGTACATCAGTCATTTGGCTGAGTAGAGCTTTGTAGTCATACAACTTGGAATGCTATTTGCAAGGGCTTCTGACCCCATACAAATCTCACAGTACATCTTCAACATAGTGCAGCTTAGCACGACTGAGCCATGCAAGCTTTTCCTCATGATGGCACTACCAACAAGTCTACAAATAAACTTGCTGAGCTTTGCACTTTACCAAGCCTTTTACAAGATCTGTTGCAAGCAGGCATGTAACAAGGCATGCTTTCTAGTTTGGACGGGTTTGGCGATCGGTTTGGACATCAGCCTGCAACATAGAAGAACTGCAACACACAGAATACACTCTTGAGCCTGTCAAAAATTCATGTTGGGTGAGACTGCTCACAGTGGTCATGATAGCTGCCCTTGTCATGCAGCCTAACATTGTGGTCGCTGTGGCACCAGCCACTTACACAACTGCAATGATCGGCAAAAGCTGCAGCGAATTCATCGATGTGGGGTTGCATTTGCACATGTCAAGCAATTATTGCACACTGACATTTGGACGTGTCACTCAGGGGCTGCCAGTCATTTATATGCAGCAGCAGTGTTGCAGAGCTGCCATGGCTGTGCTGTAGCTCCTTATTGAGCTCAACAAAGGAGCCTCAGGTGAGGCCGCTCACAAGCGTATGCTGACAGAGCTTGCATAATTTGGTTGCAGTACCTCTGCATGAGGTCAGCCTTTCAGTGTGCAACTGCTGCTTGCAGCTTAATCAGACCTACATGGCAGGCCTGAAAATATGACATGTATATACAGGAAATTGCAGGTTTGCGTCTGTCATTTTCATTGTTTGGCGATGATATGCACAGCAGCAGCAGCAACAAAGCCAGTCACAGCAGCAGAAAACGGCAGTGCAGTTACAGCAGCTGCAAATACTGTGACAAGCACCACAACTTGCAATGCAGTGTTGCAACATCTCTCAATCTATGATGACAACTACATGACACTGCATGACATGTTTGCTGCTAGCACAACCTGTGGTCACCTGCATGGCAATCATTGCAGTGTAGTGCCTCATGTGCATACCTGAAGAGCTGAAGTTGTGGCAGAATTTGTGCGTCGTGACTGCAGGGGCAGGACACCACTAGCAGCTCAGCTGTCCTGATCGCACATCGCTGCAGTCTTGATTAGGAGTGCAGCTTATCTTTGCTGTCAGCAAGAAGCGTGCCTGATGGCATGTATGCCAGCCAACTCCCATCTGCAGCCAGTCACTTGCTTAAACATTTCTGCAGGCCAACTGAGCTCTATGAGGATGTCACTGCTGTCACAACATGTTAGACACAGTGCCTGCCACTATCAAACTGGAAGCAACAGTATCTCAACTGTAACAACTTGTGTACAAAGTCTGTATATTACTTGAACACAGTATCAGGAAGAGGTCGACAAGCAGACTCTAACGTTATTTATGTAAGCATTTCAACCGCATGACATGTCGGGTAATGAATGCTCTGGCCACAAGGATAAACCTCTGCATATCCAGATGGGGCAATACTGACTAGTCGGCATGATTAACCGATCATTGGAATGGTTTAAAAGGGTTCGAGCTGTGTGTCACACCCTTTGTCATTTCAGATGGTACAAATATTGCCTGTCAGACGCAGCGCATGCAATTCTTGCACTTTGGAAGTCACTAAAAGCGCGCATCTGCCTCCATCTTGCCATACTGTCGCTGCCGTAAAGCTGCGTGTCTATGTAACGTTATTAGCACATCACTGTCGCGATGCGACGTCGACTCCTGCTTACCGGCGCAGCAGCAACTGGTGCTGTCGTGGCATGGTCGTACCATGATTCACTTGAAATTCCAGGGACCAGCAATGGATTTGCGTACTCTGCTGCCAGGCTTTTGGTTCCGGAAGCTCTCTCCGAAAGTGCCCCACTGACCCGTATTGACTATCTCAGCAAGGTGCCCTCACGAGCAGAGCAGCTGCGCAAGCTAGCAGACGGCAGTGAGCGCAACCCTTTTGATGTTCTGGTCATTGGTGGTGGTGCAACAGGCTCAGGCTGTGCCCTCGATTCCATAACAAGGTGATCTGCCTCAGCTCAGCTTGTTGCACTTGAAATCTCTTTCAAGCCTTGCCTCTCATAATTGCAAAGTCATATCAGTGCAATGCGTGTCTAGACAGGCTATCATTTGTTCAGAGAGAGCTTTCTTTGACTATCAGGGGTTTGCGAACAGCCTTGATTGAAAGAGAAGACTTTGCAGCTGGCACCTCGTCAAGAAGCACAAAGCTTGTACACGGTGGTGTGCGATATCTTGAGAAAGCCGTCTTTAGCTTTGACTATGGGCAGTTGAAGCTGGTGTTTGAAGCACTTCATGAGAGGAAACGTCTGCTAGAGAACGCACCACACCTTTGCAATGCTCTACCCATCATGACGGTGCGCAGTCTGTTACCCAACATGCAGAAAATGTAGTGCCATGCTGTCCCGCAATGCACCTGTCACATGCAGTCCTGACAAGTTGTGCATACTATCTCATTATTTGCTGTCTGCCTGCAGCCTTGCTATCGGTGGTGGGAGGTGCCTTACTACTGGTTGGGCCTCAAGGTAAGCTGCACTTTGCCTGCACAGTACTGCAATAACATTGTGGCAGGGTGTAGGCAGTAAGGTGCAGGTGGTCCCCAGGTGCACTGGCATGGCAAGGCCCTATGGCTGCAACCTGTTTTGCAACAAGCGCTGTCTGCCAACTGTGCCTAAATGTTTGGGAATAATGCAACACCCCTGGTTAACTGCAGAAAAATGAATGCAGGCATATGACCTGGTGGCAGGAACCCAGGGCTTAACCGTGTCCCGCTACAACAGCCCCAAGGAGTCACACCGCCAGTTCCCCACTCTGGCCCAGACGCGCTCTGAAGATGGCAGCTCCCTCAAAGGCACTGTACGCTTCTTCACTGCATTAACTGTGTCTGCCTGATCACTTGTCATCATCTCCATAACCTGATGTCAGCATGCTACACACGTGTTGCCTGTGCATTGCACAGCACGCATATGGCACAGGCTTTGCATCATTTGCAGCATTTCATTTCTGCTGAAACAGAAGCTTGGCATCTCTTTGCTTGCATGGCGTTGTCCATCAAGAGGCACTGACAAGATTTGTTGTGCAGATTGTATATTATGATGGCCAGTTTGATGATTCAAGATTGTGCATAGCTCTGGCATGCACTGCTGCACTGGCAGGAGCTGCTGTCACCAACCATACTGAGGCCACAAAGCTCCTGAAGGTGAGATGCAGCTAGCTTGCACATGCATCGGCTAACATCATCCAGTCGCTTGTTGATGCTGCTCAAGTGAATGTGTGCTGTATCGCTCAATGACTGGTCCTGCCACTGGTGCAGCTCAGGCTGGTGCATACAGCAATAGGTGCTTGACATTCCAAAGGTTTGCAGGACAAAAGCGGCATGATCATTGGTGCTGAGGTGAAGGACACCCTGAGTGGCAAAAGCACACAAGTGTATGCCAAACAGGTCATCAATGCTACAGGGCCTTTCACAGACAGCCTGCGCCAGATGTCAGACCCCAGCAAGCCCAGCATCATCATGCCCAGTGCAGGTCTCATATTGCCTGCTGCCTGTTCTGTGCTTGCTGTACCAATGGTCATAAACATGATAGCGCATTCAGCACATGAGCATCACGTGAATGCTGTATCAATGTCACAGCATGGCTATACACTGTATCAATGTCACAGCATGGCTAGCAGTAGGCAAAGTCCAGAAAGTCCGTACGGTACTGTTTTATGCATTTACATGAAACTGTCAGATCCACAGCATGCACTCACTGTGTTGTAAGCTGCAGGAAGTGCATGACTTGAGCTGCAGTGTGTGACTGTGCAGGTGTGCATGTGACGCTTCCAGACTACTACAGTCCTGAGCATCTGGGCATGATTGTGCCCAAAACCAAGGATGGGCGTGTGGTGTTCATGCTGCCTTGGCTGGATGCAACCATCGCTGGTACCACAGGTACCACTTATGCTGATAAACACATTGTATGCTGTTGGAATCCTAACACCATGCACATCAGGTCAACAGCAATGCAGTTACAAGTGCACCACAGCATGGTTTCATGTTTAACAAACACCTGCATGCGCTGAACCTGAGGTATGACTTAATCTTTGCTTGCTGAACATCATACCAGCTGAATGCCATCCCTAGCTGCATTTGTGCGCATTCTTTGGCTGAGCAATACTCTTGTTCTTATGCCAGCTGCTGTTTGCATGCAGATAGCAGCAGTGAGATCACGATGCAGCCTCAGCCGACTGAGAAGGAGATCCAGTTCATCTTGGACGCCATTGCTGAGTACCTTACCGTCAAGGCAAGACTAAATTTGCTGCCATCATATCTGAAACTTGGTGTTTTTCTTTGCATGGAGCCAGTGCCTGTTAATGGTGCAATAACACGCGCCAGTCTGCGCTTGATACATGGCCGTGAACACAGTGTGAGATGAGTCTAGCCACATGCATGCACAAGCTTATGCAGCCTTGCTGGTAAGGAGGTGAGGGGTGGGTACATGCACAGGTGCGGCGCAGTGATGTGATGTCAGCCTGGAGTGGGATCCGGCCGCTGGCCACCGACCCAGATGCCAAGGACACTGCCAGTGCCTCCAGAGACCATGTGGTCAGCATGGACACTGATGGCATGATCACCATTGCAGGTCTGCCATCTCTGCTGCTTTACTGCGCTGCTTTGTAACACAACGTTGCTGCAAAGCACTTCCTTTAAAAATGTCACTTTGCTGTCATGAATATACATGTGTTTGGCGCCACAACCTTGCTTTAGCGTGTACATATAAACAGGGCATGGCTTCAGCTTGACTGTGGAGTCAGATATGTATGCATATGGCCTGCGCAAGGTGTGAAAGTGAACGCAGGTGGTAAGTGGACCACCTACAGGCGCATGGCAGAAGATGCTGTTGACCTAGCCTGCCTGAATGGGCGGATACCTCAGGGGCTGGCCTGCCAGACCAGTCATCTGCCCCTGGTGGGGGCTACTGGCTACGACACGGCCCTCTTCACTGAGGTTGCCCAGAACTACACTGTGCCACATCGCCCTGGCGCCATTGACACACGTGTTGCCAAGCACCTTGCAGGTCACCCCTACCCTTAGTTGTAATGCTCACAAACACTGTGTGTGTGTGTGTGTGTGTGCACAGCTGAGCTGCAGTTCAGAGGGCATGCTTCGTAGTAAAGCTGTGTAGCACATCATGCTGGAAAGGTCCTGTACACATTTGCATTGCAAGATGGCAGTTGTTTGCAAACTGACATTGTTCTTGGCATGCTGCAGCATCATATGGGGACCGGGCAGAAGACATAACACGCATTGCAGAGCAGCGCAAGCTGGGGCGGCGCCTGGTGCGAGGCCACCCTGTGCTGGAGGCTGAGGTGGTGTACGCCGTGCACAATGAGTACTGTGAGACTCCAGAGGACTTCATAGCACGCAGGAGCCGGCTGGCCTTCCTGGACCAGCGCGCCTGTCAGGAGGCCCTCCCTAGGGTACATGCCCCCTCCTCTTTGCTGCTGCCTGCCCTGTTTGTTGATGGTTTCTTTCATGCATTATCAGCATGGTATCTGCGTAGAACCACAAGCAATGGATAAATTGTTTATGTGTTTTGTGAGCTGTCTATGTGTTTTTGGTGTTTGCGCTGCTCTGATGAGCAAAGTGATGAACTGCTGCTGCTGCTGCTGCTGCTGCTGCTGAGACCTAGTTCAGCACAAGCATGTTTGAATAGTGCCAAAGCTTGCAATAAAGCAATGGTGATGGTGCAGGTGGTGGAGCTGATGGGTGAGGAGAAGGGCTGGTGGTACTGGAAGCGCCAAAGAGAGCTCAAAAGGGCCAGGGCCTTCTTGCAGACCTTCACCAGTGATGCTGCAGCGCCAGGCAAGAAAAGTGCTGCCCCTCAAGAGGGCACAGATCTCATCAGCAGTCACAACAAGGGGGGCGGCGCATAGATTGTGTCCAGTCCAGTCAACAGCTGTGTTATGCTTCCTGTCCTGAACAGTGCAGTGTCCGTGCAGACAGTCAGGCCGTAGCTCATGATGTATCAGTAATTTGGTGTGTGATAGGTGTACAGTGTGTTGCTGTTTCTTTAGATCTTGTTTGCATATTTGTGCTACTTGGCAAATTTGATGTGCACCAAAGACCAGGTTAGACAAGCAGCTGTTTTGTGGCTGCATGCTTTTGACTTTGGTGCCACATGTGCATGGCAGGATTGCAGGCATGAACTCTTTGAAATGTGTCGGCTGCTGACGCTTACGAAGAGACTCTCAAATCTAAGTGAATTTGCATGCAAGGACATGAACTCTTTGAAATCTAGCTGTCTGTAATGTAATCGTTTGTGCATGGAATTTCCATGTGCCCTTCGACCGAGGCATTGCTGTGTTGCTATGTTGCTGTGCCAATTTCGACACATATGTTGCTGTGCCAAAACTAGACACCTGCAAACGGTCAACAATTCAAGTTGACTCATCTCGCAGAACAAGAATCACGGCATCAAGTATCAGCCGTGTGTCACAATTTCAATGTGCCAAGTCTTTAACAGGTAAAAGGGTGGGAAACAAAATATGACATACACCATTCAACAGACTGTGAAGTTAAGCCAAGCCTTGTGCTCTAGCAACAAATGCACTATGGCATACACAAGCAGCTGACATTGGGGTTAGGCTGCATGTGATAACGCTCAGATACACACAGCACATATGTATGTAGTAAGGTGACAGATCAGCTGAGCTTGGCTTGTTGCTGTGCGTGCTGCTGGCGGGAGTACTCATACAGGGCAATGGCTCCAGAGACATGCACATTGAGAGAGCGGATGACGCCAAGCTGTGGAATCTCAACAGTATGGTCCAGCAGCTGCAGCAACTCCAAAGGAATGCCTTCCCGCTCTCTACCAAGCAGTAGGACAGATTTAGATGGGAATGCAAATTCTGGTAGCAATGTGGATCCAGCTGTTTGCTCCACCCCAATTAGCATGTAGCCTTCTGCTCTTTTTTGTAACATCCAGTGGCTTAGATCTGCTTCGGGCACTTCCAGTAGAGGCATCCACTGCTCAGCAGTGACACTGATGCTGCTGAAGAGCGGGTCTTTTGTGATGCGCATGTCTGACACTGCCAAAGCTGCAGCTCTGAAAACTTCACAAGTGCGGGTGAGGCCTGCTAGATTGGGTACCTTGTCTACCAGAGAAGCTACCAGAATGAGGCCCTGTCTCTTGGTCTCACAGGGACGGCCTTCACCTTCCACAAGCGCATCTTTGCCTGCATCGTTTCAGCATGCAATGTTGCCCATAGTGACCAAACTCACTGTCACTTATTCTACATACAGCCGTTGAACACAAACGCTCAATATCTACCTGCTTATCAAGGACACTTTGACAGCAAGACGCATAGTGAGTGCAGCATAGGCTTGCCTGTGACCATGTCCAAATCTCCAATTAAGTGATCTAAGGGCATCATCTTGCGCTGGAAGTCACTATTTGACTGCCCCACACCGTCGCCTGAGGCACCTGTTTGCACAAATGTGCCTCTGTATCTGCTTGCAACACTGCCCACATATTCATCTTTGCTTTGCAACCAAGCAACAGAAAAGAGCAGCATGTTCGTGTGCACGCTACCAGCCTGCTCACAGCAACATGATAGGATGACATAACATTTTGTAGGCTCATCAAACCAAAGACAGTATACAGAGCATGGGTGAGGTGGCACCTGTTGTGATGCAGCCTGCCAAGCCAGAGGCCTCTTGCCTGAGAGCAGCCCGCTGAGTGTTGAGAAATGTGGTGACACCATCAAGCAGGGTGAGGGCAGCCCCGTCCACACCCACCTTCTCCTCACTGCTGCCTGCTAGTTGGCACCCCTGCAACATAAAGCGTGAGCCAAACGCAAAGGAAGCCATGAGTGACAGCTTGCAGGGCACTCCTGGCTGCTGATTATTTTGACACAAAGATAGCCTGGCAGTCACCTGAATGCTGCGGCTGCAACATCATGAAAGAGAAGTCTGGCTGGTAGTTTGTATAGCTCTGTACACAATTTCTGTATGCTGTAGAGGTGAGGGATGTGAGAGGTGCGTACAGAGTAGAAGACTCCAGCAGGAGTGATGGCCTGATGGGGCGTGTAGCTGCGCAGAGCGGGAGCCAGGCTCTTCTCAAGACGCTGCATGTCTGGATTGGTTCTGAAGAACTTCAAGCATTCACGCCAGGGCGAGGGCATCTGGTTGGCCACTCCAGGCACAGCTTCTGGGAAGTCCTCCAGTAGCTGATGCAGTACCAGCTGAGCAAATGTCCTGACGCAAGTTTTCAGACAGTAAATGGTGCTGTTGTGCCAAGTTGCAGTGCAGAGGCATGCAGCCATGCAGCCATCAGCTGCTACATACTGAGCAGTTTCTGGTGCTGTTTCTGCAAAGTGAGCAAATGACGTCACAGCCTGCAGGTTGATCTTCTGGTAGAACAGCTTGCATAGACACAAGCAGTGACTGCACAGTGCACAAGCAGATCCATGGATAAAAAATGGGACAACTCATATGACTAAGCAACGTTTCTCTGCAGAGGTGGCAGTACAGTGGCAGCAAGTGGGCAAGGGACCTGATAGCGTGGTGATGCCACATGGTCCAAGGCCAGGCAGCTGCCACAAAGCCTTGCCATAGCTCTTGTTGGCAGGCAGCAGGAGCATGGCGCACCAGGTGAGCCCCTAGCAAGATGGCTGATGTGACCCCATCATGATGCCTGCATGCCCACACCCACTCTCTGCTTTACTCCCCCTTGTCTTGTGACTTTTTGCACTCTTATGTGGCATCAATCATACAACATTGTACACTGATGTATGAGTAGGCCTCACAGAAATGCACAAGACAGGCTGCTCTGGAGAGACAAGACTTGTCATGCACGTACCAAGCTCAATATAGGCAGGAAGGCTTTCATGTTATTACTATCATCATTGATTGTACAAAGCTGAACCAGGCAAGTGCTGGTAAATCAGCATGGCAAAAATGCATGTCTGGCTTGCAGCTCTTTGGGCTGAGCTGGCATCTGCACCAGACCACCGGTTTGAGGCAACAGCAGGCTGTAACAGGGCTTGCACCAGAAGCATGCATGAGGCAGCAGTCAAGCTCACTTGGCATGGTATGTCAGCAGGCTTGGCACCACATACTTCTCCATGGACTGCGCTGGGCTTTGAAGCATCAAGTTCACCACGATGGACTCTATGTACTGCCGAACAGAGGAGACATCTTTGCCCTGCAGCCCCATACCACCTTGAGACACCTGATTAGTAGCAGCGAGCTTGCACAAATAAGTGGCTCCTTCTCTGCAAGCAATTATGTAGCCAGAGCAGGCACAGCGTTATCAGCTGCTGACTAGCAGGTACGAGCAATATGGGTGTTGGAAGTATGCGTTTGTGCTGATTGCAAGAGGACTGACCTGGAGAAGTGGCCACAGCTGAGCAAGAGCAGGCTGAACATGCCCCCTGGGTACGAAGGCTGACAGGACTGCCAGGGCTTGCCAGGTGCGCACCTTGCTCCGGTGGACTGCTGAGTTGATCTGGTAGTTGACCACTTGCAGAATAGGCTCTGCAAGCAGACTAGCATACAAGCTCTGCCCCAGCTCACCTACATTTGCCAAAAGCAGCTTCTGCAATGCGTGAGTACTAAAGTAGGGCTATGTGGCCCCAGGATGACTTTGGGCTTGCTTAAACAACATCAAGCTGATGCAGCGCTCCAAAAACAGGCTTTGCAGACAGCAGAAAGAGGTGTTTGAGTTTGAGGTAAGCATTCATACTGCAGTCATACCTGCTGCTGCTGCATTCTCTGGCCTGGAGCATTCTGCATGCTGTGGGTCAGGCTGAGTAGGCGGCAAGTGAGCCAGACGATGCATGAGGCATACAGCAACCACCCGTGCAGAAGCATTGGTATTTGCCAGCTGACCTGCCAGGCCAGGGTTCAGCCTCTCAAGGGCGTGCCAGGAGCTCTGTTGCATAAATGTGCTGCCCTGTCATCAAAGTTGTTTGCATGAGTGTGCTGTACAATACCTCTTTTGCAATACACTCAAGTCGCAAGTAGATATTAGGTGTAATTATGAAGCTTGGATACATTGTGACTGTGATAATATTCCAATGGAGAGTGGTGACAGGCTAGAGCTGTCTTGTACACACGCCTGGCATATATAAAATGTGCAAGAGAAAGGTGTCTGAGCAGCAGTATCAGGTTTTCAATCAAACATCGTCAGTGCACTGCCCTGTCTTCCAGTGACAATCCCTGCTGCTTCCAGGTGTGCTCAAGACAGTGCACGTGCTGCACAATGCATCATTTTGGAATCTGGCAAAAGTCATACCTCTGGAAAAGCATGTTTGGCATCAAGGAGCAGCAACTTCTTGATGTGCTGCTGATAGAAGAGGGCTGTAGGGGGGCACGCCAAAAAGAGGGGTGCCAGGTGCAGGGCAGCAAGGGCTGTCACACGAGGGCTGCGCTGCCCAGCCCCAAGCACCTGATGCACCAGCCATTGCAAGGGCCCCTCCTCCCCGTGCAGGGCACCCCTGCATTCACAACTGACTCTCCACTTTGTGTGATAACAAATAGGGAGCATTTCATCATGGTGCATTGCAAAGTGCATCATTTTGGTGCTTGCAAGTTTGAACACATAAGTTCAGCATGCATCCATCATTACTACAAATAATGGTGCATGATGATGGGATGCATGGGTCACACTGCACAGCACAGTGGCAGAGGAACTGGATCACAGCGCTGTTTGTTTGGATAGCATGACTCACCTAAGACCGGCTGGCGTGTCAGCTGCAAAGAGGGAAGCCGAGAAGAAGGCCTCCAGCAGGGCTTGGCAGTGAGCAGGCTGCAGCTTCTCCTCTTCAGAAACAGCCAGCCAGCATGCCTTTGCAGAAACTGCTACAATGTGAACCATGTTGTCCACATGCTGCTGTGCAGCAGAGCTGCCCTCCTGGGCATGCCCACTGCCAAAACTACTTACATCAGCAGCACCCATGCTGCTGGCTGCCAAGCTTGCCATCACAGGTGAGGTTGCAGCAGCCTCCAGAGCTATTCTGCATTTGCAAATCACATCCCATTGTGTAAAAAACGATGACTAGGCAATGAGACAAAGCGTCAACACATCATGCTTGAGGCACAGCATGACACTGTATGCTGATTGTGAGCTGGTGCATCATTGCAAATCAGTGTACCTTGTTTGCGTCAGCGAACTTGGTCCATTCAGCAAGGTGTGCTAAGCAGACATGTATGTTCCAGAGGCAAGTTAGTGTATGCAGTATTCAAAGCACCCTGCCCATGGAGTGGCACAGCATGCGGAACTGTCTGCACAAGCAAATGCAAAAGCAGACTTGCCAGCAGTGTTGCACCGCAAATGCGATTTGTCATTGTTCCCGCTAAACATCATATGGCGTAAGCAATGCAGGAACACAGGCCCTACACATGCATGAGTGAGTGTTGATTCCGCAAAGACAGAAGCTGACCTGAGGCTGCCAAGCAGGGCAAGTAACGCATCACTAGGGATGGTCTGTGCGTCAGCAGCAGCTGCCAAGAGGATATTGGTGAGAAGGTGTGGCTTGGGGGGCTCTGTAGGAAGCAGAGTGAGAAGGTGCAAGAGGGAGTGAACGGCTTGCCAGGTGGCCTTCTTGCTGCGACTGATTGTATCACTTGTCTGCAGTATAACATCAAGTCAGCATTCTTATGACCTGTACGCATGATAAAGTCGTGCAGACCACACACATCACAGATGCCAATCCCATTTCTGCACATACACTTAGCCTTTTCCAAACAACGCCACAGCACACACACACAAAGCTGGCTACAACTGCACATGGCCTAAATCTTGGCAGCTGATTGGCCCATTTCAGGCATGTGAGTGTGATGAGGCAGTGAGGTGACTCAGCCCAACTGACCTGAGAGACAGGCTTAGACTGCTCATCATCCAGCAAACAGTGCAATAGCTCCTCTGCTGGAACTGGATGGGATGAGGGCACATCTTGTAGATTGTTCACGCTGGCCAATGTCTTGCAGCAGCTAGCAACAGCCACAAGCTCCTCAATGAAAAGCTCAGCAGCAATATCAAGTGTACTGTCACGAGGTCTATCTGCTGTGCCTTGCCACCGCCTTGACACAATCTGCAAAAGCTTTGTGATGCTGCCTGCAAGACTCTCTACTTCAAGGGCATTGTGTCGGCTGGACATGTTGCTGGTGGTGGTGAATGACAGCGCTAGGAGGACAGACTGCAAGGCAAGGTGTGCCAGGGACACTTTTGCTTGTAGAGTGGCTGGTAGCACAGATGGTGCTGCTGCACTGATTGCCACCACGGCCTGCATCACAACCACATCTCATGTCAAGGTGAAGGGCAATGGCCACATGCAGCAATCAGCAAATCAACGCAGTACAAAGTGATGTCAAAACTATTTACAGCATGCAGCACAAGGTGCTAACATGCAACAAGAAGATGGCATGGCGCAAGAATGACAGGAGCGTCTGAAACAGCGGTGGTGTGGACTCTACCTTGGGCTGGGCCGGCAGCCTAGCTGTGGGAGCAGAGCTGGCAGCAAACACCTGGCAGCAGCCCAGCATGTAGGTCCCAAGATAGGAGGCTACATTGTGGATTGATTGCTGCAGGTGCCTTCCCAGCAAAGTGGTTGCCGTGGTCGGAACAGCCTGCACAATGGCCATTAAAGTGGACATGCGCAGCATTTTGTGAGTATTTAGATGTTGAGATGAGTGCAAAGGCAGTGCTGTTTTGTCAAGTGGTTCTGACTGCGAGATGAGTCGCATCAGCTGTGCAGACATGTGACACCTGACTTGCATGCACAAGCTTTGGCCTGACAGCTAGTGCTCTTCTGGTGAAATGAGATTTACCTTGAGCAGGGCTGTGAGAAGCGTGAGAGTTCTGAAAGGCACACCCTCTGCAAGGTAAGGCCTGTCTACCAGCCATACCAACTTCTCTTGCAACTGCCCAAATATGTCAGCCATTGCATCATGTGAAAGATCATCAGCAAGGACCAAGATCAGCCGCACCCACCTGCATGGCATTCAAGCTTCAATGGATGCACTGGTGCAAGTTTTGGCACCCCAAGATTCAAGATTGCGACATGGACAGTCAGTAGAGCTCTGAATGCATGCAAGGCTTGGACTACCAATGCAGGCAATGACAAAAGCCTTGTACTGACTACTATGCTGTGTATTGCGGGTACTTGACTGGACTGTCTGGAAAGAATGGAAAGAACAAGCATTTCCCTCTGCTGCAATGATGTTGGCAGCCCAGAGCCGAGTGGCTGAATGATAGCATCAAAAGCAAGCCTGTGAGCAGACATATGTGGCGTACTGCATAGCAGCACTAGCAGCCCTAGCAGCCGTAGCAGCAGTAGCAGCAGCTTTCTGTACCTGTTGGCATCAGCAGCACCACTCTCCTTGTCTGACACTTGTGCAGAGGCAAAGTACACCCGAAACATCTCCACAAGTTGGGCTGAATAGTCACGCAGGGCATTGCATCCAGCTGATAGCCAGCCTGCGGACATCCATGCCTTGTTAAACAGTCCTGCAGTGAGTCAGGCTACTCATGGTGTTGGCCACTCTTGAGTTGCGTTGTTCAGCTGCAGTTTACAGCTGTGGCCTGTGGTTCTGAATCAGCATTAAAGCATATGCATAGTGCGAGTTGACAATGTACAGCATTGTGTGCTGCATCCAAGCTGGTCAGACAGTACATGAAGGCATGGCAGGCATGAATGCAGGCTGCGTGTTGTGGGACACAGTGTGACTCACCTTCCACAGCAGGCAAGAGAGCACCAGCAGGCTGCAGCTGGCTCACAGGAAGCTCTGCCAACAGCGGCCCAAAGCTGGACAATGGAACCCTTGAAGTGGGACACAACAGGGTAGCTATGTGCATCACATCTGCACTCACACGCACAATGTTGCTGCCTCACCCCTAGCCTGCTGAGTTGTGACAGAAGACGCTGCAGTGCAGAGGCCACCTGGTCGTGCACTCAAGAAAAATCAGCAGCAACAGTGGCTGATCCTGCACCACTAGTGGACTTTTTTGATTCATCTGGTACTGCATGCAGGACTCAGGTATCAGTCTGCAGGAAGCTGCAAGCAATGCACAAGTACATGGTCTGACCTGTCAGGGTTTGAAGCAGTGTGGTTGGTTGAGCTGCATGTGCCACGCGTGTTAGCTCAACCAGCATCTCATCATCAGCTTTCCCATCAAGCTTGCCAGCAGCTGCAATATTAGTTGCTGCTGCTTGTGCTGCAGTCACTGCAGTCTGTAGTATGACTGGCTGTGCTAATCTGGCTGCAAAGGTGCTGCTGTAGAAGCGCAGCAGTTGCAGTGTGAGTAGGTGTGCCTCTGTTGGCTGCAAAGCGCAAGCATAGTTGTGCACAAAAGCCTGGCCAGCTGATTCATCCACCTCCCCAGCAGTTATTCCTGTATGGGATATTTTCCGTCAATGCCAGTTTGTGTTGTGTTGCCTATTGTATGTGATGTGCTTATGACTTGGATGCATATTACTGGTCATGAAGTGGCTAGGAGTGGCATTGATGATGCTAATCTGCACTGCTGTTGCAGGGGCTGGCCAACTATGCACCTTACATATGTGCATGCAAGAGACAAAAGGTACCTCGGCAGAAGGCTGGCATGACACAGTCCAGCACACAGGCCATGGGCAGCAGCGCATGCTGGCCAGGCTTCTTCTGCTGGAATAAGGACCCTAGAGCATACATCTGGACCTGCACATGCACAAAACAGCAGTGTATGCCTGCAGCTGCAGCATTGCAACCAACTCATCTGCCATGCACAACTTGGGCCAGGTGCACTACCTGGGACGGGTACACTACTTAGGACAGATGCACACAGCCGAGGCTCTATACAATAGCATGCAGTAAGGTGTGACTAAAAGAGTTGGGGGCATACTGAAGGACTGGGGTGGGTGAGAGCACGCCGCCACACTATTGCCACCCACGCACCATCTACCACCATGTCCCTGCACAAATTGCCACTGTGAAACAAATGCTGCTGCTGATGAGGATGAGGTTGGCAGGGCAGTCAAAGAGAACTGCAAGAAGGCAGAGTGCTAAAGCATGGTCAGCATAGGCAGAGTGAGCTGCGCTCAGCCTATGCTGCTTGGTGAGAGAGCATACACAACAGGCTTTGCCGCGTACATTGTATGCAGGTTGTTGTAGAAGCAACACCTGGCATGGTTCCTATATTTGGGCCCATATGCTGCAGCACTCAGCTTCTGTATGAGTGGCTCCCAGGCTCCCTGCATCATCAAGCCATGATCCAACACCCAACCACTTGAGTTGCATTTGAACTCGGCGTCTATGACTTTCTCAATATCACAAGCATGCATGAAAGCATAGCTACCTTGTTGCCTAGTGCCTGGAAACGCTGGAAATGTTAAATTGACGCTGCTATGCGCAACAGCCATCACATGACAGCTGCCCATGCAGGTATAGATGTGTACAGTCAGCATCTGCTGAGATGCAAGCCTTACTCCTACATGATGTTCTTGCTCGACTTGATCATGCGAATCTTTCTGCTCACCTTGATGAGGTGCAAGGCAAAGTCCTCCAGCAAGGCCAGCAGCTGCAGCAATGCTTGCCAAGGCTGCTGTGCAGAATGTGGTGCAGCCTTGATGGCATGCTCAACCACATACCTCCCCCTCTTGCGAGTGAAAGCGTCTTCATCCACCTGTCATACACACATGCCAGTCAACATACACTACATGCAACTGCACTCTTGCGGCACAGCAAAGGCAGCATGAACGCAGGCCCAGTGCACATTCAAACAGCTGTGACTGAATCCACAATCAGCATTGTTTGCCATGACAATACTAATATGAATAACAATTGCAGCGCTGTCCAGCTCATGCTGAGCTAGGTACATGCAGGATGCTTTACCATGCTACTTGATTGTTTTTACACAAGGATCAAGTAGCTCAGGTCAAGGATCAGGTCTGCATAAATGCGAGTCAGGGACAAGGCAGCTGTGCTCATAGTTGCTGAACTCACCAGCAACTGCCTCAAGAGAGACCAGAAGTCAGGGTCTGTGCGTATGTCTGAGCTTGCAAGGGTTTCACCAGACGGCATGAGGAAGTTGACACTCTGCACCAGGGCCGCTAGAGCTGCATGCTGTCCTTGGCTGCTCTTCTGCATAGCATCCCTGCAGATCACCATGAGTGACTGTTGACTCAAGCTGTTTGCACTCTTGTTCAAAGATCACACACATGCTTGTCAGTACAATCAACACTACGGTGCTTGGTGTTGCATGTCCTGGAGAGATTCTAGGCCACAGGATGTACTGCTAATGCGTGGTTGCTGAGTGCATGACTTCACCAACCGAGTTGACTGTGTAGTCAAAGCAGAACAGAAATGCAGACTCCACCTGGCAGCCTTCCACAATGCACTGGCAAACTGTATTGTACATGCCAGCCCCAGCTGCTCTGCCACAGCAATCATGGCTGGCAGCAACATGCTTGATGCAGCCTCTCCATCTACGGTACTGCTACCACTGAAAAAGCTCAACACCGCTGGCTGCAGTGCGTCATGGCTAGACTTGAGAAAAGTCAGTTTGGCTTCAGACCCTGCACAGTAACAGGCATGGTGACGCTGCATGCACCAGTTTGCAAATATCTGCGACGGCATGCAGTGCAGCGTGGATTTTACCTGGCTGTGACTGCTGCTGCAATGCTGCCTTGAAGAGAGCTGTGACCATCAAGCAGTGTAGGCGTGCCATGACTGCATCGCCAGCCTGTATCATCCAAATATAATAATCATTGTGACAGTCTAGAAGGTTACGACATGCAACATCATAGGAAAAGACCCAGGGCAACTAGGTGGGCAAAGCCCCCTTGACACGCAAGCAAAATCATCTTTGGCAATCTATAACTACGCATCCTGAAAGTATGAACTAGCCACCTGAGTCTTTTGCTTTGTAGCTGAGACTACGCACAAAAGGTATTGTATCTGTAACATGATACATTTGGAATGCCTTTGCAAGTGTAAGCATGCAATCAGCTATGTGAACAGCCAGGCATGATATACAAGGGACAAACGCATCGTTTTTGGCGGACAGTGAATACACGAAGGAACTGGCCATTACCATTGCATGAGAATCGGCTTGAGGCAGATCATGCTGCAGTGACACTGCTGCAAGCAGCACCACTTCTGTGGCAGATGCCCAATCATCTCCTGCTGCAACAAGGCGGCTGAAGGCCTGAACAATCTGGAAGCACGACACAAGCTGCAGTGCAACTGTGATACAACTGCAGGGACACATGCATGATGGGCAAATCAGCTGACCTGGTCATGCCGTGCAACAAAAAGGTCACCCTTGCTAAGAAGGAGAGGAACCAGATTATTTTGGTATAGTGTTGAAATGCACCCTGCATTTCCGGGTGAAAATCATTGCGATGTGTGAACACACGTCGACACAGACTACGCTGCTGTCTTTACCTGGAGATCCTTTTAGGTCAGGCATTGCAGCTAGGTAAGTCAAGCACAGCTTCTGGTGCTCAAGATTAGAGATCTGCAGGAAACATCGCTTTGTCTCAGGGGTCATATATTGTACCGTACGAAATTTTGGTGTCCATAGCTGAGAAGACATGCAATTTTGCATGCATGTCGAGCCGCACATCGTCCAGTGCCTTGCAAGCAGAATCTGCCAAGCTTTGAACACTATTCGCCAGGTGCATGTTGGCCGTGCGTAAGGCAACCTTGACGACTGAGCCCCAGACATCCAGAGATAGTTGTGGGCGCAGTTCCGAAGCTAGGTGCATGATCAAATCGTTGCGGTTGTGCCCGCGCGGGCTGGGCATACTGCAAAAGCTGCTTATTGCGACGTAAGGTCTGTCAGCACAGGTTTCTCATGACAGTTGTCATCACCGCTCAGCCTTGCTTCGCGTTTCTTGCACTTTGCTAGCGTTACGCTTAGCCTCTGACTAACTCTAAGATACTGATGAACGTCATCACTGATTGACAGTGTTGAATCGGTCATTGAATGAGCTCAATACGCTGCTGGAATACCCAGTAAGATATCCTTCCTCATGAAGTTTCGGGAACTGATCATCGGATTCATACCACTAAGAAAACATCTTCATGAGTTCTGTTGGAAATGCTATCATCTGTAGTCCAGTCCGAATCAATTCATTTCAGCCTGTGCAGGCAAGAGTTCATACCAGCTAGATTCTGCTTGATGAAGTATTGAATTGACTATTGCCTGCTTGTGGTGATGACTATAACGATGGCTTATGTTGTCAGACTTGCCATTGCCTTTCTTCCAGCTTTTAAAGCCTTCCGTACTTGCAAAATTCCTGGCATGGTCTGCAGTATGCTCCTGCATGACAGAGACCATGTAGTTAGAGCAGACTGAACTTTGTTTGCCAGACTGGGGCACTTTATGCACAAAGTGTAAGGCTGCTGAAGACCCAGAATACGTTTTGACCATACCTTGGAAGGGTGGAACACTGTATGCCAGAATGCTATGAGCATCCCTTGGGCAACAGTGGCGTTGCCTCGTGCCAGCATTCCCACCACGGCTTTACTTCTGGTAACCTCCATGGCAGCAAAAGTCAGACAGGCAAGCATTTCCTGCAGTCGCTTGCTGTATGAGGCAGCATCAATTTGACCATGGACCATTTGGGCCTGCCACCGCTGCAACGCATCATCCATGACTTCTGCACAAGTGGCCCTGGCTTGTGCTGTTGTTGTGGAGGACCGGTTTGAAGTGTGCAACTTCTTTCTGGGCCTTTGCAGGAAGGTGAGCGGTGATGCACCATGCAAGATGGCCTGAAGCTCAGCCTTGTGTGCAGTGATGGCTTCAACAATGATGGGCACCACCAGCACTGCAACTACCACATCCATTGAAGCTGGGGCATCAACTGATGCCTGCGTATCTAGGATGTGTAGGAGCCGCAGCAGCAGTGGCCTTTGCGTCAGGTTGTCACTCAAAAGGGTTTGTGTCCTGCGCATTCAGTGCACAGTTGTGAAGCTTTCTGGTGTTGCTTGCTTGTCATCTGCATCTATATTCCAGGTGAGCAATGCAGACTTGGCAATGACAACAGATTTTTTTGGCTAAAAGAGTGCGTTGCATTTGCAGTCACGGTGACCTCATGGTGTCAAAGCTGGCAGGCAGTAAAGGCACGCTGACAACAACCTGATATGTAGCAGACATGCAGGACCAAAGCATTGAGGCAACTGACCTGCTAGTCTTATGCAGGCGCAAGTATGAGGCATGGGTTGGCAGAATCTCATCCAGCATGTGCAGTTGCCAAAGCAGGAGCATGCTCTTCAGGCATGTGCCGCAGCTGAGCATGCGGTTTAGCTCAAGATTCAAGCGTGACTGCAGCACAGCAGAGAAGTCAATCTTTGTGGTAAGCTGGTACCCAGAAACGACACCATATGTTTTCATTGAAGCCCAGCATAAAACTTCAGGTCACAGTCATCCTTGAGCACAGTAGCTGAATATGAGGTAAGTCTTGTAAAAATTGTGAAGTTGGCATCACAAGTTACAGGAAAGTTCAGTACCGAGTTGACGTGCAGCAGCTGAGGGGCCAGCTGCCTCATAGCTGCCATTGTCTCTGTGCTGATGTGAAGACCTGCAACAAACAGGCAATGAGGACCATGCTGTATTAGAGCACACCCACAAAAGGTCATTTTTGCTACTTGCCACAGGTTGTTGAAAGTGGTGTATGAGGGCATGCCAGTTGTACACATCAGCAAGGGAGTATGATCTAGGCATGGCAAGTGAGCTTGACAGTGACATGGTTGCCCACCAGACATGGCTGCTGATGCTCACACCACAAGGACATAGCATGAGTCTTACCGGTTTGGGCAGAGAGACGCACAGCGCGCAACATCCTGGCAAGATCCGCAGTGAATGACTGTGCCGGCTCCTTGATACACCGCAAACGGCGCTTCTGGCAATCTTGCATGCCACCCACATAGTCAAATAGCAGGTGGGTGAAGGGGTCATACATGAGTGCATTCACAGTGAAATCACGCGATTGCATATTGTGCTGCCATGGCAAGGTCCATGACTGGTCCAGGTACTCTGCCTGCAGGCGGCCCTGCGCACACGCTCCCCACTTCAAAAGTTCAAAAGGTTAGCAGGTCATCTTGACATGCCCTTTTGTCTTGCTTGTGATCAGCAGCTGGCAGAGTAGTCAGCTGAACTCTTGAGCAAAGCAAGAATCTTGACAGCTGTCACAGTTGAGCAGCACATTGTGCGTAGAAAGTGCACACCTGTGAAGATTGCTTTGCCAGAGCTGCCACATCGTGCGAGCCCACGGCCTCAAGGGAGGTCACGTCAATAATCCTACCATTTGACGCATGCACAAGTGCAAGAGGATTGCGCCTGCCTACAATCTGGCAACGCCCTGCAAGTTGCTGGACCTGCAGCATCATGTCAAACTCAGCATGCACATTCAGCTGTGCTGCATCTTGGCAGGTGGACTACAGGACTGCATAAATGCAGTGCAGTTTGTCACATATACTGTGCGACTGCTGTGCTAACCTGCACCAGGGAGGCAGATGTCGTGAGGTCGACGTCTTTTGGCATGTCAAACTCAGCATGCACATTCAGCTGTGCTGCATCTTGGCAGGTGGACTACAGGACTGCATAAATGCAGTGCAGTTTGTCACATATACTGTGCGACTGCTGTGCTAACCTGCACCAGGGAGGCAGATGTCGTGAGGTCGACGTCTTTTGGGACTTGGTCAAGCAGCAGATCTCGCACAGTTCCTCCCACGACAAAAACATCATGGCCTACACACAGTGAAATAGAGGCTGGTGTATGATAGCTTTGACTGTGCAAGCCTGACCAGTGCATCTGGAAGTGGTCACCTGCCAATTTGAGCTTGATCAACACACTAAAAGCGTATTGGGGTATAGAGCTGGCTCTGATGCGATGTTGGGTTTCGTTCCAAATCTGACATTGATTATTGACCGTAGACGGCCGAACACTTCTATCAAAAGAGGGTGTATCAAAACTTTTGGTCGGGGATTCAAAAATAGGGACGGTGCTTATTTTCTGAGGACGTCGTCTGCGTGAGTGTTGCGTCCGTTTAGGCGGCGACCGAGAAGATTGAGCGCCCCCAGCAGCAAAGCATGCACTTGATGTCGCTGTGAAGTTATGTCGCTGAGGACACAGAGCAGAAGGCTTTTGTATGACTGCCGCGTGGACCGGCTGGATGTACGCGACTGTGGGGTGAATGTTGCTGGCGTTGACCAACAGCTGAGGACCAAGAATTTTCTGGAGGTTTCGGCGCATCAAAATCTCGGGCTACCGAGTCAGAGTATTTCGGCAACAAAGTGTATACGATACTACCCTATCAACCCTATCACTGCGAGCGTTACGGTTACCGTGGTAGGCTTGCATATCAGTCATCAAAGCTGTAGTAGAATACGGCAATTTTGTCAGCGGGTCCCCGCTCCTCGGTTGAGCTCTGGCACATTGGATGGAAACTTGAAAGGCAGGACCCTTGGCGCAACACACTCGAGCAGTCCTTTTGTATCAACATAGTCGCACTCTCGATCACTATTTTGATATCGCGATTGCGTGCAATCCGTCGGGTAACTGCGCCTGGCGTTTCAAAGCACTAAGGTTCATATTTACAAATCATTGCCTGATTTGAAAGTTTTGGACCCTTGCTTGATGTTTCCTACGACCTAGCGCTGCTCGGCTGAGCACTTGGTCCGGATAAATACACCATATGGCTCAGGCAGGAGAGCCCTACTTGGTGTACCTTGCAGCCAAGTCCGGCAGAGTTGAAGAGCTTCAGGTACGCAGTCTCCACCAGCTGACGCGTCGCAAACGCGCGTTCATGCACGCTCATGCCGACGCTGGCTTGCTGTGTTCACTGTGTCCGCCTCGGGATTTTGCTGTTGTCTGCACCGCAAATTCGCTGCAGCCTGCGAGCTACACACGCGCCAGTGTGCATCTGTTTAGGTACTGCTTCGGGACAGCCTGCCTCGTGCGAGATTGCACGGAGACTACCATAAGAGTGAAGCAACACAGCTGCAGCCTGTCTCACTGACGGACTATCTGGAGTACGTTGACAAACAAACCGGTTTCACACCCCTCTTGGCTGCTGTGTTCTGGCACAGGACACAAGCTGCAAGACTGGTAAGTTGAGTTTGTTGGGTCCTAAGTCAACAGGAATCTTTTGGAGAAGCTGCATTGCCTAAGCCAAGCAAAGCTTGCTCCATGCAGGCCTGTTTTGTCAAACACCACATCATATGCTAGTGTCTGCTGGTCAGATCATGCAATGGCTTGCCCAATCACAGGTCCATGAATTCAGTTGCATCATGCTTGGTTGGTGAGGAGACTCAAGCCTGATGGCGATGCAAGCATTATGTTGATTGCAGCTATTGGAGCATGGTGCAAATGTGCATAACCATGGCGGCGGCAAGACCAACCAGACGCCTCTGCACTTGGCTGTTGCTGACCTGAATATGGACGCCGGTCTGATAGAGCTGCTGGTCTCGTACGCGGCAAGCCCTTTCCTGGAAGCATCTGATGGTGCGCAAGCCTTTCGTGCTGCATCCTCTGCATGTAAATCCTGTGCTTAAACTACGCATCTGCAGTTTGCACCGTACTGCATACAGCTGACACTTTGCACCATACTGCATACAGCTGACACAACAATTCTGCACAACTGTTATGGTATTGCTGGGCAGGAGCGCATGCTCCTTAATAAAAGTGTTCCATAATATGTCAAATTACATTTTATCAGCACTTGCAGACCATGCACAAAGTGTGTGCCCATTTAAGCGTGACACAGTCCGAATGTTTGGTTATGTCTGCTCAGGTACAACACCACTGGATGAGGTAGTGCAGCTGCGGCAGAACCGCATTGTGCGCATTGACCTTGCTCTGGGGTCTGTGCTGCTATGCCTCAGAAGGCGCTGTGCCTTCAGGGGTCACCTGGAG
>JAABUK010003748.1_pt1 | contig 25365 bp, 23 predicted proteins | sample 5559141 | NCBI WGS metagenome assembly JAABUK01 (sample SAMN10711869, study PRJNA513367) | rock metagenome | isolation source: Antarctica rocks | place: Antarctica: Victoria Land, Pudding Butte nord | collected 2016-01-03 | reverse complement strand
TCGAGGACGCGTTCGGAGTGCGGCTCGTCAACGAGCCCGTCCTCGTCGGGGTGACCCTCTGACGGCACCCCCGGCGGCTGGCTACTTCTTCTCGCAAGCAACCTTGTCGTCGTCGCGGTCGCGGCCGCAGTTGGCGAAGACCATTCCCGCGGCAGGCGCTGGCGCCGCTGGGGGAGCCGCCTGCGGGGCTGCCACACCCTGCGGAGCGGCCGCGGCGTCGGCGGCCTGTTTCGCGGCGGCTGCCTGCTGGGTGGCTGCGGCGTCGGCGGCCTGTTTCGCGGCGGCAGCGTCGACGGCCTGCTGGGTGGCTGCGGCGTCGGCGGCCTGTTTCGTGTCGGCGGCCTGCTTGGCGGCTGCGGCGTCGGCGGCCTGCTTCGCCGCGGCAGCGTCGGCGGCCTGCTGTGCGGCTGCGGCGTCGGCGGCCTGTTTCGCGTCGGCGGCCTGCTTGGCGGCTGCGGCGTCGGCGGCCTGCTGGGCGGCGGCTGCCGCATCGGCCGCTTGTTTCACGTCGGCGGCCTGTTTCGCCGCGGCTGCGTCGGTTGTTGAGCTGGACGCGGAAACGGGAGGGGCCAGGTGCCGCTCGGACCCTGCAGAAGCCGCGTTCGGGGCCGTAGCGGCACCGCTGCCGTTCACGGCACCACCGACGATCAGCAGGCCCAGGATGGCGCCGGGGACGATGACCCGCTTCATCCTGTAGAAGGGCCGACGCCTCGATCCCGCCGACGGCTGCTGGTCCCCGGTGAAGCGCCACCCCTCAGGCGCAGGACCCCATGCCGGGTCGGGCTGCCAACCCGGCGGTGGACTCCAACCCTGAGGCGGCGTCGGCCAGTTCGGCGGTGAGCTCCATAATGCTGCTGTCCCCATTGGCCGAGTATGTACGAAACGCCCGCCGCCAGCTCACGATTCCGAAATATCCATACCTCGGCGATGCCCCAGTCGGCGGAGCGGCAACGCGAATTCACCGGCCCCTCTTGGGGGCGGCTGTGGGGAACCTCGAAGGGGTGTGGTGCCTCGCGACATCACCCTGCATGGTTCGAACACGGAGGTGGACATGCATCAGGTACACGAGGGTCTGGGTGTCGAAGAAGCGCCCGTGCTGACGTGCACCGGCTCGGTCGCCGATGTTGGGAGCTCGCCGGGCCCTGGCGGTTTGGAAGGCTTCCGGATGGGGTCTGTAAGGCGTTGTCGGCGTTGCTAGGCGAGGTTGAGGTCTCGGCGCGTAGCGTGACGCTCGATCCGGACCAGAGGCCGTGGCTGGACGAGCCGGGAGATGGTCTCGCCTCCAGCTGGCGTGGCTGGCGCCGTTGGAGCAGCTGGCGGCGTGGGCGCACTCCCTCCTGAACGACGTCGATCAGCGCTGCAAACGTCGGCCCGCCTGGGAGGAGAAGTCGAGTCAGCCGACGAGTGGCGCGCTGAAGACCTGGCTCGGGAAGACCTCGTCGCTGTCGACCAGCTGCGACTTCGGACGGGTGTAGTCGAGCGTCATCTTCGGGGCGTCCTTGGGGTCAACCTTGAAGACGACCCATCCGGTGGCGGTCTGGCCGTTCGGGAGCCGGTCAGGCAGCAGCGGCCACGCGGACTGCCTGAGCGCCTCGTTGAGCAGCGTCTCCGGACGGTTGGGGAACTGGCTGCCGGTGGTTATGGAGAAGTCCTGCAACCGTATCGGCGCGGTGTACGTCGTGCCCGGCGTCCACCTCATCTCCACGGCGACCAGCTCGTAGGCCGCGGCGGACGCCTGGTAGCCGGCGGGCCATGGCAGGTTGCGGGCGATCTTCGTCACGACGATCTCGTGCCCGAGGTCGGGGTCGGTGACCGTCTTCTCGACGGGCATGAAGGTGGTGGGCAGCGTGGTGGCGGCAGCCGCGGTCGATGCGGCGCTCGTCGGTGAGCCAGGAGCAGCAGTGGTCGTCGACGGCGAGATGAGGCTGGAGGGGGTGGACGTCGTGACGCCGGAGCCCGCCGTGACACCGGAGCCCGCCGTGACACCGGAGGCCGCCGTGACACCGGGGTCCCTGTCAGACGAGGCAGGCGTGGTCGGTCCTTCGGAGCATCCGCCGAGTGCGATGGCCAGCGCCGGCACCGCCATCAGCGCGGTCCTCTTCATCCGGCGGTCTTCCTCCTCGGTGGTGCGGCAAGGGCGGCCCTGAACCATCTGGTCCGACCCACCACTGTGCCTTGACAACGCCGCGCCGCCCAACTCACCACCGATCCGCTCCGCAGCAATCAACTCGTCGCCGGTGCGCCCTGAGCCGCCGGTGTGCCCGTCAGCCAGTCTTCGATGTCGTCCAGGGCGGCTCGGACGACCTCCTCCGGTGCCCGGCTGCCACACACGCTCCCGATCGCGAGGTCGGCCAGCTCCGAGTCCGCAAGACCGAGGTTGTGACGGGCGATCGCATACTGCGCGACGAGCCTCGTCCCGAAGAGCAGGGGGTCGTCCGCGCTGAGCGCCACGTGGATCCCGGCCTCGAGAAGCGCGGGCAGCGGCACGTCCGCCGGTGCGGCATAGACCCCAAGGGACACGTTGCTGCCGGGGCACACCTCGAGCGTGACACCGGCGTCGGCAACCTCGGCCATGACCCGGGGGTCCTCGACGCACCTCACCCCGTGACCGATCCGGTCTGGGCGCAGCACCGACAGGGTGTCCTGCACGGAGGCCGGACCGAGCAGCTCTCCAGCGTGCGGGACCAGGGCCAGCCCACCACGGCGGGCGATCTCGAACGCCGGCGCGAAGTCGAGCAGCGCCCCGCGCCGTTCGTCGTTGCTCAGGCCGAAGCCTACGACGTCGCCCGGCCGTGACCCGGCATACCGGACCGCGAGGCGCGCAAGGGTGCGCGCGTCGAGGGGGTGACGCACCCGGCTGGCCGCGACGATGACCCCGACGCCGATCCCCACCTCGAGCGAGGCGGCCCGCGCCTCGTCGAGGATGATCTCGAGCGCGGGGGTGATACCGCCCACGAAGCGCGCGTACGACGTCGGCTCGACTTGGATCTCCAACCAGCGAGACCCTTCGGCGGCGTCGTCCTCCGCTGCCTCGCGCACGAGCCGGCGCAGGTCCGACTCGCCACGCACGCACGAGCGGGCGATGTCGTAGAGCCGCTGGAAGCGGAACCACCCTCGCTCGTCGGTCGCGTGCAGCCGCGGTGGCCACGACTCCGTCAGGGCCTCGGGCAGGGGTATGCCGTGCTGCGCCGCGAGGTCGGACAAGGTCGCTATCCGCATGGAGCCCGTGAAGTGCAGGTGCAGGTGCGCCTTGGGGAGCGTGACGAGGTCGCGAGCGTCCTGGCTCTCCACGACCCCGGGCTACTGGTCGTCGTCGATGTCGTCGGAGTAGTCGTCGTCGTGGACGACATGCACGGCGGCCTCTTCGGCCGAGGCCCCCGAGCCGGAGATGCCGACGTCCTCGCCGATCGACTCCTTCTCGACATCCTCGTGGGCACCTTCGTCGGGTGCGACGAGGCGTCCGGCGCGAGCACCGGTGTCACCGAGGAAGTCGTCCTCGGCCGCGATCGCGTCCGGGTCGTCGCCCCCGACGGTCTCGTCGTCGGGCCGGTCCAGACCGCTCTCGTTCATGGGGGCTCCGTACGCCGAGTCGGGGTCCGGCTCCTCCTGCTGGATCCGCTGCTCGATAGTCTCGTCCCGGGCCTGCTCCCAGGCGGTCGTGCCCCAGGCGTTCGAGCCACGAGCCGTGTCGGGAGGGGAGTAGCCCTCGTCGAGAACGTCGTCGACGCCTCGGTCCACGAGGGTCTCGCCCGGCTGCAGCTGGTCCTCGTCGTCAAGGGAGTACGACCCCACGTCCGTGTCGAGGTCCTCGCCGCTGTGGCCGCCGCCCTGGTCCATCCCGTTGTCACTCATGTGGCCACTCTGCCAGAGGACGAGACCTCATCGGCATCCCGGGGTCGACGCCGTCCGAGCACCCTGAGCTCTTCGGCGCGAGGGTCGTGCACGAGGGTGGAGACCCGGTCGTCGAAGGTCTGCACCCAGCGGTTGTCCGGCTCGTAACCGGGCCAGCCGGGCTCGCCGTTCGACGCAAAGGCCACCCAGGCTGAGTGCATCTCGTCGGCGAGGCGCTGCGGCGGGCTGGGCGGTGTGCCGCGGCGAGGGTGTCGAAGACGAAGGAGAGCTCCAGTGCGTGACAGGCACCCAGGGCGGGGACCCCGGAGCGCCAGGCGAACTCGTACATGTGGGTGCGGCCGCCGGACGCCGTGTGGACGTCGGCAAGCCGCACCGTCTCGGCCCGGAAGGCCTGGTCGGTGAGGATGGCCGCGAGCAGGTCGCCCGAGGTGGCCGGTGTCACCCGCCTGCGGAGAGCCGCTCGGCGGCCGCGAGGCCGACGCACGTCGCCACCCCGGTCATCGCCGCCTCGACCTCGTGCAGGACGGGGAACGTGGGCGCGAGGCGGATGTTGCGGTCGCGGGGGTCCTTGCCGAGGGGAAAGGACGACCCCGCAGGCGTCAGGGCGATCCCGGCCTCCCCGGCGAGGGCGACGACCCGCGCGGCTGTCCCGTCAAGGACGTCGAGGTTGACGAAGTAGCCGCCGGTCGGCCGGGTCCACCCAGCGACCTCGAGGCCGCCCAACGCGCGCGTCAAGGCCTCGTCGACCGCGGCAAACTTCGGCGCGATGATGGCGCGGTGCCGGCGCATGTGCTCGCGCACCCCTTCAGCTGACCCGAAGAACTGCACGTGGCGCAGGTGGTTGACCTTGTCCGGCCCGATGGACCCCATCGACAGGTGCCTGAGGAACCACGCCTTGTTCTCGGCGGACGCCGCGAGCACCCCGACGCCTGCTCCGGCGAAGGTGATCTTCGACGTCGAGGCGAACATGACCGGTCGGTTGGGGTGTCCGGAGGCAGCGGCGAGCGTCAGCACGTCGGCGCTCTTGGCCTCCTGCTCCGTGAGGTGGTGGAAGGCGTAGGCGTTGTCCCAGAAGATGCGGAAGTCCGGTGCCGCGGTCGGCATCCCCACCAGGGCTGCCGCGACCTCCTGGGAGCACACCGCTCCAGACGGGTTCGCGTAGGTCGGTACGACCCAGATGCCCTTGACGGCCGGGTCGTCCCGCACCAGCGCCTCGACGGCAGCCACGTCCGGCCCGTCCTCGTTCATCGGGACGGTGAGCATCTCGATGCCGAAGCTGGCAAGCATCGAGAAGTGGCGGTCGTAACCCGGCACCGGGCAGACGAACTTGACACCCCCCTCCAGCAGGTCCCGAACCCACGGACGGGGCGAGTCCGGGCCGCCGTGCAGGAGCAGGTGGACGATCGTGTCGTGCATCATCGTCAGGCTCGAGTTGCCGCCGCAGACGACCTGCTCGGGCTCCACCCACAGCAGGTCGGCGAAGATCTCGCGCAGCTCGGCCAGCCCCTCGAGGCCGCCGTAGTTGCGCACGTCGGCCCCGGACCGGTCCTTCGTGGTCGTCGGCAGGCTGAGCAGCCGGTCCGACAGGTCGAGCTGCGCCGAGGAGGGCTTGCCCCGCGTGAGGTCGAGCTGCAGACCCCGCCGGCGCAGCGCGGCATACTCCTGCTGTCTGCTCGTGAGGAAGGCGGCGAGCTCGTCGGGGGAGAGCGATGTGAGGGAAGCGTGGGGACCGGTGTCCGGCGAGGTGGTCACGCCTGCGATCCTTCCACCCTCCCGTATGCCGTGCAGTGGCCGTCCGCCGCACGGGCTCTCGCGCGGCCGGGCAGCGCCTCGATCGGGTTCGCTTCCGGGCGACAGGGTCACGTATGCTGTCTCCTCGGTGGTTGACGGCTGCCATGCTCGAGGCATGCCCGCTGTCGCTCATCCGCGGTCCCCCACCAACCGGGGTCGCGAAGGGCAGTGGCTCAATTGGTAGAGCTCCGGTCTCCAAAACCGGCGGTTGGGGGTTCGAGTCCCTCCTGCCCTGCGTCGAAGATCGCAGAACGACCATCGACGAGAAGACGACGCAACCCGGCGGACATCCCGGCCGGGCCGGAGGAAGAGGAATCGTGACCGAGACGAGCGCGGGCCCCCGCGGGGCCGGTCGGGCCGACGGTGGGCAGGGCAAGCACGGTCAGAAGGGCAACCCCCTCTCCCGGCTCGTCCAGTCGCTCGGCCTGTTCATCAGCCAGATCCTCGACGAGCTGCGCAAGGTCGTCCGTCCCAACGGGTCGGAGCTGCTCAACTACACCTTCGTCGTCATCGTCTTCGTCCTGGTCATCATGGGGATCGTCGCCGCACTGGACTTCGTGTTCCACCACCTGGTCCTGCTCGCCCTCGCCGGCTAGCAACGACGGTTCCACCACCTACGGACGTGCCGCAAGAGCGGCCACCCACAGCCCAGCAAGGGAAGAAGGTCCATACCCGTGTCCCAGCAGGACGCCCTCCGGGGCACCGACAGCGAGCACGACCTCGAGACGACCGAGGACGACGTGCGCGACGAGCCCTCCGGCGCCGAGGCCGCTGACGTCCGCAGCGCCGAGGCCGACGTCGACCCGGCCGAGCTCCCCGAGGAGGCCGACACGGACTCGCGTTCGACGACCGGGTCCGAGGAGCCGGCGGCCGCCGATGACGACGAAGCGATCGAGGTCGACACCGACGAGGCGGCAGTCAGCACCGATGGCGCCCCGGACGCCGACGCGGACGCCGAGGCCCCCTCCGACGAGGCCGCCGGGGAGCTCGCCACTGACGTAGCCGCCGAGCCGGTCGAGCCGGCCGACCCCGTCGCCGAGTACATGCAGCAGCTGCGGCTCAAGTCGGGCGACTGGTACGTCGTCCACTCCTATGCGGGCTACGAGAACCGGGTCAAGACCAACCTCGAGACCCGGATCATCTCGCTCAACATGGAGGAGCACATCTTTGAGATCGAGGTGCCCATGGAAGAGGTCACCGAGATCAAGAACGGCCAGAAGAAGCTCGTCCGGAGGGTCCGGATGCCCGGCTACGTCCTCGTCCGGATGGACCTCACCGACGAGAGCTGGGGCGCTGTCCGGCACACACCCGGCGTGACCGGCTTCGTCGGCAACGCCCACCAGCCCGTGCCGCTCAGCCACGACGAGGTCTTCGTCATGCTGGCCCCGGACCTCGAGACAGCGGACAGCTCCGGCGCCGGAGGCACCCGAGGCGGCGGGAGCAAGCCCAAGGAGGTCCAGGTCGTCGACTACCAGGTCGGCGAGTCGGTCACCGTCATGGAGGGCCCGTTCGAGACCCTGCCGGCCACGATCTCCGAGATCAACCCCGACACCCAGAAGCTCAAGGTGCTCGTCTCCATCTTCGGCCGGGAGACCCCGGTCGAGCTGTCCTTCGGCCAGGTCGCCAAGATCTGAGCGCAGGACGTCGGTCCTTGCTCCGCAAGGGCTCTGCAACCGGGTCATCGCCCACGGCGTAGGCCCACCACACAACAGAAGGCCAGAGAACATGCCCCCCAAGTCCAAGAAGGTCGCCGGCTTCATCAAGCTGCAGATCCAGGCCGGCCAGGCCACGCCCGCACCGCCCGTCGGTCCGGCGCTCGGTCAGCACGGCGTCAACATCATGGAGTTCGTCAAGGCCTACAACGCCGCGACGGAGAGCCAGCGCGGCAACGTGATCCCCGTGGAGATCACGGTCTTCGAGGACCGTTCCTTCACGTTCGTCACGAAAACCCCGCCGGCCGCCGAGCTGATCAAGAAGGCCGCCGGTGTGCCCAAGGGCTCCGGCGAGCCGCACAAGACCAAGGTCGCGAAGCTGTCGGCCGACCAGGTCCGCGAGATCGCCCGGGACAAGATGGTGGACCTCAACGCCAACGACGTCGAGTCGGCGGCCAAGATCATCGCCGGCACCGCCCGCTCGATGGGTATCTCCACCGAGGGCTACTGACCTTCGGGCGCTCGGCCGCACAACACCCCCAAGACCGGCCGGGAGACCTCCCGGCGCAACGGCATACCCAACGTCTATGCCGCAAGTGGCAGGACCAGCGCTGGTCCGACTGACCACAACTCCACCGCACCAACAGACACAGCAGGAGCAGAGATGAAGCGCAGCAAGGCTTACAACGCCGCCGCCGAGAAGATCGAGGCCGGCAGGGTCTACCCCCCTCTCGAGGCCGTCCGCATCGCGAAGGAGACGACGAGCAAGAACTACGACGCAACCGTCGAGGTGGCCATGCGGCTGGGTGTCGACCCGCGCAAGGCCGACCAGATGGTCCGGGGCACGGTCAACCTCCCGCACGGCACCGGCAAGACCGCCAGGGTCCTGGTCTTCGCCAACGCCGACAAGGCGGAGGCCGCCCGAGAGGCCGGTGCCGACTTCGTTGGCTCGGACGACCTCCTGCAGAAGGTTGCGGGGGGCTGGCTCGACTTCGACGCCGTCGTCGCGACGCCGGACATGATGGGCAAGGTCGGCCGGCTCGGCAAGGTGCTCGGCCCGCGCGGCCTGATGCCGAACCCGAAGACGGGCACGGTGACTATGGACGTGGCCAAGGCCGTCACGGACATCAAGGGCGGCAAGATCGAGTTCCGCACCGACAAGCACGCCAACCTCCACTTCATCATCGGCAAGGCCTCCTTCAGCGAGGCGCAGCTCGTGGAGAACTACGGCGCCGCCCTCGAGGAGATCCTCCGTCTGAAGCCGTCGTCGTCGAAGGGCCACTACATCGAGAAGGCCACGATGGCGACGACGATGGGCCCGGGCATCCCGCTCGACCACCGTCGCACCCGCAACCTCCTCCTCGAGGACGAGACGGTCTGACCCCCCGCGGACTGCCCCTGGTCAGTGCCATCGCCGCACCGCGACTCTCGTCGCGCAACGGCGGCGAGGGCGCTGAGCCGGCGCTCGCCAACAGCCCGGACGGTGCCACCCTGACGGCCATGGGTCACCACCTCGTCTCCCCGGGTGCCCCGCCGGAGATCGGGGCGGTGACGGCGATCCGGTCCTTCGGGCAGGGGCATGTTCATGGCCGCGGCGGAGACCGTGCGGCGTGGTGGCGGTTCCGCCATGGTGGTCCAACCCCGTCCCTGGGGGGCGCTTGGTTGGTAGGTTCTACGGCAGGGTCCGAGACGGCGCCACGCACGCCGGGTGACGTGGTCCGGATGGTCCGACAAGGGGGAAGCATGAAGATCACGCTCATCACCACGGTTACGCTCTGCGGCGGCCTCGCCCTCGCCGGCTGCACGAGCTCCGCCACCACGGGGAGCCAAGGCGTAGGCCCGGCCAGCGCCCCCGCATCCTCGGCGTCCGCCGCCGCGCCGCCTGTGACGTCGTCGGCTCCCGCCTCGACGTCCTCCTCGGCCTCTGCCGCGGGGAGCGCTGAGGAGCTGGGCGAGCGAATGGCCCAGGCGATGGTCGCGGCGAAGTCGGGCAAGGGCACGGCGACCGCGTCCGGGGTCGCGTCCCTGGACCTGGTCATGGAGTTCGTCTTCGTCGACCCGACGAAGATGGATATGCACGCCACCATGAAGACCTCCGGCATGAACCTCGAGATGGTCGTCAAGGGTGGGGTCTTTTACATGAAGGGCCTCCCCACGGCAGCGACCGGCGGCAAGGCGTGGATCAAGGCCGACCCCAATGGCACCGACGCCTTCAGCAAGCAGATGTCGAGCCAGCTTCAGTCGATCGGTGACCCGCGCCAGATCACGAAGTCGCTGAGCGGTGGGACGGCCAAGCTCGTCGGCGAGGAGAACGGCCTGCGGCACTACACCGTCACGGGGGCCCCCCAGGTCACCGCGATGGAGGTATACCTCGACAAGGACGAGCGTCCCGCGAAGTTCGTCGTCACGGCCTCGGGAATCACCGCCACCGCGGAGTACTCCGACTGGGGCGTGCCGGTCACCATCACCGAACCGCCGGCCGACCAGGTGGGCACCATGCAGTCCGGGGGGTGACCGGGCGGACCCGCCGCCCGCCACGTCCCCGTTTTGACCTGAGGCCGCGCCGCCCGTACTCTGGTCCACGACCACAGACCGCCGGTTGTCCGGTGCCCGCACCCGCAGGCTCCAGACCGAAGGTCCCGCATGAGGCGGGCTTCCAGCGCAGGCCACTCGAGTTTCCCGGCTCATCGCCTCCAGCGCGATCCGTATGCCGTGCAGCCCCGTGCGCTTGCGCCGGGGCTTTCTTCGTGGGTGACCTTCGGCCGCGGTTCAACGCTACGGAAGGAGCCCGATGGCCAACGCCGAGAAGTCAGCAGCCATTGCCGAGCTTGCGGACAGCTTCCGCAACTCGGGTGCGGCCGTGCTGACGGAGTACCGCGGTCTGACCGTGAAGCAGCTCACCGAGCTGCGCAACTCCCTGCGTGAGCACGCCACGTACGCCGTGGTGAAGAACACCCTCACCGAGCTGGCCGCCAAGGAGGCCGGAGTCACGGCCTTTGACGGGCAGCTCCAAGGCCCCTCTGCGATCGCCTTCGTCACCGGTGACGCGGTCGAGGCGGCCAAGGGTCTGAGGGACTTCGCCAAGACCAACCCGCTCCTCGTGATCAAGGCGGCCGTCCTGGACGGCAAGGCCATGACCCCCGATGAGGTCAGGCAGCTCGCGGACCTCGAGTCCCGCGAGGTGCTGCTCGCCAGGCTGGCAGGCGCCATGAACGCCTCGCTCAGCAATGCGGTCTCCCTCTTCGCCGCGCCCCTTTCGCAGACGGCTCGTCTCATCGACGCCCTCCGCGCCAAGGTCGAGGCGAACGCTCCCGTCGCCGCTCCCGAGGACGCACCGGTTTCGGCCGACGCACCGCAGGACCAGGTCGACACCCAGCAGGACGCGCCAGCCGATGCCTCGGCTGACGCAGCACCAACAGAAGACGTCGCCGCAGTGGCGACCGAGGCCCCCACCGACGGCGGGGAGAGCTGAGCCGGTCCGCCGGTTCGGTCAGCCACACCAAGACGCCACTCACGGCATGAACAGGAAGGAACGCCAACCATGGCGAAGCTCAACACTGACGAGCTCCTTGACGCTTTCAAGGACATGACCCTCATCGAACTCTCGGGATTCGTGAAGCAGTTCGAGGACACTTTCGGGGTCACCGCTGCAGCTCCTGTGGCCGTCGCGGCCCCCGGTGGCGGCGCGGGCGCCCCCCAGGACGCCGTCGTCGAGGAGCAGGACGAGTTCGACGTCGTCCTCGAGGCCGCCGGTGACAAGAAGATCCAGGTCATCAAGGAGGTGCGTGCCCTCACGAGCCTCGGCCTGAAGGAGGCCAAGGACCTCGTTGACGGCGCGCCGAAGGCGGTGCTCGAGAAGGTCGACAAGGCCGCCGCCGAGAAGGCCAAGGAGCAGCTCGAGGGCGCTGGAGCCACCGTCACCCTCAAGTGACCCCGTCCTGGACGCTCTGAGCTCCAGGGACAGCACGACCCGGAAGGACCCGACCACGGCCGTGGTCGGGTCCTTCCGGCACGCGGCCTAGACTCCCGGGTCCATGTACCCCGCCCCCGAGCCGTACGACCACGGGATGCTCGCGGTCGGCGACGGCCAGCGCCTCTACTGGGAGGCCTGCGGCAACCCCGTGGGCAAGCCGGCGGTCGTCCTGCACGGCGGTCCGGGCTCCGGCGCGTCCCCCTACTGGCGGCGCTACTTCGACCCGGAGCGCTATCGCGTCGTCCTCGTCGACCAGCGCGGCGCCGGGCGGAGCACGCCGTCGGCCCAGGACCCCGCGACGGACCTCACCACCAACACCACGGCGCACCTCGTCGCGGACCTGGAGCTTCTGAGGAGCCACCTGGGCATCGGGCGGTGGCTGGTGCTCGGCGGCTCGTGGGGCGCCACCCTCGGGCTCTCGTATGCCGTGCGGCATCCCGAGCGAGTCGCCGAGCTCGTCCTCTTCGCCGTGACCACGACTCGGCGCCGGGACGTCGAGTACCTCACCCGCGGCGTCGGGAGGTACTTCCCCGAGGCGTTCGCCCGGTTCGTCGCCGGGGTGCCGGTCCACGAGCGCGACGGCGGACTCGCAGCGGCCTATGCCCGGCTGCTCGCCTCGCCCGACCCCGACGTCCGCACCAGGGCGGCAGCCGACTGGTGCGCCTGGGAAAACGCGATCGTCGCGCTCGAGGAGGACCCGGCGCGGAGCCCGAGATACGCCGACCCCGCCTTTTGCTACGGATTCGCCCGGCTGGTGACGCACTACTTCGCCCACGCCGCGTTCCAGCCCGACGACGCGATCGTCGGCCACCTCGACCGGCTGCACGGCATACCGGCAGTGCTTGTGCACGGCCGCCTCGACCTCGCGGGACCCGCCGACACGGCATGGGAGATCGCCCGGGCGTGGCCCGACGCCGGGTTGGTCATCGTCGGCGGGGTCGGTCACGCCGGCTCGCGGGCCATGGACTTGGCCGTGGTGACGGCGACCGACCGGTTCGTGGATCGCCCGGATAGCGGCCTGAAATGCCGCTGCTCTTGACGTGGCGCGCTGCAGGGTCCATTCTCATGGCGTCTCGACGGGCTTGTCAGGGACGGTGCGCTCAGGTTGCGCCCACCGACAGTGCTTGACTCGATTGGACTTCTGTGCCTTGGCATGGGTAAACTCGCTCCTTGCGCTGCCCTCGCCCCAGAAACCCAACTCCTGCCCCTGCGCCTTGTGCTGCCCCCGGACGTGCTCCGGGGCGATGCACGCCGACATGCCGGATCGGGTCCTTGAGCACGGGTAACGCCACTTCGCTCACACCTCAGTAAGGCCCGTGGAAGGACCCTCCTTGGCTGCCTCGCGCACCGCGTCCCAGTTTGTGTCCACCGCACGGACGGCCTCGGGCCGTCTGTCATTCGCCCAGATTCGTGAACCACTCGAGGTCCCCGACCTCCTCGCGCTGCAGACGGAGAGCTTCGACTGGCTCCTTGGCAACGAGCGCTGGCAGGCCCGCGTCGCCGAGGCCAAGAAGTCGGGTCGCACCGACGTGCCGGACCGCTCCGGCCTGGAGGAGATCTTCGAGGAGATCTCCCCCATCGAGGACTTCTCCGGTTCGATGTCGCTGTCCTTCAGGGACCACCGCTTCGAGGAGACGCGCAAGACCATCGAGTCCTGCAAGGAGCGGGACCAGACCTACGACGCACCGCTGTTCGTCACGGCCGAGTTCATGAACACCAACACCGGCGAGATCAAGAGCCAGACGGTGTTCATGGGGGACTTCCCGCTCATGACCGAGCGCGGCACCTTCATCATCAACGGCACCGAGCGGGTCGTCGTCTCCCAGCTCGTCCGCAGCCCGGGAGTCTACTTCGAGCGCCAGGCCGACAAGACGTCCGACAAGGACATCTACCAGGCGCGGGTCATCCCGAGCCGTGGTGCCTGGCTCGAGTTCGAGATCGACAAGCGCGACATGGTCGGCGTCCGCGTGGACCGCAAGCGCAAGCAGTCGGTCACTGTGCTGCTCAAGGCGCTCGGCTGGACCGAGGCCCAGATCCTCGAGGAGTTCGGCGACTTCGAGTCGATGCGCCTCACCCTGGAGAAGGACCACACCCAGGGCCAGGACGACGCGCTGCTCGACATCTACCGCAAGCTGCGCCCGGGTGAGCCGCCGACCAAGGAGGCCGCCCAGACCCTGCTGGACAACCTCTACTTCAACCCCAAGCGCTACGACCTGGCCAAGGTCGGTCGCTACAAGATCAACAAGAAGCTCGGTGTCGAGGCGGCGCTGGGGTCCTCGACGCTGTCGATCGACGACATCGTCGCCACGATCCGCTACATCGTCACGCTGCACGCCGGCGAGCAGACGATGAAGGGCAAGCGCGACGGCAAGGACGCCGACATGCGCGTCGAGGTCGACGACATCGACCACTTCGGCAACCGCCGCCTGCGCAGCGTGGGGGAGCTTATCCAGAACCAGGTCCGCACGGGCCTGTCGAGGATGGAGCGCGTCGTCCGTGAGCGGATGACGACCCAGGACGTGGAGGCGATCACCCCGCAGACCCTGATCAACATCCGCCCCGTCGTGGCCTCGATCCGGGAGTTCTTCGGGACCTCTCAGCTGAGCCAGTTCATGGACCAGAACAACCCCCTGGCGGGTCTGACGCACAAGCGCCGCCTGTCCGCGCTCGGCCCGGGCGGTCTCTCCCGCGACCGCGCCGGCATGGAGGTCCGTGACGTCCACCCGTCGCACTACGGCCGGATGTGCCCGATCGAGACCCCGGAGGGCCCGAACATCGGGCTCATCGGCTCCCTCGCGTCCTACGGTCGGATCAACGCGTTCGGCTTCGTCGAGACCCCCTACCGCAAGGTGGTCAAGGGTCGTGTCACCGACGACGTGGACTACCTCTCTGCCGACGAGGAGGACGAGCACGTCATCGCCCAGGCGAATGCCAAGCTCTCCGCCGACGGTTCGTTTGCCGAGGACCGCGTCCTGGTCCGCACCAAGGGCGGCGAGGTCGAGTACATCCCTGGCATCGACGTCGACTACATGGACGTCTCCGCTCGTCAGATGGTCTCTGCCGCAACCGCGCTGATCCCGTTCCTCGAGCACGACGATGCCAACCGTGCCCTCATGGGCTCCAACATGCAGCGTCAGGCGGTGCCCCTCGTCAAGTCGGAGGCGCCGCTCGTCGGCACCGGCATGGAGTTCCGGGCGGCCCTCGACTCCGGGGACGTCGTCGTCGCCGCGAAGCCGGGTGTCGTCACCGAGGTGAGCGCCGACCTCGTCACCGTCGCCAACGACGACGGCTCGACGCAGACCTACCGCATCGCCAAGTTCGACCGCTCCAACCAGGGCAACTGCTACAACCAGGTCGTCGTCGTCAACGAGGGCGACCAGCTCAAGGCGGGCGCGGTCGTTGCCGACGGTCCCGCGACCGAGGGCGGCGAGATGGCCCTCGGGCGCAACCTCCTCGTCGCGTTCATGCCGTGGGAGGGCCACAACTACGAGGACGCGATCATCCTCAGCCAGCGCCTGGTCCAGGACGACGTCCTCTCCTCGATCCACATCGAGGAGCACGAGGTCGACGCCCGCGACACCAAGCTCGGTCCGGAGGAGATCACCCGGGACATCCCGAACGTCTCCGAGGACGTGCTCGCCGACCTGGACGAGCGCGGCATCATCAGGATCGGTGCCGAGGTCCGTGACGGCGACCTGCTGGTCGGCAAGGTCACGCCCAAGGGCGAGACCGAGCTGACGCCGGAGGAGCGCCTCCTGCGGGCCATCTTCGGTGAGAAGGCGCGCGAGGTCCGCGACACCTCCCTGAAGGTGCCTCACGGCGAGACCGGCACGGTGATCGGCGTCAAGGTCTTCGACAAGGACGAGGGCGACGACCTCCCCCCCGGCGTCAACCAGCTCGTCCGGGTCTACGTCGCCAACAAGCGCAAGATCACCGACGGTGACAAGCTCGCGGGCCGCCACGGCAACAAGGGCGTCATCTCCAAGATCCTGCCCGTGGAGGACATGCCGTTCCTCGAGGACGGCACCCCGGTCGACGTCGTGCTCAACCCGCTCGGTGTGCCCGGCCGGATGAACGTCGGCCAGATCCTCGAGCTGCACCTCGGCTGGGCCGCATCCCGCGGCTGGAAGATCGAGGGCGAGCCCGACTGGGCGAAGGTCATCCCACAGGACGCCCACGAGGCTCCTGCCGGGAGCCGCGTCGCCAGCCCCGTCTTCGACGGGGCGGGCGAGGACGTCATCACCGGCCTGCTCGACTCGACGCTCAAGACCCGCGACGACGTCCGGCTCATCGACAAGTCGGGCAAGGCCCTGCTTTTCGACGGCCGCTCCGGCGAGCCGTTCCCCGAGCCGGTGTCGGTGGGCTACATGTACATCCTCAAGCTCCACCACCTCGTCGACGACAAGATCCACGCACGCTCTACGGGTCCCTACTCGATGATCACCCAGCAGCCGCTCGGCGGCAAGGCCCAGTTCGGTGGCCAGCGCTTTGGTGAGATGGAGGTCTGGGCTCTCGAGGCCTACGGCGCCGCCTACACGCTGCAGGAGCTGCTGACGATCAAGTCGGACGACGTGCCCGGTCGGGTCAAGGTCTACGAGGCGATCGTCAAGGGCGAGAACATCCCCGACTCGGGGATCCCGGAGTCCTTCAAGGTCCTCCTCAAGGAGATGCAGTCCCTGTGCCTCAATGTCGAGGTGCTGTCCAGCGATGGCCAGGCCATCGAGATGAAGGAAGCCGACGAGGACGTGTTCCGCGCCGCCGAGGAGCTTGGCATCGACCTGTCCCGGCGCGAGCCGAGCAGCGTCGAAGAGGTCTGACGGTTGACCCGGTATGCCGGGTGCCCACCTGCACGCGAAGGTGAGCACACGGCATACGGGACCTCCCGCATCCGACCAGCACGGTCCGGTCCAGCTGACCGGACTCCGCACTGCACCACAGAGTTACGAGAGAAGGAACCACGTGCTCGACGTCAACTTCTTCGATGAGCTGCGTATTGGCCTCGCCACCGCCGACGACATCCGCCAGTGGAGCCACGGTGAGGTGAAGAAGCCGGAGACCATCAACTACCGCACCCTCAAGCCCGAGAAGGAGGGCCTGTTCTGCGAGCGCATCTTCGGCCCCACCCGGGACTGGGAGTGCAACTGCGGCAAGTACAAGCGGGTTCGCTTCAAGGGCATCATCTGCGAGCGCTGCGGCGTCGAGGTCACCCGCGCCAAGGTGCGTCGTGAGCGGATGGGCCACATCGAGCTCGCCGCCCCCGTCACCCACATCTGGTACTTCAAGGGTGTCCCCAGCCGGCTCGGCTACCTCCTCGACCTCGCCCCGAAGGACCTCGAGAAGGTCATCTACTTCGCGGCCTACATGATCACCTCCGTCGATGTCGACCAGCGGCACAAGGACCTGCCCTCGCTCGAGGCGCAGATCCAGGTCGAGAAGAAGGAGATCGAGAACCGTCGCGACGTCGACGTCGAGGCCCGCGCCAAGATCCTCGAGCGCAACATTGCCGAGCTTGAGGCCGAGGGCGCCAAGGCCGACGCGCGCCGCAAGGTCAAGGAGCAGGCCGAGCGTGAGATGAACAACATCCGCAAGCGGGCCGACCAGCTCGTCGAGCGGCTCGAGCAGGTCTGGGACCGGTTCAAGAACCTCAAGGTCCAGGACCTCGAGGGTGACGAGATCCTCTACCGCGAGATGCGTGACCGCTTCGGCCTCTACTTCGAGGGCGGCATGGGCGCCTCGGCCATCCAGAAGCGCCTGCAGACCTTCGACCTCACCGGCGAGATCGAGATCCTCCGCGAGATCATCGCCACGGGCAAGGGCCAGAAGAAGACCCGGGCCCTGAAACGGCTCAAGGTCGTCAGCGCCTTCACGACGACGACCAACAGCCCCACCGGGATGGTTCTCGACTGCGTCCCGGTCATCCCGCCGGACCTGCGCCCGATGGTGCAGCTCGACGGCGGCCGCTTCGCGACGTCCGACCTCAACGACCTCTACCGCCGCGTGATCAATCGCAACAACCGCCTCAAGCGGCTGCTCGACCTCGGCGCGCCGGAGATCATCGTCAACAACGAGAAGCGGATGCTCCAGGAGGCCGTCGACTCGCTGTTCGACAACGGCCGTCGCGGTCGTCCGGTCACCGGTCCGGGCAACCGGCCACTGAAGTCCCTGTCCGACATGCTCAAGGGCAAGCAGGGTCGCTTCCGCCAGAACCTCCTCGGCAAGCGCGTCGACTACTCCGGCCGCTCGGTCATCGTCGTCGGCCCGCAGCTGAAGCTGCACCAGTGCGGTCTGCCCAAGCAGATGGCGCTCGAGCTGTTCAAGCCGTTCGTGATGAAGCGCCTGGTCGACCTCGACCACGCCCAGAACATCAAGTCGGCCAAGCGCATGGTCGAGCGGGCGCGCCCGGTGGTCTGGGACGTCCTCGAAGAGGTCATCACCGAGCACCCGGTGCTACTCAACCGGGCCCCCACCCTGCACCGTCTGGGGATCCAGGCGTTCGAGCCGCAGCTCGTCGAGGGCAAGGCCATCCAGATCCACCCACTCGTCTGCACGGCGTTCAACGCCGACTTCGACGGTGACCAGATGGCCGTTCACGTGCCGCTCAGCGCGGAGGCGCAGGCCGAGGCCCGCATCCTCATGCTGTCGAGCAACAACATCCTCAAGCCGGCCGACGGCCGTCCGGTGACCATGCCCACCCAGGACATGATCATCGGTCTCTTCCACCTCACCTCCGAGGTCGAGGACGGCAAGGGCTCCGGTCGTGCCTTCGGCACCCCGGCCGAGGCCCGGATGGCGTTCGACGCGCACGACATCGAGCTCGGCTCGCGGATCAAGCTGCGGGTCACCGACGTCGTCCCGCCGGCTGGCTTCGAGCTGCCCGAGGGCGTCGAGCCGGGCGCGGACGGCATCGTCGCGTCGCTGATCCTCTCCACCACCCTCGGCCGCGCCCTCTTCAACGAGACGCTGCCGCTGGACTACCCGTTCGTCGAGGCGCCGGTCGACAAGAAGCAGCTGTCGACGATCGTCAACGACCTGGCCGAGCGCTACTCCAAGGTGCAGGTTGCGGCATCCTTGGACGCGCTCAAGGAGGCCGGCTTCCACTGGGCCACCCGGTCCGGTTCGACGGTCGCGATCTCGGACGTCGTGACGCCGCCTCGCAAGACCGAGATCCTCGAGGAGTACGAGGACCGCGCCGCGAAGGTCCAGAAGCTCTACGACCGTGGTGCGATGACGGACAACGAGCGTCGCGAGGACCTGATCGAGATCTGGAACGAGGCCACCAACAAGGTCGCGGAGGAGATGCGGGCCAACATCCCGCCGACCAACACGATCTACAAGATGGTCTCCTCCGGAGCCCGGGGCAACTGGATGCAGCTGCGGCAGATCGCTGGTATGCGAGGTCTGGTGTCGAACCCCAAGGGTGAGATCATCCCTCGCCCGATCCGGGCGAACTTCCGTGAGGGTCTGTCGGTGCTGGAGTTCTTCATCTCGACACACGGCTCCCGCAAGGGTCTCGCGGACACCGCACTGCGGACCGCGGACTCGGGCTACCTGACCCGTCGGCTCGTCGACGTCTCGCAGGACGTCATCGTCCGCGAGGAGGACTGCGGCACCGAGCGTGGCCTGACCATGCCGATCGCCGACACGGACTCCACCGGAAGGCGCATCCTCCACGAGGACGTGGAGACCAGCGTCTACGCCCGCACCCTCGCCGAGGACGTCGTCGTCGCCGACGGGCCCTCGCTGGCCGACGCCGGGATCGACCTCGGAGACGTGGTCATCGACGCGCTCTTCGCGGCCGGGGTCGACAAGGTCAAGGTCCGCTCGGTCCTGACCTGCGACAGCAAGGTCGGCACGTGCGCGAAGTGCTACGGCCGCTCGCTGGCGACGGGCAAGCTCGTCGACATCGGCGAGGCCGTCGGCATCATCGCGGCCCAGTCGATCGGTGAGCCCGGTACCCAGCTGACCATGCGCACCTTCCACACCGGTGGTGTGGCTGGTGACGACATCACCCAGGGTCTGCCCCGCGTCGTCGAGCTGTTCGAGGCGCGCACCCCCAAGGGCGTCGCCCCGATCGCCGAGGCGACCGGTCGGGTCCAGATCGAGGACACCGACAAGACCCGTCGGATCGTCCTCGTACCGGACGACGGCACGGAGGAGCACGCCTATCCCGTCAGCAAGCGCTCGCGCCTGCTGATCCAGGACGGCGAGCACGTCGAGGTCGGCCACAAGCTGGTCTTCGGTGCGATCGACCCCAAGCAGGTCCTGCGCATCCTCGGCCCGCGCTCGGTGCAGACGTTCCTCGTCGACGAGGTGCAGCACGTATACCGCCAGCAGGGAGTCTCCATCCACGACAAGCACATCGAGGTCATCGTCCGTCAGATGCTCCGTCGCGTGACGGTCATCGACGCGGGTGAGGCGAACCTCATCCCGGGTGACCTCGTCGAGCGCGGTCGCTTCGAGGTGGAGAACCGTCGCGTCCTCGCCGAGCGTGGCAAGCCGGCCTCGGGTCGTCCGGAGCTCATGGGTATCACCAAGGCGTCGCTCGCCACCGAGTCGTGGCTGTCGGCCGCGTCCTTCCAGGAGACGACCCGGGTGCTGACCCAGGCCGCCATGGAGGCCAAGTCCGACCCGCTGCTCGGCCTCAAGGAGAACGTCATCCTCGGCAAGCTCATCCCGGCCGGCACGGGTCTCCCGCGCTACCGGAACGTCAAGGTGGAGCCGACGGAGGAGGCGAAGGCCGCGATGTACTCCCTGCCGAGCTACGACGCGTACGACTACTCGACCTTCGGGTCGGGCAGCGGCGAGGCCGTCCGGCTCGACGACGTCAGCCTCGGGTTCACCGACGGCTGAGGCCACTGAGCCCACCAGCGAGGGCGGGTATGCCGGGACGCGAGTCCGCGGCATACCCGCCCTTCGTCGTGGCAGCGGTGGCGTCGTGGCGCCGGTGTCAGCCTCAGTCTCGGTTGTGGGTGCCGGCTAGGCGGAGCCAGCTGAGGCCCATAGCGACGCAGGCGAGCAGCCCCAGCAGGAGCCACGGGTACCACCCGAGCGGGGGCGACCATCGCGCATCGGGGAGGAACCACAACGGGCCGCTGGTCAGCCCGACGGCGTAGCGCTTGCCGTTGAGGTAGAGCCCGTAGAGCTGGAGCGCGGGAAGGGCGACCGCGGCGGCCGTCACGAGTCGGCCCAGGCTGCGGCTGGTGAGCCGCTCCGTGAGCACGATGCCGGCGTAGACCGGGACGAAGGAAAGGAACGGCAGCAGGTGTCGCCCCTGCAGACCCGCTCCGACGGGGTAGAAGACCCGGCTGTAGGTCAGGTAGGCCAGCAGGGGGGCGGCGAGGAGCATGACGCCGAGCACGATCCGGTCCCGGCGCCGGCCGACGAGCAGGGCCGTCACGACGAGGGCGGTGATGGCCACGGCCCAGGAGTAGGCCGACCAGGAGGGCATGCGGGTCTCGAGCCAGCCGAAGCGGCCGATGCCCTCCTGGGTGAGCTGGGGCAGCTGGTGGACGAAGGCGACCAGGCTCGGCCGGGACACCCAGGGCCCGAGGAGGGCCGGGTGGTCGAACCGCACCTCCCACGCCGTCACAGCGATGGCCTCGGCGCCGAGCAGGACGACGGAGCTGACCAGGAGCCTCGAGCCGCGACGCAGCCCCTGCCAGAGGTCGGGCCAGCCTCCCACGCCGAGGAGGAGCGCGACGAGCGCCGCCATGGTGACCATCCCCAGCTGCCGGCTGAGGATGAGGGCCGACCCCGACACGAGCATGACCACCTGGGTGCCCCGATGGGCCATTGACTCGGGCCGGCGGGCGACGACGGTGACGACAGCGGCGACCCCGATGGCCCCGAAGATCTCGAGGCCGCTCGTGTTGAGGATGGCCGTGCAGAACACCGCCACCGGAGTAAGGGCCAGGGCCACCCCGACGAGGGCCCGCCGTCCCAGCCAGCGCACGAGGTGCCAGCTGGCGAGCCAGAGGAGGACCGCTGTCTCCGCGAGGACGACGACGCGGCCCTGGGTCAAGGCCTGCTCGGGGCTCGACGCGGCACGGGCCGCGAGCCCGAGCGGCAGGTAGGCGAAGGGCGGGTAGGCCCCGATTGTCGTCGTGGCCAGGACCTCGCCGTTGGCCGCGGGGTGCCCGGGCTGGCAGTCGGCGGTGACCTCCGGCAGGAACTGGAAGCAGGTGTAGCCGGCCGGGGAGAGCTGGGCCGAGATGGTGACCACGCGGGAGGTGGAGGCGTTTCGGACGGCGCCGAGTTCGGACGGGTTGACCGGACCCGCATAGGGATCGCCGATGTCGAGGCGGGCGACGCCGAGCGCCTTGACGAGGTGGGCGTCCTCGTCGGGTGCGGCAGCCACGGGGTTGGAGCCGAGCCACGCCACCCCGAGCAGCAGGTAGGGAAGGACGAAGAGGGTGGCGCCCCGCCGGGCGCCGTGGCCGCCGGTCAGCCCGCCCGGTGGCCCTGACGCCCCGGCCGCTCGGGCGCGTGTCGTCACCGGGTCCTCCGTTTGTGGCAGCCGAGTGAGCCGTCGTCACTCTCGCAGCATCCTATTGACGCTGCGCCGGCTCCTCGCCGTCGCTCGGCGCCCGTCGCTCGGCGCCCGTCGCTCGGTGCCCGTCGCTCGGCGCCCGTCGCTTCATCGTCCAGCGCCCAGCGTCCATCGCCTGGCTGCTACGCTGCCGCGCCTGCCAACCGTGAGGAGCGCTCGGTGACCGGACCCGTCGACCCCGTCGACCCCGCCGGCAAGCAGCGCGCCTCCGGGTACTTCGAGACCCGGTTGGCCCACGACGCCAACCGCACCAGGGTCTGGCGTCACCTCACGGCATACCTCCAGCGGTGGATCCCCCCGGAGTCCCGGGTCCTGGAGCTCGGCGCCGGGTGGTGCGACTTCGCCAACAACGTCGTGGCCCGCGAGGTCGTCGCCCTGGACCTCGACCGGGTCGTCGAGACGGCCGCCCGGCCGGGTGTGACCGCCGTCGTCGGCGACTGCGGCGACCTCAGTCGGTTCGCTGACGGCTCGTTCGACGTCGTCTTCGCCTCCAACCTGCTCGAGCACCTCGACCGGGCGCTCACCTCGCGGCTGCTCGCCGAGAGCAGGCGGGTGCTGCGGACCGGAGGCCGGCTCATCCTGGTGCAGCCCAACTTCCGGCTCGACCCCGGACGCTACTTCGACGACTTCACCCACGTGTCGATCTGGACCGACCAGTCCCTAAGCGACTTCCTCAGGGCCGAGGGGTGGGTCCTCGAGCACGTGCAGGCCCGGTTCCTGCCCCTGACCCTGAAGTCCAGAGGGTCGGGCCTGAGCTTCCTCGTGCCGTGGTACCTTCGGTCGCCCGTCAAGCCGTTGGCCGGTCAGATGCTGGTCGTCGCGCGGCGCTGACTCCTTGTCGTGGGCCGAGGCGGACCGCCGCACCAGCGTGGAAGGAGCATCTGTGGCCTGGAGGGACAAGACGCTCTCCGTGGTGCTGCCGACCTACAACGAGCGGGACTCCATCGCGGAGTGCATCCGGAGGTTCTCGAGCATCCCCGAGGTCGACGAGGTCATCGTCGTCAACAACAACGCGGCGGCCGGGACCTCGGCCGAGGTGGCCACCACGGCAGCCCGGGAGGTCTTCGAGCCGACCCAGGGCTACGGCGCAGCGATCCGCCGTGGGCTGCGCGAGGCCGACACCGACCTCGTCGCGGTCTGCGAGCCGGACGGGACGTTCAACCCGGAGGACCTGCGCAAGCTCCTCGCCTTCATGCCGGAGTGTGAGTTCGTGGTGGGCTCCCGGACGGTGGCCACCTTCATCTGGGACGGCGCGAACATGGGGTGGTTCCTGCGCTGGGGCAACTGGGCCGTCGCCAAGCTCGTCGAGGTCCTCTACAACACCTCGTCGCTGTCAGACGTCGGGTGCACGTTCCGGGTCATGACGAGGGAGCACGCGCGGCAGGTCTTGGCCCACTCGAGGCTCGACGGGTCGGCGCACGGGCTGGAGATGCTGCTGCTCAGCGCCATCCTGCCCACGAAGATGGTGCAGGTCCCGGTCAACTACCACCCGCGGGTGGGCGTCTCATCGGTCACCGGACACTTCCTCAGGACGATCGAGCTCGGTCTCGACATGGTCAGCCAGGTCCTGCGGATGCGCGCCCGACGTGGCCGGATCCGCCGACAGCTCGGCTGACCGCCTCACGCCCGCGCCGTGTTCCGTGCCGTGGACTGCGTCCCGGCGTTCGGTGAACACAGGGGTTCGATCGGCCCAGAACCGAAATGCCCTCGCGAGCCCCAGCCGGACGACGTTGGCGGCGAGGTTGTCGGCCAGCGCGGACCTCAGACCGAGAGCGTAGAGCGAGACCCAGAGGCAGCCCAGGAAGATCCCGATGCCGATGGCGCAGACGAGGACGAAGCGAAGGGAGATGGCGGTGGATCTGCGCCTGGCGGTCCCGAACTTCGCGAGCTCGGACACGAGCGCAGCACGAGGCGCGCGATCTTCGCTGGTGCGGGCCAACCGGGAGTCGACTCGTCCGCGGGGGAGGGGCGGGCCGAGGATAGCGAACTCCTGGCGCCACCTCCGATCACCTAGGGTGGCCGGGTGACCGACGCCATTCTCATCCTCACCGAGGAGCCCCTGCGCCCGATCGACGCGACGAAGATCATCAGTCTGCACGAGGGTGAGGAGCTCAGCTACCGGGTGCTCGTCCCCGCCGACACCAAGCGCAACGTGCTCGCGTCGGTCCTGAACCACCTCAGCCTCTTCGAGATGGGCGAGGCGCTCGACGCCCTGCGGCAGGTCGACCGGACCGAGGCCCGCACAGACGCGTCCGAGGCGCTCGCCACGTCCCTCGCCGTGCTGTCGGCCGCCGGAGCGGACGCCACCGGGGTCATCACCGAGGACGACCCGCTCCCCACCCTGGCCGCCGAGGTCGCCCGCCTCACCGCTCGCGAGGTCATCATCGTCACCGAGCCGCACGCCGTCGAGGACACCTTCCACAGGGACTGGGCGAGCAAGGCCCGCGACCACCTGGGAGTGCCGGTGCTTCACATGTATGCCGGCGACTGGCGCCTCGGCTGACTGGTGGACGGACGCACACAACCGCAACCACCCAGACATGTCTGACTGGTTGCGGCCAGGTCGTCGGTCGGCCCGCAGTCCGCGAGTCATGTCTGACGTCGTTGCGGGCGACCGGTTCAGGCGGCCCTTGTCAGCAGCCGCAGCTGTAGTACGTGATGTCCCAGTGGCTGCCCTCGTCGCAGTAGATGTTGCCGGACCCGGCCCGCCACTGCGGGTAGCCGTCACCGCGGTTGCTGATCCTTGTGAAGGCCGTGTGGATGTAGCCGTCGATGCAGCTGTTGTGGGAGATGTCCACCTTGTAGCCGTTGTAGTGGCTGTAGGTCCCCGAGGCGTGACCGACCTCGGTGCCCCCAGTGATGTGGATGGCGCAGCCGCTGGCGTTGCGAAGGGTGATCACGCCCTGCACCGTTGCCTCGTTGATCTGCTCGAAAGAGGTGCAGGAGGAGATCTGCCGGTTGGTGCAGTTGCCGCTCGACGACCACGTCACGCCGGCCGCGCTGAGCCGCGACGCAGCCTGCGCCTGGGTGAGCTTGGTGACGGTGACCAGGCTCGGCGTGGCCAGTCCGGGCGCCAGGGTGCTCGTCATCCCCGCCGGTGCGGCCAGAGCGGCGGCAGGCCCGGCGGCGGCAGGCCCGGCGAAGGCCAGGGCGGCGACTGTGCCCAGAGCGAGGAGCGGGGTCCGGATGAGGCGGCGCAGGTACATGTGGACAACCCTTTCGTGGAAGGACGGTGCCCACGCAGTCTCGTGACCGGGTGCCGCCGGGACAACAGGCCGGACCGAGTTGGGGAAGGAAATGACCTCTCGATGACCAGAAACGGTGAAAACCCCCACATCGACCGGTCAGCAGCATCGGTGATTTGGTCGCCTGTGCTGCACACGGTATCTTTGAGAACTGTGTCTGGGACCTCTCGGACGCCTGAGCTTGGCCGGGACACCACGCCTTCGGAGCAAGCTCACCTCTCGCCGGGCAGTCCGCCGCGACCGATCCACCACGACTGGGCCAGAACCATCCCCCAGGGCACCTGTGGCGGGACGGAACACGTG
>JAABUK010003747.1_pt1 | contig 25365 bp, 22 predicted proteins | sample 5559141 | NCBI WGS metagenome assembly JAABUK01 (sample SAMN10711869, study PRJNA513367) | rock metagenome | isolation source: Antarctica rocks | place: Antarctica: Victoria Land, Pudding Butte nord | collected 2016-01-03 | reverse complement strand
CAGGCTTTCGGCTGGGGTCATTTGCCCTCGCCGATGCGCGGCTCGGTGCCGGCCAGCAGGCGGCGTATGTTCCCCTCGTGCCGGATGAAGATGGTCAGCGACACGATGCCGACAGCCAGGGCCGGGACGGCGCCAGCCCAGAACAGCATGAGCAATGGCGCCGCTGCAAAGGCGATGAGCGACCCGGCGGAGGACCGCCGCGTCAGCCGGGCTGCCGCCAGCCAGATTGCGCAGACGCCAAGCCCGATCGGCCATGCCGTGCCCAGGATCATGCCCAACCCGGTCGCCACGCCCTTGCCGCCGTTGCCGCGCATCCAGATGGAGGTGCAGTGCCCGGCGACCGACGCCACTCCCGCAACCAGCCCTGCCACCGGCCCAGCGAAATATGTCCCGGCCAGCACCGCCAGCGCGCCCTTGCCGCCGTCCAGCAGCAGCGTCGCCGCTGCGACGTCCTTGCGCCCGGTCCGCAGCACGTTGGTCGCACCGATGTTGCCGGAGCCAATCGCGCGTATGTCGCCCAGCCCCGCGGCCCGGCTGAGGAGGTAGCCGAAGGGAATGGAGCCGATCAGGTAGCCGCCGACGATGGAGAGCAGCGCGGCTTGCCAGGTCACTGCCGCTGCCCCACAAGGCTATGTGTTAAGGCAAGGGGCTTTCTGCTCCCTCTTCCTCCGGGAGAGGGCCGGGGTGAGGGGGTCTTGGCTGCGGAGCGGGAAACGGCCCTTGCCGCACGGCAACGGCCCTGCATTGGAAGAGGCCTGCGCCTCAAGACCCCCTCACCCCAGCCCTCTCCCGGATGGAGAGGGAGCAGGTACGATCCCCCTGGGAAAGGCCGGGCCATAGCTCCGAAGCGATACGGCGTCATCCGAACACCCGCCTCCCGGCCTTCCAGGTGCCGACCACGCGCCCTTCCAGCGCCCGGCCGTCGAAGGGCGTGTTCGGCGCCTTGCCCGGCAGCAGCCCGGCCTCGACCTTCCAAACCCGCTCCAGGTCGAACAGGCAGAGGTCCGCCGCCGCGCCCTTTTTCAGCCGTCCGGCGGCCGCGCCAAGCAGCCGAGCGGGCCGGGCGGTCAGCAAATCCAGCGCCTGCATCAGCGGTAGGCCGTTGCCGTGCACTTGGGCGAGCGTGACGCCCAGCAGGGTCGCCAGCCCCGCCCCGCCCGGCGTCGCCAAGGCGAAGGGCAGCCGCTTGTCGTCGGCGTCCCGCGGCTGGTGGTCGGAGGCGATGGCATCCACGGTTCCATCGGCCAGCGCCGCGCACACCGCCAGCCGGTCAGAGTCCGGGCGCAGCGGCGGCGACAGCTTGGCATAGGTGCGGTAGTCGCCAATGGCAGTCTCATTCAGGTCGAAGTAGGGCGGGGCGGTGTCGCAGGTGATGCGCAGGCCGGCGTGCTTGGCGCGGCGGATCAGCTCCAGCGCTTCCGCCGTCGAAACGTGGGCGAAGTGCAGCGCGCCGCCAGTTAGCTGGGACAGGCGTATGTCGCGGGCGACCAGGATGGCCTCGGCGGCGGCAGGGATGCCGGGCAGGCCCATGCGGGTGGCCAGCGCGCCCTCCGTTGCGGCGCCGCCACGGGCTAGGGCCGGGTCCTCTGGATGCTGGATGACCAACGCGCCAAAGCCGTGGGCATACGACAGCGCCAGGCGCATCAGGCGGGCGTCGCCCACGGCGCGCTGGCCGTCGGTGAAGGCAACGGCTCCGGCCTCCCGCAGCAGGCCGATCTCCGCCATCTCCTCGCCCCGGCAGCCCCGCGTGACGGCGCCGTAGGGCAGGATGGTCAGGCTGCCCATCTCCTCGCCGCGGGCGCGCAGCAGCCGGACGAGCGCCGGGTCGTCGATGGCGGGCATGCTGTCGGGCAGGACGGCCAGGGTCGTGATGCCGCTGCTGGCGGCGGCGCGTGCGGCCGACTTGATGGTTTCGCGGTATTCGTAGCCGGGTTCGCCAAGGGCGGCGCGCATGTCCACCAGGCCGGGGCACAGGATGGCGTCGTCGCACTCAACCGTGTCCGCGCCGTCCGGGCGGCCCAGGGCAGGGCCGAAATCCGCGATAACGCCGTCCCGCACCAGTAAGTCGCCGTGCTGGTCCAGGCCGGAGGCAGGGTCCATCAGCCGGGCGCCGGTCAGCAGCAGGTCACGCATTGCGTCGGTCCCCGCGGGACAGCACGTCCAGCACGGCCATCCGGACGGCGACGCCCATCTCGACCTGCTCGCCGATGACGCTGTGGACCGGGTCGTCGGCGACGGCGCTGTCGATCTCGACGCCGCGGTTCATCGGGCCGGGGTGCATCACCAGCACGTCAGGCTTGGCGCGGGACAGCCGGGCGGCGTCCAGGCCGAAGAAGCGGAAATACTCGCGGGCGCTGGGCACCAGGCTGCTCGACATACGCTCCTTTTGCAGGCGCAGCATCATCACGACGTCAACGCCTTGCAGGCCGGCGTCCATGTCGTGGAACACCTCTACGCCGAGGTCAGCCGCCTCCGCCGGGATCAGCGTCGGCGGGCCGACCACGCGCACCCGGCCGCCCATCGTCGTCAGCAGGTGTATGTTGGACCGCGCGACCCGGCTGTGCAGCACGTCGCCGCAGATGGCGACCTGCAAGCCCTCCAGCGTGCCGCGGCGGCGGCGGAGCGTCAGGGCGTCCAGCAGCGCCTGCGTCGGATGCTCATGCGTGCCGTCGCCGGCGTTGATGACGGCGCTGCTGACCTTCTGCGCCAACAGGTTCGGCGCCCCGGATTGATCGTGCCGAACCACCAGCAGGTCGCAGCGCATGGCATTCAGGGTGGATGCGGTGTCGAGTAGCGTCTCACCCTTGTTCACGCTGCTGGTGCTGACGGACATGTTGATCACGTCGGCGCCCAGCCGCTTGCCCGCAAGCTCGAAGCTGGTGCGGGTGCGGGTGCTGTCCTCGAAGAACAGGTTGATGAGCGTGCGCCCGCGCAGCAGGTCGCGCTGCGTCTTGCCGGAGCGGTTGAGCAGGACGTAGCTCTCGGCTAGGTCCAGCAATGCCGCGATCTCAGGCGGATACAGCCCTTCGATCTTCAGCAGGTGGCGGTGCGGGTAGCGCATCAGGCGGCGGCTTGCGCGATGCGGGCCAGCGCCTCGTCGCGGCCCAGGGCCGCGAGGGTCTGGTCAATTGGCGGGCTGGTGGTGCTGCCGGTCAGCGCAGCCCGCAGGGGCTGGGCGACCTGGCCGAGCTTGCGTCCGGACGCCTCGGCATGGGCGCGCAGGGCGGCATCCAGGGCCGGGGCGGTGAAGTCGGTGGCGGCCAGGGCGGCGGCCAAGTGCGGCAGCGACGCCTTGGCCTCCGGCGTCAGTTGCGCCAGCGCCTTTGGGTCGAAAACGAGCGGGGTCGGCTTGACCAGAAAGGCTGCACTGTCAGCCAAATCCACCAAAGTTTTCGCCCGCTCCTTCAGGCCAGGCATCAGGGCCAGTATGCGCTGCGCCGCTGCGTCATCCACCACCAGGCCGGAGGCGGACAGGCGGGCGGCTACCTCGCGGGTCAGCCGCCCGTCATCCGCACGCCGCAGCCAGACTGCGTTCAAGTTCGCAACCTTGGCCGGGTCTAGGCGGGCGGCGGACTTGCCGACGCCGTCCAGGTCGAACAGACGGATCATTTCGTCGCGGTCCAGCACCTCGGCATCGCCGTGGCCCCAGCCCAGGCGGAGTAGCACGTTGCACATGGCCTCCGGCAGGATGCCCTGCTGCTGGAAGTCGAGGACGCTGCTGGCGCCGTGCCGCTTGGACAGCTTGCCGCCGTCCGGGCCGTGTATGAGCGGTAGGTGGGCGAAGCGCGGCAGCTCCCAGCCCATTGCCTGGAACACCTGTATCTGCCGGAAGGTGTTGGTCATGTGGTCGTCGCCGCGGATGACGTGGGTGATGTCCATGTCGTGGTCGTCCACCACGACAGCGTGCAGGTAGGTCGGCGTGCCGTCGCTGCGCAGGATGATCATGTCATCCAGTTCGCTGTTGGCGACGCGGACGGTGCCCTGCACCAGGTCATCCACTACTGTCTCGCCCTGCTGCGGCGCACGCAGGCGGATGACCGGAGGGACACCGGGCGGCGCGTCTGCCGGGTCGCGGTCGCGCCAGCGGCCGTCATAGCGAGGCGGGCGGCCCTCGGCCATCGCACGCTCCCGCATCTCGCGCAGCTCCTCAGCGCTGGTGTAGCAGCGGTAGGCTTGGCCGGCAGCCAGCATGGCATGGGCGACCTCGGCGTGGCGGGCCTGGCGGGTGGACTGGAACACCGGTGGCTCGTCCGCCTGCAGGTCCAGCCAGGCCAGCGCGTCCAGGATCACCTGGGTGTTGGCTGCGGTGCTGCGCTCCCGGTCGGTGTCCTCGATCCGCAGCAGGAACTGGCCGCCGTGATGACGGCTGAACAAGAAGTTAAACAGCGCGGTGCGGGCACCGCCGATGTGCAACTGGCCGGTTGGGCTGGGGGCGAAGCGGGTGCGGACGGTCATGCCGGGTGCATAACACGCCCGGCGGTGGCGTGAAGGGGCGCGAGGGTATAGCTTTTGCTTAATCGGGCCAGCGCAGGACGCCGCCCGTGCCGGAGCCTCCGTGCAGCACGCCATCACCGCCGCCGAACTATTCCTATACCAGATGCGGCCACTGCGCGTCGAAGCCCTGTGGCATGCTTGGGTCGAGGCGGAGCGGGGGCGTTTCGTCCCGTGGCTTGCGGTCGCGGCGATGACCGGCGTCGGGCTATACTTCGCCCAACCTGCGGAGCCTGCATGGTGGGCAGGGGCAACCGGCTTGGCAGCGTCGCTGCTGGCCTGCGCGGCGGGATGGCGTCATCCCGTGTCGCGGGCGGCGGCGCTGGTCGGGGTGGCGGCGACTGCCGGCTTCCTGTCGGCACAGATGCAAACCCGGCGCGCCTTGCCGATCGAGGCGATCCCAGCCAAGGCAGTCATCCTGACCGGCACCGTCCGGGCAGTAGACATCCTGCCGGAAGGGCGGCGCGTCACCCTGTCCGGAGCGCGGCTCGACCCGGCTCGGCCGCCGCTGGCCAGGTCCGTGCGGGTCCGCCTGCGCCGGGGCGACCCGGCGGAGGTCGCCGCCGGCGACCGTGTGCAGATACGCAGCCTGGTGCGCCCGCCGGCGCCCCCGGCCTATCCCGGGGCCTGGGACCTGCAGCGCGACGCGTTCTTCTCCGGGCTTGGCGCCTCCGGCTATGCCCTGAACCCGGTAGTCACGTTGGAGCACGCGGAGCCTTCGGGGGCCGGTGCAGTGTTGCAGGCGCTGCGGGACGGCATCGCCCGGCGGGTGCTGGAGGGCCTGCCAGGGCCGCAGGGCGCAGTCGCCAGCACGCTGCTGACCGGGACGACGCTGGCGATCCCGCAAGCCGACCGGGAAGCCTTTCGCGACTCCGGCCTGGCGCACCTGCTCGCCGTTGCCGGCCTGCATATCGGCATCGTCATGGGCCTGTTCATGGGCACGACCCGGCTGGGACTGGCCGCGGTCGAGCACACGGCTCTGCACTGGCCAACCAAGGCCATTGCCGGAGCGGCGGCGCTCGCGGCGGGGGCGTGCTACCTGCTGCTGACCGGCGCGCACGTGCCGATCATGCGCAGCTTTGCGATGGCATCCCTGGTCACGCTCGGCATCGTCGTCGGCCGCCGGGCGCTGTCGCTGCGGGGGCTGACGCTGGCCGCCGGCGCCATCATCCTGATCGCGCCGAACGAGGTCGTGGGCGTCAGCTTCCAGATGAGCTTCGCGGCGGTGCTGGCGCTGATCTCCGGCTACGAGGCCATGCGTCCGCTGCTGGCGCGGCTGCACGGCGACAGCATGCGGCTGCGGGTACTGTCCCATGCCGCCGCGCTAACTCTCACGAGCCTCCTGGCGGGGACGGCATCCGCACCTTACGGCGCCTACCATTTCGGGCATGTCCAAGTCTATTTCATCCTGGCGAACCTGCTGGCGGTGCCGCTATGCGCGTTCTGGGTCATGCCGGCGGGGATGGTCGCGCTGTTCCTGATGCCGCTGGGGCTGGAGCGGCTGGCCCTGGCGCCGATGGGATGGGGGATCGAGGCGATCCTGTGGATTGGCCGCACCGTGTCATCCTGGCCAGCGGCGACAATGCCGGTGCCGGCGACGCCAGGGTGGGGGATAGTGGTGTTCAGCGCCGGGTTGGCGTGGCTGGGGCTGTGGCGGTCCCGCGCGCGGCTGCTGGGCGTGCCGGTGATGCTGGCCGGGCTGCTGTCACCGCTGGCCCCCGCGCCGCCGGACCTGCTGATGTCCAGTGACGCCCGGCTGATCGCGATCCGCGACGGCGGATACTGGGTGCAGGCGCGGTCGGGCGCGTCCAAGTTCGTGCTGGATGCCTGGCGCGACCACCTGGCAGCCGGCCCGCTGCGGCGGTTGCAGGACGGACCGCCGGCATCGTGCACCGCCACTGGATGCTGGATGGAGTCCGGCGGCTTGCTGCTGCTCCGCGAGGCCTCGCACGTGACGGACTGCACCGGCGTGCGCCTGCTGGTGTCGGCTGAACCAGCGCGGGGCGAGTGCCCGGCCGGCGTGCCCTACCTGGACCGGTTCAGCGTCTGGCGGGACGGCGCCCAAGCGGTGTGGCTGACTGCCGACGGGCCGCGCATCCTTTCTGATCGCACGAACCGCGGCACGCGACCCTGGGTGCCGCCACTGCCAACGCCTCGGCGCAGCGTGCCGAACCTGCCGATGGCTGCGACCGAGGAACTGCCGCCAGCCGCGGATGATTAAGGCCCAGCGCAGATAGCAATCAGGTCCGGACGCGCGGCGACCGGACCCGACCTTGCAAGTCTCTACATGCAAACAAGAAGCTAAATCGGCTTGCATCCAATTTGGATGTAAACCGGTCTAGAACTTCCGCAGCAACGCCACCAGCCGGCCCTGCACCTTCACCCGGTCCGCCGGGAAGATACGTATCTCATGCCTCGTGTTCGCTGGCTCCAGCGCGACTGAGTTGCCGCGGCGGCGCAGGCGCTTCAGCGTCACTTCGGCATCGTCAATCAGTGCGACGATAATCTGGCCGTTGTCAGCCGACTCTCCCTTGCGGATCACCACGGTGTCGCCGTCCAGAATGCCGGCCTCGATCATGGAGTCGCCGGCGACTTCCAAGGCATAGTGCTCACCGTTGCCGAGCAGCGCGACCGGCACCTCGACATGGGCGCCGGCGTCGCGCAACGCCTCGATCGGCAGGCCGGCGGCGATCCGCCCATAGAGCGGAAGCTGCACGGCGGCAGCCTCGTTGGCAGCCCGCACACCGGACAGGCGGCCGGAGAAGTCTCCCTGTATGACAGTCGGTGAGAAGGCGGGCGCCTCCGCCTCATCCAGAACGGGGTCGGCAGCCACCTCAATCTCACGCACGGCCTCGTTCGGCAGACGCACCACCTCCAGCGCGCGGGCGCGGTGATGGCGCCGGCGAAGGAAGCCGCGCTCCTCCAATGCCGAGATCAGGCGGTGGATGCCGGATTTGGAACGGAGCTGCAGCGCCTCCTTCATCTCCTCAAAGCTTGGGGAGAAGCCGGTGGCCTTCAGATGCTTATCTATAAACGTCAGCAACTCGTGCTGTTTACGGGTCAACATAGGACGTGTCTCTCGCGTGCCCGGCAGGGGGAAGCCGGTGAATAAGGTCAAACATGGAACAAACCGGCAACCAGACTTGTTCTAGGTTAGTTCGCAGCCTGTCGTCAACACGTTTGCTTAGAGGCCCAAACTATCTAGGCGCAGCACGGGAACCTGCGTTCCGGCCGGCACTGCCGGTGCGTGCGGCGGACGGATGACCAGGCCGTGCGCTTGCGCCAGCACATGCAGCATGGACGAGTCCTGGAGCGGGAACGGGATCACACGGTCCACCCCGTCCGGCCCAGAGGCAATAGCGGCACGGAGGTAGTCTTCGCGGTGATCGTTCGCTGCGATATCCCTGCCAAGCGGCATGGTCACGCTGGGCAGGGAATCGCCAGCCAAGCCGGAAAGGCGGCCGAGCGCCGGCCAGAGGAACAACACCGCGCATACCAAGGCGGATACCGGGTTGCCCGGCAATCCCAGCACCGGTAGGCCGTGCAGCGTGCCGGACAGCAGGGGCTTGCCGGGCCGCATGGCGATGCGCCAGAAATCCAACGCAAAGCCCTGCTGCGCCAGGCCGGCCTGCACCAGGTCATAATCTCCGACGCTCGCGCCACCAGTCGTCACGAGCATGTCGAGGCCCGATGTCCCCTGGGCCGCCTGCGCGATGGCAGAGGCAGTGTCGCGTGCAATCGGCAGCATCACCGGCTCGCCGCCGCCGGAGCGGACCAGCGCGGCCAGCGCGTGAACATTCGAGCTGACGATGCTGCCAGGGCCGAGCGGATCGCCGGGCATGGCAATCTCGTCGCCTGTTGCCAGCAAGCCAATGCGCGGGCGCCGGTGAACGGTGACCCACGGGTGGTTGCCAGCCGCCGCCAATCCGATGGTCCGGGCGCCTAGCCGGATGCCAGCCGGCACCAACTCCGTTCCTTGCCGGAAATCGCCGCCTGCGAGGCGGATGTGGCGTCCGGCCTGGGCCGCGGCATTCAGGGTCACGGTCGCGTCGTCGGCAGTCACATCTTCCTGCGCTATCACGCAGTCCGCACCGTCCGGGATGCCGCTGCCGGTGTAGAGCCGTACGGCCTCGCCCGGGCCGACCTGGCCAGTGAAGGGGTGACCCGCCGGAGCACGACCGGCAACCCGGAGCCGCGCGCCGGAAGCGCCGTCTGAAGCGCGCAAGGCATACCCGTCCATCGCGGACACATCCGTCGGAGGCTGGGTCAGCCGGGCGAGGATCGGAACGGCCGTAACCCGGCCCCAGGCATCCGAGAGAGCCACCATCTCCGCCGCGGTCGGGCGCACCCCGGCGATGATGCGGGCGCACGCCTCGGCGACTGGCAGCACCGCTCAGTCCTGCCGGAATGCGCCGGACGCGCCGCCGTCCTTGTGGACGACCCGCAGGCCGTCAATCCGCATGCCGCGATCCACCGCCTTGCACATATCATAGACCGTTAGTGCCGCGACGCTCGCCGCCGTGAGGGCCTCCATCTCGACCCCGGTGCGTCCGGTGGTGCGGACGGTGGCGGACACGTCCACGCCGGTCCGGTCCGGCGCGGCTTGCAGGTCCACAGTCACGGCGGAGATCGGCAGGGGATGGCACAGGGGAATTAGGTCAGCAGTACGCTTGGACGCCATGATCCCGGCCAGCCGTGCAACCCCGATCACGTCGCCTTTCTTGGCCTGGCCAGACAGGATCAGGGCCAGGGTGGCAGGCTGCATTACGACACGCACGTTGGCGGTCGCCGTGCGGTCGGTTTCCGGCTTGGCGGACACATCCACCATCACCGCCCGTCCCTCGGCATCGAAATGCGTCAGCGTTGTCATGCAGGCTTGCCCAGCAACGCACGGGTTGCGTCACCCACATCAGGCTGCCGAAGCAGGCTCTCGCCGACCAGGAAGCAGGTCGCCCCGGCGTCCGCCAGCCTCAGCACGTCGGCATGGGTGCGTATGCCGCTCTCGGCGATCAGGAAACGGTCGGACGGCACATGAGGCGCCAGTTCCTCCGTTACCTCCAGGCTGGTCCGCAGAGTTTTGAGATCACGGTTGTTTATGCCGATCAATTGCGTCTCCAGCCCCAAGGCGCGGTCCAGCTCGTGCCGGTTGTGCACCTCGGCCAGGACGTCCATGTCCAGCGCCCGGGCAAGCTCCTCCAGCTCACGCGCACGGGCGTCAGTGAGCGCAGCCAGGATCAGCAGCACGCAGTCGGCACCCATGGCGCGGCTCTCATAGATTTGCCAGGGGTCGAGCATGAAGTCCTTGCGTAGAACCGGCATGGTGACGGCGCCGCGCGCGGCGCGGAGATGCTCGGCCTCGCCCTGGAAGTAGGGCTTATCGGTCAGCACCGACAGGCATGTGGCTCCGGCGGCTGCATAGGTTTTGGCGAGCTGCACGGGATCGAAATCTTCCCGGATGACGCCGGCGGAAGGCGAGGCACGCTTGATTTCGGCGATCAGGCCATAGCGTCCGACCACGACCGCATGTTTCAGCGCATGGCCGAAACCCCGGGTTGGGTGCCGCTTCGCATCTTGGCGGCTGGCCAGTGTCGGCAACGGCTGGCCGGCCTTGCGTCGTTCCACCTCGGCCAGGGTGTCGGCGCAAATTTGCGATAAGGCATCGGGAAGGGCGATATCCATTCTAACCTCAAACAATCCTAGGCGGTTGCACGGCGCAGCTTGTCCAGTGCGGCAAGTGCCTGGCCACCGTCAATTGCGGCGGCAGCCAAGGAGACTCCTCCACGAAGGTCGCCGGCACGGTCGGCAACAATCATGCCTGCAGCGGCATTCAGCAGCACCGTGTCCCGATACGCGCTGGCCTCGCCGTCCAGCAACGCGAGCAGGGCCGCCGCGTTTGTTGCGGAGTCGCCACCTCGTATCGCTTCGACCGGCGAGCGGGAAAGGCCTGCCATCTCCGGCGTGACGGAGAAGCTCCGCAACGCGCCGTCCTTCAACTCCGTAACTTGGCTCTCGCCAGCAACCGTCAGCTCATCCAAGCCCTGCCCGTGGACCAGCCAGGCGCGCTGCGTGCCGAGCAGATGCAGCGTTTCCGCCATCGGCACCAGCCAACGGGGATCATACACCCCTGTCAGTTGCCGCCGCACCCCGGCCGGATTGGCCAACGGCCCGAGCAGGTTGAAAATGGTGCGTGTCCCTAGCTCAACCCGTGGCCCGGCGGCATGGCGCAAAGCTGCGTGATGCCGGGGGGCGAATAGGAAGGCGCAGCCAGCCTCCAGCAGCACGCCGGGCAAACGTTCGAGAGACACGTCCACGTTGACGCCGAGCGCGGTCAGCACGTCGGCTCCGCCGGTGAGCGAGGATAGGTTGCGGTTGCCGTGCTTGGCGACGGGCACGCCGCAGCCGGCCAGGACGAAGGTCACGGCCGTGGATACGTTCAGCGTGCCCCGGCCGTCGCCGCCGGTGCCGCAGACATCCAGGGCTTCGGGCGGTGCAGCCACGGCCACCATGCGGGCGCGCATGGCACGGACGGCGCCGGTCAGCTCGCCGACCGTCTCCCCCCGGACGCGCATCGCCATCAGCATCCCGGCAATCTGCGCCGGCGTTGCTTCGCCGGACATGATGATGCCGAACGCGTCCTCCGCCTCGTCCGCCGACAGGGCGGCGCCGTCTGCCAGGCGGGCCAGGACCGGTTTCAGGGTGGACAAGCTACGCCGCGCGGGCCGGCTTCGTGGAAGCGGGCGTCGTGGAAGCGGGGGCGTTGGCGCCGCGGGCGATGGCGAGGAAGTTGGCCAGGATGTCGTGCCCGTGCTCCGAGGCGATGCTCTCGGGGTGGAACTGCACGCCGAACACCGGCAGAGTCCGGTGGCGCAGGCCCATGATGATGCCGTCCTCGGTCCAGGCAGTCGGGGTCAGCTGGTCCGGGAGAGTTGCCGCGTCCACGATCAAGCTGTGATAGCGCGTGGCCCGGAATGGGCTGGGCAGCCCGGCGAACACGTCGGTGCCGTCATGCCGGACCGGGCTGACCTTGCCGTGCATGGGGACGGACGCACGCACCACGTCGCCGCCGAACACCTGGCCGATTGCCTGGTGGCCCAGGCAGACGCCCAGCACCGGTATGCGTCCGGCGGCGACCTGGATCAGGTCGCAGCAGATGCCGGCCTCCGCAGGCGTACAGGGGCCGGGGGAGAGCACGATGGCCTCCGGCGCGCTGTCCATCGCCTGCTGCACCGTCCAGGCATCGTTGCGTATGACCTGGCTCCGTGCGCCGAGATCGCCGAGGAAGTGGACGAGGTTGAAGGTGAAGCTGTCGTAATTGTCTATCAGCAGGATCATGGCTCAGGCTTTCAGGGCGGCGAAGCGCACGGCCTCTTCGGCGGCGCGGAATAGGGCGCGGGACTTTTGCCGGGTTTCCTCCCACTCGCCCTCGGCGGTGCTGTCGGCGACGACGCCGCCGCCGGCCTGTACATACATTGTCCCATCCTTCACGACCGCGGTGCGCAGGCCGATGCAGGTGTCCATGGTGCCGTTGGCGGCGAAGTAGCCGATGCAGCCGGCGTAGATGCCGCGGCGGGTCGGCTCCAGCTCCTCGATGATCTCCATGGCGCGTATCTTGGGGGCGCCGGTCAGCGTTCCCGCAGGGAAGCCGCCAATCAGCGCATCCAACGCGTCCAACTCGGGACGCAGCCTGCCCTCGACGGTGGATGAGATGTGCATGACGTGGCTGAACCGCTCGATGGCAAAGCTCTCGGTCACGCGCACGCTGCCTAGCTCCGCCACCCGGCCCACGTCGTTGCGGCCGAGATCCAGCAGCATCAGGTGCTCCGCACGCTCCTTGGGATCGGCCAGCAGCTCGGCCTCGAGCTGCCGGTCGTGCTCGGGGGTGGCGCCGCGGGGGCGGGTGCCGGCCAGGGGGCGCAGAGTCACGGTGCCGTCGCGCAGACGGACCAGGACCTCCGGGCTGCTGCCGACGACGGCGAAGCCGCCAAAGTCAAGGAAGAACAGGAATGGCGCCGGGTTGATGCGCCGCAGGGCACGGTAGAGCGCGAAGGGCGGCAGGGCAAACGGCACCGTGAAACGCTGGCTGGGCACGACCTGGAAGGCGTCGCCGGCGGCGATATACTCCTTCATGCGGTCCACGATGGCCATGAACTCGGCCTTGGTCAGGTTGGACTGCGGCTCGGGCTGCGGCGGCAGGGCGACCGGCGGGGCGGCATGGGGCAGGGGGCGCACCAGCGCCGCGTCGGCCTGGGCCAGCGCCGCCTGGGCCTGATCCCATGCGGCCTGGGCGGAAACGCCGGGCTGCGGGTAGATCGGCGCAGCCAGGGTCAGCTCGTCCTTCACATTGTCGAATACGGCGAATACCGTGGGACGGATCAGGATCGCCTCCGGCAGACCGACCGAGTCCACATTCTTCTCGGGCAGCCGCTCCATCAGGCGTACCATGTCATAGCCCAAGTAGCCGACCAGGCCGCCCAGCATCGGCGGCAGGTGGTCTGGCAGGTCAAGTTGCGCTTCCTGAATCAGGGCGCGCAGGCTGTCCAGCGCCGGGCGATCGTCCGATACGAAGGCGTGCGGAGCGGAACGGGCGTGGCGGTTCACCTCCGCCCGGCCGCTGCGGCAGCGCCACACCAGGTCGGGGTCCATGCCAATGATCGAGTAGCGGCTGCGGGCCGACCCGCCCTCGATGCTTTCCAGCAGGAAGGAGTTGGGACGGCCATGCGCCAGCTTGAGGAAGGCGCCAACCGGCGTTTCCAGGTCGGCGACGCCAGTGGTCCAGACCAGGGTGCCGCGTCCGGCTTCGTAGCTGCTGCGGAAGTGGGCCTGGGTCGGGGGAATTGCGTTCATGGTGCCGTATGTAAGATGAGAAGTTAGGACGGAGGCTGCACGACGCTGTCCAGCACCCGCTGGTTGACAGACGGCCGCAACCGCGTGCGCAAGGCCGAGGCATAGACGTTCTGCACATCCTGGCTCATGGAGTCCGCAAGCTGCTTGCGGGTTTGCCCGGCGCCGATCGGGTCGGCGGCCATGTCCGGCTTGGACACCTCGCCCAGCGTGGCGACCAGGAACGCCTCGGGCACCCCAACCATCGTGGCCTCCTTCGGCTTAAGGCTGAATGCCGCCGTCGCCAGCTCCTGCGGCACGCCGGACGGCGGGGCGCCGCGTGGCAGCGGCGGGGTGCGCTGCACGCGCAGCCCGGCCACCGTCGCGGCGTCGTCCAGGCTGCTGCCCGCCTGCGCGGCGGTCATTAGCTTGGCAGCAGCCTGCTCCTGGAACTTGCGGCCGGCTGCGCGCAGCCAGTCCTCGCGAACCGCGCCTTCAACTTCGGCGAATGGCTTGGGGGCGGCGGCCGTCGTATCCTCGACCAGCACGGCGAAGTGGCTGTTCTCCGGCCCGTCGGTCAGGCGGGGCGGCTCGCCCTTCTGCAGCGCGAAGGCTGCGGTCAGGATGGCCTGGCGCTGGGCGGGGGTGCCGGGGATCGGCGCCGGCTCGCCGTCTTGCGTGTTGCCGCGGGCGTCCAAGGTGCCGGACGCGGCGACCGCACCAAGCCCTGCCGGGATCTCGTCGAGCGTCGGGCTGGCCGCGACGGCGTCCTCCAGCGTGTTGATGCGGTCATACATCCCGTCCGCCACACGCTCTTTGGCGATGGTGGCGCGTATCCCGTCCGTTGCGTCGGTCAGGGTCGTGGTGGCGCCCGGCGACACATGGAACACCTGGAACACCTGCCAACCCAGGGGCGAGCCGACGGGTCCGACGACCGCGTCCGGCGCGGCGGAGAACACGGCGGCGGCAAGCTCGGGCGAGGGGATCTCGGCCTGCCCGGCGTCGTCCAACGTTATGGCCGACGCGCCGGACTCGGCTTGACGCTGGATGTCGTCCCATCCCGTGCCGCCGCTCCAGGCCGTGGCGAGGCTGTGCGCCCGGGCCTCGTCGGAGGTGGACAGGATGTGGACTGACCGCTTCGCCTCCTTGACGAACTCGGCCTGGTGCTGGTCGTAGTACGCTTTGATGTCCTCGTCGGATATGTCCGTCGTGCGGGCCACCGTCTCCGGGGACAGCAGGACGAGCTTGATCCGGCGGAACTCGGCGGCGCTATAGGATGGCAGGTTGTTCTCATACTGGCGCTGCAAGTCATCGGCCGTAGGGGCCGGAGGCTCAGGCGCGAGGGCGAACGGCAGCTCCACATACTCGACCACCCGGGTTTCCCGCTGGAATGCGAACACGATGCCAGTCAGCGCATCAGGCGGCGCCACACCCGCTGTGACGGCGTCCACCACTTGGTTCTGCGCCAAGTTGGCGCGCACCTGCTCCAGGAAGCCAGCCTCGGTCAGGTTGTTGTCACGCATCACCGCATTGAACTTATTGCGGTCGAAGGCGCCGTTGGGACCGCGGAAGCCAGGAATGTCGAACACTGCCCGGCGGACCTCCTCCGGCGGGACGACGACGCCTAGCTGTGCCGCCTGGTCGTCCAATGCCGCCTCCACCACCATGCGCTCCAGCGTTTGCCCGGCGACGGCACGGCTGATGGCGGGCGTGGGCTCGACCTTGCCGCCCATCATGCGCGACACCTGGGCGAGGGCGCGGCGGTATTGCACTTGGAAGTCGCCGGGCTGGATGCGCCGGCTGCCGACCTGGGCCAACGAATTGTCGGTCGCGAAGTCGTGCACAACGCCAGAGATGCCCCACAGCCCGAACGAGCCGATCAGCACGATGAAGAACGCCCGGGCGGCCCAGGTGCCCAGGAAGCGGCGAAACATGGCGAGCATCGGTCAGGTCCCAATCAGCGGCGGCACCATAGGCATGGCGCCCGCCATATGCCAGCCGTCCCCGTTTGCACCGCCGCCGCCCCGGCTATAAGGGCTGGAACAGCAGATGGGACCATAGGCATGCAGCCACTGATCGCCGGCAACTGGAAGATGAACGGATTGCAGGCGGATGCTGCGGCGCTGGCGGCGGCGCTACGGGACGGCGTTCCCGGGTGCGACCTGCTGGTGTGTCCGCCGATGACGGTGCTGGCGCAAGTCGCCGGCCTACTGGCGGGCGGCCCGGTTGCGGTCGGCGGTCAGGATTGCCACAGCGCGCCCGGGGGCGCCCATACCGGGGACGTTTCCGCCCCCATGCTGCGTGACGCCGGCGCGGCCTGGGTGATCCTGGGCCATTCCGAGCGCCGGCAGGCGCATGGGGAAACCGACGCGGTGGTCCGCCGCAAGGCCGCCGCGGCGGCAGAGGCCGGGCTTATCCCCATCGTCTGCGTGGGCGAGACCGAGGCGCAGCGGGAGGCCGGGCAGGCGCGCACCGTCGTGGGCGCGCAATTGGCCGGCAGCCTACCGCCCGGCTTCTCCGGCGTCGTGGCGTATGAGCCGATCTGGGCGATCGGCACCGGGCGCGTCCCGACCGCTGGGGATGTAGGGGCCATGCACGCGCACATACGCAAGCAGCTCGTGGCGGATTTGGGGGAGGCCGGGGCGGGATTGCGCATCCTGTATGGCGGCTCGGTGAAGCCAGACAATGCGGCGGGACTGCTGGGCCTGCCGGAGGTCGGCGGTGCGCTGGTGGGCGGCGCGAGCCTGGTGGCGGCGGACTTCCTCGGCATTGCCAGGGCCAGCTTGGCCAGGGTCTAGCTTCCCACGCGGCGCCGGGCCGGGTATGACGCGCCTGCCGCTAGGATCTTCACGCCATGACCACCGTGCTGCTTATCGTCCATCTGTTCGTGACCCTTGCCCTGATCGGCGTCGTGCTGATCCAGCGCAGCGAGGGCGGCGGCTTGGGCATTGGCACGTCGCAGGGCATGGGCGGGTTCATGTCGGGGCGGGGCACGACCAACCTGCTGACGCGCACCACCGCCATCTTGGGGACGGCGTTCTTTGTCCTGTCGCTCACCCTGGCGTTGCTGAACCGCGGCGCCGTCAGCCAAGGACGGCCATCCCTGCTGGATGTGCCGCCTGCCTCGGCCCCGGCAAACCCGGCCCCAGGCGCCGAGTCGGCCCCGGTTCCTGCCGCGCCGCGGGGGCCTGCGGTCCCGACGAACTAGCGCGGGTGCTGCGCTGGGCTGGAATGCGGCGCCCGGGGTGTTGCCGGGAACCGCATCCGGTGTATCACGACCTTCCATGACGCGGTTCGTATTCATCACCGGCGGCGTGGTCTCCTCGCTTGGCAAAGGCGTCGCTTCGGCGGCGTTGGGCACCCTGTTGCAGGCGCGCGGCTACAACGTGCGCCTGCGCAAGCTGGACCCTTATCTGAACGTGGACCCGGGGACGATGAGCCCCTACCAGCACGGCGAGGTGTTCGTCACCGACGATGGCGCCGAGACCGACCTGGACCTGGGCCATTATGAGCGTTTCACTGGCGTCCACGCGACCCAGGCCGACAACGCCACCACCGGACGCATCTACTCCGAGGTGATCGCCAAGGAGCGCCGGGGCGAATACCTGGGTGCTACCGTCCAGGTCATCCCGCACATCACCGACGCTATCAAGGAGGCGATCACCCGCGACACCGAGGGGCTGGACTTCGCGCTGATCGAGATCGGCGGCACCGTCGGCGACATCGAGAGCCTGCCGTTCCTGGAAGCGATACGGCAGCTCGGCAACGACCTTGGCCTGGCGCAGACCATGTTCGTCCACCTGACGCTGGTGCCATACATCCCATCTGCCGGGGAGCTGAAGACCAAGCCGACCCAGCACTCCGTCAAGGAGCTGCAGAATGTCGGCATCCAGCCGCAGATGCTGCTGTGCCGCTGCGACCGGGCAATCCCCGATGCGGAACGGCGCAAGATCGCCAGCTTCTGCAACGTCCGTCCGCAGGCGGTGATCGCAGCGCTGGACGTGGACACGATCTATGCCGTGCCGATCAGCTACCACCAGGAAGGCATGGACCGGGAGGTGCTGCGCCACTTCGGCCTGCCCTTCGACGCCGAGCCCGACCTGCGGCCCTGGCAGCGCATCGTGGACTTGGTCCGCGCGCCCGAGGGCGAGGTGCGGATCGCGGTGGTCGGCAAGTACACAAATCTGCTCGACAGCTACAAAAGCCTGGCCGAGGCCCTGGCGCACGGCGGCATCCAGAATCGGGTCAAGGTACAGTTGGACTGGGTGGACAGCCAGATTTTCGAGCAGCCGGACACCGTCGCCCGGTTGGATGGAGTCCACGGCATCCTGGTGCCCGGCGGCTTCGGCGAGCGCGGCACGGAGGGCAAGATCGCTGCCGTCCGCTTCGCACGGGAGCGGCGGGTGCCGTTTCTGGGCATCTGCTTCGGCATGCAGATGGCGGTCATCGAATGTGCGCGGAACCAGCTCCATCTGCCCGACGCTTCCAGCACCGAGTTCGGCCCGTGCGGGAACCCCGTCGTCGGCTTGCTGACGGAGTGGGCCAGAGGCAACGAGATCGAGCGGCGGGAGGAGGGCGGCAATCTCGGCGGCACCATGCGTTTGGGCGCTTACCCGGCAGAGCTTGCGCCGGACTCGCTCGTCAGCACCGTCTATGGCACGACGCGCATCCAGGAGCGGCACCGCCACCGCTGGGAGGTCAACGTGCATTACCGCGAGGGGATGGAGGCCAAGGGGCTGCGCTTTTCCGGCATGTCGCCGGACGGCGTCCTGCCGGAAATCGTCGAGCGCCCGGACCACCCCTGGTTTATCGGCGTCCAGTATCATCCCGAGCTGAAGTCGAAGCCGCTGGCGCCGCATCCGCTGTTCTCCGGCTTCATCCGCGCTGCCGTAAAGCAATCCCGCCTTGTCTGACGCGATGCCCGGCGAGATGCGCACCGTCCGGGTGCGCGATGTGGAGATCGGCAACGACCGGCCGTTCGTACTGATCGCCGGCCCTTGCCAGATTGAGTCGGAAAGCCATGCCTTCGAGATGGCGGACGCGCTGAGCGGCATCGCCCAGGCCGCCGGTGTGCCGCTGATCTACAAGTCCAGCTTCGACAAGGCGAACCGAACCAGCGGCGGCGCGGCCCGTGGCGTCGGCATCATACGCGGCCTGGGCATCCTGGCCGCCGTGCGCGAGCGGTTCCGCATCCCCGTGCTGACCGACGTGCATGCGCCCGACCAGTGCGAGCCGGCGGCGGAGGCCGTGGACATCCTGCAAATTCCCGCCTTCCTGTGCCGGCAAACCGACCTGCTGCTGGCGGCGGGCGAAACTGGCCGGGCGATCAACGTGAAGAAGGGCCAGTTCCTGGCGCCCTGGGACATGGCCAACGTCGCCGCCAAGATTGCCGACACCGGCAACGAGAGCATCCTGCTGACCGAGCGCGGCGTCAGCTTCGGCTACAACACGCTGGTGACGGATTTCCGCGGCCTGCCGGTGATGGCGCGCACGGGCTACCCCGTGGTGTTCGACGCCACGCACTCTGTGCAGCAGCCCGGCGGACACGGCGGGTCCTCCGGCGGACAGCGGGAGTTCGCGCCGGTTCTGGCCCGCGCCGCCCTAGCTGTGGGCGTGGCAGCGCTGTTCATCGAAGCTCATGAGGACCCCGATCATGCCCCGAGCGACGGGCCGAACATGATCCCGCTTCGAGAGATGCCGGCGCTGATCGCCGGGCTGCGTGCCCTGGACGATTTCATGAAGCCGCGCCTGACCTCACCAACCACAACCGGGACTCTCCTGTAATGAGCGCCATCGCCGACCTGATCGCCCGTGAAGTCCTGGACAGCCGAGGCAATCCCACGGTGGAGGCAGAGGTCGTGCTGGACAGTGGTGCTGTCGGCCGCGCCATCGTGCCCAGCGGCGCCAGCACCGGCGCGCATGAGGCAGTGGAGCTGCGCGACGGCGACAAATCCCGCTACGGCGGCAAGGGCGTGCGCAACGCCTGCGCCAACGTGGAGGGGGAGATCTTCGATGCCCTGGGCGGCATGGACCCGTTCCAGCAAGTCAAGCTGGACGAGATCATGATTGACCTCGACGGCACCCCGAACAAGGCGCGGCTGGGCGCCAATGCGATCCTGGCGGTGTCGCTGGCGGTCGCCAAGGCTGCGGCTGCGGAGTTGGGGCAGCCGCTGTATCGCTATGTCGGCGGCGTGTTCGCGCGCACCTTGCCGGTGCCGATGATGAACATCGTGAACGGCGGCCAGCACGCGGACAATCCGATAGATATCCAGGAGTTCATGGTGCAGCCCGTGGGCGCCCCGACCTTCTCCGAGGCCGTGCGCATGGGGTCCGAGATTTTCCAGGCGCTCAAGCGGGCGCTGCACGACGCTGGGCACAACACCAATGTCGGGGATGAGGGCGGATTTGCACCGAACCTGTCCTCCGCCGACGAGGCGCTGGGCTTCATCAGCAAGGCCTGCGAGACCGCGGGCTACCAGCCTGGCGAGGACGTGACCTTTGCACTGGACTGCGCCGCGACCGAGTTCTTCCGGGACGGCACCTATGACATGGCCGGGGAAGGCAAGCGGCTCGACTCCGCTGGGATGGTCGCCTACCTGGCTGACCTAGCCGGGCGCTACCCGATCATGTCCATCGAGGACGGGTGCAGCGAGGACGACTGGGACGGCTGGCGGCACCTGACGGAGGTGCTGGGCGGCAAGGTGCAGCTTGTCGGCGACGACCTGTTCGTGACCAACACCGAGCGTCTGCGGCGCGGCATCGAGGCGGGGACGGCGAACTCTATCCTGGTGAAGGTGAACCAGATTGGCACGCTCACAGAAACGCTCGACGCGATGGAGGTGGCGCAGCGCGCCGGCTACTCCGCAGTGATGAGCCACCGTTCCGGCGAAACCGAGGACTCGACCATCGCCGACCTGGCCGTGGCCACCAATTGCGGGCAGATCAAGACCGGCAGCCTGGCACGCAGCGACCGGACGGCGAAGTATAACCAGCTCATCCGCATCGAGGCCGAGCTTGGCCCGGCGGCGCGCTACGCCGGACGCACGATCCTGCGCCGGTAGATGCTTTTCGGCTGTGCGGATGCCCGCAACAGGGTAATGTCGGCGTGAACAGCGAGGCGTCGAAATGCGATTTTGGGACGGGTTCAAGCGTCAGTTGCGGGCAGCCGTCGCGCCGGCCATCTTTGTAGCCCTGGTCGGCTATTTTGGCTGGAACGCGACGCAGGGCGAGCGAGGGCTGAAAGCTTACGCCATGCGCCAGGAGCAATTGACGTCCGTACAGGCCGAGCTTTCCCGCGTGCAAGCCGAGCGCGATACTTGGGAGCGCCGGGTGATGGGCCTGCGTACCCAGCGCCTAGACCCGGATACGCTGGACGAACGGGCGCGTGCAATGCTGAACGTAGCCGACCCGGCCGACATTGTCGTGCCTTACGGGGCAAATAAGCGCCTGTTCTAGGCAGCCCGGTGCGCCTCGGCACTTCAACGACGCGCGGCGAGACCAGGCCAGGCGGCCCCGCTTAAATTCTACCGCTGCGCCGGCCTCCACGGGTCGGCTTCGCCGTGTGGCGCCGGCTGCTGGGCAAGGTCCATATTGCATTGCACAACAATACGTTGCGTCACTTGCTCACAGCCGCCCTGCGCCGCTTGGGGTTGTCGTTGCCCGTTCGCAGGGCTAGGTGTCCCAGAGAGACATTCTTAGGGACGGAGACAGCGCGCATGGCCCAGGCAGCGGAACAGGGTGTAGGCGAGGTCCAGGCTGCACCGGCCCCACCCGCCCCGGCGACGAACCAGTCCATGAACCGCGACCAGCTCATGCAAGCCTACGGCGACATGCTGCTGATACGCCGTTTTGAGGAGAAGGCCGGGCAGCTCTATGGCATGGGCCTGATTGGCGGCTTCTGCCACCTGTATATCGGCCAGGAAGCGGTCGTCGTCGGCATCCAGGCGGCGCTGGGCGAGGGCGACCAAGTCATCACTTCATACCGCGACCACGGCCACATGCTGGCCACCGGAATGGAGCCGCGCGGCGTCATGGCGGAGCTGACCGGACGCAGCGGCGGCTATTCCAAGGGCAAGGGCGGCTCCATGCACATGTTCAGCAAGGAGAAGCGGTTCTTCGGCGGGCATGGGATCGTGGGCGCGCAGGTCAGCATCGGCACGGGATTGGCGATGGCCAACTGGTATCGGGGCAGCGACCGGGTCAGCGCGACCTACTTCGGCGATGGTGCATCCAACCAGGGCCAGGTCTATGAGAGCTTTAACCTGGCGGCCTTGCTGAAGCTGCCGTGCCTGTATGTGATCGAGAACAACAAGTATGGCATGGGCACCAGCCTGGAGCGGTCGTCGGCGTCGCATGACCTTTCAAAGAACGGCGCGCCTTGGGGCATTCCCGGCGCGCAGGTGGATGGCATGGACGTCACCGCAGTGAAGGCAGCGGCGGAACAGGCCGTGGCGCATTGCCGGGCCGGGAAGGGTCCGTTTGTGATGGAGGTGCAAACCTACCGTTACCGCGGCCACTCCATGTCCGACCCAGCGAAATACCGCACTCGCGAGGAAGTCCAGAAGATGCGGACCGAGCGCGATCCCATTGAGGGCGCGCGGCACCTGCTGGAAGCATTGGGCGTGACGGACGATCAGTTTAAAAAGATAGACAACGATACCAAGGCCCGCGTTCAGGAAGCCGCCGAATTTGCGCAAAGCAGCCCGGAACCGGACGAACGCGAGCTGTGGACCGACATCCTCGTGGAGGGTTAGGTCTTGTCCACGCAGATCCTGATGCCGGCGCTGTCGCCGACGATGACCGAGGGCAAGCTGGCCCGGTGGCTGAAGAAGGTTGGCGAGGACGTGCGCGCCGGGGACGTCATCGCCGAGATCGAGACCGACAAGGCGACCATGGAGGTCGAGGCGGTTGACGAAGGCAAGCTGTCGCAGATCCTGATCGAAGAGGGTACCGACGGCGTTGCGGTGAACACGCCCATTGCCGTGCTGAACGGGGACGGCCAGGCGGCTGCGCCCGCACCGGCTGCCGCTCCGGCGCCGGCCGCAACGACGGCTCCCGCACTGGCATCTTCTAAGCCGGCGTCCGAGAGTGAAAGCACCGTTGCCGACAAGGCGACGGCCAGCCAGGTCGTGCCGACCACCGCGGCGGCTGCGCCGGAGAAGGATTGGGGGCCGACCAAGCCGACCACCGTGCGCGAAGCCCTGCGCGACGCCATGGCCATCGAGTTGCGCGCCGACGACCGGGTGTTCCTGATCGGTGAGGAGGTCGCGCAATACCAGGGTGCCTACAAGATCAGCCAAGGCCTGCTGGACGAGTTCGGCGAGCGCCGCATCATTGACATGCCGATCACCGAGCACGGCTTCACCGGCATGGCGGTCGGCGCGGCGATGGATGGGTTGCGGCCGATCGTCGAGTTCATGACCTTCAACTTCGCCATGCAGGCGATTGATCACATCATCAATTCCGCCGCCAAGACGCTGTATATGTCCGGCGGCCAGATGGGCTGCCCGATCGTGTTCCGCGGCCCGAACGGCGCCGCGTCCCGTGTGGGGGCGCAGCACAGCCAGGATTATGCGTCGTGGTATGCCCACTGCCCCGGCCTGAAGGTGGTGGCGCCATGGTCGGCCGCGGACGCCAAGGGGCTGCTGCGCGCCGCCATACGCGACCCGAACCCGGTCGTCGTGCTGGAGAACGAAATCCTCTACGGCCAGACCTTCGAGTGCCCGACCGATGAGGACTTCATCCTGCCGATCGGCAAGGCGAAAATCGAGCGGACCGGCAAGCACGTCACCATCGTCGCCTACAGCAACATGGTCGGCGTCGCGATGAAGGCCGCCGAGACCCTGGCGGCGCAGGGCGTCGAGGCCGAGGTCGTCAACCTGCGCAGCCTGCGCCCGATGGACACGCAAACCATCGTGGACAGCGTGAAGAAGACCAGCCGGCTGGTGACGGTGGAGGAGGGCTGGCCCTACGCCGGTATCGGCGCGGAGATCGCAATGCAGATCATCGAGCACTGCTTCGACTGGCTGGACGCGCCGCCGGTGCGAGTTACCGGGCTGGACGTGCCGCTGCCGTATGCCGCGAACCTGGAGAAGCTGGCCCTGCCGCAGCCGGGCTGGGTCGTGGATGCCGTTAAGAAGATCGTCTAGGGGCGCCCGGATATGCCGACCAACATCCTGATGCCGGCGCTGTCGCCGACTATGACCGAGGGCACGCTGGCCCGCTGGCTTAAAAAGGAAGGCGAGGAGATACGCGCCGGCGACGTGATCGCCGAGATCGAGACGGACAAGGCCACGATGGAGGTCGAGGCCGTTGACGAGGGCATACTGAGCAAGATCCTGGTTGCCGACGGCACTGCCGGCGTCAAGGTCAACGACCCGATCGCGGTGCTGCGGGCTGAGGGGGAGGACGCGGTTGCGGCTGCTCCCGCCTCTGCTGCCCCACCCGCGGCGGCGCCGTCTCCTGCTGCCCTGCCGGCACCGGCGGCGGCCACGCCCGCGGTCGCTGCGGCGGCACCGGTCTCCGGCCCGACGCCGGCGCCGGTCGTCAATGGTCATGACCAGCATGCCGAGCGCGTGTTTGCCTCTCCCCTCGCCCGGCGCATGGCGAAGCAGGCCGGCATGGACCTGTCCACCATGAAGGGCAGCGGCCCGAACGGCCGCATCATCCGCGCCGACATCGAGGCGAAACAGGCCGCCGGCCCCGCTGCCACGGCGCCGCAAACCGCAGGTATCCAGGCGGAGGCCGGCGGGCGCGAGACGGATGCGGTCCAGGCCGTACCGGTCGAGCAGGTTAAGCCCACCGCACCAACGCCCGCCTCGGCCGGAATCCTGGCGCCGTCGAAGGCCGCGCCGATCACCGCGCCGCACCAGGTCGTGCCCAACAGCCCAATGCGGAAGGTGATTGCGCGCCGCCTGCTGGAAAGCCACCAGCAGGTGCCGAACTTCTATGTCACCATGGACATAGAGATTGACGCACTGCTCAAGCTGCGCGCCGACCTGAATGCCCGTGCGCCCAAGGAGGGGAAAGGCGCCTTTAAACTGTCCGTCAACGACCTGGTCATCAAGGCTGCCGCGGCCGCGTTGCGCCGGGTGCCGAAGATGAATGCCAGCTACACCGACGACGCTACGGTCGTTTACGACGACGTAGACATCAGCGTCGCCGTGTCCATGCCGGACGGCCTCATTACCCCCATCGTCCGCAGGGTCGATCAGAAGGGACTGGCGACGATCAGCAACGAGATGAAAGACCTTGGCGCACGGGCCAAATCGGGCAAGCTGAAGCCGGAGGAGTTCCAGGGCGGCAGCTTCTCGATCAGCAACCTCGGGATGTTCGGGGTGCGGCAGTTCACCGCCATCATCAACCCACCGCAGGCCGGCATCTTGGCCGTGGGCGCCGGGGAACAGCGGCCAGTGGTCAAGAATGGCGCGCTGGCCATCGCTACTGTCATGACCTGCACCTTGTCCGTGGACCATCGGGTCGCCGATGGCGCCCTAGGAGCCGAGTGGATGCAGGTGTTCAAGAATATCGTCGAGGACCCACTTAGCCTGATGTTGTAGGCTGGTCCGGAGAAGCCCTGATGGAAACCAAGTTCGACCTGATCGTCCTCGGCGGCGGCCCCGGCGGCTATGTCGCCGCCATACGCGCCGCCCAACTCGGCATGAAGGCCGCCGTTGTGGAGCGTGAGAACCTCGGCGGCATATGCCTCAACTGGGGCTGCATCCCGACCAAGGCGCTGCTGCGCTCGTCCGAGATCAACCACCTGCTGCACAACCTCGGGGAGTTCGGGTTTGCGGCGGACAACATCCGGTTCGACCTGCCGGCGATGGTGAAGCGGTCGCGTGGGATTGCCAAGCAGTTGTCGTCGGGCGTCACGCACCTGATGAAGAAGAACAAGATCACTGTGTTCGACGGGCAGGGACGCCTGGCCGGCAAGAATACCATGTCAGTGACGAAGGACGGCAAGGAAACATTGCTGACCGCCCCGCACATCATCCTGGCGTCCGGCGCCCGCGCCCGGCAACTGCCGGGATTGGAGGGCGATGGCAAGCTGAT
>JAABUK010003746.1_pt1 | contig 25371 bp, 28 predicted proteins | sample 5559141 | NCBI WGS metagenome assembly JAABUK01 (sample SAMN10711869, study PRJNA513367) | rock metagenome | isolation source: Antarctica rocks | place: Antarctica: Victoria Land, Pudding Butte nord | collected 2016-01-03 | reverse complement strand
CTTTGCCAATACTGCCGGCTTGCTACTCTACAAGGAAGTCACACCGAGGTGGCCCCTCATAGGATCAGCAACACACGATCAATTTAGAGTGCACTAGCACAGCAGGTCAATGTAGAGAGATTCCTCTGGAATGGCTGCAAGAAAAGGTCAACTCTACAGCACTCACATTGTTCGAGATTGTGCTGCACCTTGCAGGAGTTGCATGGTGGTAGGACACCCAAGCAGGTGTGACTGGCAGGGTGCTTTGCTACACACTGTTTTGTGCTATTATAACCAAGTACTTTGTGAGTCGACGTGTGTATAGTTTTTGCTTGCTGATCCGTAAACGGCTTGTCATGAGGTTACTAATAGTATGGCGTTTTCATTATTGCGCACATCATATCAGGCTACACAGCAGTGCAGGGGCCATATGGCGTGCATTGACTTCATTGCCGAGCTCACGTTGACAAACCATGATCATGGCCGGCATGAATAATTCCAAGTGCATCGTCTCTGGTGCAGCTGCCACAATTGCGACCTTCATGACCAAAACGCATGTTTTCGTGAATGGCCATTGCTAACAAGAAGTGCGGCCAACTCTCGGTCTGTACATAGTTATAATAATGATCATATGATACCATGCATATGATGCCATGCATGGCACTCTGGTAAAACATTGTGCCAGCATGGCAGTCTTGCTTGTGTACCAAAGCAAGCAAAATCACCAGGTATGGGCGAGGGCCATAAAGAGCTATGAAAAAATATGCAAGGCCAATTGACTGTGTGTCTTTTGAAAACGTACTCAGTACTGGTCAGTAGTGGTCACGAGTAGAAAGCTGGCAGCGGCAAGGGCATGCAAGCCTTGGGTCATTTTGAGAGCCCGACCTATCAAGGTTCAACAAGTCTGATGCTGCAACCCGAGTGAATGTTGTGACACAGCTTGGCGTATCTTTGTCTCAAGGTACGCAACTTTGTCTGGTTTTGTGTGCAGGTTGTCCCAATCAAACCATGGCACAGAGACAACATGCCACCCTTGCTTCTCCAATACAGCATTCCTAAACAGAGTGCTGCCGTTTGGCCTGCATATGACAGCAAAGTCTGCAATGTAGGCATTGTCTCGACACCATTGCCTGACACGACGCAAACAGAATACATATGTGACGCGTGCTGGGGCTTCACTAAAGGTACTTTGCAGTGAATATGGTATTTTCAACGATGCTCCACATGCTAAAACCTTACCTAACAGCATGTGGTCCTTTGTCCAGCTTGTAACTCTCGTACAAAAAATGGAATTTGCCATCTGCTTCAATGGCAACCTTGCAAGGCACCTTGGCTTGCGGCAGCAGTGCAATGTCAACGGGGTGCAGCCCGTCTTCAGAGTCATGGCCGGCAATGGCTTCATAGCTGCATCACCCACCTTGTAAGGTCTTACACTAGAATAGACACTTGCTATAGATCTGCTGTGGAATCCGGACATGATATCACCAATAGGTGACAGCTGTAGCCTCTAAGGAACAAAAGAAGGCAAAAATGCGAAAGCAACAGTAGAGGAAGGGGTGCGCTCGCTAGCCAGTCATCCCAATGACTATGAACGACAATGTGCAAGACATGCACTCATCGCAAACATGTTGAGGTAGAAGTTGTACCCCATCTGCCGAATTGTGTAGTAAATGTGGTTTTCAAATCGTGACCGCGTAGCTGGTTCCCGATGCATCGGCCACTCTAGTTGCACATGGTGCGCAACCTGCACGCAACAGCTGCTGGCTTGCGGTCTTGTAAGATGACGTGCTTCAAATCTGCATGTAGACTCACACTTGTTCCCATGTCGATAAGATGCTTGAATAGAAGTTTAATTGTATACACTTGCAAACGAATCTCATCCTAGCTGGCTTCCTGCCGTAAGCAGTGTGCCCAAAGTCCAGCTGATGTTGTTGCAGATGAGCAAGCTATGGGGTCTCACCTCAGACCACTCAGTATACGCTGCTGAGATTTTGTCCAAGGGGCGCAATGCGTGTAGAGCTTGATGTATGCGCTGCACATCAGCAATTTGCTGCAGCTGCCTTGGGCGCCTGAGAATCATTATCTTGAAAAACTCCATATCTAGCATGCCTAGCACAGTTAGGCTCCACAGCATAGTGCTGTCGTCGCACTGTAGCAGAGGTAGCTTCTCGCTTGTAGCATAGCTCTTCTTCAAGCACTCCAGCATGTAGGGGGGAGGCAGGTATCCCCATGAAGCACATGCCCACAAGATCATACTCACACCATGTGCGCAATCTGCCCCATGAAGCAAGCCCTGGTAAAATTCTGTGACAATCAACTCGGCAAAAGCTGGCTGGATGTGTAGTTGAAGATGGGCAAAAGAGGCCATGATCACAGACAAATGTTGCATGTGATGCTTGTTGTCAAAACTCTCGGCTGAGAGATGCCGCTTCATGACTTGCACCAAGCGCTCAAAAACAAGGCCATCCCGAGGGTTGAGACACAATGCTTCGCAAGCCGTCAATACGTTACTGGCACCTTGCAGAGTTGCTGATGCCTGTGTGTCAATGAACCTTTGTACAAGCTGATCTTCAAATCCAGGATGCACATCATCTGGCCTGATTTGCAGCCGCCCACATGCCCAGAAAACATTGCACACTGATTGGTTGCTGGCTTCAGACATTTCTCGCAAGTTCATTTTGATCAGCATTGCAGCAATGCTGGGGACCAGGGGGTTCTGGGGGCCACCCCAGTCAAGCACTTTTGCTGCCAAATGTGTCACTGATAGCAGCGCCACGCTTGATGCAATTGAATCGAAATTTCTGTGTGCTCCTGCGCCCAATGCTGAAGCTGCTGAAGAAAAGTTTCCAAGGCATGTGCTGCTGAGGATCTGTCGCGCATGGACAAGGCAGCTTTTGACCTTGCTACCATGATGCGGCTGTTGAGGTGTTGCGCCTTCTTGATTGGCCAATTGAATTGGCTGAGCTGAATGACAACAACGTTCAAGTGAGCCACACAGCCGACATGAAGACTATTAACTTACTTAGTAATAAGCATTTCTGTAACTTCTTTGCTGGGCTGAATAGCAACAAAGTTTGAGTGAGCCAGACAGCTGACAAGGTGACTATGTCCTGCATGCAACTTGGAGCCGCTGCCAGGATGTTGTACCTGCTCAGGCGATAACGAAACACTCTCTTGAATATTGTTGATAGGGGTTTCAACTGTTTGTACAAGACCACTGAGAGCACGCGCTATGCCTGGCACGCCAGCGTGCCTGCCGTCATAATCAGAAGTCAGATCAAAGCTCCTTTTGTTCGGCGATTCATGACACAGCAATCATGACGTACCACAGCGGCTGCTGGACATTGCGGCATCTTCGGCATGTAGACTGCAATATCGCCTGGCTTGCTGCCGACAACTTGACGGTGCTAAGGCTGTGAAATAGGTGCCTTAAGCCCGACGCAGTCAACATGCTCGCCCTCAAGCAACAACTGACACGCTAGCAGGGCCACTTCAGTGCACAACAATCAGTTATCTGTCGGACCGACATCTGCAGCAGAGCACCTTCGTGAAAAGGTCCGCACAGCTGAGGTACCGTGGTGAATAGCTTGAAATGCTACTCTGGTAGATTTTAAGGGCCCCACGGATCGCCGCAGCCCCGCTAGGTCAGGAATCGAGCTGTGATCTCTAACAGTGCCGCAGAATTGCACAGTCTGCGAGCTTTGAAGGCCCCGTGGCAAGTGATCTCTGACTTCTTATATGCCGGTTATCAAAGAATCGAGTCCAAGTCTGCAGCATCTGTTGTCGATCCAGGAGACTTCTGCCACTGGCAAGTTGCACCAGACTGACTGAGCAAATGACATCTCTCACTACTCAAACAGAAGTTCAGCAACCTGCAGCACACAGCAGAAAGGTAAAGCTGTTCAATTAGAACCAGAACAAAGTCTGGAATGCAACTTGTGTTGCTTTGCAAGCAGCTCAATAAGTTGCTGCTTGGATACCTACAGGCTTGCCTGCACACTTCTTTCTCAGCAGCAGAGATGCTGACAAGTGATTTTGCTGTCATACTGCAGGTGCCGGCTTTCTACAGTGGTTTGTTGACGTGCTTTCCACCTAACAAGACTGGCAGCTTAGTCTAACTGGGATGGCTGATGTCAGTTTACATCTGCTTACACTACTGATGATATGTACATGACCCTTGGGGACGCTTGATGATTCTGCAATTTTCTTTTGTTGCACAAAAGCAATATGGGCCTGCCGCAGTCCTTCCTTGACCCATCATTCCCTTGGTCACCCGTTAGGTGATGCTCAGAGCCTCAAAATTTGTGCTTGCCATGTTGGATTGTACCCGAGAAATGGCAAAATACTTTTTCTAAGCTGCAATATATTCAAGGTCTGGGCAAGCAAGATTCGCAAACAAAACCAACATTATTGTGACAGAAATTCTAAATCTGCCTGAGTGCTGGCCTTCATTACGCTGCTATGCGTAGTGCAATCCTCAACCTCAACCTGATTGCTTTGTGCTGACTTACCTTATGCATGATCTGTTAAGCAATGTCAAGCCTGCCTCATGTTTGCAATTGAGCTGTGTATGGCATGTGCAGGCAATGAGTGCAAGTCAAATCTGGTTTTTATTTTGAATAAAGGCTTTGAAGACGTTAGGTCTTGCCAAGCCGAATGATCATGTGGCATGGAAAGGAACATGGGGGGCAAGACACGAGCAGATGGCTTTAGTATCAAACTTTGGCCAGGTGGAGCACTTTGAGTTGAGCAGGAAGTCCACAATGTCACATCTAAGGCTGCCATTGAAAGGTACATGCATCTGGACCAACTTTTGCCTAGCTAAGGCAGCAAGACTTACAGACAGATCCCATCAGAAAGCCTTGACGATGCTGAACTGATCTGCTGCTCGGGATCGTGTGTTGCTTCTGTAACGCAATCTTGTGATAGGATGTACATGTGTGTCACGTCCTGACATGGTCACATCGTGTCGTGCGATGTAAGACAACAGACACCAGTACTGCTGGCACGCAATGAGTAATGTCTGTCTGATGTGTATGCCAGCGGGCCAGTCATGAATCCAGATCTCTGGAGCACTACTGTGACATGCAAACCATCCACTTTTGTTTCTCTGATGCAGTTACCTGACTGCACGACCACTGAACACCACAATGTGCACATATAATATCCATTGCAGAGAGTCGGAGTGGCAACAAGAAGGTCCACAAAGTGTCACCGTCAGTCTTACTACACAGCCTTAGAGGTTAGGGGCTGCCAGTTCAATGAAGCGTATGGCTGTTGCTCAGCGCACAACTACATGTGGCAGCAAGACAGCTGCCAAGAAGGATAAATAAGAGGCTTCAAGGACTCAGCTGCCTTGTCTGAAGGCCTTGAAGAAGACTGACTGAGCTGCCTTAAGTCTCTGCTCCATTGTAGTGCAGCTCAGATTGTCATAGCTTTTGCCCAGCACGTCAGGCGTGCAAGCTGCTTTGCCTAACACCTTTGTGATTAAAGAATCAAATGCAGCTGCCATGCATGTTGATGTAGCTGTTGAATAGCAGAGGGGTAGTTGCATGTCTGCAGCCTGTTGTCTTTTGCTATAGCAAGTTATGTATCATGAATCATCAAGATGGACATATGTAATCAAGGCACCCTTCTCATATCAGCAACAGGACGTCTCTTCTGCATACTTTTTCTGTCGCAATCCGTCCTTTTCTCGCTGCCATTGAGACGAGTATGAGACGTCGCATATTCGGGTCTTTCTTGTCTCTTTCTCTTCCCATTCGCAAAAACGTATCGTGGACAAATACCCTATTCCTGTACTTTTGTCGTCTCTTAACAAAGAAAGTCATGTCTCTTTTGCGTACCTTATGCTTATCACAGGCATATCATTTGGCCAAAGAAAGATACGCAAAAGGTATGCATTAAAGAAAATTTCGTCATCACAGTGATACCAGGAAAAGTTGTGAAAACCTTGGTCTGTACGTGTACCAAGATATTATTCAAGAAGAATGATCATGTTGATACTCAAATCTGTGCCAGCATGGCCTCCTAGTAGGCACCTAGGTAGCCTCAAGATGCAAGGCCAAGCTTGCCTCCGTACAGTAGCAAGCAAAACCATCATTTATTGGCAGAAGTCAGAACAGGCTAAGGAAAAGTTCAAGGCAAAGCACTCTGCATGTATCCTCAAAACCTACATAGTGATCACGGTTGCAAGCCGCCAGCTCATGCAAGTCTCAGATCAGTTTAAGAGCAAGAGCTGTCAAGGTTGCTTGTGTTAATGCTGCAGCTTGTGTTGATGCTGCAACCTGGCATCAAGAGCATGCCGCAACACGACATCACCTATCTTCTTCTCAAGGTAAGCAAGTCTGGCTGTGTATGAGAGCAGGTCTTTCCATTCAAACCATGGCACAATAACAACACGCCACCCTTGCTTCTCCAATTCAGCATTCCTAAATAGGCTTTTTCCATTTGGTCTGCAGTTCACAACACTGTTTGCAAGACACTGCAATGTATGCACACATTAGCTTGACAGCATTGCCCAACACAATGCGCACAGATTTGCACCGCAATGCAAGCATCACGTTGACTAAACACTCAGCTGGACTGCAGACAAAGTGCAGTTGTTGAGGCAAGGTTGGGTTACCATATTGGACCAGCCAGCAGAGCCATACCGTGTAGCAATTGGCCCTTTGTCTAGCTTGTAATTCTCAAACAGGAAATGTGACGCTCCATCTACTTCAATGGCAACCTTGCAAGGCACCTTGGCTTGGGGCAGCAGAGCAATGTCAATGGGGTGCAGCCCGTCCCCAGAGTCATGGCCGGCAATGGCTTCATAGCTGCAGTCACAACTGGGTAAAGCAAGGCGCTAGGGATATTCTGTGGTCCAGTCATTGTGCTGTATCATCACGGCAGCCAACAATACACCTCACTTGTAGCCAGTACGCAAAGCAAACAAAAGAGGAAGAAAAAGCAGAAGAGGCACTTCTACTTTTGCTGACAAGCGCTGATGGCTCTTCAAGTGCAGACTATAAATGCAGACATGCATAAATCGCAAAGGTGTGAAAGTGGAATGTACCCCATCAGCTGGATGGTATAGAAGATGTTCACTTCAGTGTGGGACCTCATGCGGGACCGTTCTGGAAAGGGCCACTCCATTTGCACGTGGTGCGCGACCTGCACGCAACAGCCCTTGCCTTCCATGTGAGTAAGATGATGTGTCTAACATTTGCATGTAAACAATGTCGCTCTGGTTCGTCATGCAGCAGGAATGTATGGTGTGGGTGACATGCAGAAGGGTAGTAGGCACATGCTGCTGTGCTGACACAACCTCACATGTTGATTCCCAACTCAATTGGCCTGAGCATTGGCCTTATTGCATGCACTTTCACTGAAATGTCATCCTAGCTGACCTTTGTGTCCATGCCGTAGGCAATGCGTGCCCAAAGTCCAACCATGGGATGGCTGAGCACAACATCGGAGTCTCACCTCAGACCACTCAGCATAAGCTGGTGCGCTGTTGACCAAGGGCTGCAATGCATACAGAGCTTGATGCAGCTGCTGCACATGAGCATCTCGCAGCGGCCGCCTTTGACATCTGAGAATCACCATCTTGAAAAAGTCCATGTCTAGCGCACCTAGCACAGCTAGGCTCCATACCACAGAGCTGTCACATTCAACCAGGAAGGCATCACTATGCTTCTTGCTTGCCGCATAGTTGTCCTTGAAGCAATGTAGCATGTGTGGGGCAGGCAAGTAACCTAACGAGGCACATGCCCACAAGACAAGACGCACGCTCTGTGGGTCACCCGCCCCAAGAAGCAACCCTTGATAGAGCCTTGTGATAATTAGCTCAGCAAGAGGTGGCTCAAGGTGTAAACCCAAAAAGGTGAAGGATGCCATGATCGTACTCAGGGACCGCATGTGATCCTTGCTAGAGAATTCACATGCTGTCAACTGTTGCTGCACTATTTGCGCAAGGTGCTCAAGCAGAACTCCATCTCGAGGGTTGAGACCCAGGGTCGAGCACCCATATAGGACACTATCAACACCATGTAGAGTTGCTGATGTCTGTGTCTCGATGAATCTCTGTCCAAGCTGGTCACTAAATCCAGGTTGCACATCATCTGGGCTGATTTGTAATCGTGCACAAGCCCAAAATATGCTGCATATTGAACGATTGTTGGCTTTAGAGACCCTTTGCATGAACATTTTGATCATCATTGCAGCAGTGCCACGAACTAGGAAATTTTGGGTCGCAGGGCTGTCAAGGGTCTCGGCCTTTGTTGCCACGTGTGCCATTGACAGCAATGCTGAACCAAACACACTTGAGCTCAAGTATTCAGGATGTTCATGTGTCCAAACTGTGAGCTGCTGCAAGAAAGATTCCAGAGCCTGTGCTGCTGAATTCTTGTTGTGCATTGACAAGATTGCTTCTTCCCTTGCTGTCTTGCTGTAGCTGTTAAGCTGCTCCGAAGCTCTGAACACTCTGATTTTGCTGGGCTGAGTAGCAACAAAGTTTGAGTGAGCCAGACAGCTGACAAGGTGACTATGTCCTGCATGCAACTTGGAGCAGCTGCCAGGGTGTTGTACCTGCTCAGGCGGCAGCGAATTGCTCTGTTTAACATTGTTGATAGGGATTTCGACTGTTTGTACCAGACCACTGAGAGCACGCGCTGTGCCTGGCACGCCAGCGTGCCTGCCGTCATAATCAGAAGTCAGGTCAAAGCTCCTTCTGTACGGCAGTGCATGACACGGCAAGCATGACGTACCACAGCGGCTGCTGGACATTGCGGCAATTTCGGCATGTAGACTGCAACTCATTGTGAGCTAGTCAAGGGTGCGCACCCTTGCAGCAATTGCTGAAATACCTTGGCGTATGTACACACCCAGCTTGGCTACCTGATTTTCAGTCCTCATGAGTCCAGTTCAGTCCTGATCAGATTCACGACAACAGGCTTGCCCAATTTTCGTTTACCTCCCTAGCTAGAGCAGGTGATCACATCCTGTGCGTCTGAGTGTTGATCTTTGACATCACATTAATGCATGCGCATGGCTCGACATAAGTTGTCTGTATCATCCTAGGCTTAGCTGACCTGATGCACTTTTGCCTCGATTGCTTGCAAGCAATGCCACAGACAACCATGCTTTTGATGCAGACTAGTGAAAATAGCCAGATGGTGATGCTTTGACAATGCCGCTGTTGGTCCATTCTGGCACAAGAGCACAGCTGCGTTTGACTGCCTGGCTAGCTGTGCCACAGTAGAACATGCAGCTGCAAAAGAGTTGCAATAACATATGTGACCTTCAGATTTGGTCTTTCGCTGGCAGCTCTAGCGGCCTGGCGCCAGCTCTAACGGCCGCTGAAGAACAAAAGTTGACATCCTCTCAGGAGAATAGTCCTGCTTGAGATTCTACACGTTACAGCAGCTTGGATGCACAGCGTTGGTTTCAACCTTCTTCAAAATCCGCACAATATCAGCATGGTGCGGCTTCTGAACCAAAGCTGAAAGATTTGCAAGAACGCCTGGCTGTGTCCCAGGGGGCCCGTCGATCAGCCTGAAGTACCGCCGACACTCTTGTGAGCGTAGATTTGCCAGCAATTTGCCTGTGAAGCCTCCATGAGTTTCCTTGAGTTCTGTGCCAATCAGGGTGGAAGGAACAGCATCGAGACAGTACCCTGTGTCAGTCTTCATCAAATCTTTGACCAAGCATGTTGAAGCTACAGCTTGTACAAACTCCTGGTCTACATTGCTCAAGGCCACATGCAGATGAAGTGTGAGCACATCAGCTGGCACCTGCAGCTTTGTCACAGAAAGGTCAACGCTTTTATAACGTTGGGGCTTTATACAGGTCATTCACATGCCAAGTATGACTAGTCAAGCACCTCAAGCAACATATTGTACAAGCAGACTTGTATGGCTGGCATGGGCAGTAGATACAGGCCTGCCTAGTCCCAATAGTGCCCTCATGAAATATCTTAACATCAAGCTCTCCTGGGAAGAATGCCGATTGTGCAACAACTGTCAACACTGGTACGCAAGCAAGCCATGCTGGATGCCTGTGCAGATGCCATGCACACAGTTGACAATAAACATGAAAGATAGCCCACATGGTACATCAATTTGCAAAAGACGCTGATGATAATAACAATAATAAACATTAACATTGCTTCCCAGCTCATGATGACACGGACATGGCTCATCATGACAAAGATAGCCGGCATGGTACAACAAGTTACAAGAGACACTGATGCAGAGCAAATGATGTACCTGAAGCAGGTCCAACAGGTCAGTTGCATTTGAGTCTTGGCTGCCCTCAGAAGCACTATCGCTGCCTGGAAAGCGTTGTTTCCCGCTTGAAGGGTACTCACTGCTGCATCTTGTTCATAATCTTGCCTACTGCCTTGGAATAAGGCTTGCTGAGAATTGCGGTCAGGACAAGCAATACAGCCGGCTGCGTGCCGGGCGGTCCTGGGATCAGCATGAAGTACCGCTGACACTTCTGCTGTTGCAAGTTTGCTATGAGCTTTCCTGGCAGGTCGGGGCATTTCTGCTTCACAACTGCGCCAATTGTGCAGCAGCTGACAGGCACAAGCTGAAATCCACGGGAACAGCTGCGCAAGCCGTTGACTAAGCATGCCTCTGCCACCACCCTTGTGAACTCATGTGCATCTGATGAGAATCTGTCTGATATTGCATTCAGCAGCTTTTGTGCTGCCTGAATGTCCTGCAAGCAATCACAGGAACGTCAATTGGATGCAGTGAAGGCATGTACATACATCGCAGTGACTTGTGTGCAAAGGATGGGTGCTGGAATGCAACTATGCAAGCTGACGCATTTACTATTTGTTGATATGTCGCACATTGTACAAGTGCAAGCAAGATCATGCTAAGTCAGCGTGCATGACAATCTGATGCATTCCCATGCAAAGTATGAAAGCTGTTTAAGTCTTGAGCTTGGCCGGGCAAGATCAGATGCCCAATATGCCCAGTCATATCATGACAGCTGATGTGAGTGGCAGCAAGCATCCATGGCCATCATGGCTTCTGCAGCCATAGCAAGCTGTAATGCATGCAAGTGCTGCAACAATGATTGATTTCAGACAAAGCACTCACAACACAGTCATTTAACCACCAAGTATCCTGTGGCACACCTGTTGAGGGGCTGTTGAAGCGACATCATTGCTGCTACTTGCCCGCAGTTGGTCACTTATCTTGGACTGTTGAGAAGCACTAGCTTTGCTGGTCAAACTGTTGCTCTTGCCGTCTTGGGCGCAGCTCTGCTCCTGTTTTGGTCCATGGCCACCTTTGCTGGCCTGCAGACAGCAAATGGCTTCAGGAGTAGCAAAGAAAAGACATGTTTACGCTTTTCAGCGATCATGACGGGAGCCTCCTAAGGCGGCAGCCCGGAGCGCTTCAGGAGTAGCCATGCATGTTTTGAAGCAGCATGCAGGCTTGTACAGGCCTGCAACATGCATCAGCACTGGAAAATGCATGCATGACATTCACCAGGCAAGATATGGGCAGTTACATGCATTAGCAACATGTCCAGACACAGAAATATGTTATAACGTAATTACGAAAGGTATAGACAGATCTTCTGCAGTGTTCAGTTATTCACAGAGCCCAAAAGGAGGTGTACCTTTGCAAGCTGATCTGGTGGTTTGATGTCTGCCTTTGGAGGAGTTGTTGGGGGTGCAGGAGTCAAGGCGACGGTAGGACGTGTCACAGCAGAGTTGTATGGAGACATTGTCAACTTTGGTATTTTCAGCTCCTTAGAAAGGAAGTCCAGCCAGTCATACGACTCATCTGCAGCATGAATGATACTGGCAGGTCTCTTGCTGGCATGAGGCCCATGATATATTACTGCCACTTTGAAGTTTCTGCGCTGCAATTCTTGAATCTTCTCACTGAAGTCTTGATCAGAGGTGATGAAAACTACTAGGTGCTCTGGACCGTTGTATGACTCCAGCATGTGCATGAACCGGTCAGCGGCCTGAAACAAGCAGGCAAGATAAGTTTTCACAGGTGCAGCTAGCTACAGGTGCGTAGCGCTATGCAGGCAGCTATACAGCTGAAAGGCTACATTATTGGAGTCCTAGGCTTTATACAGATGCTTTTCCCCAGAGAGAATCACTGATGCTGCAGGCATGATAATTGTGGAGGTTGCCGTTGAACAGCATCCCTGACTTTGTCCTGCTTACCTGCTTCAACAGTCTGTCTGCATTGTGAGATTTGTCTTTCTGCCCTTGCCACTGGTATCCTAATGCCTCCACATCACCGAGAGTGGTCAACCAGCCCAGTAAATCAGCGTATGGAGAGCTGTGGTCTGGCCATCTGCATGCCAGCTTGATGCAATGCAGCTGGAGAGCTCTTGACTTGGCAAACTTATCTCTGAGTGCTGTCTTCAACTGCTTGATGCCAGGAGGGTTTCTAAGCTGGTCAGGCACAGGAACGTTCTCTGCACAGACATGACGTTTTAATTTCCGGTGCATGCCTTACAGACCCGTGCCGACTTGCGTCACTCGGCTCGCACGTTCACCTATGTCCCACAAGATCAGCGTCCAGCCCACAGATGATAGGTCACCATTCTTCATGAGGGTAACAGAGTGGCATACGTATACCAAGCAGCGTATCTGTAAAGCCGATAGAGCGCAACGTCGAAGAGCCAAATTGTGCGTGTGCACTGAGAATCCTGTGCGCTGGCACCTCTGCAGGTTGACTCAGCCGTCCCCGGAGGCAAAGGGGTGTCTCAGCGGACGCGGAAGAACTGTGAGTCTGTCGTACGTTGAAACACAGGTGGCTTCACTCGACGTTGCAGAGATTTGTCATGATAGGGGCAGCTGTTTGACGCCATATGAAAAACGCAAACGGACCGCGGGAGCGCAATGGCCCAGGTGGGCTTTCTGACTAAAGCTGCAGGCGGCCGCGGTAGTTTGTTGCTTATGTGTTAGTCATATGGGGATCAGATGGGTAGTTTTCTGCCGCAGGAAGCCTTCTCAGCTGCGCGTTCATCGTGTTGCATCTGTCGTCACGAAGGATCTGTGGCTATGTTCGAGCCAGCGAACCGTTGGTCTTTGGTCGACAAGGTGTACTGACTGCCACTGGTAGCAGCTTAACACCCTGTGGGCACGTGATTAAACTAGTTTGCGCCTACTGATCATTGCAGCGCAGCAGCAGCGCGCTTGTGGCAAGGATTGCCTAACTTCGACGAAGCTACGCGAGCAGAACACAACCGATCAGAAGGATCCCCAGAGATACCAAAGGTGTGCAGTGCAACCTTGTACTTGCAAATTTGATAACTTCTGGCTATCACATGTCTTCATTGCTGCACATAGTGTAGTCAAGATGGAGTTCGCAACAGGACACCTTGCCTTTTTGCCACTAGATTGCTTTTGTAACGCGCACACACCGTCTATAAATTCTGATGTGGTCAGCACTCCCAAGACACACATGTGTATATGTTGCTGTCATGTCAGCCAAGCATACCTGCTTGTCTTCTTACAGGTGGGCGCTGTACCACAGTGCGCATGCTTTTTGTGTTATAACGACCTCTGTGTATATCCACCACACCCGTCTACTGAAGCCTGACATATATGTGTGTGCAGGTCTGAGTGAGCATACGCTACATGCTCAAGCTTTGCTTCTGCTTGCTGTCATGCCTTACACTTCTGGTTCCTCCCACCACAACTTTACAGCACCATTGGTATGCAGAACCTTTACCCTCTGTAGGACATTGCATCCTTCCAGTGATTGTGCTTAAAGGTCTGCATGCACTGAAGTTGGCAGGTGCCTTTTCACGTAAGTGCATATCTTATATGATCAGTTGTGCAAGCCTTGTGTACACATGTTTGGCATAGACATGCTCACAGCTTGCAGGCACAGCTGAAGTCTGCATACATCATGCAGAGTCAAGTCTGAACTGCAACAGAGCCGTCATGTCTGTATGTCAGTACGCGTCGCCTTTTGAGGTGTGACACGTTATGTAGGGCAGCCTCTGCCGGGCAGTCACTTTGACTTCTCCATGTCTAAGGCCCTCCAATGCCCCGCGCTGTCAAGAACCCCTGTGACTGACCACTTCAGGTCAGCCAATGCATTGGGTGATGTGTCGAGACTACACAGCTGGTATAGTCTTTAAGGGTTTGTAGGCAAATGCTGGCATGTGTGAGTGAACAGCTGGATGGAATGACCAGATCCTGTCACGCCTGCAACAAAAAAGGATTGGAAAAAGCTGTTTTACCCATTCCTGAGGCCCACGGCAAATTCTACCCACATTCTGGTTGCCCAACTTGATACCTCACTTGTCTGTGTGCACAGTCAGCATAGTGCTGCTCAATGTTGATGGCTTTCACAGTCAGCATAGTGCTGCTCATCGCCACCTGAGCATGATGGCTTTGGGCTGCAACATGTTCTGGTGATGCAAATTGCTTTGATGCAGGCCGCAGCTGGCGGACAAACAAGCTGTAATCATAGAGGTGTATAGTTGATGACATTGGCAGATGTTGACTTTTACGATGAAACAGTCTGTGAAGCCTCCATAATTAGGACAAAGCCTAGGGCAAACGGTGCGCATCACACACAGGAAGCCAAGACATATGTGCTCCAAAGTACGGGCTGGTACCAGAAACCACTTGCAAGCCAATTGGTGGCTAATGTGCTTGGCTTGTCACTGAGCATGGTGCAGTGATCGTTGCTCAGGTTTTTGGCAGCTTCACAACCTGCATCAGTGGCACAAACCAAAATCTCTCATGCCAGTGCTTATGTTTGCAAGGGCAGGAGGTACAGTGCACAGGTTGAACGGATTGATGAACATGTGACACACTTTTGACCTTATAACAATTACAGTCCAGAAGCCAGGACATACCAAAGGTGCTGACAAATGGCTGGACCAGATCAGGATCAGCAATATGCTGGCACGCATCATGCCAGTGCATTGCTGACTGACTTGCACAGTCCCGGCAATCAAAGCAGCCCAGGGGAACACATGGCTGGAACACATGGCAGCCAGGGGAACATGGAACACATGGCAGCCAGGGGAACACATGGCAGCCAGGGGAACAAGGGACACATGGCAGCCAGGGGAACACATGCTCATGAAAGTCATATGTCGAAATCGCACATACATGCCATACACAACAGGTGAAACACATCTGCATTTGACTGGGCCATTGTGCTTAGCGATTTCAATGATTTCATACCTAGCCAAGATTAGAATGCTGAGGCTTACCGTATATGTCCTGGAGCTGGCCCCAAACTTGATGATAGACCCCAGCTGCAACCCCCGAGGAGCTTTGGGCCGCAGCCACAACCCATCCACGTTTGTGCCATGCCCTACATGATTGTAGGACATGAAGAGTGAGTGTAAAGTAAGCTACCAAAGAGCAAAACTGTACCAGAAGCTTGACACGTGGGCAAGGCGTGAAATCAGAGGCTGCTGGCCAACTCCCTCCCGCCAGACATACGTGTAGCAATGGAGGAATGCCAAGGTTGGATAGAAGACAAGCAAGACAAGCAGCAACTCATGCAATGCATTTGTGCAGCATCTACGACATGCCCACACACAAACAACAAATCGCTCAAAGCTACACTGTCAAGTGATGATATATATGTACAGAACACTCTTGTGCTGTTCCTTCTGCATTGCAGCGGGCTGTAGGAACCATCAAGCACACAAGTTGCGCCAGGAGCACATAGAACCTGAAGCCATGTCCGTAATCTCAATGCTTGAAAGTATGTCCTTCTGTCTGAGAGCAGCACACCAGTGGCAGGAAGCCTCAGAACAACTTCGAGCATGAGTAACAGTAACAGTAACAGTGGCAGTAACAAGTTTCACCTGAAGCCATGTCAGTGATGAAGCAGCGTCCATTGAGGTCCATGGAGAGGTGTGCATGCTGGCGGGAGATGGACAGGTGCTCCAGCACCACATCACACCCCCCAGGTTGCCGCCCAAAGACACAGCGCTGATTTGGCGCCAAGCTGAGTCTGAGCTGTCCTGCCGCCTTACCCTTGCGAGCAACGTCCAGCACAACTGCAGTGTCTGCTTCTGCAGCTGCCATCTGCTGCCTGTGCAAGGTATGCATAGCTCAGATCAGAGTGTAATGCTTGGGCAGAAGAAAGGTGAAAGTCATGGGACTGAACCTGAGCTCTAACCACTGACAAGCTTGCAGCTGAGCATGCTGCTGCTATATGACTGAGTGTTGCACCTTACAGAGCTTGTGCATCTGCTGGTGCCAGTAACAACTGCATGCTGAAGGTTCCGCCTGAGCTGCAATATTCAATTCTCATGAAGAGAGAACATGACTGCATGAGAATGGGTCAGTGAGGGACTAGTGCAATTGCAGTGGACACAGAGGTTGCTACATCACACAGGATGCCTGTCCTTGCAAACAACAAAGACTACAATACAACTTTCAATGCTGAATGGTGGGAGGCCATCCATGCTACAGCAAGCCTGTGATAAGATTTGCGTATCTGCATGGTGTATGTTACCCACCCAGAGTCTTGCGCAGCGGCACTTGCTGCTACTGCCGCCTGCCCCTCTGTGCCAATCACCCCCCTGTCATCCCTGTCTCCCCTGACCTCTTTCTCTGCCTTGCTTCCTCTTCTGTCTCCAAGCCGATCATCCCTGCTACTTATCTGAGCATCATCTCGATCTCTATGCCTCCTCTTGCTGTCCTTATGTCCTCTATCGTCCTTGCCAGTGTGTCTGTGCCTGTGTCTGTGCTCACGCTCTTGCTCACTGTCATGCTCTGGCAGATCAGATCTGCTGTGATGCCGCTTGCTGTCAGCATCTGTAGTCCTGTCTCGGTGGTTGTCCCTCTTCCTCTTCCTGTCGCTATGAGGGCTGTCAGCTCCACTGCTCTGTGGCTGTCTGTCCGTGTGCTGACGTGAGCCGTTGTGCTGGTCTGAGGATGGAACCAACTGGGCTGGCTTCTGCTCGGCTGCCTGATCAAGCTTACTGGCAGGGATGAAAGACACCTGAAGCAAACATCAACTTTGCTGCTTGTGCTGATATGAAACAGGCCTGGGCTTGACCTTGAGAACATGCACAGGTATCAGCCAAATGCATCAAAGTCTTTGCCTGGACACAAAGCTTTGACAGCAGGCATGCCGAGCGGGAAATGTGAGCATCAACTGTTGCGGATGACCATGCTTGCGCGAAGCCAACAGGGCAAAAACTTGAACCAACAACTTAGGGAAGACAGCAAAACAAGCGAGGGAAGACAAGAAAAGATTTGACCAGCATACGCATAAAGCATGTTTTGCACAGATAAGCAGGCAGTTTTGCATGCCCATTGACGCTTTAGATGAGTGCAGATGCAAATATGGTGGTATGCGGCACTGAGGGTATGATTGATGAAGAAGGAACTCGTCAGCGGCTGTTCTCAATGTCTGGCAGGTGTGCAAGACAGACTGACCTGAACCTTTTGGCCTGCAGCATCTTGGCTGAGCAGGGCAGGGGCATCAGCACCCCGCCCCCCTGCTGAGCCCCCAGGATCTGACCTGCGGCAACTCAACCCAGTGTTTCAGACTCTGATTGTCACCGGTGAGGGCCAACCTGGCAACCCTGGCAACAACTTTACGTGCAGCTGAGGCTGGAGGCTGGAAGCAGGATATGAAAAAGCTAAAAAAGGTTCCTGTGATTGCACCATTAGCAAACAGGTCAGAATGCAAACATTTCAGAATGGATGCAATGTGAGGCACTATTGGGCAGGATAGCTGGCACTGCAGCAATTTGAAACATTCTGCACATGGAACACTGCAAGCAAAGCAGCTTCAACACGCCATTACCGCATCATGCCCGTTGACATTAGCTGCGCTAGCGAGGCACGTGCAAGCCTGACTGTCTATACAACCCCCAATGCATAAGCAATTTGAGTGATGTCATTGCACAGCAAGGTCACCCAGCTGCACAGCGTGGGCACAATCAACGCTGACCTGTCAGTAACGCACCATCAATGCTGACCTGTCAGTGATGCATACTCAATGCTGACCTGTCAGTGATGCATAATGAACGCTGACCTGCCAGTGATGCATAATCAATGCTGACCTGTCAGTGATGCATTATCAATGCTGACCTGTCAGTGATGTCCAGGACTTGCTCAAAGGCACACAGGCTGCGCCAGAAGCCATCATTGGGGTTCACCAGGCTGCGCCGCGACTGGCAGTGCTTCCTGGCACGGGCTGCATTCCAGGCGAAGCGGCGCATGAGGTAAGCAATGCACAGAGTGGCTGACCTGCTCACCCCCGCCCCACAGTGCACTAACACACCTGCACCACCATGCAGTCTGATGAAAGTCAACATGAAAGTTTAGTGTGGTGTTGTGTTTGGGGGAAAGGCCCTGTTCATTTGGGACCTTCATACTGCATCAGCTCAGGTGGATTACCATGCAGTCATACCCTTTGCAAGCATGCAGCAATGTGGTGTTGTATGTGCAAGCTGTGCCATGTGAATAATAGTGAGAATGCTGCTGCTACCTGGCAAGAAAGACGTCAGAGCAGATAAGCACAAGAGCTCCAAAGCAGCTTGAGGAACAATGTCCTGCAAGGTTGCATCCCTCAGGATACAAGTCTGTACAGAGCAGGGCTTTGTTCCAAATCAAAGAAGCTTGCTGTCAGTCACAGAGAACTTTCCAAGATTGATGAATACTGCAACTGCATGGCACAACAGTACTTGCGCAAGACAGACTGCTTTGGAGAGACAAGAATTGTCCTGCACGTACCTAGCTCATCATGACCTGGAAAGCGTTCTTATGACTATGATTATTATTATGGCACAACAGTACTTGCACAAGCTTGTTGCAGTGAGCTTCTGCACTACAACTAGCAGTGTAGATGATGCCCTGCCGGCGTCTGGCAATCATCCGATTGAATCAGGCGCAATGATGCAAAGTCTGGAGGGGGCACTGACCTTGATTGGCAAGCCTGGCTTCCTCAATGTAGTCATAGGAGGGATTGAAGTAAGGGGTGATGTCCTGTGTGTGTACATCTGCCACTGTCATCTTCAGATGCTGAAATCCCTTAGGCACCTGCAGATTCTCTGGGTTGTTGTGAATGCTGATGATCCTGCAGTAAGGGCCATGCCTTGGCAAAAGCTTGAATACACAAGTTTCAGTCACATGCAATGGGTCGGTCACATGCAACGAGTCACACGCAGAGCTTGATGCAAAATGCCATGCTTTGCAAGCAAGTGAAAGCAGGGTGTAAACTCTATAGATGCACGCATGCACTTTCAAGAAGTCTGCTTCCTGCTTGCGCTGACTGTGCACACATGCTGGACTGCACCATGCTTCATATGGCTAGTAATCATAAGATGCCTTGTGACTTGCCTCTTGACACCAAGGTCTTTCAAAGCAGAAAAGTTCTCAGCATGCTCCCAGTTTCCCAGGTACAACAGGTCTGGTATAATTTCACCTGGATACCTGCAGAATCACAGCTTATGCACAGCATGCCAACTGTCATGTGACGTACAACTTGCCTTGCAAGTGCCTGCCATGATTGTATGCCTGTAGGAATTCCCAGACGTTGTACAGATATCAGCATGCTTAGTAGTATGCGGAAACCGGTAAAGAGGTTACCCAAAGTGTGAAACTTACCCCACTGTTGCATTTGCCTTGACAGATTGGGTGCACAGAAACGGGTATTTCTCCTCAAAGACCTCAAATCTGCGTTTTGACACAGCCGCTCTCAGATGTCAATGTGTCACTTGGAGGATGCTGAGTAGGGCTCTAGCAAAAGCTCCAGCCTTACCCAGACTTGAAAACAGAGATGCTTTTTGCTCGCTTTTCTTTAACCAGGAAAGCTGCGACAGGGTGGCTCTTGTCCAGCGTGTCATCTCCATACAGTATGACAGGTTTGTCCCACCTGCAAATGCCCTGTGTTTTGTACACAGTAGGCTGCACATATCTTTGACTGCTGACACCTTACCTACCAGCAATCTTTGGACCATTTCTGATCGTAGCTTGCGCCAGAGTAGTCCTGAACGATGCAATGTATTGAGTGTGAGGCAGAATATGGCATGACAAGCAAGGTGCCAATCCATGGCATACCAAGAGCGTTTCTGCGCTTGCAGTGACTCTGACACAAAAGGCCTGCAGTACCACACAGCTGGTAAAGACGCCCCTCGTTCTGCAGCATGCTCAGGACGTTTAAGTACGTGCCTGCAAAATGTGCTTCCGCTTGAAGACCTTGGCAGCTCTCACATCAAGCAATAGAGTCTTCGGATCCAGTGGGCAACCAGTGAAGCAGGCTCTGAACAGGGCGTCTGCAGCTATGCTCCTGACGTCCATTACTTGCTTTCGGCTAACACACAACGCTGGATGGTGTTTCGTGCTCCTGCAGAGCAGACCGTCGGGCGACGAGACGTTTCTTAGCTTTGTCTCTCACAGGTGTGACACCATACTTTTGAACCGTCGAGTCGTATTTCAAACAAGTGCAACAGTGCAAACTGCTACTGCTCGATAAATGGTGCTTGATGTTGTTGGTGCGGGCAAATTGGCCGCAAGATCACACATTTTGCCATGCAAGTTCACTAGTAAGATATGAGTAACGTATGACTCACCCTGTCAACTTTAAAAGCTGCTGAGCAACAGTGGTAGGGTCTGCTCAGGTACAGGCTGACAGTCCTGACGGCCGGTCACAAGCGCAACCACAAGCCTGAGATTGAATATTGCGTCAGTGTTAACACCTAATTACACCTAATGTCAGCAGAGTAGCAAGCCGTCAGTGTGAACCGCTTGTGACTCGCATTTGAAAAGGTGGTCAGAACTTAATTTGAAGACTGCAACCAGGTCTAGCTCTAGTAGGATCTGCTCGTGAAGGTTTTTGCAACATGCGTTCAGATGGCAAACATTGGAAGTTTATGTTTACACTCAGACAAAATGTGGTTTCGGAGCTATTGTCTGCGACCTGATCCTGCTCTTCCAACCGTTCTGAGGGGACCGCACTTGCCAACATCCCTGTGTCCTGCGGCAGATGTTGCTGCTGCAAAGTGAATGCGCCTGAGCCGACGGCGTACGATTCATTTCTGAACCTGAACCCATAACGCCTAAAACTCGATGCGCCTCTGTCGAGTCTGACCTTGTCGTGCTGTCATGAACACCCGGCAACTTCGTCAAACTGGATTGTGCGCGGGTGTTCGTGATGGTGGGTGGTGCTGTCAGCGGCCCGGTCGCTTTCAAAGCCTAGGCACAGCTTTACAACGGCCGCCCCTGATAAGGCACAACTTTAGGCGCACATCCAGAGTAGTAGCACAGCAGACATCGACAGCTTATGATGTCGTGTACACCAGTGACGAACCCTACTACGTACTGGAACAGCAAAAGTCAATGTTGCAGAAAATTACTGTTGTAAAGGTGAGCTCTAAAGCACAGGTTGTGGTGAACTGTTCTTGGGCGCCTGCACAATCTGGACAGTGAAATGTAGTTTGCAGACAACCATGTGATGAAAGAAGTGGCAGGAGCAACAGCCCTGATTCTGGATGCTTCAGGTGTGGCTGCATGACACGCACCACCTTGACCCAAATGCATCATCATCCTGATGTCTTGGTCCTGGCATCGGTACAGACAAAACTCGTACTGTGTCAGCATGAGTATTGCATGTGAAAGCGTCACACACGCTACCTCCATCTGCTGTTATTTCAGGAAGCATACATAGCCTGTACAGAGAGGATACGCCTATCACAGGCTCCTACTGGTGAGCACAGCTACTCTTGTTGAACTGGCGTGCCCACAGATGCAGGGTCATTGTGCATTAACAGTGCAATCAAGCTGGACTGTAGTATCATGGCAAGCACCACATCAGCCTAGCACAAGTCTGCATTGCATTCTTGGTGCTTTGCTAATGAGTTTGCTGTTCTGCCGAGCAGCATCAAGCCACAGTCATGCACAACACTACCTCACAGCATATCCTCACTCATCATTAGGTGCGGAGGACATCCTCATCCCGCGTCTGAGCACTGCAGTCAACATCCCAACCAAAGGAATGCTGTTTGTCAAATGCTGGTCCAGGTCCACAAGCTCTGTGTGCTGCAAAGCTGTGTAGCCCATATCTGCAGGGTTTGTTCTGGTGAAACAACTGCAACTGTACTTGAATATCAATGGACTGTGACTGTGGACATGTGTCTGCAGGGACATTGGCAGCTTGTTGCCAGGACTGGTGCCTGATGGGCCAATTGGCATTCTGGGCTTGGCAAGTCCCCTACACCTTGATCTCAAAACGTTACCTGAACACAGTAATGGCCACATGCAGCAGCACTGTTGCAATGGGCATCACCTGCTTTGCTTAATGTGCCATGGCATCTATACCCTGCTGTGTCATTCACTGCTACATTTCACTCATGCCCGCTCAGCTGCCTGTGGTCGCATTGTGCTTCAAGCACTAGTCTTGATGACGCCCTATAGCGTCTTTTTGCACATGCACCCATACCCCTGCACTCTTTCTAACCGGCGCAATGCATACATAATGAGCTCAGCATGCGTCAATTGGGGAATTTGTTTGCAGGGGGCAGGCACAGTGGCTCACCTGATGAACCACTTCTGGCTTGGGGTGAAGATGGAGGGGTGGGAGCTTGACCCCAAGATCTACCCTGTTGCCAGAGATCACATGGGCCTTCAGCAGCTCGAGGATTCTGGTGCCTTGGTAGGGCCACGTCTTGGCAGTGCCCTGCTTGTCTGTGCAGATGTCTGCATCAAGTCTCACATGCTTGATGCTTGCTCTTTGACTTTGACACACATCGAGTCTTGGTGAAGCAATTCAATGAGGCTCTTCAGAATCTAGTGGCCTGAGCCTCTGTCAGAAGTAGCAGCTTGGCATCGAGGCCTGGCACTGATGGTCAAAACTGTTGTGCACTGTTTCCTTCCCCTGAAGCAAGTCTCTCTTATTGACTAATCTTGCTGCATCATGGCCAAAAAGACTGTGTACCGCTAGTGAACCTCTCCTGCAACTGTGCAGCCTAAATTCTGCCTTGACAGCAGACTGCATGCCTGTCTCACAACTTCCTGCCAAATTTGCATGCTGCACATATGCTGGTGTCCTGTATAGACATGCTATGCAGTGGTACCTGCTGCATACTCTTGACAATTTTCCTCGCCCTGGATCACTTGATCAAAGCAATGCAGATGCTCTGTCCCTACACATATCCTATCAAAAGCTTTGCTCTATTCTGTCATCCTTTCAACGTGTCTGCCCTGTTGCATGGTCCTTAGAAGCATTTGCTGTATGCTGCTCACTGCAAAGCTGCAGCAATGCGGAGGCTGTATCCTAACCTGACTCACACCTGTTCCTGTGTTAACTGTATGTTCTGACCATTGCAGTTCTGTAGCAATGCAGATGCTGTGCAGCCCTGCAAACACACCAGACATGCCAATGCAGTGAGTAATGGTGTAGAAAAAGAAAGAAAAGAAAGGACTACGCCTTTCGGCGTCAGCGCCTTTTGAATTCGATTTGATGAGAAGTTCAGTATTATACAGGACTGCCCACATGAGTAATGGTGTATGGCCTCTCAGGTGTGTCATGTGGGAGATGCACTGGCAGAAGATGCTGCTGTCTCTGGAGGCTTTGCCGGCATTGTTGTGGACCTTTTTGCTGAGGGTCAAATCCTGCCAGCCTTGCAACAGGTAATGTCCGTTGCCCTATCAGCCTTGACAAGCTCATTGTGCACCGGCCGTGCTTTTCTCCATTGTGGTGTGGACACAATTCTGGTATGTTTGGCTCCTCACCAGGCCAGTGCGATGCGTGCAAGGCAGCAACTTTATTGTGTTTACGCTATAAGATAGCTGACCACCCTGTGCATGTGTTACGATGATACTTTCTGTTTGATGCATATGATTGATCTACCAGTTTGTAGTACATGCGTCCAACGTATGGTGTGGGACAGGTGGAAGTCTGGAAGCAAATGGCAAAGAAGCTGAAACCGGGAGGCAGGGTCCTGGCTAACATCAGTGACAACCGTGCATTGGCCGAGGCAATTTTGAAAGCCTTCCCAGGTCAGTATTCCCTGATAGTGTTCGAGTGACAATTATACCTGCATGATTTGGAGTAAATTGATTTCAGATGCAAGGCTTGATTGTGCAAAGGTGTTGCAACACCTTGTTTCAATCCACAAAGGGACAAGCGTCTGCCAACAGCGATGCATTGCTGTGGCAAAGCTGATCACAAAAGACAATAGCCCTTGGCAGAGTGGTCACGTGTTGTTTTGAACTGCTGCAATATCTCACAACTTTCGCTGATGTGCCTGCAGAGGCTCAGGGTCATGTTCCCATCAACGCAAACACACGGAACTATGTAGCGCTGACTGGACCTCCTGTCGGTGAGGATGTTTGGCAAACATTTCCAGAGCAACTGAAATATTGCACTACTGGCTGGCAGCCACTTAAAGACCTGTCATGGGACTTGTGACGCAGTGTGAGTCTTGCATTATAATTAGCTGCAATACAGTGACACATTGATCATACCATTGGCAGCACAATCATGAAGCATTGATGTCTACGCTGTTAGCGACAGGAATGTCATCACATTCGTGTGGCTGTCAGCAGCCACATAGCTGAACTAGATGACATACACAAATGTTGTTGCTGCTGCCTTTTTTGCAATATGTGTATCCTTGATGCTGAATACATTTAGCTTGAATCTGATGTGCCTTAAGAACGAAAAGGTGTTATCTCAGTGATAGGCCTGCAGGCTCCAACTGAAGTTCGTACAGTAGCAGCAATGCCTGCGCGCAGCTATGGTGCCCTGCTGCATCACATCAAGGCTACACCTTGTGGTCGAAAGAAATTGTACAGTCGTTTTTCACATGTGTCATACAATGCCATTATTTCCAAATAGTATACACCATATATGGCAATTGCCCAGCTGCAGCTTACTGTTGTAACACGGCGACCTGCTTGTCTATACATGTATATGCTGACCAAGGCCACCGCTTCATACACGAGACTTCAAGTTGACACCTTATCAAATAAGATCAGCAGTAAAGGATGTGCCAACTGCGCCATTTTGCAATTGATCAGATCTCTAGAGTCGAGTCAACTTTGTCTAAGCTTAACACCCTACCCATAGGTTGGCCAAATCATGTCTCACAGGTGCTAAAACTTGAAACAGGACATTGTGTCACCATCAACTTATCAACAGCTGATGTCCATGCATTCAACCAGGAAAAGTCACAAAAGCACCATGCCAAAAACCCATAATGATGACAGATATCGTCCGTAGCGAACGCGTGTGTGGGTGGGACCGTTGCGGCAGATATCGTCCGTAGCGCTAGCTGCAGAGCTTTGACCCTGACTGGGCGTTGACCTAGGAAATCTGTTGTCAGCAGGGGGCCAAGTTTGCTGCTGTGCAGCAAGCAAAAGCCATAAGCAAGCAGGTCTCAAGAGGGCAGTGCTGTATGTGAAAACAGGCCAGCTTTCTTTTG
>JAABUK010003745.1_pt1 | contig 25372 bp, 28 predicted proteins | sample 5559141 | NCBI WGS metagenome assembly JAABUK01 (sample SAMN10711869, study PRJNA513367) | rock metagenome | isolation source: Antarctica rocks | place: Antarctica: Victoria Land, Pudding Butte nord | collected 2016-01-03 | reverse complement strand
CCACATAGCACAGAATAATGCAATTACTCACGCGACACGAATAAAAAGGGATTTGTCGCCTTCGGAAAGGCGACGCGCTATTCATCCCCGTGGCTAAAGCCAGGGGCTTTCCGCGCAATTTGGTAAAAGAATGCCTTGCCATAATGGCCTCCCTTAAATCGGCCTTCCTGCGGGGGTGTCAGGGACAATTTCGCATAGCGGTCTGCCTGCGCCCCGTTTTCTGTGCTGGTCACATACATAAAATGACCGTCATCGATAGCTTCAGAATGCCCCGACCATTGAAGTCCAGCCAGCGTCGTCCGCTCCAAACGGAACTTATTAGGCCGCTGGATTATGTATACTGCATCCTGCGCGGTTTGAAACGGCTCGATGCGATCAGTCACCACGCATCTGAACGAGTGCATGGCGGCATAAGTGGCGTACATTTGGTCGAGAACAGCAAGCGCGGCGGCCTGGTCCTGCTTTGGTTGCGCTTTTTGTGCAGCGGCGACGGTTTGGACGTGCCGCTGATGGCTGACTTGAACGGCTCCGGCGGTGCCGAGGGACAGGCAGGCGATGAGGGCGGCGGCTCCCCATTGAAGTTTGAGGCGGTGTGTATTCATGGTGCGAAGGACTCCTTGTGCGGTCAGCGAGGGAGGAAACGCCGGGTCGGGCGAGGCGGCGGGCGGCAGGGGCAGACGGGTCAGAGCCTCGGCGCAGCAGGCGGGGGCGGGGCAGACGGCTTGCGGCAGTCCGGCGGCAAGAGCGGCGGCGGACAAGGCGACGTTCCGGGCGGACAGCCAGCGACGCAGCCGGTCCAAAGCGCGGTTCAGGCGCATCCGGGCGGCGTCCTCGCTGATGCCGAGCGATTGGCCGATGTCCGCCAGCGGGCGGTCTTCCCAGAAGCGCAGAATGACCAGAGACCGCTGCGCTGCAGACAGCGTGCTGAGGGCATCGTTGAGCAGCGGCTCGGCCTCTTCCCAGCGGGGCGTCTCGGGGGGCGTCGCCTGCTTCATTTCTATCACGGCTTCCACCACTGCTTTCTCTTCCCGGCGCTGCCGCCGACGTTCGCGCCGGAGGACGTTCCGGGAGGTCAGCCGGGCGGTGGCAAAGAGCCAGCTTGCCAGCGCGGCCTCCTGCCGCAGGCTGGCGGCTTTCTGGGCCAGCACCAGAAAGACCGCCTGCGTGGCTTCCTCGGCCAGCATCGGGTCGCCAATCTCGCGCAAGCAGACGCTGTACACCAAGTCCGTGTGCCGCCGGATAAGTTCCGCAAACGCCGCCTCCGAGCCGTCATGGGCATACTGTTTAAGCCGCCGCCAATCGTCCATTGTTTCCTCTCCTCAGCCATAGATGTCCGCTGAAAGCTTGGAGCGAACGGGTAGGCACAAAACAGGGAGCAGGCTACCCGCTCCAATCTTCTAAGCTGGCATTGGGGATGGCTTGAAAGTGGGCCAAATTGCAGGTAATGACGGTGAAGCCGTGGACAACGGCAGTGGCGGCGATGCGGCAGTCGCGGGTGCCGATACGCTTGACGGCGGCGGGCCAGGATTGGAAAAGAGCCTCGGCTTCGCGAGTGTAGGCGAGGTGCTGAAAGCCGTTCAGCTCCTGCATCGTTTCCAGCAGGAGCGCGTAAGCCGCAGGCAGCTTGCGGCTGTCGGCGGGGCGTGACGGGTTGAGGCTTGACAGCGTGGCGAGACGCCCCCGCAGACGTTCTTCGACCACAGGAGCGGGAAGCCAAAGGTCAGCTTTGGGGGTAGCCAAAACGCGGCGAACAAGATTTTGATTGCCGCGCAAAAAGAGTGCGAGCGTATCACTGTCGAGGGCATACACGTTAGGGCTGGTCCTTGAGGGCTTCCAAGTCACGCGCCAGTTCTTCGCGGCGCAGGTCTTTCATCAGTTGAATATACTCATCCCAATAGGGATCGTCTTTGTGACTTCCCGCCAAATGAGCCAGCGGGTGTAATTCCGGCGGGTCGCCTACCTGCCATTCACGCTTATGGAAACCGTTGCTGCCATTGCTGCCGTTACGATGGGGCGGCGGGAGAATTGTTTTGGTGCGGCGTTTTGCCTTGAGTGCCATTGTCAGCCTCCTTCGGGTGGGCGGTGATAGCTAATTGTAGCACAAAAGCCCTCCGGCGGATGCCGGGAGGCTCTTGTGTGCGTTTCTAGTCCGCGCAGCTATACTTGCCATCAGGATAGCCGAGCATGAGGCCCTTTTCCTGCAAAATCTGTACGGCGCGGCTGGCCCAATGGGTCGGCGGGACGTCGGGGAAGGGCTTGACTTGAGTGGTCTGCGCCATTTCAGCCAGGCGCGATTGGGCGGCGTCCGGGTCTATGCCGAGCCGCGTCAGTTCCGGGGCGAACTCTTTGACCAGAGCAAGCAGAGCATTTTGTGCGGGCGGACTGCGGCGCAGGAGCGCGGCGTAGTCCGCCGTGGGGTAATACTCGGGGATACGCGGCGTGCGCGGCACAAGCTGAGCGCCCGCGAGCAGGCTGCCGACAAAGAGTGCAAATTCATATCGGGATACGGTCCGTCTGCCGGTGCCCGTGTCTAGTGGGTTGCCGAAGGGAATGCCTGCTTTTTGCAGAGTGTCCGCCGCCATGAACGGTATAGATTGGGGCGGCACATCGGCGAAAGGGCCGCCCGCCGCCTGGGCGAGACACGGACTTATGAGCGTAAGCAGCAGAGCGAAATAAAGCAGTATACGAGGCATCAAGGCTGGCTCCAATCTTCTAAGCGAACATTGGGAATGGTCTGAAAGTGGGCCAAATTGCAGGTGATGACGGTGAAGCCGTGGACAACGGCAGTGGCGGCGATGCGGCAGTCGCGGGTGCCGATGCGCTTGACGGAAGCGGGCCAGGATTGGAAGAGAGCCTCGGCTTCGGGTGTGTAGGGCAGAAATTGAAATTTCTCCAACTGCCGAAATGTCCGCTGCAAGAGGTCATAGGCCAGCGGCAGTTTCAGGCTGTCCGCCTTTCGCTTTGGGTCGAGACTGGAAAGAAAGGCCAGACGCCCCCGAAACTGCTCTTCTAAGACGATGGAGGGAAGCCAGACATTTTTGTCATTTGCCTCTACCCGCAGGGTGATTTGCTCCTGCCCTCGCAACAGGAGACTGAGCGTGTCGGTGTCAAGAGCATACACGTTAAAGTTCACCCTCCAGATTTTTCAGGTCTCGCTCCAGCTCCTCGCGGCGCAGGTCTTTCATAATCTGGATGAACTCGTCCCAGAGCGGGTCATCTTTGAAGCTGCCAGCAACACCGGCAAGCGGGTGGTCTTTGGTTGGGTCGCCAGGCTGCCATTCGTGCTTATGGAAGCCGTTGCTGTGGCCGTTGCTGCCGTTCGAGTACGAGGCAGAAAGAGTTTTGGTGCGGCGTTTTGCTTTGAGTGCCATGGGTTAGCTCCGTTCAGCGGGCGGTAATAAACTGTTGAGAGGCTATTGTAGCACAAAGGCCCTCCGGCGGATGCCGGAGGGCCTTTGGACGAAGCCGCGTTTAGCGGACGGGGTGGGCCTTGTAGTAGGCGTCTACGGCAGAACGGAGCTTGATGGCGTAGTCGGCGACTTTGGAGCGCGTGACGTCGTAATCCGCGCCGGGCAGAGTGGTCAGCGGCTTGTCCAGGAAGGTCTTGATGTAGGTTTCGGCGGATGAGACTAGCGCGGGGGCGACGTGGTTGTCTTTGCACTCGCGCAGGGCTGCGAATAGGGTGGTCAGGTAACGCACGTCGGTGACGCCTTCGCGGCAGGCTTCCCAGTGAACCGTGTCCAGAACGCCGTTCTGCACCGGGTAGGTCAGCATCAGGGGGCGGTAGGCGGCTTTAGACGGCGGTGCGCCCGCCGAAGACTCGTCGTAAGGGTCCGCGCCGAAGGCGGTCTGATAGTCGGGCAGGTAGGCCCCGTAAAGGCCGGAGCGCCAGAGCAGGTAGCCAGCGTTGACGCGGTTCAGCTTCGCGTCTTCATCGGTCGCGGGCCAGTACCACCAGTCGTGGAGCGTGGAAATGCGCTGGCCTTTGGTCCGCAAAAGCTGCTGGGCGTACTCCGAATTGATGCTGTAGACGACGATGTCGGAGTTTGACGACAGCGCATCGTAATCCGCCTGATGCGGGATGTAGGTGGCGTTCGGCAGGTGCGCTTTCGCCAGCGGGGTCATACGGGCGCGGGCCAGGTCGTTTGGCTCCGGGTCGGTGTAGTAGGTCAGCGGCGGTGCGGAATGCGCCCCGCGTTGCGAGTCGATGGTCTGCGGATCGCCCGCGCCTTTGTACAGATTGTACGACGAGCCGAGGCCGTGGGCTTTGTAGGCATCGAGCGCGGTCCAGAGCGTGTCAGCGGAGTCATATAGCGAGGCGATGGTGAAGCCATGGGCGTCAAGGTCCGCAAGCTGCGCGTCCAGCGTGGCCGGGGAAACAAAGTCGGTCGTCAGGTCGCGCCCGTCGGCGGAGGGCAGCGCGGCGGGGGCGGGGTCAAGGCGCGAGCGCAGGTCCATGCCGTACTGCTTCGCGGGCGACAGCAGGCGCAGTGGCAGGACGGCCAGCGAGAGGCGCACCGACGTCGCCGGGAGGCCCTTGCCGGTGATGACGAGCCGACCGGTATAGGAGCCGGGGGTCGTGTTGCGCGGGACAGTGACAGTCACCCAGAACTGTTTGGACGAGTCGGCGTCGATGTTGCAGACGGCGGAGCCGGTCAGGCGCACGGCGGGGGCCGGACCGGATAGGACGGCGCGGTCATCTTTAACCAGAAGCGCGGGTGTCAGCCCTGCCGTGTCTGCATCGCGCAGTGAGCCGGAGCCGGAGCGCGGCCAGACCTTAACGACATCCACATTCACCAGCGACCGAGACAGCGTGTGGCGACCGCTTTGCAGGTCGGTCGGCACAGACACGGTCACATCCGATAAATCCGTCGTGCTATAGAGACAGAACGTCGCCGCCTGCGTCTGCTCGGCGCAGGCGGTCACCGTGACATCCGCGTTCAGCCCGGCCACCGGCGGCAGGGAGGTCGGCAGGACCGGGTCAAACAGCGACAGCGGTGCCCAGACTTGATAGGGCCTGCCGGACGCCGCCAGTGCCTGCCGAACGGCTTTCAGGGACGCCTGCCGGGACAGCCCCGGCGGCGTCACGGTGAGGCGGAACGCGACGCGCCCGCCATGCACCTGCGCGGGCAGGGTGGTGACGCCGTAGGAAACGGCGTTCTGCTGTTCATCGGTTCCGACCGGCTGCCACGCGCCGACGTTGCCTTTTTCAAAGTCCTGCACGGTCAGGGCGTCGGTCCCCTGCCCCGCCGCGTCCAGGGTGGTCCAGGCGATGTCGTCCACCACCAGCGTCGTCTGCCGGGTGGAGGTCACTTCGAGCGCCAGCCCGGTGGCCGCCGCCCAGTCGGGGGCGGTCGTGTCCAGGTCGCTGACCGGCTGCGCGTCGGCGGGCAGCAGGGTATCCATGAGCCGGGGCCGGTTCGGGGCGGAGCGCAGGCTGAACTTGTCTTGGGGAAGGACAAACTCACGCCAGCCCGCGAAGGTGATAGGGATGGGCGTCGAAATCCAGACATCACGCGGCAGCGGGTCGGCGGCGGGCGAGGCGGCGGCGGTGGGAGCCAGCACACGCACGCGCAGGGTCGCGCCGCTTGCATCGCCGCGCACCCAGAGGCGGACGGCATTGTGCGTACCCATTGCGGGCTGACTGTCATTGACCAGCAGCGTCTGCACAGGCATATCGGTCCGCCCGGAGACAATCTGTGTCAGCGGCGACACCGGCGTATGTTTAACCGCCGGGCGCGGGGCAGGCTTGCGAACGGGTCGTTTCGCCGCTGGTGCGGGCGATGCGCTGGCAAGAAAGGCGGCGGTGAAAGAAAGAGAAAGGGCGGCAGAAATCAGCCGCGCCGCGCCGGGGCGGCAGGGCGAGTGGGAAGTCAAGCGGGAAGTCCTCCTAGGAGCGGGATGAAACGGGTGATGTGAACGCGGGTGGTTTGAGTGAAACCTAGTGAAAAGACGGGGTTTAGCGGAGAAAAGTTCCCGAAAGTGAACGCGACCGATATGAAGGTAAACGTCCGTTTGCCTGTCATAGTAGACATGAAACTCTATACGTTGGCCCTTCTTTGGGTTCTGCTTCTAATAGTCCCCACCGCCGCCTCCGCACAGGACGCAGGCGTAGACCAGAAAGTCTCTGCTGCACTGGCACTGGCGAAGAAAAACGATCTAAGTGCAGTTTATAGCCTCTGCGAGAGCTACGGAGCAGGTATTCTGCCGCACTTTCGCCGCCATATTATGGATGTGGACCCAGATATTCGCCTAGCGGTCGAGACTGCGGCGGCACAATTCAATAGTCCTTTAGCCAAAGAGATACTGCTTCAACTTGTGCGCGATCCAGAGGTGAACGTATCAGAAAACGCCCTCGGAAATTATGTGCGCCTTTTTCCTCCGGCAGGTTTAGATGAGGTGGATGGCAAAAGCCTCAATGACGCGCTTTTGGCATTGACCCGCCGAGGCGGCGCTTCCAGTCAGTCCCTTCTCCTGCTCGCTTACTTTCCGCAGACCCCTAAAACGGTCGCGCTTCTTAACAGCCTGCACACAAAAGGCTCAAACACGATGGACTTGGAAGGGGCTTACCCGGCGGAAAGGAACACCCTTCTGGATGTCACGCTGACGCAGCTTGGGGACAAGGCGGCGGGGGAGCGGATCGCCGCACTGCTTCGCGGCGGACCTGTCGCGTCTCTCACCGATGTGATTGTGACCATTCCCTATATGGCTGACGCCCATCTGCTGCTTCAAGCGACGGAACTGCTGAAAGATACCCGCCTTACCAGCAGAACCAGGGGCGGGGCGGGATACGGCGGGCCGGGAACGCCGCTCGTCTCATTGCCATACAAGCGCGTTTGTGATCTGGCACTCGATGAATTTGCCAAGAGAAAGCCGTCCGGGGTGAGTTTAGATACTTCTGTGGAAAACCGTCGACCGTTCACTCAGGAAGAATTGGATAAGAGCTACGACGAGCTGCGGGCGTTCTACAAAACGCAAGCAGAACGCAAATAGAGAACACAAATAGAAAAGCCGCGCCGTGACTGATTAGGCAGACATGGCGCGGCTTTCTTGTTTATTTCGCGGGAACCAGGCTGGTGTCCGAGGAGTCCACAGACACGATGTACCACTGGTCGGCCTGATGGCGCAGGGTGTAGGAGACGTAGACGGTCTTGGCGGGGCCGGTACTGCCCCTTGGGTCCGTCTGGCCGCTCGTCGGGCCACTCTGGTCGAAGGGGACCGTCGCGCCGTCCGGCCCGGCGCTTTCGGCGGTGGCTTCCCCGGCGCGGTAGGTGTGGGTACCGTAGGCGGTCACGTCGCCGTTTTTGGCTTTCCGTAGGCGGGTGAACTCGAAAGAAACGGTGCCGAGGCGGGTCAGCGCATCGCGGGTGATCTGGGCATAGTCGCCGGATTTCAGCGAATACGCATACTTTTTGTTTAGCGAGACGCTGAGGCGGGTGTCGTCATCGCGCAGGTGCTTTTGCAGAAGCGTGATGTCGCCGTCGGTCCAGGCGCGGGCAATATCGCCAAACGCTGCCTGATAGGAAGCGGCGGGCCAGGCATTGCGGATGGCTTCCTGCGCCTGGTCGCCGCCTGCCTGGAGCTGCTGCACACGGGCTTCGTTGGCGACATAGTAGTTGTTCTGATTGTAAGTCGCCGAGTAGGTCGGGGCGCTGAACGGCAGGTAGGTCGTGTCATAGACGGGCTGATACGGCTGCCCGATAACGACGATTCCCGAGCCGCCGCCGCCATAGATATACTGCGGGAAGCCAGAATAGGCACTGTAAACCGACGGGTAGGTATAGGTAGACGCAGCTATTGACGAGTAATTGCCGTAGTAGTACCCGCCGAGCAGCGGCGGCGCATAAGCCGGATAGCTTTCCGAGTAGCCGGGCGAATTGTTGTAAATATAGGTATTGCCGTAGTCACGGCTGGGCTGCCCGCGCCAACGGCTCGGATAATCGCGCTGGCGAGTAGGGCGATCTCCGAAGCTGTTGGCCGGGCCAACCGGAGGCGTCTGATTGTTGAAAAACCCGTTGCCCGGCCCCACCGGCGGCGCAGCTCCGTTGGTCCACACGGGGCCGTTATTGGTATTATTATAGTTGTTGTAGCCCTGCGGGTAGTCCCGCTGACGGTGACGGTCGCCCGCATCAGGGACGGAGACGGTCGGGCCGGTGCGGAACTCGCGGCCATAAATCTGCACCGGGGGCGCACCAGCGGTATTGTTGACAGGGTTGCTGTAGGAACGCGATGGCTGCCCGAACCCTCCGCCCTGCGGCCTCTGCCAGATGGCACCGGAGTTACGCTGCACGGGCGCAGAATAATGCTGCACCGGAGGCGCAGACTGCTGAACGGGCGGGGCGGACTGCTGCGGGGCAGACTGCTGCGGGGAGGACTGCTGCGTTGCTCCCCCGCCGCGCAGGCCACGGCTCACGGCCTGCGCTTGTGCGGTGGGCGCGGCGGACAGCAGGGCCAGAGCCGCGAAAGCGGTCAGCGAGAACGGCAAAGAGAAAAATGGTGAAAAAGCAAGACGGTCGGCGTTCATGGAAAGCCTCTTTTCAAAACGCGGGTCAAGAATAAGAATCAATTTAAGACGGCAAAGCGTACTCAAATGTTCCCCGTTTTTTACCTGTTTTTAATCAGAGTTCGGCTTAAAACCTACTCACTTGCCAGCCGCGCATCCATTTCTTCGGCAATCGCCTGTGCGAGCGGAGCGTAGAGGCAGACGGTGCGCTCGTAAAGGGACAGCAGCTCGGCCAGCGTCAGGCGGCGCAGGAGGCGGCGGTAGGTGGTTTGGTCATGCAGCAGCATGGGAGGTCTCTTTCTCTTGCTCTTTTTTCTCTTGGTTTGCCGCACGGGCGGCGCGGCGGTGGGCCAGCCGCCAGGCCAGCCCGTCCATCCAGATGTCAAACAGCACATAAAACAGCCACAGGGCCGCGCCAAACAGCACAATCATCCCCAGCAGAAGCGGACGATGAAAGGTCTGCCCGACCGTCCCCCAAAGCGAATGCAGACGCGCCGGGTTCAGCAGGTCCCATGAATTGAACCGCCCGCGCATCAGCCCGAGGTACACGCCCAGGGCGCAAATCGGGAAAATCAGCGGGCGCAGCACCGCCCCGGCCAGCCCCAGATGCCGCCGGGTCAGCCGGTCCAGCGGCCACACGGCCAGGAAGAATGCCAGCAGACCCGCACCGCTGTAAAATAAGTAGAAGACGGTGACAACCAGAAAATCCAGCCGCCCTTCGCCGTTCTGATGCGCCTCGGTGTACAGCGGACTTTGCGTGACGGTTTCCAGGTAATGCCGCCATTCGGTCAGCAGGTAGCACGAGTTCGGCAGAAACACCAGCCACACGCAGGCCAGCGGAACCCACAGCCCCCAGCGCACCCGGCCCCGATGCCGCAGGTCACCCCGCGCCCCCCGCGCAATCGCCGAAGCCAGCAGGACGGGGACGAGGGCCAGAAACAGGTTCCACAGGACATTCAGGGCAGGGCGCATAAACTTACTCGCTCTGCCCCGCCGTGTGAACAATGCGCTCCAACGCGCTGAGGTAGGCATGAAACGCCGCCCGGCCCGCGTCGGTCGGGGCATAGGTCGTGTGCGGCTTCTTGCGGACAAACTCTTTGGTGCTGACGGCGTAGCCCGCTTCCTCCAGCTTGGACAGGTGGATCGACAGGTTGCCGTCGGTGACGCCCAGGGTCTCTTTCAGAAAGCGGAAGTCGGCTTCGCCCCGCGCCATCAGCGCGGACATGATGCCGAGGCGCACCTTCTGATGGATGACCTCGTCCAGCGAGTCCAGCGACTCCACGAGCAGGGTATAGGACGCGGGGGCCTCAATTGTGCCTGCGACTGCCATTCGCTCACCACCCATGCTTCCGCGCCATGAGGACGCCGTACCCGATATGAAAGCCGCCAAAGGTCAGGGCCATCATATACAGGTGATAAGGACCGGGCAGGAGCAGCGTCACCGCCCCGGCCAGCACAAACGCCGCGCCCAGAAACGACACGGGCCGGATAGAAAACAGGCCCACCGCGCAGATCGCCAGCCCGTAGCAGAGCATCCAGACTGCCCACACAAACGAAGCCATATCGTGCTGATAGAAAAACAGGGTCAGCAGTGCGGCCACGAAGAACGACGGCAGGGCCGCGACCAGAATGTGCGCCCCGAGCGGCGAGTCCACCCGCTTGCCAATCCGCGCCGCCCGCCGCTTGTTGCAGGCAAACTCGATGGTGACCGCCAGCGCCAGCACCGCGAGCCATACCGGCCCGAGCCGCAGGTAGTCGGCCTTCACCGGCAGATGCCCGGCCTGCGTGAGCAGCACATGGGACAGCCAGACGCCGACAATGGCGGCGAGACCAATCAGCACCCCGGACAGGCCGGACAGCGTGGAATACTTGGTTGAGCGTTCCATTGTCTGCCGGATGACCCGCAGGTTTTCACGGGCTTCATCCAGCGGCGCAAGCAGGGCGGGCATGGGGGTCTTCTCCTCGTCAGCGTTCACGGTGTTTACTTTTGCTTTGTTTACTTTACTTTGCAAAGTTCTTTATAAAAGTGCTTTATGTTGGCAGTATAGCACGGGGAGCGGGGCGTGTCAAGGGGGTTGGCAAAGTTGAGGACAGAATTATTTCAGGCCATGAGTTAGAAAGCCACGGGTTGAAACCCGAGGCTGGAAAGTGCCCAGTGTCCCAGAGGACACGAGAGAAGGACACAGGACCCCCTAGCCCCCAATAATGGGGGAACAAGACAAGTCGGAGAAGGCCCTCCTAATTTGTGGCTCCCCCAGAATTGGGGGCGGGGGGGCCTCTTGCAGCCCACCGCAGTGCGAATAACCCCACTTGAGAACTAAAAATTCTGGATAATTTGCCAATACTCTCAGGAGGAAGCCTTCATAGAATTTTGGAGAAAACCTTGTTCTGGGACATTATTCGTGACAGCACCAAGTTAGGGTTAAAAGCCGGGACACTTCTAGGAGGGCTATATTTTCCAGCGATTTGGGCTGGGTATCCACTGCTGACCTGGATTCAGACGGGGCATCTGTCCGGCACGTTCGGCGGAGAAATTCGCACAGGCATAGGAATTGTGCTGCTATCCTCACTCACCGGAGCGTTGTTTGGGATGGTGCTTGGCGCACTGAACGGGCTGTTTCTGGCCGTGCTTACGGCCGCCAAGCCTCAAAACTACCTCTCTCAACACTGGCGGCAGCTCGCCGCCGCTTACGCGGTTTTCAACTTATGCGGCGTGTCTAGAGGGATATATTTCATAATTCGCCCTTACTCAGACTGGCCCACGTTCTTTATGTGTATCGGCGCACCCACCCTGCTGGCGGCGGGGGCAGCGGTCTGGGCGATGGCGCGGATGGCGAAGTGGTACCGGGAGGCCGCGCCGCCGGATGCGGACGCACCGACGTTGGCTGACAATCCTTGACGGTCCATATTTGGGGGAAGTGATATGTTTTGGGGCATCGTCCGCCATAGCACAGGACTTGGGCTGAAGGCCGGGGCATTTCTGGGGATGCTTTATTTTCCGGTTTCCTGGGTGATGCTGGTTCCTGTGCTGGCACGGATTCAGACGGGCCGCTTTCCTGAATCGTTCGTCACCGGAGGCTTGTCACTGGGGTATCTGCCCGTGCTCAGTCTGCTGGCAGGGGCACTGTCCGGGGCGGTTCTAGGGGCATTGAGCGGCCTGTTCATCGCCGCGCTGATTTCCCGACGGCCCTCCACCTATTTTCCGCAGCGCACAGGAAGCGTCGCCGCCATCTGTGCCGCCTTCAGTCTGTGCGTCGTGTCTGGCAGCCTTGCTATGGTGCTCGGTGCTGTCACCCACTCTAGCGCGACGGCTTCTGTCTTCGACTGGATACTGCTTTGCTTGTTTGTTCTCGCACCGGCCCTGCTGGCGGCGGGGGCGGCGGTCTGGGCCACGGCGCGGCTGGCAGACTGGTATCAGGACGAGACGGCTCCGCCGCAGAATGTTGAGGGGCCGCGCTCGTTTTTCAGCGATATTTAGGCCCGATCACATCCTACAGCCCGTCGTAGTGCGAGTAGCCCCGGTTCTGACCGTCGGCGTCTTCGCTGCTCCAATAGTCTTTGGGCTGCGTGGCGGTGTAGGAGATTTTGGTGATGGCTTTGATGTTTTTCAGGCCCAGCTTCATGGGGACCAAAAGGCGCAGGGGAGCGCCGTGCTCGACAGTTAGCGGGACCATCTGCTGCTGTTCGTTGCTCTGGTGCGTCGCCAGCAAAGTCTGCGGGTGATGGGCGGTTCCCAGATCGATAGACACATAATAGGGGTCCGGGTCGCCATTGGAGTCTAGGTTCAGCGACGAATCCAGCCGTGCCCATTTCATCTCGGGGGCAGGAGGATAGGCTTTCAGGAAGTCCGCGAAGCGCAGGCCGCCCCACCCCGCAATCTGGCTCCAGCCTTCGACGCACACCAGCCGCGTCACCTGGTCCTGCCGCCCACCGTTCTGGTCAATCAGGGCGGCGATGGTCTTGGCGGTCAGATGCTCGATTTTGCCCGACGCGAGGCCGGTCACAGTCATGGTCCAGTCGGGAATATAGGCCGGGTCAGGCGTCTGGCCGTCGTAATTGTTTCGCAGTTCCCGCGCCGCCTGCGACAGGTCGTAGGTCGGGACCAGCCGGTGCGGCGAATACAGGGCTTCGGCGACGTCGTCATCAAAGGCCAGCGCCTTGTTCAAAATCCGCTCTTTGCGCGTCTGGTTGACGATGGGCTTGAGGCCCACCCGCGTCCGCGTTTCCTCCGGCAGGATATAGGCCACCCCGGCTGCGGCAAGAAGGACACCCGCGCCGTAAATCAGAAAGTCCCGGCGCGACTGCGCGGCGAGCTTGCGCTGCGGCACATCCACAGGCGGCGGCAGGTCGGTAGGGAACGGAGCCTCAGCGGTGGGCGCGGGCGTGTGATCAGCGGTTTCGGGCGTTTCGGCGGGATAGATGTCAGACATAGCGGTTCTCCGGCGCAGGGTTCTCTAAAAGTTCTCTGCTTGTTTCTACAATCGGCAGACCGCGAAAGTTCCGCGTGCAGGGCCGGAACCTACCCCGGTTCGTTCCTCACCACCCCTCCCGAAGCGGGAAGGGTTTGGAAAAAAGCATAGGCTTCCGTGTCATGCCAGCTTAATCCTTCCTTTTAGAAAGGACCCTGCGAAGCGAAGAATGAGCGAAGCAAGGTGGTAGGTTCCAAATTGGGGGCGGGGGGGCCATTCCGGGTACACACCGTATGGAGACCAACCCGATGCCTTTTGCTTCCATCAACCCCACCACCGGGGAAACACTCAAAACGTTCCCGTCGCTGACCACCGCCGAGGTCGAAAGCAGGCTGGGCCGGGCCGCCGCCGCGTTTAAGAGCCACAAGCACACGGCGATTGCTGACCGGGCCGCACCCATGACCCGTGCGGGCGCGATTTTAGATGCCGAAAAAGACGCTATCGCCCGCACGATGACGCTGGAAGTGGGCAAGACGCTCCGGTCGTCGGTGGAAGAAGTGGAAAAATGCGCCCGCACCTGCCGCTACTATGCCGACCAGGCGGCGCGGATGCTGGCGGACCAGCCGTATGACATGGGCGAGGGCGCGACCGCGTTTGTGCGCTTTCTGCCGCTCGGGCCGGTGGTAGCCGTCATGCCCTGGAACTTTCCGCTCTGGCAGGTGGTGCGCTTCGCCGCGCCCGCGCTGATGGCGGGCAATGTCGGCCTGCTGAAGCCTGCTGAAAGCGTCCCGCAGTGTGCCTTGATTCTGGAAGACGTGTTCCGGCGGGCGGGCTTTGCCGAGGGCGTGTTTCAAACGCTGCTGGTGGAAACAGACGAGTTCGGGGACATTTTGGATGACCCGCGTGTAGTGGCCGCGACGCTGACCGGCAGCGACCGGGCGGGGCGGGAGGTGGCGGCGCGAGCGGGGCATAATCTGAAGAAAACCGTGCTGGAACTGGGCGGCAGCGACCCGTTTATTGTCCTGCCAAGCGCCGATTTGGACAAAGCGGTCCTGATGGCAGTGAAGGCCAGGACACTCAACAACGGGCAGTCGTGCATCGCCGCCAAGCGGTTTATTGTCCATGAGCAGATCGCGGGCGAGTTCACCGAGAAGTTTGTCGCGGGCATGGCGGCGCTGACGGTTGGGGACCCGCTGGACCCAAACACCGACCTCGGCCCGCTGGCTCTGCCAAAGATTTTAGACGGGCTGGCGTCCCAGGTAGACCAAAGCGTGGCCCTCGGTGCCCGCGTCCTGCTCGGCGGACACCGACTGCCCGGCCCCGGCAACTGGTACGCACCAACGGTGCTGACGGACATCCCTGAGAACAGCCCGGCCTATTCGGAAGAGCTATTCGGCCCTGTGGCCCTGCTGTTCCGGGTTCCCGATTTGGATGCCGTCCTTGCCCTCGCAAACGACACCCCATTCGGCCTCGGCAGCAGCGTGTGGACCGCCGACCCTGCCGAGCAGGCGCGGTGCATCAATGAGATTGAAGCCGGGATGACCTACATCAACAGCCCCGTCATTTCCGACCCGCGCCTGCCATTTGGCGGCATCAAACAGTCCGGCTATGGCCGCGAGCTGTCCGAACACGGCCTGCGGGAGTTTGTAAATTGGAAGACAGTGTGGGTCGCCTCTGCGAGCGGTGCAGAACAGAAAGCGGAAGGCGCGGCGTAATCAAGCAGCGGGGATCAGTATGCAGCCCTATTTGGCGGGATTGAAATTCAGGAGCAGCTTTCAATGAAGATGACCGTATTGCTGGCGGCTTTTCTGCTCCTGGCGGCTGTCGCCAGCCCGGTACAGGAAAAAATATGTTCCGGGGACCGGCCCAGCACAGTCCGGCGGATGGACGCTGCTGACCAGGGCTGAATGTTGAAACACGGCGACGGACCGGGCCAGTGCGACCTGCACGGGGCACGCGACCTGTAGGTCTTCAAGGGCTGGCCGGCGTGGCTTGCCACCGGCCGCGATCTGGTGAACGGAACGAAAAAGGCCGTGTTCTGAACTTCGGCGAGGCGGAAGCCGCTGATTCTGCCCCGGCTTCCTACGGCACCACCTGTTTCGACGGCAGAACCTCCCGTCTCTGTTACAGAATTGCGCGTAAAACCCCACACTTTAGCCAGGGGATATATGCCCAGGCGGGCATTACCGCTGCGCGACAGTGCTGGATTTCCACCAGAATTTCCCCAATGTTGCAGCCACACCCTGACGGCGCAGCCTCAAGAAACACACAAGTAAATTATTTTTCGGGCCAGCCTTGACAGTTTGTACAAAGGCCGTTATAATGCAGTTAATTAAAGAAACCGCTGGGGGTGCCGAAAACGAGTATCGTTTTTGGCTGAGAGGCGCATGGCGCTAACCCCAAGAACCTGATCCGGCTAATACCGGCGTAGGGAAGCGGAGGTCAAGTCTGTTTTGCCTGCACGCTGTGTGCCTGTCAAAGCCGCTGTCCCCACTTTCCAGGGGCAGCGGCTTTTTTGGATTTTGGCCTCACGCATTTTTGGCCTCATGCACAAGGAGAAACACATGGCATCAACAGATTCGGTCTACCGATTTCCCGCTTCGCGCAAGGTCTACACGCCGGGCCGCCTGTACCCGGACCTGCGTGTTCCGCATCGAGAGATCACCCTGTCTCCAACGCACATTCACAACAGCGACCGGATTGAAGAAAACGCGCCGCTGTGCGTGTATGACACAAGCGGCTCCTACACTGATCCCGATGTCGCCGTTGATGTGCGCTCCGGCCTGAGCGCCTTGCGCCAGAGCTGGATTGAGGGCAGGCAGGATGCTTCTTACAGTCAGTCCCAGCCAAGCTACCGGCCTGTCCCCGGCCACTCGGACCCTTCTCTCCCCATGCCGCCGCACCGCCTGGCACTGCGGGGAAGCGGGCTGGTCACACAGTTCCAGCAGGCGCGGGCGGGCATCATCACGCCGGAGATGGAATACATCGCCATTCGTGAGACCCAGGGGCGGGACCGCTCGGCGGCTGTCGGTCAGCACCCCGGTCATTCGTTCCACGCCGCCATTCCCGAAATGGTCACGCCGGAGTTTGTGCGCGAGGAAGTGGCGCGGGGCCGGGCAATCATCCCCGTCAACATCAATCACCCGGAATGCGAGCCGATGATTATTGGCCGAAACTTCCTGGTCAAGATCAACGCCAACATCGGCAACTCCGCCGTCACTTCTTCGGTGGAAGAAGAAGTCGAGAAGATGACCTGGGCGACGCTGTGGGGCGCAGATACCGTCATGGACCTTTCCACCGGCAAGAACATCCACGAAACCCGCGAATGGATTCTGCGTAACTCTCCGGTTCCCATTGGCACAGTGCCTTTGTATCAGGCGCTGGAAAAGGTCAACGGCAAGGCGGAAGAGCTGACCTGGGAAATCTACCGCGACACGCTGATCGAGCAGGCCGAGCAGGGCGTGGACTATTTCACGGTTCATGCAGGCGTTTTGCTGCGGTATGTTCCCATGACGGCAAAGCGCATGACCGGAATTGTCTCACGCGGCGGCTCGATCATGGCGAAGTGGTGTTTGTCTCATCATAAAGAGAGCTTTCTGTATACGCATTTCCACGAGATTTGCGAAATCATGCAGGCGTATGACGTGTCGTTTAGCCTGGGCGATGGCCTGCGCCCCGGCTCGCTTGCGGATGCCAATGACGAGGCGCAGTTCGCCGAGCTGAAAACGCAGGGGGAGCTGAACCATATCGCCTGGGAGCATGGCGTCCAGGTGATGAACGAAGGCCCCGGCCATATTCCGATGCATATGATCAAAGAAAACATGGACAAGCAGCTTGAATGGTGCAAGGAAGCGCCGTTCTACACGCTCGGCCCGCTGACGACAGACATTGCCCCTGGCTACGACCATATCACCAGCGCGATTGGCGCGGCGATGATCGGCTGGTACGGCTGCGCCATGCTCTGCTATGTGACGCCCAAAGAGCATCTGGGCCTGCCGAATAAGAAAGACGTCAAAGACGGCGTGATTGCCTACAAAATCGCTGCCCATGCCGCCGATCTCGCCAAAGGGCATCCCGGTGCACAGGCCTGGGACAATGCCATTTCTAAAGCCCGCTTTGAGTTTCGCTGGGAGGATCAGTTCAATCTGGCCCTGGACCCACAGACGGCCCGCGAGTTCCACGACGAGACTTTGCCGCAGGAGAACGCCAAAGTCGCGCACTTCTGCTCCATGTGCGGTCCGCATTTCTGCTCCATGAAAATCAGCCAGGACGTGCGAAACTACGCTGCCAGCCTCACGGTTATCAAGGAAGAGGAAGTCGAAGCGGGCCTGGAAGAGAAGGCGCGTGAGTTCCGCGAGCAGGGCAGCGAAATCTATCAGTGATCACCGGTGGACGAAGGGAAAATCAATGGCACTTATGGAAGCCCTAACGGCAGTCCCGCAAGCGGGTCACGAAGATTTGCTTGTCATCGGTGGGAAGACTTTCCACTCCCGTCTGATGCTTGGCACGGGCAAATACCGCAACGGCGAAGAGATGAACGCGGCTCTGGAAGCGTCGGGCTGCGAGATCGTCACCGTCGCGTTGCGGCGCATTGATCTGGATGCGCCGACGCGCAGCATTCTGGACGAAATTGACTGGAAGAAGTACCATATCCTGCCCAACACGGCGGGAGCGCGAACCGCCGACGAAGCGGTCAGAACGGCGCGGATGGCGCGGGCAATGGGGCTTTCCGACTGGATCAAAGTGGAGGTCATCCCGGACCCCAAGTACCTGCTGCCTGATCCCATCGGCACGTTTGAGGCGTGCCGGATACTCGTAGACGAAGGCTTCATCGTTCTGCCCTATATCAATGCCGACCCGGCGCTCGCCCTGCGGCTGCAAGAAATCGGGGCACACACCGTCATGCCCCTGGCGTCCCCCATTGGCAGCGGTCAGGGACTGAAGACGCGGGAACAAATTAAAATCATCATTGAGCAGGCGACGGTGCCAGTGGTGGTGGATGCGGGAATCGGCGTTCCGTCCGAGGCGGCGGCGGCGATGGAGCTTGGCGCGGATTGCTGCCTCATCAACACGGCTATCGCCCGCGCTGCCAGCCCGGCGGTGATGGGCGAGGCGATGCGCCTGGGCATTGAAGCGGGCCGCAAAGCCTACCAAGCAGGACGGATGCCGGTGCTGGATTACGCAAGCGCCAGCAGTCCCCTTTCAGGAGTCGTGCGTTGACGGCGCTCCCCCTACCTTGTCTGATGCTGGTCACGGAACCCTCGCGACACCTGCCGGAGATCGTGGCGGCGGCGGTGGCGAGCGGCGTAGACATCGTGCAGTGGCGGGACAAAGGGCCAGCCTCAGAGACATTCGACATCGCGTGGCGGTTGCGCGAAATAACAGATGGGCATTGTCTAATGGTCATCAATGGACAGCCGAACTACTCGCCGTATATGGTGCGTAAAGTCAGTGCCGATGGCGTACATCAGCCTGAAGATAGCCGGTACTCGGTGGAAATATGTCGTGCAGTGGTTGGTGGTGGTTTGGTAGGCCGCTCCGTGCATTCGGTGGACGCGGCCTGCGAAGCCGCCGCGCAGGGTGCTGACTATCTGATCGCAGGAACGATCTTCGACTCGCAAAGCCATCCGGGTATCGCACCGGCGGGCCTGGGTTTCCTGCGGGATGTCTGCGCCGCCGTGTCTGTTCCAGTGCTTGCCATAGGCGGAGTGACGCCGCAAAACCTTGAACTTTGCTTGGAAGCGGGTGCGGTAGGCGTCGCCGTTCTTTCGCCGATCATGCGGGCAACTGACCCGAAGACAGTGGCACAGGAGTATCGGGCGGCGCTGGACACCGCCTGGAAAGAAAAACAATGACACTGACAATTAACGGGGAACCCCGCGACACGGAGTCGGCAACGGTCTCCGAGTTTCTGGCTTCCATCAGCCTTCCATCACAATTGGTCGTCGTGGAGCATAACGGCGAAATCGTGCCGCGAGACCGCTACGGCGAGCAGCCGCTGCGGGACGGAGATATACTGGAAGTCGTGCAGATGATGGCCGGGGGATGAAGGCTTGAGCGTGCCAGATGTCGTTGTAATCGGCGGCGGTGTGGTTGGCCTCTCGATTGCCTTTGCGCTGGCAGTAGAGAGAGTGTCGGTCATGGTCCTGGATGCAGGCGCACCGGGACAAGCCTCTGCGGCGGCGGCTGGAATGCTTGCGCCGCTGGCCGAAGCCGGGCGGGAAGGGCCGTTTGCGGCGCTTGCAGTCGAGAGCCTGCGTCTCTGGCCGACTTTTGTGGATCAGCTGCGCGAGGAAACAGAAACTGCACTTTGCATTGCCGGACCGGGGATGCTGCGCGTCGCCCAAACCCCGGCGGAAGAAGCGACCCTCTGCGCGGCGCTTGACTGGCAGCGCGGCTTCGGTCTGCCCCTGCACCGCCTGAACGCCGCTGAGCTTCATGCCCTTGAACCGGCGCTCGGCCCTGGCGTCTGCGGAGGCGTTCTTTCGCCGTTGGAGCGCCATGTCGAGCCGCGCTTCCTCCTTCAAGCACTGCGGTCTGCGTGTGTTCGGCGGGGTGTCGTCATCAGGCAGGAAACAGTCACAGGCTTTGAGACGGGCGGAGGCCGTGTTCGCTCTGTCCAAACGGAAAAAACACGCCTCTCCGGCGGCGCGTATGTGATCGCCAGCGGCGCTTGGAGCGAAGCACTCGGTCCTGCCCTGGACATACGTGTTCCAATACATCCCTTGCGCGGACAAATGCTGGCGCTTGGGCCGCTGCATCCGCTTCCCTTCCAGCACACGCTCTACGCGCAGAGCGGCTATCTTGTTCCGCGTGCCGATAGCCGGGTAATCGCGGGGGCCACCGAAGAGCGTGTGGGCTTCAATCCGCAAACGACCGAGGCTGGTATCAGCTCGCTGGCGGCGATGGCGGCGGCTCTGGTCCCCACCCTTTCGGCAGCTCCCCAGCACAGCATTTGGGCTGGACTGCGGCCTGTAAGCGCCGATGGATTGCCCTTTTTGGGCCGTCTCTCTGGCTGGGACAATATCCACGTCGCTGCGGGGCATGGCCGCAATGGTATTCTGCTGACACCGCTCACGGGCCGCCTGATGGCTGCCCACCTGCTGCAAGACGCCGCTATTCCTCTTGCGCTTAACCCAGCAAGATTTGACAACTCAGCAAGATGCGGAGACAGCGTATGCCTCTGACAGCCTTAACAATCGCCGGCTCCGACCCAAGCGGTGGGGCAGGCATTCAAAGTGACCTGCGTACTTTTGCGGCGTTTGGCGCAGCGGGCCTTTCCGTCATCACAGCCATCACCGTGCAAAGCAGCCTGGGGGTGCAGGCTGTGTCTCCAATTGATGCAAACGTCGTCGCCGCCCAGCTTTCCACGCTGCTGGAAGACACTTTGCCGGGTGCCGTTAAGATTGGAATGCTTGGCGGGGCAAGTCAGGTGAAAGCTGTCACGGATGTCCTGCGCCGTTTTCGTCCTGCAAACAGTGTTCTTGATCCGGTGCTGGCCTCTTCCGGGGGTGTCGCGCTTCTGGATGCGGCAGGGCGGCAGCTTTTGCTGACGGCGCTGATGCCTTTATGTGATCTTGTCACGCCCAACCTGAGTGAAGCCGCGCTTCTCACGGGGCTGCCAGTTCATGACAGAGAAACGATACACCGGGCGGGGGAAGCACTGCTTTCAATGGGCGCAAAGGCGGTTCTGGTCAAAGGCGGACATCTCCCGGACGTTCCCCAGGATTGGCTGTTCCGCCTGGGCAGTGCCCCCGTTGAATATCAATGTCCGCGTGTTCCCACAGATCACTCCCACGGGACCGGCTGCCTGCTGTCTTCCGCCATTGCCGCAAGTCTTGCTGGCGGCACAGAGCTAACTCTCGCGGTTCGCGGTGCAAAGGCAATGGTTACGGAAGCCCTGCGTCATCCTGTGATCTTGGGACAAGGACGCGGCTACCCGGATATTGCTGAGGCGATGCGGAGCACGAGTGCCGCTTCCAACCGCTCCCACGCAGACCGGCTGGGCCTGCTGCAAGGGTTGTATGTGCTGACGGACCCAAACCTGCGCCCGGATCGCAGTGCAGAACAAGTTGCGGCAGCGGCCCTCGCGGGGGGCGCACGCATTGTTCAGCTCCGCGACAAGGCGCTGCCGACACCGGAGCTTGTTGTCCTCGCTCGCCGCCTCCGGCAGCAGGTACAGGCAGGGGGCGGCCTTTTTATCGTCAATGACCGCGTCGATGTCGCCCTGGCGGCTGAGGCGGATGGCGTTCATTTAGGGCCGGATGATCTCTCCCCAAAAGACACGCGGCGGCTGCTTGGCCCAGACAAGCTGGTCGGTGTTTCCACCGGCACGCTGGAAGAAGCGAGACTGGCCGCTCCGTATGCGTCCTATTTTGGAGTCGGTGCTGTCTTTGGAACTCGAACAAAGCTGGACGCCGGTGATGCCATCGGCATCCAGCGTATCCGTGAGATCAAGGCAGCATTCCCGCATATTCCAGTGGTCGCCATTGGTGGCATCAACGCAGGCAATCTGTCAGAAGTGTCCAGGGCAGGAGCAAATGCTGTGGCAGTCGTGTCCGCCGTCGTCGGTGCCTCGGACATGAAGGAAGCAACACAGGAGCTTAACGATCTGTTTATGCAGGCAAAGAACACATAATTGGGCTGACGGAACCAGTGATTGTTCAATTCAGCTCTCATTACCCGGCCCCTGGGTGCGGCGCGACATGCGTGACATCTTGAAATCGGGAAACGAGATCGGCGGATAGTTTGTAACAGCGTACACTCCCGCTCTGCCTCAGTTAGCATATCCCGCAAGTCGTATGCTTGTCCGCAAGCCGCATGGCCTCTGCGGGCAAAAGCGCTTCATGCAAGCTTTCTGCCCCATGCGTGTTGTTGATCAGGCGCAGCAGTTCTTCGCGGTCGGCTTCGGTCGGAGAGACATGATATTTCTTCGCAGACAGGGGGGCAGCCTCCTCAGACATATCCGTTCTACCAGGCTAGAGTACTAGCGGCCTTCGGACCAGATAAACTTCTGCAGACGTGCCGCCTCAGCGGCCTCATCGTCTGCTTTGGAAGGCTTGCGCGGCGGCACGGGGCGAACTGCGACCGGGGTTCCCCGTGCCGGGACGGACGGCGGAGGAGATACAGCCGGCGGGGTGTCTTCCGGCGCGGTCTGTGCCACGGTGTTTGTCGCATTTTTCCGGTGCGGCCCGGCAGACAGGGGCGGCGGGAGCCGGATAAGCGGCGGTTTCGAGGGCAGACGCGGCGCAGGCAGAGGCTTGATAAACAGGCGCGGGCGATGGGGCCGCAGACCGGCGGCGGGCCGGGGGCGCCCAGCAGTTGAAGCGGCAGGAGCGATGTCAGGCGTCGGCACGGAAAACGAACCGCGCCCCGGCGGCGTCCGGGGCCGAGGCGAAGGCCGGGCAACAGGCACGGTCGGAACAGAGACGGCGGGAACAGAGACGGCGGGAACAGAGACGGCGGGAACAGAGACGGCGGGAACAGAGACGGCGGGGGCGGACACCGGCAGAGCAGCCTTGGGGGCCGGGGACACGGGGCCTGAGAACACCGGAACCGGCGGCGCGGGGGCAAAGAGATGCTGCCGCCCACGCAGCCCTGCGACGACAGCCAGCACGAACAGCAGCGGCAGGACGCCCCACGCCCAGCGCGGCAGGACCGCCGAATGGGACAAGATGGCCGAATGGGGCAAGATGGCCGGACGGGTCAGAACTGCCAAATGGGGCAGCGGGCGCGACGCACGCTCCGCAGGCAGGGCCGCCGCAAACGCTTCGGCCAGCGCGAGGGCCGAGGGGAAGCGCCGCTCCGGGGTTTTGTCCAGCGCCCGCTTTAGCACCTTTCCCAGGCCCGGCGGCAGGCCGGACAGCGGCGGCGGCGGCTCGTGGATGACCTGGTACATTACGGCGGCCACATCAGTGGCCTGAAACGGCGGACGGCCCGCCAGCATCTCGTACAGCAGCACGCCCAGTGCCCAGACATCGGAGGCGGTCGTCCCAGCCCCGCCCCGCACCTGCTCCGGGGACAGATACGCGGGCGAGCCGACCACAAGGCCGCCGCTCGTAATCGCCGTATCGTCGGCATGGCGGGCAACGCCGAAGTCCAAGAGCTTCGCGCCGCCGTCCGGGAGCAGCATGACATTGGACGGTTTCACGTCCCGATGCACAATGCCCGCCCCATGAACTGCCGTTAGCGCCGCCGCGATCTGTGTCAGAACGGCTCCCGCTTCGGGCAGCGTCAGCGGCCCGCGCTCCAGCCGGGCGCGGAGCGACTCGCCGGGCAGAAACTCCATCGCAATAAAATGGACCCCGGCCTGCTCGCCGACTTCGTGAATGGCGACAATGTTCGGGTGTGAGAGCTGGGTGACGGCCCGCTCTTCGCGCCGAAACCGCGCCACCAGATCGCCGCGCTGGACGGCGGTCACTGAAAACGGCAGCGCCAGCACTTTCAGCGCGGCGGGCTGTCCGGTGCGCGTGTCGAGCGCCTCGTAGACGACCGACATTCCCCCGCGCCCGATTTCCCGCAGGAGCCGGTAGGGGGCAAGATCGGTGTGCCAAACGGGGTCGGCTGATGCCGTCACTGTGTCTTCTGTGTTCATGTCCGTGTGGATTTACAGTACCCCAAATTGACCGCTTTTGCGCCGCCTGCGGGTACAACAAGGCATGATGAAGTTACTTCTGGTGGAAGATGAAGCGCCGATTGCCGAAGTCGTCAGCCTCGGGCTGCGGCAGGCGGGCTACGCCGTGGATGTGGCCGCCGACGGGCGGGACGGTCTGGCGCTGGCCCAGAGCAATCGGTACGGGCTGATATTGCTGGATGTGATGCTGCCCCATTTCGACGGCTGGGCCATCTGCGAGCGTCTCCGGGAGGCGGGCGACCCGACCCCCATCTTGATGTTGACCGCCCGTGACACAGTGACGGACCGTGTGAAGGGCCTGGAAACCGGGGCTGACGACTACCTGCCGAAGCCCTTTGACTTCCGCGAGCTTCTGGCCCGCGTCCATGCCCTCCTGCGCCGTGACCGGGTCCACAAAGGCCGCGTCATTCGGGCCGCCGATTTGGAGATTGACACCACCCTGCGCCGGGTCACGCGAGCCGGGCGCGAGATTGCCCTCACCCCCCGCGAGTACGACCTTCTCGAAGCATTGGCAGGGCATCAGGGGCAGACGCTCACCCGCGAAGTCATACAGGAGCGCGTCTGGCTCGACGACGACAGCCTTTCCAACACCGTCGACGCCTACGTCCGCCTCCTGCGCCGCAAAATCGACGCCGACTTCGATGTCAAGCTCATCCAGACCGTCCACGGCGTCGGCTACAAGCTCGCCGTCCCGTCCGCTCTTTAGCCTGCTCCAAGAACGTCAGGGTCAGGGGTTCGCCGGAGGCGGGGGCAGACGGAATAAAATAAGCTGCAAGTCTACAAAACGCGCTTGATCCACACTGCTGATAACGTGCCCGTCCAGCATGACCATATTGAAGCGCTCGTCCTCACGGCTTGCGCCGCCGTGCCAGTGGCCGGACAGATCGGACAGCAGGGGGATATTGGAGTAATCATGCTCCGAATAAGGCGGCGTCTGACCCCACGCCTGAACGCTCGTGAGTGTCTGGTGCTGCAAGGCAAGCTGCGTGGAATACGCATAGCTCATGCCATAGGCTTGAAAGGCGGTTGGGTGCGCGTCCATCGGGATTGTTTCCTGTATCCCGCCCCGGTCAAAGCCGGTGTCGGAAGGGCAGTGCCACACCTCTTTGCTGCCGACATACGCACCCATGACGTTATACAGATAGCTGTTTTGCGCCTTCATGGTGTTGATTTGAGACTCATATTCCGTGCCGTTCCAGCCATTTGTGTTTAAATCGCCGGGGTCTCCCCCGTAAGGATAATGGTCGTCCGCATCCCCGGCGTACTGAAACGCGGCGATCCCAAGCTGCCGCAGGTTGGAGACGCACACCGTCTGCCGCCCTTTGGCGCGGACGGACAGGAACACGGGAAATAGGATGGCCGCCAGCGCGGCGATGATGCCGATAACGATCAAAAGCTCAATCAGCGTAAACCCATAGTGTCTCTGTTTCATGGCATCAATGTCTCCTAGTTCGGCTGATAGCCAATCGCGTTCAACGCGGCCTGAGCGTGAGCATGGAGATCACTTGAACCATTGCTCGGAGGCGCATTCAACAAAGGCAGTAAGTAAGGGATAGCCCGTTTATCACGCAATGTCCTCATCACTGCTGAAGCCCTGATTTTATCAAGCGGGTCGTTGTAAACGCGATTGCTGCCCAAAATTGGAACCACAGCTTGGTAAATTTTTTCTTCTTGTGGGGCAGGAATGCTTCTCAGGGCTTCTAAGAGCCTATTCTAATAGGCCAGCTTGTTTGATGGTAATGTAGGCACAGACCAGATGCAGTAGCCCCAAGTAGTTGACCGCTTTCTTCTCCCACCGGACAAGAATACGGCGGAACCCGTTCATCC
>JAABUK010003742.1_pt1 | contig 25390 bp, 19 predicted proteins | sample 5559141 | NCBI WGS metagenome assembly JAABUK01 (sample SAMN10711869, study PRJNA513367) | rock metagenome | isolation source: Antarctica rocks | place: Antarctica: Victoria Land, Pudding Butte nord | collected 2016-01-03 | reverse complement strand
TACATTACCATGCCTCTTTCTTTACCGCTTGTTTCCACATCAGAATACAAGCTTGGCGCTGACCATGCGCTATCATGTTCTTCATTAGCCATGTATGCAGCAAATTGCGCATCTTCTTCATTTCTTTTGCGTGAGCTATCAATCGTTTCACTAACAATAACCCATGTTATAATTATTCCCAATAAAACCGGAAACCAATTACCTTTCATATAGTTCTATTTTCATGTTGAATGCAATTATTACATTCACTCTCCAAAGGTAGGCAGGGAGTGTGGGGCAGCAACATCACTAAAGTTGATTGCAGATAACTTTAAGTAATGAGGAGAGGGACATGTTTAATTTAAAAAAACAGGAATTGATTCATTATAAAAGAAATTTCAAAATCCAATACAAGAACATTGCAATTAAAGCACTTACAGGTATTGTCAACACCCATGCCCATACAAGGCCAATGGTAACACCCCACCTGACAGCACTTAACCTTTTTGTTGCGCCGACACCAATAATGGCTCCGGTAATAGTGTGAGTTGTGCTTACAGGGATACCAAGCAAGACAGTTAGAAAGATGGTTAAAGCACCTGCACTTTCTGCAGATACACCCTCTAATGGTGTTACTTTGGTTATTCGGTTTCCCATCGTTTTTACAATTCTCCACCCTCCTGACATTGTACCTAAAGCAATCGCTGCATAACAGGATAAAGGCAACCACTCAGGCATTTTAAAACTCTCAAGCGTATGATTATTTCCCTGGGTTCTTGAATAAAACCAAAGTGCAGTTAAAATTAGTCCCATTGTTTTTTGAGAATCACCACCACCATGAGCAAGGCTTAAGGCCGCAGACGAAATGAGCTGAAATCTTTTAAACCTTTTTTCAGCTTTGTAAGGATTGCTCTTTTTACTGATAGTAACGACAAAAACGGTAACAATAAAACCAAGAATCAAACCAATCAAGGGCGACAAAATCATAAAAACAACAGCTTTAATTATCGGGGCGCTGTTAACGCCTGCAAATCCGCCTGCAGCAATAGCAGCGCCGGCAAGGCCGCCAATAAGTGTATGCGAAGAACTTGAAGGAATACCATAATACCAGGTAAGTAAATTCCAGAATATTGCAGCGACTGTTGCAGACAAAATCAAATGATAGCTGATTAACTCAGAGGAAACGATCCCTGCAATTGCACCTGCCACCTTATGTTCCTTAAAAACGAAAAAGGCGATAAAATTAAAAGCTGCCGCCCATAGCACAGCTAAAAAAGGTGTAAGAACTTTGGTTGATACAATAGTAGCAATTGAATTAGCCGCATCATGAAAACCATTAGTAAAATCGAAAATAAGAGCCAGAATAATGATTATAACAAGTAATAGCATGGGTAAAAATTATCGTATAGAAAAGAACAAGGTTCTGTTATCTCTTGTACTAAAAGTCAAATATAATTGATAACAATTATTTACCCCCCGTTATTAATTAAACTTAAAATCATAACCCATAACTTCATTTTGTTCCTTCAAATCATTAATTTTTCTTCATAATTAGAAATAGAACTATATCTGCTGAAATTGGTTAACCGCTTCTATTAAATCAAATACCTGAACCTTTTGCCCTAAAGTTGATTGCCATACTTTTCGGCAGTCTTCTGCATCTTTTGCTGTTCTTCAGGGCTTATCGGGGGCGGCGGAGGCAAAAAAGTTCCGGCCTGAACTGGCTTTCCGATCTCCTCAAAAAATTTTTCCAGGCCTGCTGGCACTACCACGCATAACATATGTGCAGTTTTATCTGTACGGTTTTTAAACTGATGTACCACCCCGCCTAAAGGAATACTGACAAATGCGTCTTTCGTTGCCGTATAAATTTGAGATTCAGTTTTAACCTCAATTTCTCCTTCTATCACATAAAAAGATTCTTGAAAGGCAGCGTGCGAGTGTAAACCGGGCCCGCCGTTTGGCGGTATCAGCATATCAATAACGGCGAAAGCATTGCCGGTTTGATCACCGGTCATAACTATGCGATAGGTAAAGAATTAATTGATGTAAGTGGTAAACCACATTATATTGTTCTTTTTGAAAAAGGAAAAAACGACCTTTTTCACTTGCTTAATCTAAATCTGTAAGTTTACATAACCATTACACCAAAGCAACAAAGAGCGGATTTTTCTTTGTATTTTAAAGAAGCAGGAAAAAAACCTGAAGCTGAAGCAACGGGAATGATTGAATTTATACATTTATTTCAATCATTTATTTCAATGATGGTATAAATATTACTTCGACACCAAATACTTTTATAACACTTCCAAAGCAATATATGACACACGAACAATCAAGGCTGCAGCAAGATAATGAAGGAAAAAACAAATGGAAAAAATGGGGACCTTACGTTACTGACAGACAGTGGGGCACGGTGCGCGAAGACTACAGTGCGAATGAAAAACCCTGGGAATACCTGACGCATGACCAGGCTCGAAGCAAAGCCTACCGCTGGGGAGAAGACGGTATTGCAGGCATTTGTGACAGCAAACAACAGCTTTGCTTTGCAGTGGCATTATGGAACAAAAAAGACCCGATTATAAAAGAAAGGTTATTTGGCCTCACAGGCAACGAAGGCAATCATGGCGAAGATGTCAAAGAGTTGTATTATTACTTAGACTCCACTCCCACTCACTCGTATATGAAGATGCTGTATAAGTATCCGCAATCCGCCTATCCGTATGCATGGCTGGTAGAAGAAAACCATAAACGCGACAGAATGCAGCCCGAGTTTGAGCTGATAGATACCGGCATTTTTGATGAAGACAAATATTTCGATGTTTTTACAGAATATGCAAAAGCTGCGGAAGAAGATATACTTATAAAGATAACGGTGCACAACAGGGGCAGTGAAGATGCTGCGCTGAATATATTGCCGCAACTATGGTATCGCAATACCTGGTCATGGGGTTACGATGATTACAAGCCTCAGATAAAACGTTCTGATAATGGCGACCTGCTTGCGGATCACAAGGCGACGGGTCAGCTTACATTACACCTTGAAAACAAAGCGCCGCTTTTATTTTGTAATAATGAGACCAATCTTAAAAAATTATATGGTGTTGAAAATAAATATCTTTTAGTAAAAGATGGCATTAATGAATTTTTAATAAATGGAAATAACGAGGCAGTAAGCTCTGAGGTACCCGGCACTAAAGCAGCAGTGAATTATGATTTGACTATAAAAGCAAAAGAATCCGCTATTATTCGTCTGCGGTTAAGTGCCCCGGGCAATAAGCCTTTCAAAGATTTTGACACTATTTTCGCTAACCGGCTTACGGAGGCGGATGAGTTTTACCAGTCACTTCAAAGCGACATAAAAACAGATGAAGAAAAGATGGTGCAGCGTCAGGCTTTTGCCGGAATGCTGTGGAACAAACAGTTTTATTATTACGATGTAGAGCAGTGGCTGAAAGGCGATCCTGCCCAACCTCCGCCTCCCGCGTCGCGCCTTGACGGGAGAAACCATGAATGGATATATTTAAACAATGCAGACATTATTTCAATGCCCGATAAATGGGAGTATCCGTGGTATGCAGGATGGGATCTTGCCTTTCATTGCATTACTTTTGCATTGATTGATCCCGGCTTTGCCAAGTCGCAATTGTCGTTGCTTACAAAGGAATGGTATATGCATCCAAACGGGCAGTTGCCTGCCTACGAGTGGATGTTGAGCGACGTTAATCCGCCGGTGCATGCCTGGGCCACATGGCGTGTATATAAAATTGATGAAAAGAATAACGACTGCAAGGGAGATGTTGCTTTTTTGGAAGGCGTATTTCATAAACTGCTTATAAACTTTACATGGTGGGTAAACCGTAAAGATGCTGAAGGCAACAATATTTTCCAGGGCGGGTTTTTAGGTCTTGATAATATCGGAGTTTTCGACCGTAATGCGGCCTTACCTGCAGGCGGTTATATTGAGCAGGCTGATGGCACAAGCTGGATGGCAATATATTCGCTTAATATGATGCGCATAGCATTGGAGCTTTCACGCTACAATCCCGTTTACCAGGATATGGCAACTAAATTTTTCGAGCACTTTTTATACATAGCGAAGGCTATGGCAAGCATGGGAGATAAAGAATCAGGATTATGGGATGATGAAGACAGTTTTTATTACGACACCCTGAAGTTACCCACTACCGGAAGTGTGAAACTAAAATTACGCAGCGTTGTAGGGCTGATTCCCTTGTTTGCTGTAGAAGTTTTAGACCACCGCTTGTTTGAAGAAGTACCGCAATTTACAAAACGTTTAAAATGGTTTCTTAACAACCGTCCTGACCTTGCAAATCTTGTATCCCGATGGGAAGATAAGAATGAAGGAGAAAAACATCTGCTTAGCCTGCTGCGAGGTCATCGGATGAAAAAAATACTGGAACGTATGCTTGATGAAAACGAATTCTTAAGTGAGTATGGCATCCGCTCTCTTTCAAAAATTTATGAAAAAAATCCCTATGAATTCGACCTTAACGGAACACTCTTATACGTCGATTATTCCTCTGCAGAATCACCGATAGCAATGTTTGGCGGAAACAGCAACTGGCGCGGTCCCTTATGGATGCCAATAAATTATATGATTATAGAAAGCCTTCAGCGTTTCCATTATTATTACGGAGATGACTTTAAAATAGAATGCCCTACAGGAAGCGGACAGTATATGTCGTTGATTGAAGTAGCAGATTTTCTTACCAAACGGGTAATGAAATTATTTCTGAAAGACGAAAACGGGCAGAGGCCTTTCAACGGCAACTACGATAAGCTGCAGCATGATACCGCCTTCTCCAACTACATTTTATTTTACGAGTATTTCGACGGAGACAACGGACGTGGTGTCGGAGCTTCTCACCAAACGGGGTGGACAGGGCTGATAGCCAAGCTGCTGCAGCCAAGAAGAGATGCACCAGGCTCAATGAATGAAGAATTGAAAACAGCAGAAATCAGCGATGAAAACGTTTAAATAAAGGGATATAATATTTGTCGCAGATATATAGAACAGCAGATTTAAAGAAGTCAGTTATACATTTTACATTAAATTATGAAGTTGTTTTTAACTATAGCATTTCTCTTTGTCTTTACAACGAGTTATACTCAGGAACAGAGAAAAGATTTACACTCAAATACGCCATCAGTACCTACTAAAAAAGAGGATTTTTCTGACGATTGGGCAAATCTCACAAAATATCAGCAGGAAAATAAAGAATTACCTGCTCCGGCGCCAGGAGAAAACAGAGTGGTATTTTTAGGAAGCTCCATCTTTGAACGCTGGAAGATACTCAGCCCTGATTTTTTTAAAAACACCTCATACATTGATCGTGGTATAAGCGGTCAGATTTCACCGCAATTATTAATTCGTTTTCGTCAGGATGTAATTAATGTAAAGCCTGCAGTTGTAGTGATATTAGCAGGCAGCAATGATATTGCAGGTAATACCGGTCATACTACAAATGAAAGAATAATGGATAATATAATTTCAATGGCAGAGCTGGCCAGGGCTAATAAAATAAAGCCAGTACTTTGTAAATACCTGCCGGTATCGGAGTATCCATGGAGAAAAGGAATGCAACCAGCTCAGAAAATCATTGCATTAAACAAGTTAATTGAAGAATATGCCCTTAAAAATAATATTGTGCTGCTTGATTATTTTACTCCCTTTGCCAATGCAGAAAACGGGCAGAAAGCAGAACTTACTTTAGATGGAGTACATCCCAACGTTGCCGGATATAAAATAATGGAAAAAGCGACAGAAGAGGCTATAGCTAAAGCTTTATTGCTAATGGGTAACTTTCTAAATTAAAACTCGATTTTCTGTGTAAGTCTTTAACTTTAAACATCTCGAATACATTATTACGGTTGTTTCTTAAGTCTCTTATTCATCTGAGCAGTTTTTTGACAAAAGACAATGGTAATAGAAAATCTTTCGTTTTAAAATTTAATTTTAAAAATATATGGAACAGATAGTAATAAAAGTAAAATCTGACAGTACATCTTCCGCCATAAAAAATTTTGTAAGTCAGTTTTCTGATGCTTCTATTGAAGATGTCATACCAGACAATAAGAATTATTTTATAGAAAACTATGGCATAAATAAACAGGAGTTTGAAACCCGGCTGAATGAGGGAATAGCACAATCGGTGTTAGGTATTACCAGGCCCTGGAGTACGATAAAAGAAGAACTGCCTGAGAAAATAAACAAGAAATGAGGAAGGTTGAGTTTTCAGCACAAGCCCAAAAACGACTTCATGAAATAACTGGCTATTATCTCTTAAATGAAAGTATTTGAAAAAACTTTAAGAGTGTTAGGTTCATTTGAAGAAAGTTTTCTTGCAATAGCATGTAACCCTTCCGCATATAAAAAGTTTCATTCTGCTGAATTCATCAATCTTGATATAAGGGTTTACACCCATTTTAAAACTTATCATATTTCTGCAATCTTTATTCTGACAGTATAAAGATTGCAGAAATTTTGCATTTAAAACAAAATGCCGATAAGAGAATATTAGAATTATAAAATTCCTCGTCTTTACTTTTTAGCCTTTTTTCGTATTCTTCACAAAAAAATCTATACATAAAATTCAGTTATAAAAGACGGGATACTTAAGCTTTATAAAAAAAGCTGCAAAATAATATTTATACAATTTCAAAACCTGCAACAACCGGATTTGAGTGAATAAAATTAAGTTTGCCTGTAAAAATATATTGTGACAAAAGTGAAATACTTAAAGCATAATGAACTGCAACTGACGGAAAAGATACTTTACGATGTGTAGCAGGCGAAGATGCGAGGACCTTAAATACAAAACGACTGCAAGCCGTTAATGAACAATTTGGAAAGAATATTGGTGCTAAATTTTTGGGGTAAGCGTACCTCTCCGTTTTTTATTCAGCCTCATTTTACTTTAAAGACTTTGCCTGATATTACCCCCCACCGCATTTCTGTTTCTTTTGCTCATATACCAGCCAATAAAACTGCCCCAAATAACCATGTTGAAAATAAGAGGCAGAACCAACCCTTTTACATCAAAACCATTAAACAACGGTTTTTTTAAGAAAGCATTTACCGCTACCCAAAGCCAAAGTGTAGGTAAGATTCCAAACAAAAATCCATTTAAAACAGTTGCATGTTTAACAAGCAAAGCATATATAGCTCCCCAAATACCTCCACTGATGATAAATAGAATAGCTCCTAAAATTTGATCTGTCGGAGGATTAGGTCCACCAAAAGCTCCCTGGTACATCTGAACAAAACCTGGTTCACCCATGCCTGCTGCTTTCATGACATACATTATTACAGCCAAAATGATAGCGCCAATAGCGCCGGCAATAAATCCTTGTGCAAGTCTGTTATTCATACTATTAATTTATATAATAATCATTGCATAAATATTATGCCTGACATGCTAATTTTGAAACTGTTATATTTGAAGTACATCTATGCAGGAAAAAAAATACGACCTCATTGTTATCGGTTCCGGCTCCGGTGGCTTAAGCGCCGGGTTATTTATGGCTAAAGCCGGCTTTTCGACTTTAATGGTTTCCAAAAGTGATAAAGATATTGGCGGCGACTGCTTAAACGATGGATGTGTACCAAGCAAAGCTTTTATTCATGCAGCCAAAATAGTGCATGCTGCAACAGAAGCCCGTCGTTTTGGATTGGAGGTTAATGGCAAAGCCGACATGAAAAAAGTGATTACTTATGTATACGAAAGACAGGAAAATATAAGAGCGCACGAAAATGCAGCATGGCTGCAGCAGCAGGGAGTTGAGGTAGCTTTAGGTCATGCTCATTTTACAGGCAAAAACGAGATTGAGGTCAATGGTACAAAATACCAGGGAAAAAAGATAATTATCGCAACCGGTTCTCAGCCCCGAAAATTAAAAATACCGGGTGCAGAAAAAGTAAGATACTATGATAATGAAAGCATATTTCATGCAGAAGACTTACCAGAAAGACTGTTGGTGATTGGCGGAGGACCAATAGGCATAGAAATAGCGCAGGCAATGAGCAGGCTGGGCAGCAAGGTAACGGTGGTACACCAGAAGAAAATGATTTTAGAACACGACGATGAAGCCGTGACAACTATACTGTATAACCAGTTACAAAAAGAAGGAATAACCTTTTACTTAAATGCCAAAATAGAAAGCTTTATTTCTGCAAACGAAACAAATGTGATTTTACCTGACGGTTCTGTAAAAAATGTAGCATTCGATGCAGTATTTGCAGCAGCCGGACGTGAACTGAATTTGTCAACGCTGCAATTACAAAATGCCGGGATTGAAGTAAAAAACAATAAAATAGTTTCGGACCAGTTTTTAAAAACCACCAATAAAAATGTATTTGTCTGTGGCGATATAGCCGGCGGCCTTATGTTTTCTCATGCCGCAGAGTTTCATGCACGAATATTATTGAACAACCTGTTTTCTCCTTTAAAAAAGAAGCTGAACAACGATCATCTTTCTTGGGTTACTTTCACTGACCCTGAAGTGGCAACCTTTGGTTTAAGTGAAAAACAGCTAAAAGCAAAAGGAATAGGCTTCGAGCGGCTCGAGCAGGGTTTTGAAGATGATGACAGGGCTGTCGTTGACGATTATCAGTACGCCAAAGCAGTTTTGTTTATCAGCAGCAAAGGATTTTTAAAAAAGCAAAAAATATTAGGCGGCACTATGGTATCGCCTAACGCAGGTGAGCTGATACAGGAGTTGATATTGGCAAATGCCAGTGGCTTGTCTATAGATGCTATTTTCAACAAAATATATCCTTATCCTGTTGCTGCAAGAATAAATCAAAAAGTAATGGTAGAGTATAAGTCGCAGGCACTTACCGGCACTATTAAAAAACTCCTGCATTTTGCATACAAAATTTTTAGCTGATGGAATGGTGGGAAACGATTAAGCACTGGTTCTTAAGCCTGGGAGAAAACTATGGTGTCAATCCGTATATTTTTGGCGGTATCTACGTAGGCGCTATTCCTTTCTTTTTAATCTGTCTTAGGTGGACTATTAAAAATATTAAACAAAAAAAGACATTTGTCCTGCCGCTGCTGCTGACCGGGTTGTTTTTTATATCAGCCTACCTGTACCTGATTATTGCAGGGAAAAATATTCCTGTCTGGGTGTATATTTTTATAGGTGTAATGATTTTGTATGGCGTTTACTCAACTATAAGAAAGATAAAAGATAGAGCAAACAAATAGTTTGACTAAGCAAGAGTACAGGCATGAACGGTAGCTGTTTGTTTTATGTCTTTACAATTTGTTTTACTATGCTGCAATTATAGGAGATAAGACTTATCCTGAGCGCGGAGGAAAATATATGATTGAAGCTGTGGAGGTCACATATGGCACGGCAGGTGCAAGGCGCAAAGTATCATTAGGAATGCAGCTTTAACAGTTTAGTGGAAATAAGCGGATGATTTAAAGCCAGGTGAAGCCTGGCTTTGTTGTTTTAGTACTTAATTTGAAAGTAAAGCTTATGAAATGGATGCATTTAACCACACTATATTAGGAAATCTTTCTTTGAAGTATTTAATTTTTGGTTTCAATTTGCTTAATTCTTTCAGCACACCGCTGTTATCCATGAGAATGTTTTGGATGGTGCGGATGCACAAAAAGAACTCTTTCTCAAGCAATACCAGTGCGTCGAGATATTGTAACCGTTCTATTTTCATGTAGTAATAGTAGCGGCAGATGAGCAGTTCGTTGCGTTTGACGATGAGTGCCTCGCTGCGGCCTCTTTTTTCGCTGGCGGGGGTAAATTCGGTAGTATTTTCAGGAAACAGGGATAGGAAAATGGAGCGATGCCCTCTAAGCATTTGCAATTATAAGAAGATTTGTAACGGTTTTGGAGTAAAAACTTTTTTAATTACATCTTGCATGGTAATAGGGAATGATTTGAAGCCCGGTGAGGCTGGCTTTGTTGTTTTGATCGCTTCCTTAGATATTGAAATCTTAATCTTTAAAATGCTTTTAAACACGCTTTATGAGTTAATTAAAGGCTTTATAATCAACCCTTCAAATAGACTCTTACTGATACTTTTCTTGTAAAAAAAGCCTACTGAAATTAAATAATAATGAGTTGAATTAACATTTTTCAATTTAGTACATTTTTAATTTTTTAAGATTGCGCGTTTTAATTATTTATTTTGCGGCTCATAAAGCTGCATGTTTTCGTTGCAGATTAGCTGCTATTTTTAATTTTTATATAAGTTCCATTTGCCTTAAAAGTTCCCTTAAATGAAGAAAATTATCCCATTTTGGTTCTTTAAATTTATTAGCAAGTTTCGTCGTAATATCTCTGAAAAAATCTTTGGTTGCCTCCGTGAAAAAAACTATAACCTTGTTACTTACAATACTGGAAATATTTACATTACCCTTCTCAAGTAACTTTTCTTTAATCATAAATTTTATTACAGCTTCATAATTATTGTCTTCATTTCGAATATACTCACCTCCTTTTGGACGTATATACTCAATTGAAAGAATATCTCCATGAACAATTTTATTTCTTAATGCAAACATGATCTTCATAGCTTCCCATGTTGAATTAGTGGTAAAATGATTTAAACCCTGCCCTAACACTTCTTTGGATATTTTATTATAGTCGTTGAAAGATGCGCCTGAAAGACTATTTTTGATTTTTGTCAGAATATTATTGATTACCTCACTAACTTGATTAGTTCTTTCACTTGCTATAACATTCTCAAAATTTTCGAAAAGAATACCTTCTATAAATGCAGTGCAGCTCAAAATTGTTAATAAATTAATAGCAACGCCATTTTCTTCTGAATAAGCTGTTTCTTTTCTCAGTTCAGATAAAATCTTTAGTTGAATTGGAAAATAATCATACAGAGGAGTTATGAATTTAAATTTAAGGGCTTCAGGCATATTTGTAAAGTTAATTATTCCTTTTACGACTTTCAGCTATAAGGGATAAAAAGCCAGCCTCAAAATAAAACTGATTTTAGATGAACTGTATACCCTTTAAAATGTCTTTATAAGTAATTTAATCGGAATGTATATAGCGTTTTTTCAAATTGTTCAATAGGCGTCTATTTCGTTTTTGAAATAGGTACTTTTAGTTTCTGCGCTTATAAAATGCCTGGACAAAAAAAAGTCCTATTTCGTCAACACAAACCCTGCTTCCTGCACATCTCTCGAATTACCTCCAACAAATACTTTAAAATCTCCCGGCTCATAAATCCATTTCAAATCGCTGTTGTAAAACTTCAGGTCTTCGGCAGACAAAGTAAAGGTTACGTCTTTTGCTTCGCCGGCTTTTAAAAATACTTTTTGAAAAGCTTTTAGCTTTTTTACAGGTTGTGTAACCGAAGCATACATATCACGAATGTATAGTTGCACGGTTTCTTCTCCGTCAAACTTGCCGGTATTAGCAAGATGCACTTTTACCTGCAATTTGTCTGTTGGCTTCATTGTTTTTTTATTTAATTGTAAATTGCTGTAGGCGAACTGTGTATAGCTGAGACCATATCCGAACGGGAACAACGGATCGTTTGAAACATCGAGATAATTGGAACGGAACTTCTGTGCCGTCTGACCTTCGGCCTGCGGACGACCGGTATTTTTATGATTGTAATAAACTGGTATCTGACCGACATTTTGAGGAAAACTCATAGTCAACTTACCCGAAGGATTGTAATTGCCAAACAAAACATCTGCAATGGCGTTTCCTGCCTCGTGACCCTGAAACCACGTTTGTAATATGGACGTAGCTATTTCATTCTCCCTATCTAAAACCAGCGGTCTTCCGCTCATAAGTACAACAACTAATGGCTTGCCTGTTTGTGCAAGCACTTTCAATAAGTTTCGCTGACTTTCGGGAATTGTAATATCAGAACGGCTGGCTGCTTCCCCGGTCATTTCAGAAGCCTCACCTACAACTGCCACCACTACATCTGCTGTTTTTGCAATATCTATTGCCTGTTTTAAAAGCTGCGCGGGTGACATAGCATCTATGCTCACTCTTTCACCAAATACATTTACTTTTTTTGCCAAAGAAGTATCGTCTGTAATGTTTGCTCCTTTTGCATATAGCACCTTTACATTATTTCCGGCAACATTTTTAATGCCATCAAGAACAGGAACAGAAAGTTGGGCCTCACCGCTAACAGCCCAGGTGCCAAGCATATTGCTTTTGTCATTTGCCAACGGCCCGATCAGCGCGATAGTTCCTGATTTTTTTAAAGGCAGTGTTTGATTGTTGTTTTTTAATAACACACATGAATGTTCGCCAAACTCTCTTGCTGCCTGTCTTTTATCTGCGCTCAGCACTTCATTTTTTGCTCTTGCCGTATCGCAGTAACGGTAAGGATCATCAAATAAACCAAGTTTGTATTTTGCTTCCAATACTTTGCGGCAGGCTTCATCAATTTGTGTTTGGGTGGTTTTACCTTCTTTGAGAGATTTTTTTAAAGTTGAATAAAACCCCTCTCCTACCATGTCCATGTCTGTACCTGCATTTAAAGCAAGCGCTGAAACGGTTTGTAAATCTCCCAGCCCGTGCTCAACCATTTCATTTGTTCCGGTATAATCAGTTACAACAAATCCTTTAAAATTCCATTGCTTTCTGAGCAGGTCTGTTAACAACCATTTGTTGGCGGTTGCAGGAATGCCGTCAATTTCATTAAAAGAAGCCATAATGCTTCCTGCTCCTGCATCAACAGCAGCTTTATAGGGAGGCAGATAATATTCGTACATTTTGACCCTGCTCATATCAACCGTGTTATAATCTCTTCCAGCCTCTGCCGCTCCATATAAAGCAAAATGTTTTACGCATGCCATCAGCGTGTTTTTGTCTGCAAGATTATTTCCCTGATATCCTTTTACCATCGCTTTGGAAATTTGTGATCCAAGGTATGTGTCTTCACCGGCGCCTTCTGCTACCCTTCCCCAGCGGGGATCACGGGCAATATCAACCATGGGAGAAAAAGCCCAGTTTAATCCATCGGCTGTTGCTTCTGATGCTGCAACTTTTGCACTGCGTTCTATCATCGGCATATCCCAACTGCAGGACAAACCAAGCGGAATAGGAAAAGTTGTTTTATAACCATGAATAATATCCGAACCAAAAATCATGGGAATTTTTAAACGGCTGTTTACGGCAAGTTCCTGCGCCTGTCTTATTTTATCTACACCGATCACGCCAAATAATCCTCCGACACTTCCGGCTTTAATTTTCGTTTCGACATCTGAGCTCACTACGGCACCCGTTGCAACGCCGCCGCCTGGTGTTAATAAATTAAGCTGGCCAATCTTTTCATCCAAAGTCATTTTAGCCATTAGGACGTTGATAAACCGATCCATTTTACTATCAACTGCGGTTGTTTTTTTTACTTGTGCATTAATGTTAAACGAAGCTGTCGTTAATGTAAGCAGAATTAAATTTTTTAGAACTTTCATATTTGCAATCTTATTTTATCTTTTTCCAAAACTATTCATAATTCATATTAAATACCTAATAAGTTTCATTAAAAAGCAATAGGCCTGCTTGTCCGGCAGGCGTTTCCCAGGATAATTAAGGAGGCATATAAAGCTGAACGACAACTGCTAATTCTCTCGCTGCAAAAAACAATTTTTATCTACAATAATCGTTTTTTGCTAAACCAAATTTATTTATATCTATGCTAAAACCAATTATGTCTTCCGGTGTGTATATTATATTTGTATGCTTTTTATTTTGTTCATGTGCCATCAATCGTACCATACCGGTGAAACAACTTGATGCTTCGATAGTACCGGTTGATTTCAATCCGCAAAAGCAGGTTTTACTCGTTGTACAAATACCCAAAAGATATAAAGCTGCGCAAAAGGATGAAAAGCGAACGCAGAAAATGGAGGACTTATTCAAGAAATACTATCCTTACAAATTTGAAATAGTTTCACCGGAAGAAATCAGTTCTAACAATGTAAAGTATGCTGACACTACAGTTTACAAATATGCGATATTAAATAAACTGCAAGGAGTGAGACATACTTCAAATTATACAACTTATTCTTCTAATGGAGGTCAACATACGTTAAGCCCCAGCGCAACAACTACTTATCTTTCATATTCCTTTCTTGACAGGGTTAACAATAAACAATACAACAACAGCTATCAGTCACCGTATCTGAAGAGCGCGGTGGAGGCGTTTGCAAACACTGTGATGAAAGCTAAAAAGATATAAGGAGTTTATAAAAAAAGTATAAGTAAAGTCTGTATCATACTTTTATAACTACCCTTTTTTTATGCCTTATTACAAAATTAGTTTTAAGCCTTATCGATAAAATTGGTAAGGCTCTTTATATAAAATTAAAGGGTTAAGTATATAATCTGGGTATCCCTTGCCCCATTGCTTTAGCACGGGAATGAGGATAATTTTGGTTTTCGGCTTTAGCCAAACAACACAACTTGTGATATATTTAGGCTAAAGCCTGCGTGTACGTTTACTATTTACTTCCGGCCTAAAGGATCGGGGCAATATTAAAACATGCAGATGAAATAGTAAGCGTTTGCGAGCTAAGTACCTAATCCTATAGAATTATTTATAGAGCCAAAAGGGCTTGCTTTATTTTTTTATCAAGTGTGGTTGTATTGTTTTTTTCCAGATAGCGTATCCTTTTTCATTCATGTGCAGACTGTCATCAAGAAAAATTTCCGGTCTTGGTTTTCCGCCGGGTAAGAGCATGGGTTTGTATATATTAATGAAAGAAGTATTCTTTTGTTTTTTTAAAAAAGATTGGATCAACAAGTTTGCCTGCTTCATTTTTGGCATCAATTGTTTGCGGCTTGGACTTGGTTTTATGGAAACATAAGCAATATTCGCCTCAGGCAAATTTTTTCTGATAACATGAAAAAGGGTTTTAAAACGACCGGTAACAATTTTAGGTGTGACCGTGTCAGATGAGGCAAGATCATTGTCACCGCAATAAATAACTACCTGCTTAGGATGGTAAGGCGTGATAATATCATTTGCATAATGAATGACATCAGGCAATGTTGATCCGCCAAAACCTCTGTTTATAATCTTATAACCAGGAAAATACGATTGCACGTCATGCCACTTTTGAAAGGAAGAGCTGCCAACAAATAAGATGGCATTTTTTGGTGGAAAAGAAATACTGTCCTGCTTTTTAAACTGTTGAATCTCATTATAAAAAGGCGGTTGCTGCGCTCGTAAAGATTGAAAGGCAAAAATTAAAATGACAAGACATGTAATGCGATATTGTATTTTATTCATTTGGTTGAAATTTATGCCGAAAAGATTAATACTTGTCTTCTAATTTACCTCATCCTTAGTCCTTTTCCTTTAGGAGAAGGAAATCATTTTCTCACTTCTCCCTTTAGGGAACGGGTAAAACCTTTGTTCTTGCTGAAACCCCGCTTTCATTAAAAGCTTCAATAGCGAAATAATAAGTTTGATCTGTGGTCAAACTTTTTAATAATAAAGAATTTTTATCATAAACCATCCATGAGTTATACAACTTATCAGGTGCTATTCCCCATAAAATATTATAACCCTGGCAGTTTGATTGTCCGTTCCATGTTATCATAGCGTCACGGCGATCACCCTTTCTGTTTACTGCAAAGTTTTTTACAACTGACGGTAATTTACCTTGCCCAAGTCCGAAAACACGCACATCTGAAATGGAAAGATTAGTCATGGGAACATGAATATTTTTATACCGGATATACCTGACAGTTGCGGGAGTTCCTAATTCTACATAATCATTTGGCACATCTTTAAAGCTGTTGCTTCTGTCAATTAAAGTCGTCCAGCTTTGTCCATCTATAGAACCTTCAATAATATAGCGATGGAAAAGGTTTGGCATACGTCCATAAAGATCAGACTTATAATCGTGGTAATTAACCTGTACCGCATATACTTTCCCGGGCTTTTGCAAATCAATCTCTAACCACTGCTTATCATCATTTTTTTCAGCTACCCAAAAGGTTTTTACATTTTCATCTGTAAGATTTTGGGGCAGGTATTTATCTGAAGAAGAAGAAGCTTTTACCGGTTTTTTATAGGAAAGCAACATCCAGCCTGAAAACTGACCCATCTTATCCGCAACGGCTGGTGCAAAATGAGGATAATCGCCGAAAGAAGTGTTAGAATACATTAAACCATCTTTATCGAACCAGGCAGGATACATGCAAATGCGTCTTTCCCATCCAACATTTATGTTAACAGCAGCAGAAGCGAAATGCCAGTACTGTTGTGCAGGGCCTATAACGGTACTGCCGTGTCCTGCACCATTAGAAAAGCCACCCGGTTTGTAAAAAACAGGGTTGTTAGGTGCATAATGATACGGGCCAAGAACAGAGTCGCTCATATAAACACCATCGGCATATACATTAAATTCTGTACCCGGAGCAGCGTACTGCATGTAGTATTTATTATTATGTTTGGTAAGCCATGCACCTTCCATGTAGCCACCGAGAACAGTATCGGAATGATTTTCACCAAAGCGTTCCCAACCGTGCTTTTTCATATCAAGCCCAAACAATTGATATGTTGAGTCTGAAGCGCTGAAACGATGATTTTTATCCAGTATTTTTGCTTTTATAGGATAAACATTTGATGAGCCCCAAAACATGTACGCTTTACCATCATCGTCTATAAATAAATCCGGGTCCTGCAGATCATTTAAAATAGAAGGGACAGCTTTCCAGTCTCCTTTTTTAGGATCGTCAGTATACAATACGCTCATTGACCCTGACGGGTCTCCGGCTACATATAAAACAGAATCTTTGTAATTATGTGCTGCCGGTGCATTAGAGCCCTGGAAGTACCATTTTTCAGGAGTGATGAATGTCCAGCTATTTAAATCGGTTGAATGCCAGTATCCCAAAGACCTTGTAACGAACATGTAGTACTCATTTCTAAATCTTACTACTGCAGGGTCAGCGCCAGAGCGATATGAAATATTTTTATCAGCATTGTAGATCATGTATGTGTAATCGAGATTGACAGGGTTACAATAGGTGCTCATCTGAGTATCCTGTGCATGAGTATGCTTAATATTAAATAAACATAATAGAGAAAAAATCAGAAAAGCTTTGTTCGCTTTATTCATTGTTATTTGATTCTTTTAAATGTTAGCTTTTTTGAACCACAGAGCCACCGGCGACACTGAGAAACACAGAGGGGATTCTCTGTGAAACTCCCTGTCATCAAGTGTCGCCAGTGGCTCAAAATCCTCCTCATAACTTCAAATGCGGACTCTCAAATCCCAACTTCTTTAACCCCTGATGAACTTCAGGACAACTCATGAATAAATTCCATAACAACCCGCTTCTATAATTTTCCATCATTATTGCAATCGGTCCCTGGTCAATAGCCAAATACCTTTTCGGAAACCAGTTATCTGTTTCATTGAAAGCATCATAAAAGCCATATTTTCCATACACTTTTTCACCTAATTCATTATACCAATGCTTCATTGCCAGCATGCTATATTCAGGAGTATAAGGCATGGATGATAAGGCTGCTGTCGGAGAAATCACACCGAGGTCACGATCCATTCCTGGTGCATGTGCGGCATATCCATTAACAGAATAGCTTGCAGTAAGACCCCAGCTATCAGCGCCGTAACCTTTATATTTTTTTGGATTTTCTACGCACCAGTCATGATTAATGAGAGTCTGGTTTTTATTTTCTTCCCAGTAATTAGCATACCTGTCTTTTAAGCCTCTTGGGTCAAGACCAAGATAAGAATATTGAGCCCAAAACAATGGACCCCCATAAGCAGGATTATCATTATGGACAAGATGTAAAGTATGTCCATATTTAGTAGTCTCTCCATTTATCTTCCCCTTCTTTGCCCAACCTTCGTCATACACTTCTGCAGATATGCCATGAGTTGGAGATGAAGCCCCCAGTACATACATAATCAAACATTCATTGTACCCTGTAACAGGAAAATTCATCTGCCAGGCATAGTCGGGTGACCAGTGCCAGTACAAAACATTTTTGCCGTTTCGATACCAGTTAAAATCTACTTCTTTCCAAAGTTTATCAATTTTTTCAGCTAACCCTTTTTCCTGTTCATTTCCCTTCGCAAAATATTGCCTTGCTGCAAGCAATCCCTGCAACATGTAAGAAGTTTCTACAAGGTCTCCGCCATCATCTTTTTTACCAAATGGTTTTACTTTACCCGTTTCTCCATTCAGCCAATGGGACCATGCGCCATGAAAACGATCTGCTTTTTCTAAAAAATTTACTATTCGCTGCAGTCTTTCAAATCCCTGTTGCCTTGTTATAAAATTTCTTTCGATGCCAACCAATATTGCCATTACACCAAAACCTCCGCCACCTGTTGTTACTATGTTTTTATCATTTTCGGCATATACATTATCTATGTGAAAACGCTCTCTTGCCATGCCGCTGTTTGGTTCGGCGCCATTCCAGAAGTATTGAAAAGTAGTACGCTGGACATCTGTATAAATTTTATCGAATTCTGCAGCAATGGTATGATTATCATTAATATTAACAGAAGTATCTGCAGCAGCAGTTTGAACTGAAGCTCGCTTTTGATTTGTACAGGAAAATATTGCTGATAATATTACTATGGCGAGAGCAATTTTTATTTTATTTTTCATTATGGCTCATTGCTATCAAAGCTAAAGATATCTTCAACAAAACGTGCGGCCGCTCTGCAGTCTAAGGCTACTTTTGCTTCTGAAAGGAAGAATAATAAAATGGCGATACTTTCTTATTTTTTGTAAATAAAGAAAACGCTGCAATAGCAGCCTTTTACTTATTATTCTTTAGCGTCCTTGTTTCTCTAACTTATATAATGCTGATATTTCCAAATCTGTCAGCGCTTTATTATAAATTCTTACTTCATCTAATTTACCGGTCAGGTAGCCCGCCCAGTCCTGTGAGGTAGAACCTGAAGTGCTGCTGGGCTTAGTCATGAAATGAAGAGTGCCAAACACGATTGGACCAACATTAATAAATCTTATGGGGCCTGCTCCGGCTATCGTTTTTGCAGCAGCCATACTACCATTAACATAAGATTTAATTGTTCCTGAACCATCGTAAGTCACCAGGTATTGCACCCAGTTATTAAAGCCATTTTCTACATCCTGTATGCCATTATCGTTGACTTGTCCGCTGTCTTCAAAAATTGTTTTAAAACGAGCTTTGGAAGAAGTGCCCCCGTTTTCAAAAAATACATTAATATTCCCCCAGAAATCCTGGGTATTGCCCAAACTAACAATGCCGGTAGCTCCCTTATTTTGTGAAGTATTAACCCAAAAACTCAATGTGTACATCGTCATGCTTTTCACAGCATCACTGGGTACAGCCAGGGCATAGGCACTATCAGCGCCTTGCAAAGCCTGGCCTTTAAATCCAGAAGAAAAAGAGGTGCCCGCATTAGTGCCGGCTGTACCTGAAACACTATCAGTTAAGCTGCCATTAAAAGCCCAGTAAGCTACTAAATTCGAAGAGGCAACCTCACGGGAATTTACATAACCGCCTGCAATAGGCGGCGGATCTCCTTTTGTATAATCATCATCATATTTTGCCTTTGTGCAACCTGAGAGACTTGACAATACGGCCACAATAAGAACCGGCAGAAGATATTTTATTAAAGATTTCATTTACTTAGTTATTTTTATAAAGATTAATATCCATTGTTTTGTGTAAGCCTTTTGTTACTTAATTCTATCTGAGCAAAGGGTATTGGGAATACTTCGTTTTTACCATCAACAAATGCTTTGCCGCTTGCTCTTAAGACAGCGCCTGCCCTGCCTTGTCTTACAAGATCAAAGAAACGATCCTGCTCCATGGCAAGCTCTGTTCTTCTTTCATTCCAAATATTAGTTTGGGTCCCTGTTGAAGCAGGCAGGTTAGCACGGCTGCGAACCATATTTAACTTAGCGGTAGCTTCGGGTATATTTCCGAGCATAGCCGCTGCTTCTGCATCCATCAGCAGTACTTCCGCATATCGCATAAGCCTGATATTTTTAGGTTTGGTATCTTTACTACCGGTAAGCTGTGCGGATTCTGCAACAGCACTATGATATGCTTTGTAGTTGTAGCGCTGGTTTTCCACTGAGTCTTGTGAAGGTATGCGAAAGCCATCCCAAAGATAGGTGCCGTTATCCTGCCCGGCAACGGTTGGATTGATAAAAATGATAGTAGCGTTTTTGCGGGTATCTCCGGCTTCATACGCATTTGCAAGGTCAGAACTCGGATTGTTAAAGCCAAAACCCAGATCATTCCATCCGCCCTTTCCCCTTGCGCCCTGACTATTGCTATACAGCGGACTCACCGCATTTTCTCCAACGTTTATACCTGTTTGCACTTCAAAAATAGACTCTGTATTATTATTTCCTCCTACCCCATTAACTGCGTGTTCTCTGAAGATAAAATTATAGTCAGGAACCAAAGAGTAGACGTTAGAATTAATAACAGCCTGGGTAAGATCCAAAACTTTTTGCCAGTTTTTTTGATAGAGGTACACTTTTGCGAGATAACTTTGTGCACTTCCTTTCGTTGCCCTTCCCGGCTGCGTGGCAGCGTCTCCTTTTACCGGAAGGTTGTCTGCTGCAAACTGAAGGTCGCCTGTAATCACGTTATATATATCTTCTGCTAAAGCCCGTGTTTGAAACTCGTCAGTGTTAACCTCTGACGGTTCGGGCGTTCTGATGACCTTTGGCACACCACCAAAAGCTCTTACCAGATTAAAATAGTACAAGCCTCTTAGAAATCTCACTTCGCCCAATAACCGGTTTTTAGTAGTTGAATCAAAAGTACTGGCCGTCAAAATATCAATGGCACGGTTTGCCCTTGCAATACCGACGTAGTGGCCGTTCCATACATTATTAAAAATGGGGTTAAGCGGGTCAGCTTTAAAGTTGTCTATATCTCCTACCCCACCTGCATTGAAATCAGACGGAGTACTTCCTTTGTCAGCATCGTCGGAAGCTACATCATTTAGCAGCACCCATTCAAGGCCAACGGTATTATTGCCAAAGCCGCCCAGATAAAGGGTATTATAAACGCCGCCTACCAGTTCGTTGGCTGCATTAGGATCTTGCAATGCCTGTTTTTCCGTAAGCTGCCCCTGAGGGTCAATCTCCAAAAATTTTTTACTGCAGCTTGTTACAATAAAAAGCGATATTGAGGCGAGCAAACCTATTTTTATGTGTTTATTATTTATCATTTTCTCTTTGTTTATCTTTTAAAATTTAAAATCCAAGATTTACTCCGAAAGCAAAAGTCTGCGTAGTGGGATATATTCTCTGCTCAATACCTGCGTCTAATGTACTACTGGCAGTTCCGGATGGAACCAATTCAGGAGTAAATCCACTGTAGCCGGTAATGGTTGCCAGGTTTTGTGCAGTTACGTATACCCTCAGATTCTGTATTCTGTATTTAGACAAAAAATTTCTGGGCAATGCATATCCAAGCGTTAAATTATTGATGCGGAAAAAGCTTCCATCTTCAATAAAATAGGTTGAAGCCTGTAAGGCATTCAGGTTTGCCCGCGGAACATTTGTATTGGGATTGTTTGGCGTCCACCTGTTTTTGGCAATCTCTGTTTCTACGTTATCTCTTGCATCAGCTCTTGCTGCTTTTTTGCCATTATAAATCTTACCACCGGAAGTTCCATACGTGCCAAAGCTGAAATCGAAGGTTTTATAGCTTAATCCGCCATTTACACCATATGTAAATTTGGGCTGGTAAGAACCACTGTAAGCCCGGTCATAATCATTTATTATACCATCCGGTTTACCGGCTGACCCGCTTATATCTTTATATTTTACATCTCCCGGCTGTGCATCCGGCTGTGCTGAGGCTTTAACTTCATCAGCACTTTTGAAGATGCCATCTGCCTGTAATACATAAAAACTTCCTATGGTTTGTCCATTGTCTGATTTAGTCGTAAATCCCTGGCTGCCGACTGAACCTGCTGTTAATGCCTGCCCGCCGTTCAGACCAGTAATTTTATTTTTATTAAAAGCTATATTGCCATTTATATTATAATTCCAGTCTTTGTTGATTCTGTCATTCCAGTTCAGGCTGAATTCAACACCTTTATTACTAAAACTTGCTGCATTGGTGGTGTATAAATTGTCAATATCGCCCAATACCTGGCCGTTGAAAGCAATGTTAATTAATGCATTATTCGTTTTTTTATCATAATACTCAACTGATCCTGAAAGCTTGTTTTTCAGTACCGTAAAATCCAATCCAAGATCATATTCTTCTGTAGTTTCCCATTTCAAGTTTTTATCTACTGCCTGGTCAAAAGAAATACCGAGGTATTCACCGCCACTATAAAAATAAGGCACATTAAGCGTAGCCAAAGGATTGTATAAATTACTTGCTATCTGGTCATTTCCTACCTTTCCCCAGCTTCCGCGCAACTTCAGGTTATCGAAAGTTTTTTGGCCAGACATAAAAGCTTCCTTTGTAATATTCCATCCCAGACCTACGGAAGGGAAATATCCCCACCGGTTTTGGGAAGGAAAACGTGAAGTGCCGTCAGCACGGAAGGTTGCAGTAAGAAGGTACCGGCTGTTATAACTATAGTTAAGCCGGCTTAAATAAGAATTGCGTGACCATTTATCGCCGTTGTTTTTGTTGGTAGCGCTCGAGGGGACACCTGCATCAAGGTACCACTGGTCTTTGTTTTCAGGTACGTCAAGACGCGTGCCCTGGGCGGTGTTAAATTTAAATTGTTCTGAAGTAGTTCCAAGTAATAAACTGAAATTATTCCGGCCGAAGATTTGGGTAATGGTTGCCGTATTGTCCCAAACCCATTTGTTTGAATTATCATTTTGAACTGCCAACTGGCTTCTGTTAACTAACTGATTACCTCCGGCGGTTAGAAACACATTATTATCACCCGTGTTAGCATACTTGTAGCCGTAGGTAATGTTGTTATAAAAGTTTAAATCTATACCAAAACTTGAGCGAAGATCCAGCCACGATATTGGTTTAAAATCAAGTGCAAATGTTCCCTGTAACCTGTTTGCAATGCTTGTATTGTTATTCTTATCAAGGTTTAAAAGCGGGTTTGCAATATTATTGGATAAAGATGTGTTGCCATAAAGATTACCGACTTTTGAAGGCACATAGGGCGCAGCGCGATATGCAATATCAAAAACTCCTAAATCTACATCTCTAAGGTTGGTACGACTGTAAGACACAAGGGTGGAAAGCCTGAGAGCATTGGTGAATTTGTATTCATTATTTGAACGCAGCGTAAACCTGTCAAACTTGTTGGTTTTGATGATACCACCGTCTCCTACATATCCGGCGCTTAAAAAATAATTAATCTTATCGCTTCCCCCGGAAACAGAAAGATTATGATTTTGTATCAGGCTTTTTTTAGTAATTGCGTCGTACCAATCAGTATTTGCACCTGCGGCAAGTTGTGCATTTCTTATAAGACTGTCACCACTGCCATAGTATACACTTGCTTCATTCACATAATTAGCATATTGATTGGCCCCTGCCATGTTTACCAGTCTGGCAATTTCCTTTACGCCAACACTGCCATCGTACGCCACTATCATTTTACCTGTTCTTCCTTTTTTTGTAGTAATAAGAAGAACGCCATTCGCAGCTCTCATACCATAAATAGCTGTAGCTGATGCATCTTTCAATATATCCATACTCGTGATATCCGCAGAGTTAATGTTGCGGATGTCATCTGTAATTACACCATCTACAACATACAAAGGAGCTGCTCCGCCGAGCATGGTGCCTACACCTCTTATACGCACGGTTGGTGAACTGTTAGGGTCACCTGAGCTTATTATTTGCACACCCGCTACTCTGCCTTGTATCGCCTGCGTTGCCGTAAGCACGGGTTGTTTGGCTATATCTGCTCCTTTTACATTAGCAACAGAACCTGTTACATCTATTTTTCTTTGTGTGCCATATCCCACAACTATTACCTGTGTTAACTCCTGACTTGCGGTAGTTAAAGAAACATTTATTGTACTTTGACCGGCCACAGCAACTTCTTTATTTGTATAGCCAACAGAAGAAAAAACAAGGGTTGCAGTTGAAGGAGCCGACAGTGTAAATTGCCCTGAACTATTGGTAGAAGTACCTTTCGCGCTTCCTTTTACCGTTACACTAACTGCATTTAAAGGCGTATTATTATCTCCGGTTACTGTTCCTGAAACAGTCGTGCCCTGGGCTGTAACGTTATTTGGAATAGAGAAGATTAAAGCTGCCAATAAGCTTATACTAATAGTAAACTTATTGCACAGTTTTTTAAGAATCGTCAGATGTCTTTTCATATTTATTTGTTATAAGTAAAAACCTCCGATACAAGCATCGGAATAAGAAGTGAAAGTAAAGGCTTTTGAAAAAAAATTTCTTTTAATTAAGCAGGATGCAAATGTCTCAGATGAATGAGTAAATATTTCATGAGCAGCAATATTGTTTAAAAGATAATGAGAAATTTTGTACTTTTTTAAGACAATGCAAAGTATACATAATGCTGCATTTTATTAAATTAATGTTAAGTACCAATAATTACTATTAATAGTAAAGAACACATTTTCATTTTAGAAATAGTATCTATGTAATTAAACAGCAAGTAATCCTTTTACTTATAAACTAATTTTCGCTCTTTCCCTCCAGCATGGGAACAAATGAGAAATTATCAAATCTTTCTTCACTGTAAGTTCTGTCGGCAAGTTTTGTAAGTCTTAACATCTGTTGAAAAGGACCTAAATCAACTGGCAGAACCATAAAGCCTCCTGTTTTTAATTGAGCCACAAGCTTTGGGGGAACATACGGAGCCGCTGCAGTTATAATAATCTTATCGAAGGGAGCAAAAGTGGGCAGACCTTCAAAACCATCTCCGTAGAAAAATTTTATATTGGGGTATTTACTTTTGAATATAAATTCTTTATTTTTTTCGTAAAGTTTTTTTTGTCTTTCGATTGTAAAAACCTTTGCGCCCATCTCAGCTAAAACAGAAGCCTGGTAAACACTGCCTGTGCCTATCTCGAGCACTTTATCATAAGGCCTGATTGCTAACAACTGTGTCTGGTAAGCGACCGTGTAAGGCTGTGAAATAGTTTGACCTTCAGCAATGGGGAAAGCCCTATCTTCATAAGCGATTTTACTAAAAGCGGAATCAAGAAAGAAATGGCGGGGAATATTGTTTATAGCGTTTAAAACATTTTCATCTGTAATTCCTTTGTTTCTTAGCTGGTCTACCAAACGTTTTCGTAAACCTTTAAACTGATATGTGTCCATGAAGTTTGTCATACCGGCTGCAATTTACTTAACGCAAGTCAGAGCTATGTTTTTTTACTTAAATTTCAATTTATTAAATATCTTATCCAATTTCCAATATTAGATTTCCATCTATTTTTAACCTTT
>JAABUK010003741.1_pt1 | contig 25394 bp, 10 predicted proteins | sample 5559141 | NCBI WGS metagenome assembly JAABUK01 (sample SAMN10711869, study PRJNA513367) | rock metagenome | isolation source: Antarctica rocks | place: Antarctica: Victoria Land, Pudding Butte nord | collected 2016-01-03 | reverse complement strand
CGTTCGGCGGTGGCAAGGCCGAGGGCAAGGCCGACATGAAGGCCCTGCTCGGCGGCAAGGGGGCCAACCTGGCCGAGATGAGCGTCATCGGCATCCCCGTGCCCCCCGGATTCACCATCACCACCGAGGTCTGCGCCGCCTACTACGAGAACGGCAAGAAGCTGCCCGAGGCCGTCCGCCCGCAGGTCGAGGCCGCCATCAAGCTCGTCGAGGACCAGCTCGGCGCGAAGCTCGGCGACCACTCCGACCCCCTGCTCGTCAGCGTCCGCTCCGGCGCCGCGCTGTCGATGCCGGGCATGATGAACACGATCCTCAACCTCGGCCTCTCCGACGTCTCGACCGAAGGGCTGGCCAAGAAGACCGGCAACGTCCGCTTCGCCTACGACGGCTACCGCCGCCTGATCGACATGTTCGGCTCGGTCGTCATGGGCGTCGACCACGAACTCTTCGAGCACGAGCTGCACTCGCTCAAGCAGGCGAAGGGCGTCCAGCTCGACACCGAGCTCTCCGGCGACGACCTCAAGGCGCTCGTCCAGAAGTACAAGGCCGTCTACAAGAAGGGGACCGGGACCGACTTCCCGCAGGACCCCAAGGACCAGCTCTGGGCGGCGATCATGGCCGTCTTCAACAGCTGGGAAGGCCACAAGGCGATCGAGTACCGCCGGATCGAGAAGATCACCGGCCTGAAGGGGACCGCCGTCAACGTCCAGGCCATGGTCTTCGGCAACATGGGCGAGAACTCCGGGACCGGCGTCGCCTTCACCCGCGACCCGAACACCGGCGAGGACCTCTTCTACGGCGACTACCTCATCAACGCCCAGGGCGAGGACGTCGTCGCCGGGATCCGCACCCCCGAGCCGATCAGCCGGCTCCAGGACGACATGCCGAAGGTCTACGACCAGCTCATGGGCATCCGGTCCAAGCTGGAGTCGCACTATAAAGAGATGCAGGACATCGAGTTCACCGTCCAGGACGGGACGCTCTACATGCTCCAGACCCGGACCGGCAAGCGGACCGGGTCGTCGGCCGTGCGGATCGCCGTCGAGATGGCCAGGGCCGGCCTGATCGACGAGAAGACCGCCGTCCAGCGCGTCGCCCCGGACAGCCTGAACCACCTGCTCCTGCCGGGGCTCGACCCCAAGGCGAAGGTCAAGCCCGTCGCCCGGGGGATCGCCGCCAGCCCGGGCGCCGCCGCCGGCGTGGTCGTCCTCTCGGCCGAGGCCGCCGTCAAGCACGCCGAGGACCACCCCGGCACCCCGATCATGCTCGTCCGCAAGGAGACCAGCCCCGAGGACGTCGCCGGGATGCACCTGGCCAAGGGGATCCTGACCGCCACCGGCGGCAAGGCCAGCCACGCGGCGGTCGTCGCCCGAGGCTGGGGCAAGCCCTGCGTCGTGGGCTGCGACACCCTCGTCATCGACGAGAAGGCCGGCTCGATCACCATCGGCGGCCATGCGGTCAAGGTCGGCGAATTCCTCACCATCGACGGCACGACCGGCGACGTGATGATCGGCAAGGTCCCCACCGTCGACGCCGAGATGGGCGGGCACTTCGCCGACTTCATGCTGATGGCCGACAAGTTCCGCACCATGAAGGTCCGGGCCAACGCCGACGCCCCCAAGGACGCCACCAAGGCCCGCGAGTTCGGCGCCGAGGGGATTGGCCTCTGCCGGACCGAGCACATGTTCTTCGAAGGCCAGCGGATCGTCGACATGAGGAAGATGATCCTCGCCGACGACGAGCCCGGCCGCCAGGCCGCCCTCGCCGCCCTGGAGCCCTACCAGCGCGAGGACTTCGTCGGCCTCTTCGAGGCGATGGCCGGCCTCCCCGTGACGATCCGCCTGCTCGACCCGCCGCTCCACGAGTTCCTCCCGCACGACGAGGCCGGCCAGGCCGAGGTCGCCAAGCAACTCGGCGTGCCGATCAAGAAGGTCGCCGACCGCGTGACCCAGCTCCACGAGTCGAACCCGATGCTCGGCCTCCGGGGCTGCCGCCTGGCGATCAAGTTCCCCGAGATCGCCGACATGCAGGTCCGCGCCATCATCGACGCGGCCATCGAGGTCAAGAAGAAGGGCAAGGAAGTCCTCCCCGAGATCATGATCCCGCTGGTCGGGACCGTCGAGGAACTGGCGTTCCTCAAGAAGCGGACGATCAAGGTCGCCGACGAGTGCATGGCCAAGGCCGGCACCAAGGTCGACTACCTGATCGGCACCATGATCGAGGTCCCCCGGGCCGCCCTCACCGCCGACCAGATCGCCGAGGAGGCCGAGTTCTTCTCCTTCGGCACCAACGACTTGACCCAGATGACCTTCGGATTCAGCCGCGACGACATCGGTTCATTCGTCCCGGCCTATGTGGACCACAAGATCCTCAAGGTCGACCCGTTCCAGACCCTCGACGCCACCGGCGTCGGCCAACTGGTCGAGATGGGCGTGGCCAAGGGCCGGGCCTCCCGCAAGGCGAAGACCGGCGAGCACCTGAAGGTCGGGATCTGCGGCGAGCACGGAGGCGACCCTGAGTCCGTCGCCTTCTGCCACAAGGTCGGCATGGACTACGTCTCCTGCTCCCCGTTCCGCGTGCCGATCGCCCGCCTCGCCGCCGCCCAGGCCGCCCTGGCCGACGGCAAGACGATCAGCCGCGACCGCTGAGGCCCGGCGGAACTTCCGCGAGGCCAAAAGCGTCCAAGGGTCAGGGCCGCCGGAGGGGGAACCCCACCGGCGGCCCGAACTCGTTTGCGGGCGGGCGAAATCGAGCCGGTCGCTTGTCGCCCCCCGGCCGTCGTGGTAGCTTGGGTCCATTCGATCGCGTCATCCATCGCATCATCCCGGCCGCCGTCCGACCCATCAAATCCTCGCTCGCGGCGCGTTGGTCTCTTTTTCTCTCGCGGGGCGCCCGTCCCGCCGCGATAATCTCTCGAAATAGGCCGATGAAGTGACCGCTCGAGGTCGAGCCGCCCGACGACGTCTCGACCCCGGCGTACCGGCGCCTTTGCGTCGGCGGACCTCCCGGAGCCCCGCCCCATGGCCAAGCAGAACCGCGACTGGAGCGAACTCCTCGTCAAGCGTGGGGTGATCGGCCCCGACCAGCTCAAGGAGGCCCGGACCATGGGCCACATGAGCCTGGAAGAGGCCCTGGTCAAGCTCAATTACGTCGACGGCGACGACATCATGAAGGCCAAGGCCGAGCAGTTCGGCATGGACTTCGTCGCCCTCCGCGAGATCGAGATCCCGAGCTCGGTCATCGAGCTCGTCCCCGAGTCGCTCGCCCGCGAAAACTTCGTCATGCCGCTCGCCCAAGAGAACGGCATGATCAAGGTCATCATGTCGAACCCGAACGACTTCGAGACCGTCGACAAGCTCCGCTTCGTGCTCAACCGCGAGATCGACGTGGCGCTGGCCTCGAAGGAAGCCATCCTGGAGGCGATCAACAAATACTACGGCGGGACCTCGCAGGAGACCGAGTCGGTCGACTCGATGCTCCAGGAATTCACCGACACCGCGATCGACTTCTCCGACGACGGTGCCGGCGGGAAGGCCGGCTCCAGCGGCAACATGATGGAGGAAGGCGACGCGCCGGTCATCAAGCTCGTCTTCCTCATCATCCAGGAAGCCGTCATGAGCCGGGCCTCGGACATCCACATCGAGCCGTTCTCCGACCGGGTCCGGATCCGCTACCGGATCGACGGCGTCTGCATCGAGCGCGACTCGGCCCCCCGCCGACTCCTCGGCGCGATCGTCAGCCGCCTCAAGATCATGGGCTCGATCGACATCGCCGAGAAGCGCCGTCCCCAGGACGGGCGGATCAAGGCCCACGTCGCCGGCAAGGACATCGACCTCCGCGTCTCGATCCTCCCGACCAGCCACGGCCAGTCGGTCGTCATGCGGATCCTCGACCGCGACAACATCAAGGTCGGCCTCCGAGACCTCGGCTTCGGCGAGGACGACTGGAAGAAGTTCCAGCAGCTCATCAAGCGCCCCAACGGGATTCTCCTGGTGACCGGCCCGACCGGGTCGGGGAAGACCACCACCCTCTATGCCGCGCTCAACGAGCTGAACCGCCCCGACGTCAAGATCATCACCGCCGAAGATCCGGTGGAGTACTACCTCCCCGGCGTCAACCAGTGCGAGGTCAAGGCCAAGATCGGGATGACCTTTGCACGCATCATTCGAGCCATGCTCCGGCAGAATCCGAACATCCTCCTGGTCGGTGAGATTCGCGACGAAGAGACGGCCAACACCGCGATCCAGGCTTCTTTGACGGGACACCTGGTTTTCAGTACGCTCCACACGAACGATGCACCGAGTGCTGTCACAAGACTGGTCGACATCGGAGTCCAGCCGTTCCTGGTCGCCAGCTCGGTCATGGCCATCATGGCCCAGCGTCTGGTCCGCAAGGTCTGCCCGAAATGCAAGGCGAGGTACGAGCCGGCGGCGTCCGTCCTGAAGTCGATCGGTCTCCGCCCGGAGATCGCCAAGAAGGCGAACTTCATGAAGGGCAAGGGGTGTTCGCACTGCAATAAGTCGGGCTATCGTGGACGCATGGGCATCTACGAGCTGATGGTCATGACCAGCACCATCCGCGACATGACGTTCAAGGGCGAGCCGACCCAGGCGCTCCGTAAAGTGGCCCGTAAGCAGGGGATGCACACGCTCTTCGAGGACGGGATGATCAAGGCCCTCAAGGGGCAGACGACCATCGACGAGATCCTCAGGATCACCCACCAGGAGTCGCTCGCCGAGACCCCGACCTGATCCGCATCCGGGTCGCCCTGGCCGTCCCCCAACTCAGCTCGAGCGGGGACGGCCCGACCTCGGGTCGCGACGAAGGAAGGCCCATCCGGGCCCGGGTCGGGCCTCTTGAGCGGCCTGGCAACCCCGCAATCCCACTCGCTTTTGCTTGATCGGGCCCTCCGCGGCCGTGATAATATCCTGCGAGGCCGACCTCCGGGTCGTCGGCGCAACCCCCATCGCAGGATCTCCGTTCTCTTGGACATCTAGTCGGCAGGACATGTCAACCTCGCCCCACTTCGGGCCGGGTGCCGACGGAGACCCCGCGAAAGGCCCGAGACGCTCATGGGAACGCTGCTGATCGACAAGCTGCTCCAGACGGTCGTGAGCCAGAAGGCGAGCGACCTCCACCTGACCGTCGGCTCCAAGCCGATGCTCCGGCTGGGCGGCCACATGGTCCCCTTGAACACGAAGGTCCTGGAGAGTTCCGACACTTCGGCCTTGATGAAGAGCATCACGCCGGAGCGTTGCCAGCAGGAGTTGCAGGAGGTCGGCGGGACGGACTTCGGGTTCGCCTTCGGCGAGGCCGCGCGGTTCCGCGTGGCGATCTACAAGCAGCGGGGGAATGTCGGGCTGGTCCTCCGGCGGATCCCGAACGAGTTCCTCACGTTCCAGCAGATCGGCCTGCCCGCGGTCATGGAGCAGTTGATCCAGCGCCCCCGGGGCCTGATCCTCGTGACCGGGCCGACCGGCTCGGGCAAGACGACCAGCCTTGCGTCGATGATCAACTGGATCAACGACAACATGGACCGGCACATCATCACGATCGAAGACCCGATCGAGTATTACCACAAGCACAAGAAGTGCCTGATCAACCAGCGCGAGATCGGGATCGACGTGCCCGACTTCCCCGAGGCGATCCGCCGGGCTCTGCGAATGGACCCCGACATCATCCTCGTCGGCGAGATGCGGGACCTGGCGACGATCCAGGCGGCGATCACCGCGGCCGAGACCGGGCACATCGTCTTCGGCACCCTGCACACGAACTCGGCCGAAGGGACGGTCAACCGGATCATCGACGTGTTCCCCAAGGAGCAGCAGGACCAGATCCGCACCCAGCTCTCGGTCGCGATCCTCGGGGTGCTCGCCCAGGCGCTCGTCCCCCGCAAGCCGAAGGGGCTGGTCGCCGCCTATGAGATGCTCGTGGTCACCCCCGCCATCTCCAACCTGATCCGCGAGAACAAGACGTACCGGATCGACTCGTCGATCCAGACCGGCCGCAAGCACGGGATGATCCTGCTGGACGACAGCCTGTTCAACCTCTGGCGGCAGGGGCTGGTCGAGGAGGAAGAGGTCATGTTCAAGTCCCGCAAGCCCGCCGACCTGAGGATGCGGATCGACAACGCCAAGAAGGGCATCCTCGACGACGAATCGGACCTGGACGTCGAGGAGGAGGACGTCAAGAAGAAGTGAGATTCCGGGGATGGAAGCGAGGCCTGGGCGTCACGCCCGGCCTCCCCGACCGTCTCCTTCGTAAGGCCATTTCATCGACTCGTCTTACCCTTCGGCGTCGCCTCCCCACGGCGCCTTGCTCCGGCACCCCGGCCAACCCTGGCCCCGGGCGGCTCGGATCGAACCAATCGCCGGCCTCTCGAACAAGGTCATCTCGGATTCGTCCTCGCCCGCTCGGAAAAGGGTGGTTTCATGGCTCGTCGAATTGGCACGATCCTGGTGGACATGGGGTACCTCGACGAGGATGCCCTGTGGAAGGTCCTCGCGGAGCAGAAGGCCTCCGACGGCGAGCTGCTGGGCAAGGTGGCGACCCGGATGGGCCTGGTCACCGAGGACCAGGTGCTCAAGGCCCTCGGCGAGCAGTTCAGCCTGAAGGTGGTCCGGCTCGGGGACATGGCGATCCCCTCGGAGCTGACCGACCTGGTCAACGAGACGATGGCCACCCAGTTCAAGATCGTGCCGATCTCGCAGAACAAGAAGGACAAGAGCATCACCGTCGCCCTGGGCGACCCGCGCGACCCGGCGACCTTGGAGAGCATCAAGTCGTTCCTGGGTGTCGAGGTCAAGGGGGTGGTCGCGGCCGAGTCGGACGTGATGGCGGCGATCGCCCGGCTCTACGCGGGCAAGCAGGAGTCGATCCAGGACGTCGTCAGGCAGATCGAGAACGACAAGGGGCTCGCCCAGTTCTCGCACCGCAATGAGAACACGATCGACCTGGAAGCGATCGAGGAGATGGCCGAGGCCGCGCCGGTACGCAAGCTCCTGAACATGGTGCTGCTCCTGGCGATCAAGGATAAGGCGTCGGACATCCACTTCGAGCCGTTCGAAGACGAATATAAGATGCGGTATCGGGTGGACGGCGTGCTCTACGAGCTGGTGCCGCCCCCCCGCCACCTGGCCCCGGCGATCTCGTCGCGGATCAAGGTCATGTCGAACCTGGATATCGCCGAGCGACGACTGCCGCAGGACGGGCGGATCGAGCTGGCGATCGGCGGCAACCAGGTCGACATCCGGGTCTCGACCCTGCCGACCCTCTTCGGCGAGAGCGTCGTGCTGCGGATCCTCGACCGGACGGTGGTGAACCTCGACCTCAACAAGATCGGCATGGCCCAGGACCTTTTGTTGACCTGGCGCGAGGTGATCCACAAGCCCAACGGGATCATCCTGGTGACCGGCCCGACCTCCTCGGGCAAGACGACGACCCTCTACGCGACCCTCAACGAGCTCAACGAGGTCTCCGAGAAGATCATCACCACCGAGGAGCCGGTCGAGTACGACATCGACGGGCTGATCCAGGTGCCGATCAACCCGGAGATCGGCGTGACCTTCTCCGCCTGCCTCCGGGCGATCCTCCGGCAGGACCCCGACAAGATCCTCGTGGGCGAGACCCGCGACCTGGAGACGGCGGAGATCTCGATCCAGGCGTCGCTGACCGGGCACATCGTCTTCACCACGTTGCACACCAACGACGCCCCCTCGGCGATCACCCGGCTCCGCGACATGGGGCTGCCGACGTTCCTCATCACCGCCACGGTCGAGGCCGTGCTCGCCCAGCGCCTGGTGCGGAAGATCTGCAACTTCTGCCGGACCGAGTTCACCCCGAGCCCCGAAGTCGCGATGGAGCTGGGGATGACCCCCGAGGAGTCGTCGCTCAAGAAGTTCTTCTACGGCAAGGGCTGCGAGAAGTGCAACAACACCGGCTACAAGGGCCGGATGGGGATCTATGAGCTGCTGGTGATGAACGAGCAGCTCCGCGAGATGGTGGTCTCCGAGGCCTCGCTCGACACGTTCCGCGAGGCCTGCCGCAAGTTCGGCATGCGGACCCTCCGCGAGTCGGGCCTGATGGCGATCCACGCGGGCCAGACCTCGATCGAGGAGATCGTCCGCGAGACGATGCTCGACGACATCTGAGCCCAGGACCGGACAATCGACGCGATGGAACCAACCCGAGCCGACCGACCCGAGAGGAGACCTCGAGGATGCCGACTTTCCAATATGAAGCGATGGACAACTCCGGCCGTGAGGTGAAGGACTCCATCGACGCCAGCACCCAGGAAGAAGCCCAGCAGCTGATCCGCCAGAAGGGGTTCTTCGTCACCAAGATATCCGAGCGCTCCAAGGCCAAGAAGAAGGGCCCGGCGGTCAAGAAGGGCGGGCGGAAGGGCAAGAAGAAGTCGTTCACCATCGGCAAGATCTCGACCAAGCAGCTCTGCACCTTCACCCGCCAGCTCTCCACGCTCCAGGACGCCGGCCTGCCGATCCTGCGGAGCCTGAAGATCTTGCACGGCCAGTGCAAGCCGGGCGTCCTGAAGAACTCGCTGGAGGACGTGGTCGAGGACATCGAGTCCGGTGCGACGCTCTCCGACGCCTTCGCCAAGCATCCCAAGGCGTTCGACAAGCTCTACTGCAACATGATCAAGGCCGGCGAGGCCGGCGGTGCCCTGGAGGCCATCCTCCAGCGGCTGGCCGACTTCAAGGAGAAGTCGCAGAGCCTGAAGCGGCGGGTCAAGTCGGCCCTGGTCTATCCGATCGTGGTCATCACGGTCGCGTGCGCCATCGTCGGGTTCATCCTCTACTTCATCATCCCCAAGTTCGAGGCGATCTTCAAGGACTTCGGCGTCGACCTGCCGGGGATGACCAAGTTCCTGATCAAGGCCAGCCATGTCGTCGTCGACGACTTCTTCATCGTCATCCTGACGCCGGTCTTCTTCTGGATCATGATCAAGCTGATCTATCGAAATCAGACGGGCGCTTATATTTGCGACCGGATCCTGCTCATGATCCCGGTCATGGGGTCGATCGTCGAGAAATCGACGGTGGCCCGGACCATGAGGACGCTGGGCACCCTGGTGCAGTCGGGCGTGCCGATCCTGGAGTCGCTGAACATCGTCCGCGACACGGCGGGCAACATGGTGTTCGAGCGGGCCTTCACGCGGATTTACGACTCGATCCGCGAGGGCGAGACGATCGCCCAGCCGCTCCGCGAGGCGCGGATCGTGGACGACATCGTGGTGAACATGATCGACGTCGGCGAGGAGACCGGCGACCTCGACACGATGCTCAACAAGATCGCCGACAACTACGACGAAGAGGTGGAGGCGCTGGTCGAAAGCTTGGTGAGCCTGCTCGAGCCGATCATGATCGTGGTCCTCGGCGGGATCATCGGCTTCATCGTGATCGCCCTGTTCCTCCCGCTGATCTCCTTGATCAGCAAGCTGTCGGGCTGATCCCTTTCCGAGGTCGTTCGCGGGCGTCAAGGCCGGCCCCATCCGGGGCCGGGGCGTCTCCCGTCCGCGCCGCCCCGGGCCCCGGCCGGCCCCCGAATCACCACCCCGAGATGACACCCGAACCGTTGCCCCCTTCATCCACCGCGGAGACTCGACCGATGGACCGCCGCAAGAGCCCGAGCCGCGCCGGCTTCACGCTGGTCGAAGTGCTGGTCGTCATCCTGATCATCGCCACGCTGGTCGCGATCCTCCTGCCGGCGATCCGGGGGGCCTTCCGCAAGGCCCAGGAGGCGCAGGTCTCGGCCGAGCTGAACAACCTGGCGACCGCCCTGGCGAGCTTCAAGTTGACCTATAACGAGTACCCGCCGAGCCGGATCGTCCTCTTCGAGGCGGGTTACAACAACAGCGGCCTGACGACCGCCCAGCTCAACGCCCCGGCCGGGCCGCTCTCGCCGAGCGGCAACGACACCGACATCACCCTGGCCCAGCTCATCCAGCGGTCGAGGCTCTACCTCCGCCGATTCTGGCCGCGGGTCGACTTCGACAACGGCTCGATCCCCTTCGACTTCAACAACAACGGCAGGTTTAACGACAACTTGACCCTCAACGGCTCGGAGTGCCTGACCTTCTTCCTGGGCGGGGTCCCCCAGAAGGACGGCAACGGCGGCTACGGGATGACGGGTTTCTCCAAGCTCCCGCTCAACCCGTTCCTGCCGCCGAACCCGGCCTCGTCCACCTCCGGCGCGTCGAACCGGTCGGTCCCCAACTACGAGTTCAACTCCGGCCGGCTGGTCGACCTCGACGGCGACGGCATCCCCTCCTACATCGACCCGCTCGACACCACGCCGGGCAACCGCCGGTCCTACGCCTACTTCTGTGCCTACGGGTCGAACAGCTACGACCCCAACGACGTCAACGGCCTCGGCCGGCACTACGACGCGGCCGATCCGACCAGCGATTACGAGCACGAGGACCCCTCCGACAACACCACGGCCTACGTCGAGCGGGGGTTCACCGTCGCCTTCCCGACCAGTTCCTCGACCGCCAACTACGCCGTCTCGCCCGGCCCGAACCCCTACTGCAACTCGACCCCCGTGCCGACGACCGGGACCGTCACCTGGATCAACGCGAACTCGTTCCAGCTCTTCAGCGCCGGGCCCGACCGGCTCTGGGGCCTCGGCGGGACCTACGCCCAGAACAGCCTCGGCTCGGCCGGCAAGCTGCCGATCGCCGCGGGCGACACTGGCCTGATCAACGCCGCCGACGCCAACAACGGCGTCCGCAACCGCGAGTCGGACAACCTCACCAACTTCTCGGGCGGCCGGCTCGACTGATCGGCAACCCGATCGAACCTGGGGGCCGGCGCGTGGCCGGCCCCCTTGCCCAGGCCAGGCCTCACCAACGAGCCTCACGAAACGACGAGGGCGGCGGACGTCATGAACAACGCGACCGCGACGCGACGGGCCGGATTCACCCTGATCGAGCTGTTGATCGTCATCGCGATCATCGGCCTGCTGGTCTCCCTGATCCTGGTCGCCTCCGCCGACGGCGTCCGCAGGGCCGAGGAACGCGCCACCCAGTCGCTGATCACCAAGCTGGAGACGGCCTTCAACGACCGGCTCGACGCCGTCCTCAATGCCCAGCCGCCGGTCAACCAGACCCACCGCTACCTCGCGGCGATCAACTCGGTCCAGACGACTCCCAACGGTGGCTCGGCGGTGCTCCCCTTGACCAATAATTCCGCCGACCGGCGGGCCCAGGTGATCGCCCAGTTCGACTACCTCCGGGGCGAGTTCCCCGACGTCTTCTTCCTCAACTCGCAGACCTCCGACGGCGCGACTCTCGCCGGGTCGTACCCGCTCAACTTCGCCGCCGCGCCCTACCCTTCCGGCACGAACGCGGCGGCGAACTTCGTCCTGCCGCTGGGGAACACCTACCCCGGGCTGCCGCTCAGCCCGGCCGGCTCGCCAGCGATCACCCTTCCCGCGTTGCCGACGACCGGGATGTTCGGGGCCTCGTTCTCGGCGGCCGGGGGGATCTACAAGAACCTCGGCTACTCGACCAAGGGGTACGACGGGATCGACAACGACGGCAATGGCCTGATCGACGACCTGCCCGAGGGCGTGCCGGCCGGGATGACCACGGCGACCTTCCAGGCGCAGGTGGCCGCCCAGCTCGCCAAGCACACGCACAAGACCGCCCGGTCGGAGATGCTCTACGCGGTCCTCGTGGAAGGCCTGAGCCCGCTGGGCAGCGTCTTCAATGCCGACGACTTCACCGCCAGGGAGATCCAGGACACCGACGGCGACGGCCTCCCGGAGTTCGTGGACGCCTGGGGCGAGCCGCTCCAGTTCTTCCGCTGGCCGGTCTATTACGGCGGCCTGCCCCGGTCGCTCCAGCCGAACCCGACCCCCCTGGGGACCTCCGACTCGCAGCTCGGCTCGCGCCAGTACGACAACCCGGCGCAGGCCCGCGAGCAGGACCCGCTCGACCCGAACCAACTCCTCGTCTCGCCGGGCTGGTGGGCCTCGGCCGCGAACCCCTCGATGACCCTGGCGCAGACCACCTTCGCCCCGCCCAACGGCAACTCCACCAACCAGTCGAGCCCCGGGGCGATCGGCTTCATGAACTACTTCCATTCGCTGGTCGACCCCTACCCGTCCTCGACCGGAGGGACCGGGTGGGACCGGGGGAGCAACTTCCCCAGGCGCGAGTACTTCACGAAGGTCCTGATCCTCTCGGGCGGGCCCGACCACGAGCCGGGCGTCGCCCAGTTCGCCAAGGACTACTCGGCCCTGGTCGACTCCAGCCCGGCCCTGACCAGCCCCTACGAGTACGCCTTCCCGGACTCGACGAAGAAGATGGAGGCCAACGCCCTGGCCCTGATCTACATCGAGAACCAGGCGTCGGTGAGCAACCCCCTGGCCCGGTCCGGGTCGTTCTTCGAGACGCCCGACGCCTCGGTGTCGTCCACGACCGTCTATCTGTCCAGGACGGCCAACTCGGACGACATCACCAACCACAACATCTCCGGGATCAGCACGGGAGTCCGATGATGCACGCGAGACGCCGGAACGCCCCGAGCGGGTTCACCCTGATCGAATTGCTGGTCGTGGTGGCGATCATCGGGCTGGTCAGCGCCATCGCCCTGCCGACGGTCCTCCCGGCGCTGAATGAGGCCCGGGTCAGCGAGTCGGCCCGGGTCCTCCAGGCGATCCTCGCCGGGACCCGCGACGCCGCCATCCGCGCCAACGCCCCCCGAGGGATCCGGCTCCTGCCCGACCCGGTCTTCAACGGCCTCGGCGGCAACCCCCTGGCCTCCAACCGGGTCGTCCCGATCGAGCCGGGCCCGGACTATACCGAGGGGCTGGTCAACAACGTCAACCTGACATTTCCCCGGACCGCCACGGCCGACCCGCTCTATGCGTACTATCAGACGACGACGGTCGGTACCAAGGCCTATAAGTATTTGATGATCTGTGAGTCCGGGGCCGACCCCGCCACGCCCACCATCCCCAACAACCCGACGAACTGGTCGCTGAACGTCCGCCAGGGCGACAAGATCCGGTTCAATGACTCGGGCGTCTATTACACGGTCGCCGGGCCGATCAACGGGCCGCCCTTCGGCCCGATCGCGGGCGCCGGCGTGTCGACCAACTCCGAGCGGGCGATCGCCTGCTACCCCGAGTCGAAGGCCCCCCTGGCGACCCAGCCGCTTTGGGCCCGCGAGTTCCTCTTTTTGACCAACGGGATCGACGACAACGGCAACGGCTGGATAGACGAGCAGTGCGACGGGATCGACAACGACGGCGACGGGATCACCGACCCGGGCTTCAACGGCCTCGACGACAACGGCAACGGCCAGATCGACGAGCCGGCCGAGCTCGCCATCGGGCAGGGGGCCAGCGGTGCCCTCTCGGGCACGGAGTTCGAGCAGGAGGTCTTCCTCGGCTCGCAGGCCAGTTCGCCCCCGTCCAACGAGGCCTACACCATCTTCCGCCGCCCGGTGGTCTCGCCGGGTGCCCGCGAGACGACATTGCCGTCGGGCGTCGTCATCGACCTCACGACCTGGAACGCCGCGTCGAGCTCGGCCAAGCCGACCTCGGCGACGGCCCCGGTCCTCCTCCCCGAGCGGTCGAGGCTGCCGGTCGACTCCGCCACCGGCTATGTGGACATCATGATCGACCAGACCGGCCGGGTCATCACCCAGGGGGCCGGGATGGACGGCGGGGGGGCGTACGCGAACTCGCCGCTCTCCAGCCTCCCGTTCTACCAGTTCTGGCTGACCGAGCGTGAAGGCGTGGTCGCGCCCCTCTTCGGCTACCAGGGGACGACGTTCATCCCGGCGAGGAACCCGAGCTACGGGGCCGCGGGGTCGTCGGCGAACTACCTCCTGCCGATGCCCAAGGGGACGCCGAACTATTCCAACGGCCAGGCCCTGATCGGCGAGCGGAGGCTGGTCACGCTGTTCGTCAAGACCGGTCAGATCGTCTCCAACTCGATCCAGAACTTCAGCGGCTACGACACCAACGCCCCCTTCTACGACGCCCAGGCCGGGATCAAGGAGCCGCAATGATCGCTCGCGACCCGAGGCCACGCCAGGGGATCACCCTGACCGAGATCCTGATCGCGATCCTCATCATGGGGGTCGGCCTGATCTCGCTGGCGACGCTCTTCCCGCTCGGCCTGCTCCGGCTCCGCGAGGCATCGCGTAGCCACCGGGGTGGCCTGGCCTTCGAGGTCGCCGCCAACGACATGGACGCCCGCGCCCTGTTCTACAAGCCGTCCTTCCTGCAAACCTGGTACTGGGTCGCCGTCGGCAACGCCAAGGTCCCCCGCGACCCCTTCGTGCAGGACGCGCTCAACGGCTCGGTCACCGGCGTGATCGCCTCCGGGAGTAAGCTCGTCCCCGCCAACAACGTGGGCCTCAGCAGCGGATTGCCATTCTGCTACGACCCCCTCTGGCGGTCGATCACCGGCGTCGTGCCCAATGTCGGCCTGTCCGACCCGACGCTGGATTTCAACGCCACCTACGCCAAGTCCGCCGCCGACGCCCGGTTCGGCGCGGGGGTCTTCGGGGGCGCCTACCCGTTCCTCCGCGACGATCCCAACCCCAACGGCGGTAACAAGGTCCCCAGCGCCTACGGCCTCCAGCGGCTGACTAACTTCGTCCCCTGGAGCAGCGCCGGCCTCACGCCGCAATATCCGTTCACCAGCCTCAACGCCAGCCTCACCCCGGCCAACCAGCCTTCGGACGTCTCGGGGACGATCTTCTCGTCGAACGACGACGTCGTCTTCAACGCGGCGAGCGGCAACCTGACTTCGCCGAGCCCGCTGATCCCCGACATGTCGGCGGGCGGGCCGCAGGCCGACTACCGGTTCACCTGGTTCGTGACCGGGCGGCAGCTCGACGCCAACGGCAACGGGATGCAGTTCGTCGGCGAGGTCGTCGTCTGCGACGGCCGGCCGTTCGGGTTCGACCCGCTCCCCAACGCCCCGACGATTAATGCCCCGGCGGGCGAGACGGTGGTCGAGGCGATCTACGGCTACGGCTCGGCGGTCTTCGCGGCCCCGAGCCGGACGGTCATGCTCCGCTGGCCGAGCTCGCTGCCCGACCCCCAGGTCCGCGCCGGCGGCTGGATCTGCGACACGACCTACGAGGCCTCCAGCTCAACTTACGTGGCCCGGGTCGGGACGACCTTGACGACGTTCGCCCGCTGCTCGTGGTACCAGGTCGGCAAGCGGACCGAGCCGCAGGCCGACGCCCTGATCCCCGGGTCGGGCTATCGCTCGATGGTCCTGACGCTCACCTCGCCGGTCCGCGACAAGACCGTGCTCGACGCCAGCGGCCTGCCGGTCCACCTCAACGTGGCCCTGGTGATGCCCAGCGTGATCAACGTCTACCCCAGGTCCTTCGAGGTCCACTGACCGGGGCCTGTCCGCCGAATCAGCCCGACGAGTCGCCGACGAAGAGGAGCCGCCGATGTTCACCGCCCTGCCGAGCCGGAACCGCCCGAGACGCGGCGTGACGCTGGTCGAGATGCTCGTCGTCGTCGCGCTCGTGGTGCTGATGATGGTGATCCTGGTCCAGATCTTCCAGTCGGCCCTGGGCGCGATGAGCGCCTCCAGGACGACCCAGGAGCTGGACGTCACGCTCCGCCAGATCGACTCGATGGTCCGCTCCGACCTCGCCGGGGTGACGGCCAACATGACCCCGCCGAACGACCCGGCCCTGAAGCAGGGGTACTTCGAGTACGGCGAGGGTGCCCAGGCCGACGCCCAAGGCGAAGATACCGACGACTACATGGCCTTCACCACCAAAGCCCCCGAAGGCCAGAACTTCACCGGCCGGCAGTACCTCTTCGGGACCGGGATCAACGCGACCGTCCAGCCGACGACGATCACCAGCCAGGTCGCGGAGATCATCTACTTCCTGAGGAACGGCAACCTCTATCGCCGAGTCCTGCTCGTCGCGCCGGAGAAGGCCAAGTCGCTGACGGTCACCACCACCGCGGGCAACAACTACACGACCTCAATCTTCGGGGGTCAGATGTTTGTCAGCTGGCAGGGGATGAACGACATCTCCTGCCGGCCGGTTGGCTTCACCACGGGTTCGCCGATCCCGATCCCCAATGATCTCGGCGACCTGACCAATCGAGAAAACCGAATCTTCCGCCAGAGGTTCGCCAACGACTTCAACCCTTTCGATGGCATCCCCGACGACAACAACAACGACGGCGTCCCGGATTACGCCCCGACCCTGTACTACAACGGAGCGGGGGGTGTCTCTTACACCGACGCGAACAACAACCCGATTTGGTCGCCCAATGGGCTGACCAACGAGCGGATCGGCTGGCCGCAGAACATCCCGCAGCGGGTCGAGCAGGGGACGGCGAAGTCGGCCGACGTCTACGCCTTCCCCTACCTCTTCCCCGGGATGTACTCGGTCCCCGAGGGGTCGACCGTCAGCGGGTCGACCGTCACCCCGCCGGCGAACAACCTCGGCTGGCGGCACGGGATGTTCCCCGGGACCGCCGCGAACGGCAGCCTCTACATCAACCACGCCCCGCTCGACGTCAACGACAACCTGCCGGCCCCGACGGTCAAGCAGACCTGGTGGGGCTTCCCGACCTGGCGCGAGACGATGACCGCCTACAGCGGGACCGGCGGCTGGGGCGACCCGGTCTACTCGATCAACCGGAGCGGCACCAACACCCAGGCACTCGGCCTCCGGCCCCTCGCCCCGCAGGCGGCCTACATGCTCACCGGGACCAACTTCCTGACGCCGCTGACCTTGCTCGGCTCGGCCTCCACCGCGCCGCCGCCCTACAGCGACGGGGCGGGCTCGGCCAGCTTCGTGGCCCTGCCGGGCGCGAACAACCGGCTCTGGGAAGACGACCTGATCCTGACCAACGTGCGGAGCTTCGACATCAAGGCGTACGACCCCGACGCCCCGCTCTACAACACGCCGGCCAACGGCCTCTTCAGCGTCGGCTACCTGGACCTCGGCTATGGGGCCCCCAGCTACCTCGGCGGCTGGGCCTCCAACGCGGGCGGACCGGTCGTCCCGCCATTCCAGACCTCCGGCATCCCCCAGGGCTTCGGCCACGAGGCGCGGATGCCGCCGATCACCAACGACTTCCGCATCCACCCCAAGCGGCCCCTCTACCGCAACGCCAACGGCACCACCTCCCCTTACAACATCGGCGACAACAGCCCGGGTGTCACCCGGCTGGTCCGCACCTTCGACACCTGGTCGACCGCTTATATCGACGTCCACGACACGGACCTCGCGCTCAACGGCAGCCCCAACAGCGCGAACCCGAACCCGATCTACCCGTCGTTCCCGCCGCCTTACCCCTCGACGCTCCGGGGCCTCCAGGTCCAGATCCGCGTGACCGACGCCCGGGGCGAGCGGACCAAGGTGCTGACGATCCGTCATAACTTCCCGCGCTGATACGAGACGAGCCGAGCCGACCGAACGATCACCCGCGAGCCGGGCACCCCACCGGGGGCCCGGGTCGAGCCTGCTATAGGAGGAGGAGCCGCCATGTTTGCCAGCACCGTCGAACCCCGGGCCAGGCGCCGGGGGATCGTCCTGGTCGTCGTCCTCGGCATGCTCGGCCTGATGGCCCTGATCGGCGTGACGTTCGCCACGTTCGCCGGGCAGTCGCTGATCGCCAGCCGGAACTTCGGCCAGGGGGTCGGCCGGCCCCAGGCCGAGGCCCTGATGGACTACGCCCTGGCGCAGCTCATCAACGACACCAACAACCCGGTTTCCGCCCTCCGCGGCCACTCGCTGCTCCGCGACATGTACGGCAACGACTCGACCTTCCGAGGGGCCAACCCCACGGTCAACGCGGTGTCCGAGACCGGCGGCGTCCTCTCCAGCGTCTACGTGGCGGGGTCGGGCAATCAGACCCTCCACTTCACCGGCTATCAGCTCCAGACCAGCAACGCGAGCACCGGCGCGACCACGTCGTTCTACAACCAGTACCAGTACCAGACCAACATCCCGACCACCGGCCAGTATTACGGGATGGACTTCACCCGCTGGCTCGTCCGGTTCCCCTACAACGGCGTCCCCCAGACCTTCGAGATCCTCGAGGACGACTTCAGCGGGGGGACCCACCTCCTCACCCTCGCCGGCAACCTGATCAACTCCACGATCGACCCGACCGTCACGCCCGCGAGCCCGACCACCGCCTCGGCCGGCGACTGGACCTCGTTCATCTACGCCGACCCGAACCTCGGGGCGACCGTCAGCCCCGGCTCGGTCTCGAAGGGCTACTCCAGCCTCGGCAAGGAGGTCAACACGGCCAACGGCGGGCTCTCGCCGGCAAACCCTTCGGCCGCCTTCGTGCTCGACGGCCGGTACATGCGGGCCTTCAACGGATCGGGCCTGACCCAGCCGGCCAACCCCGGGCCGGGGATCTACCCGTACAACCTCGCCGCCTACGGTAACTTCCGGGTCAACGGCTCGCTGCTCAACGTCGGCAACACAGCCTTCTCGGCGACCCTGGGCGACCCGGACTCCGTCGGCATGGACGAGGATTACGACGCCTGCGACCTGGAGAACTGGTTCCTGGCGATCCAGAGCGCCGACGGGCAGGTGGTGATCCCCTCGTTCCACCGGCCGGGCATCCTGACGGCGGCCGACTGGTTGGCGAACTCGCCGAACGTCCCGTTGGGCAACGTGGGCCCCAACTACGGCAATCCCAAGATCCTCCGGCCCCGTCAGGCCGACAACTCGCCCCTGTTCCCGCCCGACCCCTCGGTCGTCGACGCCACCACGGGCAAGCTCACCTACGACATCGACAACGACGGCGACGGCGTCACCGACTCGGTCTGGGTCGACCTCGGCTATCCCGTCCAGCGCGACCCGGGCGGCAAGCTCTACAAACCCCTCTTCGCCTTCATGATCCTCGGAACCAACGGCCGCCTCCCGCTGAACACCGCGGGCAACCTCCAGGCCCGGGCCATCGGCAACCAGATCAATACGCGGCACGATTCCTCGGGTGAGACGATCCCACCGGCGACTGTGCCCGTTCCGTCGAGCATGAACACCGCGACGGGCACCGCCGACGCCACGACGCAAGTCCCCCAGCCGGGTGCCTACTTGCCGACCACGACCACGCCCGACAACGCGTACTTCCAGCCGATGCTCTCGTCGCAGACGTACCTCGACGCCCCGCTCTGGGACCACACCTCGCACCTCGGCTACTCGGTCAACGAGATCAACCCGAAGTTCGCCCTCCAGAACGCGCCATCGAACGTCTACGCCGACAGTGGCAACCTCTACTTGCCGACAACCTCCGGCCCTTACGGCGTCTATCCGCGTTACACAACGAGCCCGACGCTGAACGGCAACGACCCGCTGACCAGCTACACCCAACACGACAACGCCGGGATGAACGTCGCCCTGACCCAGTTGCGGAACATCCTCGCTGGCACCGTTCCGACCGACGTCTCGAATCCCCTGACCTATGCGAACATCAGCGCGACGACCGGGGCGGTCACTACCTCCAGCCTCCCAACGAATCCGACCAACCAAGACCTGAATTACGTCGTGGTCAACGGCGTTCCGTACGTCCTGCCTAATAATGTGGCCGACGGAGGTGATAATTTTTCTCAAAACACTTCTTACGTGCAGCGGCTAGTCAATGCGGTTCCCGGCCGCTGGGGCGAGGTCTCGGGTGTACCGCGTATCCTCCCCCTTTCTTACAACAACCCGACCAATAATAATCCTGCATTCACCAACCCCCCGATCCTCTACCCCGGCTACTGGTACAACAACCCCGTCCGCGCCGGGCGGTCGTTCTTCAACGCGGGCACTAACGACGCGATGGACGACGACTACGACGCCCTCGACCCGTTCCTCGCCGGCGGGGTGGAAGTCCCGACCTCGGGCTACGACACGAACAGCAACGGATTTTCGCTCGAAGCCGCCGTCGTGGGCAACGCGGCGAACCAGTACCAGATCCCGCTCGGCGGCGGCTACACCGGGTCTTACAGCTTCTACCGGACGTACCCCGAGTCGGTCGACCTGTTCGACCCGGCCGGGCAGCGGGCCGTGGCCTCGGAGCGGATCCGCACCTACGCGACGCCGATCGACCCCTCCGGGTCGGGGCGGATCGTCGGCTACCTGGACCGGCCGAAATTCGACCAGGACTTCGGCACAGGGGCCGATCCCCTGGGCCGGACCAGCTATTTCCGCTACTTCCGGCCCGCCGGGATGCCGCAGGAAGTCCGCTACCCTTACGCCAACGCGGGCGTCAACTTCCCCTACCCTTACTCGACCAATTCGGGACTCGGCCAGCAATACCTGATGCCGGTCCTGCTGCCGGCCGGCTATTCCACCAACGCGGCGGCCCCGGCCTCGCTCTCGGACGTCTCGAATAACCGCACCAACGGCTTCCAGTCGCGCCTCACCCCGCCCGTCACCGCGACCCACACGGCCCAGGCCATCGCCTCGATGGGGACCCTGCCGTACGACTGGGACATGAACGGCACCCCGGGCGCCGCGAACATGCCGTCTTCGCCCGGACCGGCGAACGGCTATGCCCTCACGTACGACCCGGCGACCAGCAGCATGAAGCCCTCCGTCACCTTGGTCATCCCCACGATCGCCCCCAGCGGGCCGCTCCAGAGCGTCGTCAACACATCCTGGGGCCCGAAGCTCGCTTCACCCCCCGCGAACTACGTGGTCGGGTATCCGACGTCGGTCGTCAACGGCTATCTCGGCAGTGCGTTCGTCGATCCCAGGAACACGAACAACGTCTATACCGGCGGCGGCGGCCTGAACATCGACGAGGCCGACGAGATGAACCTCTACGTCGCCAACCCGTACGACCTGCCCTACGGCCCGAGCGACCTGGAATGGCTCTATCGCCTCCAGGACGTCGACGGCGCGACCCTGGCCAGCCGCCTCTCCAAGCTTGCCCCGGTCAGCTTCCTCAACCCCGCCGACGGCCTGACCCGCCGCCGCCTCTTCTCGACCGACTCCTGGGACCTCAACCGGTTCGCCTACGCCAACGACAATCCGGCCGGAAACTACACCTTCAATAGCCGCTTCCTCCCCTACGCCAGCGCCAGCCTGGAGAACATGAATCAGGTCGTCCAGGGGGGGCTCTCGATCGCCAACACCAGTGGCGGCTTCAACCCGGCGTATGCCAACCCGATCGCCACCGAGTTCCTCCCCAACCCGACCTTCGCGCCGACCTCGCTGCACAACGACATCACCAACTTCGTGCCGAACCAGACCGAGGTCACCAGCCCGACGCCCCTGGTCTTCCCGCTGGCGTTGACCCCGAACAGCATGACCAGCCTCTTCGACAACGCGAGGTACACCGCGACCACCTCCAACGGCGTCGTCGTCCCCTTCGGCAGCCCCTCGACCCGGCAGGTCCAGACCCCCTCGATCGCCCACGGCGACCGCCGGATTAACCTGAACTTCCCGCTGCCGATCGCCAACGACCCGGCCGAGCCGGTCCGCCAGAAGTGGGTCCGTGAGACCTATCAGCTCCTCAAGTCGATCCTCCCGCCGGCCTCGGTCGACACCCCCGAGGAGCTGGCCGCGCTCAGCCAGTTCGTCGTCAACATCATCGACTTCCGCGACACCGACGCCACGATGACGCGGTTCGTCAACACCGACCTCGAAGTGACCGACGTCCTGACCAAGGTCGCCTCCAATAACCAGGCCCCGACGCTCGACCTGACCTGGACGGTGAGCCCCTCCGGCGTGAAGTTCGCGACCACGCCGATCCCCGCCAACCACTTCCCCTACGACCCGTCGATCTACAGCCCGGACCCCACCCCGCCGCCTTCAAGCAACCCCACCGGCCCCTCGACGGTGACCTCGTTCCTCGTCCAGCACGGGATGGAGAACAACCCGATCGCCCTGAACGAGGCCATCGCCTACAAGGCCCAGTACGGCACCTCGCCCGGCCCCTTGATGCCCTATCAGGCGATGTTCATCGAGCTGGTCAACACCCTGACCGAGGAGCTGAATAACCCGGGCTCCAAGACCAACGCCTCGGCCATCTCGCTCTCGGGTTGGGACATCGTCCTCGCCCCCGACGCCGTCGGCTGGGGCCGGCCCGACCCGATCTCCGGCGACATGAACCCGATCGCCACGCCGATCTACACGCCCAACCCCTCGGGCAGCACCACCACCGCACCCGCGGCGACGGCCCGGATGAACTATGCCGCCTCCGACGTGAACATGAAGCAACTGATCACGGCCATCCAGCAGTACGCCGTCACCGACGCCGCCGTCCCGGCCAACAACCCGATCATCAAGGGGATCAGCGCCGGGGGGGCTCCCGACTACTTCGTCATCGGCGACTATCGGAGCCCGGGTGTCGGAGGGGCCTCGCTCCCCTCCGCCACCGTCGAGGGGAACACCAACGCGGTCGCCAAGGATTCCGAGATCAATGTCCGGCTGCCGATCGGGTTCGCGATCCCGACGCCGGCCGCCAACGCGGCGAACTATTACTGGGTCTACCTCCGCAGGCCGGCCAACCCCTTCGACGTCGCCCCGCCGAACGAGGTGAGGCCGAACAAGGAGATGGTCGTCGTGGACGCGATCCGCTTCGCGGTGGTCGATTCCAGCAATTCGACCATCACCACGCCAGGGGGGCCCCCGACGAGGTCGACCAACGCGATCTTCTCGGCGGAGCGATTCCAGCCCTACCGGGGCGGCCACCTGCTCCGGGTCGACACGACCCCTCCGGCGGCCTATCCAAAGCCGGCGACCGGCAGCCCGGCCAACCCCCAGACCACCATCAGCCCGCCCAGCCCGGCCTATGCTTACGGCTATTCGGAGCAGATGGGGCCGCCGCCGACCGGGAATGGCAACGGAGTCTACTCGACCCCGGGCGTCGCGGGGGGGCCGGCGACCTATCAGCCGACGACCCCGACGATCCAGCAGTCGATCAACGACCCCAACACGATCCGGGGCGGCGGGGGCAGCCCTGAAAACTGGTCCCACATCCCCTTCAACGACCGCGACTTCTCCAGCGTGGCCGAGTTGCTCCTCGTGCCCGGCTGCCCTCCGGGCCTGTTCACCAAGCAGTTCATCGAGGAGGCCTACCCGGGCAACGTCTTCTCGAACATGGGCGCGACGGCTACGGCCACCGGCACCGATGACCGGGACTTTCTCGCGGGCGGCCTGCTCGTCACCGGCGCCACCAGTGCCGTCGTCGCGCCGTCCGGGATGACCAACCCTTCCCTGGTTGGCCGCAAGAACTTCCACGTCACCAATCTGCCGGCCTGGCCGAGCTACCCGTACCTCTCGGACAACTTCTACTACTCCGCCGCCTCGGTCACGCCCCCGTCGTCTGGCAGCGGTCTCGACGCGAAATACACCGCGTTGACTACCGAGATCGGCGGATGGACCGGGGCGGGCTGGCACAAGATGCTCGAATTCTTCGAGGTCCCCAGCTCGGCCAACGGCGCCATCGGCACCGCCGACGGCGGCAACAACTACGACTGGGCTCGCTCCGACATCAAGCCGGGCCTGCTCAACATCAACCTGATCATCGACGAGGAAGTCTTCGCCGGCCTGGTCGACGACCCGAGGCTCAACGAGAACCTCGCCTACCTGACCTCCGCCGTGCCCGCCGTCGTTACCCAGATCAACGCCTCGGGCTACCCGGCCTCCAAGCCGATCAATGGCACGACGCCCCAGCTCTACTACGTCTACGGCCAGCAGCCGATGTTCGCCGCCAGCTCGACGAACGTCGTCTACGACCCGACCGTGCCGGTGACCACGGTCTCCACCCTCAACCTCCCGGCGGGCCGGGGCTACACTTACCGCGACCCGAACCTCAACAACTACCCCGGCGGCAGCTCCGGCTCGCCCACCAGCCTGGTCCCCCAGCAGGTCCACGGGATCAAGGCGGCGTTCTCCGACTTCCTCAAGCTCCGCCACGGCGGCTCGGGCTACCTCTTCGCCTTCGGCGGCGGCCTCACCGGCTCGGGCGACTACCCGACTCCGTCCACTACGCCCGCCTACCCCGTGACGCAGACGACCCCGCCGTTCCCCTCGGTCACGCAGAACCAGGGACTCCAGGCCGTCGCGGCCGAGCGGCCCTATCGCTCGTTGAGCTTCCCCGACATCAACTACACCATCCTCCGCCCGGCCAGCCTGCCGCCGGCGGCCCTGGTCCTCGACACCGACGGCACCCGGCTCCAGGGGACGTACCCGCCCCTGCCGACCACCAACGAGATGGTCCCCAACAGCCCGCCGCCGAATTACACTCCGTCGGTCACCGTGCTGGCCGGGCTGGAGCGCCTGCTCCAGTACATCAACGTCAACGGGTCGCCTTACGTGCAACTCCAGCCGACCCTCGCCCCGATGAACCAGAGCCTCCTGGCGACCCCGGGGACTAACTACCAGTACGTCTACGACCCGGGGCTGAAGAACCCGTTCCTGCCGATCCAGTACGTCAACAAGACCTCGCCGCTGAATACCCCGGCGGGGTCGCTCCCCCTGGCGCCGCCCTACGCGACACGCCAGTCCTCAACCGCGCCGACCATCCAGGCCGCCCCGTTCCCGCCGCCGATCCCGCCGACTCCGGCCCGGAGGATCTTCCAGATCGCCGACAACACGCCGGCGGCCGGGACCAACTTCTCGAACGCGAACCTCAACGGCGGTTACAACAGCACCTCGGCCTTCGGCTCGCAATTCCCGGTCAACGAGCCGACGGTCCCCCTGCAACTCAGCACCGGGGTTAGCCAGGCCACCCCGTCGGCCCCGAGCCTAGTCGCCATGACCCGGGCGGCCTTCCTCCCCGACAATGCCACGCCCCAGGCACCCAACACCTACCAGAACTTCCTGGGCTCGACCGGGGCGAACGACTACCGCCAGCACCCGCTCTATCGCACCGAGTGGCTTCAGAAGGTGATGAACCTGACGACGGTGCGGACGCACCAGTTCGCCGTCTGGATCACCGTCGGGTTCTTCGAGGTGGTCAAGACGGGGACGGCCGAGCTGGGGATCCCCGACGTCCTCGGCCAGGAGCTGGGGCTGACCGCCGGGCGGAACATGCGCTATCGATCGTTCTTCACCCTGGACCGGACCAAGGCCACCGGATTCAACCCCTACTACCCGGGCAACTTCCGCGACGTGGTGACCTACCGCCGCCGGATCGAATGACCCGGCCAACCCCGCGCCGGCAGGGCCCCGCGAAGGGCCCGGCCGGATCGCGACTTATCGTCTTGTGAGTTTCATGAGCAAATTGATAGACTCGAATCAGCCCTTTCTTTCTCTTCGAGAGGACCGAACTATGTCCCGTCGCCGCCGCCGTGGCTTCACCCTGATCGAGCTGCTGGTCGTGATCAGCATCATCGGCGTCCTGATCGGGCTGCTCCTGCCCGCCGTCCAGGCCGCCCGTCGGGCCGCCCGCCGACTCCAGTGCGTCAG
>JAABUK010003740.1_pt1 | contig 25395 bp, 20 predicted proteins | sample 5559141 | NCBI WGS metagenome assembly JAABUK01 (sample SAMN10711869, study PRJNA513367) | rock metagenome | isolation source: Antarctica rocks | place: Antarctica: Victoria Land, Pudding Butte nord | collected 2016-01-03 | reverse complement strand
TCTTATTCTTATAGGCTAGTATTTATATATTTCTTAACTTAATTAGATAGAAATAATTGTTAATATTTTACCTAGATATTAAAGGTAATATATACTTTTAATAAAGCTATTTAATTTATAATAACTAATATAATAGTATAGAAACCTTATAAGATTATAGATATTATAAGTATTATAAGTACTATAAGTATTATAAGTACTATAAGTATTATAAGTACTATAAGTATTATAAGTACTATAAGTATTATAAGTACTATAAGTATTATAAGTACTATAAGTAGTAAGAAGGTTCTAGGTTATAAGTCTATTAATATTATTAATCTTCTAGGTTTAACTATAATAAAGAGAATACCTAGATAGAAATAGGATAATAAGTCTTTATAGCTATTATTCTATTTATTAATCCTAGTTAATAATATATAATAGCTATTACCCTTTATTAGATCTACTGCTTCTAGAAAGAAATTAATCTCCTTATTTAAAAAGGCCTTTTTTATAGACTTATTTACAAGATTATCCTTAATTTACGTAATAATATTAGATTCTAGTAGAAAGTCCTAGAGGGCTTATAAGAAGTTATAAAGGTATTCTTAATAAATATATTAGAATATAAGTTATTTATATATTTTCTATATAATTAGTATTAATAATTATAGTAGCTTTAAACTTATATATAATATATATAAAGTGTATTATATTATAGTAGAAGGATATTTAGTTATACTTATATATTATATATCCTTATAATTATAGATTTTTTATTTTAATATAAAATATAAGGTTTAAACTTCCTAGTAATTAATAAACTTAGAAATTATAATAATATACTTTATTTATTATATATAATAGCTTAATAACTAAAGTAATATTTAAAATATATAGTTTCTAGTTATTATTTTAGTTATAATATTTACTTAATATAATCTTTTATATAGATACCTAGCTCCTCTTAGTAATTATAGAATATCTTATAAATATCCTATCCTATAGGATTATCCTATAAAAACCTATATTATCTTATAATAGGATAGGATTAAAACCTCTAAACCTATCCCCTTTTATAGGATAGCTAGGAAGGCCTATATCCTATACTATCCTATATCTTTCTAGCTAGTACTTAAGATATACTTAACCTTAGAATTTATTCCCTTATACTTATATAAGTTATAGGTAGTCCTCTATTATATTCTTTATAATATAGTTATAATACTTTATTAATTATAATTATTAATAGCTAGGCTACTACCCCTAATAGAATTTAAAGTAATTAGAATATAAGGATATTATATAATAATATAACTATTAAATAACTTAAATAGTATATATATTAAACTCTCTATTTTATAAGTATTAAGACTAATTACTAGCCTTCCTTTCTTAGGGGATTCCCTTATTTATATATTAGGAAAAGGGGTAGCGTAATACTACTATAGCGCTATAATACAGCGCCTAAGCTACGTCCTTAACTAGTCCTTACAAGGATTTTCAAATTTCAAAATCTCCTAAGCGAGAGATCTCGTCAAGATTTAGCGCTAGTAACTAAGTAATATCATACCGTTTCAGGGTCTATAGCGTGTTACGGGGTACCAGCGGTACGGGGGTACCCGTAGCATGCCTAAGGTACGTACCCACGGTATCTCGTACCCACGTCCAATAAGACGTACATGACAGCCCCGCGTAGATTTTGGCTAAATCGTCCGAATCTAACGTTAGAAAATAGAAAGCGTGGACGTAAATACTAGTATCTCGATCCCGAAAGAAAGGCTTGGCGCTTTCTACGCTTCGTCAGTACGGAAATCTTGCGACGAGATTCTTCAGCTTAGGAGACTCCTGGGAGGATTTCCAAGGTACGAGATTTTAAAACTTAGGAGATCCCGTAATTACGAGCTATCCATAAGGCCTAATTAGATTACTAGGATATACCTAAGTACAGACCCTTTATTACGTAAGATTCTACCCGTATCCTTGTTAATTACAAAGCCCTATGGGAGTATTACGAAAAACCCCCTTGCGCCCTTAAAGTACCCCGCTAAGCGTAGCAAGGAAAGGGGTATACGCCTACAGGGACGGGATGTACGCCTACAAGGATAGGGTGTACGCGTAATAGAAGCCTATTAATACACATTGCTCCGTAAAAGTCCTATTGAAATGTCATAAGTCATTAAAACTTCTTAGCCTTGATAGTAGTCTTAGTACTTATACCCTAGAAAGCGCGTTCCACTTAGGGGGGAAGGGCTACGTTATAAAAAGCTTGCTCCTGATTGGCCCCCGTAGCGAGGTACGAGCGGAGGCTAGGCCTAATTAAGCCCCCCCAGCGAAAGAAATATGAGTGCTGAGGCTACCTTGATGGTATGAGACGGTACCTCTTACTGATTAAATTTGCTGTGATACATACTATTCCCGTCCGAAGCGCATGTGAGATCTTGTATGGTTCTTCATTCGGCCTAGTGTCCGAATCATTCTGTCAAGTGGCAGTGAACTCTTCTAATTTATGCCCTAAACTCCGAAGACTATATCCGAGAGAAGCCATAGCATCAACGATGAATAGTACCACGTAAATTGTACGGCTTGATCTCAATATCATCTGGTCACCAGATGCATCACCCGCGCGGCCTCGGGACACATTCTCTTAGTCTCCCATGAAAGCGGCTTGATAATTTCAGCGTCCTTTTGAATCATTCCACGCGTTCCAAAACATGTGGACGCGTACATATCTGGCACTGCTAGTGGTGAGAGTCTACTTTGCCCTTTCGCCAAGCTACATCCACCCCGATGAGAACTTCCAGGGCCCAGAGGTCGCCGCTGGTAAGTCAAGACAGTCTAGCGTTCTTCACCCAGTACTCCCGTGTGTCCAATGTCTGACACCAGTTCTTGCAAGCCCCGAAGAGCTGTGAGCCACGCCGTGCGCAAGCTCGGGCTAGCACTTCCAGGCTAACACTGTGGACTTTCTCCATCTCCATCTTCCCTTCCCCACCCGTCCAACGTGCTGATAGATCATGGCATGCAGGCAAGGTCTTCTCCTTCTCTCACCATCTAACTTGGGAGTTCACAGCCGAAAAGCCTGTACGAAGTGCCTTTTCACTATGGCCTGTCTACGGCCTTCCCATGGTGGTGCTCCACTGGATCTGGTCGGGCATAGGTACCGACGAAGTCCCTCCTCAAGTCGTGTACTACACCATAAGATCCCTAATGTTCATTGCGAGTTTCGTTTTGGAGGATTGGGCTATCCATGAGCTGGTCCAATCGCCGCGACATAGAAGGCTGGCCGTTACCTTGGTGGCTTCTTCGTACGTGACGTGGACGTATCAGACACACACGTTCTCCAATTCGATAGAAACTATAGTAGTGCTGTGGAGTCTGGTAATGATTCAGAGGATACTGGACAACAAAGTGGGTTAGCTTCAGACTAAGGAGGCTACGATAGCTCACACTTCATAGCAACGGGCCTCTCTACTCTCTTCCACAATCCTAGGAATACTCCTGACCTTTGGGGTCTTCAACCGTATTACCTTCCCCACATTCGTTCTAATCCCTAGTATTTACCTCGTGCCACACTTCATCCGCAGGTACAGTCTCTCCAGGGAACACATCTTTCCAAGAGATCTAAAATACTGACATACCGAGACCGTCCTCACTCTTTGCAATCTCGTCCGCGGCTCTTCTCACCAGCCTCCTCGCCATTACCATCGACACGGACTTCTACAACCCCTCTGGCTCCCCTCTCAAAACGCTTTTCATCGCTCCCACCCTCACTCCCTTCAACTCCGTCCTCTACAATATTCAAAGCTCCAACCTCGCGACTCACGGCCTCCATCCACCATACCAACATCTCGTTGCTTCCCTCCCCCTTCTCCTGGGTCCAGCGCTCTGGCTCCTCGTTTCTTCACCAAAATGGAAGTCATCACAATTGCCACTTATCTCGGCCCTGTCAGGGACAGCCTTTCTAAGCTGTATACCCCACCAAGAACCCCGTTTTCTCCTGCCCGCAGTCCCATTAATCCTCTCCTCGATTCATCTTCCAAAATCCAAAACCATGATAAGGTACTGGCTAGTTGCTTGGGTAACTTTTAATGCTACCTTGGCCCTCCTTATGGGTGTATACCACCAAGGCGGCGTAGTACCCGCCCAAACATGGCTCGGCCAGCAAAAGAACCTCACAGCGAACTTGAGTGAAGTACTTTGGTGGCGAACTTACAGCCCCCCAATTTGGCTTCTCGACCATAACCCGCTTCAAACCACAGATCTAATGGGCATTCCGTTACCTACCCTGCAGAGACACATCGAAGCCTCGCTCGGTCCTGACTGTGATCCCGACAGAACTATCGGGCTCGTGGCACCATTTTCAAGCGTCCAATCAGATACCATACTCAGCACTGACAAGCTTGGGCTGGAATTGGAGGAGATGTGGCGCTATAGCCGGCATCTGAATTTGGATGACATGGACTTTGCTGGTGACGGGTTTTGGGGGGCATTGACGAGGGTGGTAGAGAGGAGAGGATTAGTTGTCTGGAGGGTGAAGAAGAAATGCATAGAGACGGGAGCGAGAATGATGCAAGGTGATTGGTAGGTACCAACAAAGACATCGTTGTAATCACCGAGAATTTTCGCCTACGTCCACGGACTTCATGAGAGAATTGCTGATTCTATGACCCTAGAAATGAACAGATGTATGTCCGGCGACCTGTATGATCGTGCTTCCATACGACAGCTGAACGCAGGTTATCTTATGCTCAAGCTTTCCCTTGGCCATCCATCATTGTCTTCATGTCTCGGATTTATCGCGTGCTGCCTGCGTGCTACCTGGTCTTAGTGGCGAGATGTGACTGAAAGTAGTTCAAGCAGCTCCCTCATCACCTTCATCTGGCTGGTCGAAAAGGAAGTTGGCAGCCATCTCCTCATTCTTGTCGCAAGCAAAGTATGCCTGGATGACCTGGTCTCGCTCGAACCCTAGACGGCACAGCTATCAATGTCAGCAAGGTAGACTATGTCAGTGCGAGCGGACTGACTCACCCGCTCAATCGCATCACGCTCCTCCTCGGTCACACTGATCTCTTGAGCTCCAGGTGGCAAGGGCGTATCGTCCCCAGTATCTTCACTCAACAATTGTAGGAATTGATCTGGATTCTCGCCAATCTGGCGCGCCAGCTGTGGGTTGCCTGCTCCAACTTGCTGGAGAATGGGCTCGAGCATACGCGGCTGAGTCTGGACGATTTGACGTAGCTGCTGGAATTGTGGGTTGTTCCGCAGGAAGTCGAGATTGCCAAGACCGGCACCACCCTCTGTGCCTGCTCCAGCTGCTGCTCCAATGCCAGCGCCAAGGCCTGCAATGTTTGCCCCTCCTCCGGCAGCTCCACGGCCTCCACGAGCGCCTCCCCCTGCGCCACCGCTACGGCCAGCTTGTGCGGCTGCTTCGAAAAGGTTGACGGGTTCGTCACCAACGTCAGCGCCCGCTGCTGGTGCTGAGGCGTCGCTGGTGGCTGGGGGTGGGGAAGCCGCAGCAGGTCTACCTGCTGCAGGCGCACCGCCAGTTCCAGCTCGTCCTTGTGCGTGCTCTCGTTGAACGCTCTCGGGAATACCCTACAAGATGTTAGCACATTTCACATACCTGATCATATTTCTTCCGGAACGCACGTTTAGGAGATATTCAACGGCACGATCGGGGTTAAAGAAGGCTGCCCTCATCGCACGGTCGATCTGATCTCTTGGGAAACCCATGCTCTCCATGTTTGCGATTGCTTCATCGCGCTGTGGACCGCCTAATGTAAGCGCCGAAGGGTCATTGAAACTTGGACCCTCAGCTCCTGGGGCAATGGGAGCTGGCGACGGTGTGGCTGGTGCATTTGAGGTGGTATTTGGAGCGTGAGCAGGGGCTGCAGGGGCCGCAGGGGTTGATGCAGGCGCTGGAGCAGGTGTCGAAGGAGCTTTCGAGGTCGATGATGTGGCGGCAGGAGCTGCTTTCGGCTTCGAGATCGGTCAGCCCCAAACACCCCATGCCATTTGTGGTATTGAGATACCTTAGATACCATGCAAACGATGAATCCTTTCTCTTCGATGCTGTACGATTCAACAGTATTCGCGTCCTGTAATATCTTGCCTGTTGATTTGGCTCACAGTCAGCAAAAGTACTACCACTCTTAATGACCCGATTTGACCTGCTAGGGTTGCACTACCGGAATATATGAGTTTTTGCTGGCTGGCTTCCCAGCCCTTCTCTTTTGAAATCTTCTCTTTGACTTGGCCAATCTATGTCCGAAGAACCATGTCAGCGAAGATCAGGTTAACTGAGAGATTCTTTCGGAATAAGAAGATCTTACCGTCTCCGACGGCTCAGCGTCAATGACAAACTTCTGCTGCTTAAGATCCTGTTTGAGTGGACACCCGTTAGTGCTGAGACCTTTGAGTTAGCGCTGAAAAGCATCACCTTGAATGTGAGCTTCATCTTGCCCCACCAGCAGTGCTCTGCTTAGTTATTGGCGAGTGTGCTTTTACGATGGCGGTCAGATTGAAACAATTTCAAGCTTTGATGTTCGAATGATATGCAAAGTGATCGCTCGATGACACGCGTGGTCAAAGCAGCTGTGACGAGGTGTGATATACCGAAGTCTTCGACAGGCAGGAGTGTTCGACACTGCCTCGACAGCTTGGCATCCTGTACGCTAGTGCCACATTAGCGTTATGTCTTGTTTTTTCTCATTGCCGCCAAAAGGTTAGCTATCAAGAATTCAAGATAACAACACTGAACATCGCAGCTCCCGACAAGGGGGTACCCATTGGATGAGCACTCTAGAGACGCTGCACGAAATACAATTCACGGGGTCATATCAATGAGCTGACCCACCGGAACTCGAGCAATTCCAAACCAGCTGTCATTCTCTCTGATAGCTAGCCTGGCGATAATAGCGTACATACCCACGTGATTGAAGCAAACAGATCTTGACAGACACCGTCCTGAGGGCTTCAAGTGCCAGCTGAATTGACTGCAGATCTTGCTCCAGTATTAAGCACCGAACTACTAAGAATTGGACCTCAATCAAAGTGGACGATATGCGTCTACGAGCTAGATACTCTACTATGGCCCAGGTTGCCTCAATGAACAGGAGTCCTGCTTCCATGCTGGGCACATCTGTGTCCACTGGAAATTCGCAACGTCTGGAGCCATCTAAAGCCAGTAGATCCACATTGTCAGGCAGAGACCACAACGCTATGTCACTGCCACAGGTGTCCCAAGATGAGCCTGCCCAATAGTTCTACCCGAAAAGTACAGCAGGACGAGACCAAGATACATTGCTGTTCGATTGGATCTAGACTTCGGACGCTTTCCGATTTTCGGCTTCGGTCTCAATGGTCTCAAGCCAGAGACTGTCTGAGCTTCTTCTTGTTTATGGCAACCTCCACCGGACACGCTCGGGGTCTCATGCTGATGTACGATACGCATCATTCATGGTTGACAGCGTAATGGATTGAATCGTCGACTCGAACTCAGACATGCACGAAAACGGAACCCTACTATACTGTCATTGAGGGTCACCTAAGTACACAGACAAGACAGGGATTACGATCCCGCCTCGGCAATGTGGGGTCGAGCCGCCATTAGAACATGGAAACAAGTCAAAATGACTGGACCGTTGCAAGCCTCGTCGCGCTAGTAGCGCAAGACTCGCGTCCACACCCTTAGCTTCAACGGATCTCAGTCCTTGTTTGCAGCACTCACGCGTCTTCCGTGACGAAGGATTAACGCTGTACGTCGTTTGGGCCGCCAGACTCGCTCAACTGAAAAACTATCCGACGTCTGCTCTCCTCTTCTTCCTACCATCATTATGAAAACATCTCCTTGCCGTCAATTGAGTCGAAGGTGTCAATTGCACGCGTCATCTACGACCTCTTCTCCAATCTCCTTATTTCAGTCGACTTTGTCCCTCTGTTTCGTCTCAGCTGCCACCCCACCAATCTCATCCCACCTTTTCGAGACGATGTCTGTTGACCGTTCTACAATCCTATCATACCGTCATTTTTCTTGTTTGCTGTAACCAATTGACCAGCTCCCGTTCTGTCGTCGTTCTGGCTCTCCCAGCTCACTGCCCACGCATAGTCGGCTTACCTGCACCCATCACGGAACACACCTGCGTCAGCCCACATCGATTCCTATCTCTGAATTTGGGGAAGACCCGCTTTGACTGACGCCCACCCACGTTATATCAAGGCGTGTCACTCTTGCCAACCCGATTCTCGCAGGTCCCCTCGAGCCTTTTCCAACGCCAACTTGATCAGGTCAGACCAGGATTGAAATACTCTGATGCTGCGACGGCGGAGACAGACATACCCAAGCCAGTCCCCTCAAGAGTCGTTGCTAGAATCGTGTGTCTGTCAGGGAATACTTAGGCAGAGAACCTGGCCTTTATGATGGCTCGAGTGCTTATGTCAGCCCTTATTGGCGTTGCTGCAGTCATCTTGGGAATAGCCAGTGGTGTCCTGGTACTCATCCTGGCAGTTTCCCCTATTCCGGCGCGCCGTCAGATTTACGCCTTTCCACAGGCCGCTGCTATAGTCCAGATCTGCTCCTCTTCGACCTTGCTAGCCCTCAACTTCCTGCACATTCGCCATAATGAGACGTTGCAAAAAAGCAAGGGCCGTCTGCTTCTTCTTCTACTGGGAATCGTGCCATCAGTAGTATCTGCTGCGATGGTCGGAGCCAGCCTAGGTTGGGCAGAGACTTCGGTTGTTGCCAGAGACATACTCATCGTGGGATGCACAGTCTCGGCCTTCCTGAGTATTTCTTTTGTCGTATGGGCCATTTCGGTGCTAATACATCTGGTCTATTACTTTACCTTGGCCTGGGTTCTCAAATCGGCGACAAAAATGCCACAGCAGAGGTTTTCCATTGACGATACTAACGAGTCGCCCCAAGAGATGGTTGATACTAGCCGACCAGATACTGCCACAACTATACAGTCGAACCCATTTCGAGAGCGCATAAATTCGTCGCCGCCCTCATTGACACCATCGGATGGTACAAGTTCGATGCGGTCTTCCTTCTCGACATTACAGCGACCAGCATCCTCTAAAAGGAGTCTACTCCTTAGGCACTCGTTGTACAAACAACAGTCCAGAGCTTCATCTTCAGATGGCCCTTCAAGATGCCCCTCGCAAGATGAAGGCTTCGATTCCTGGGACACTTCGGGAGTCAGCTCCCAGATTCGAGAAACGGTGCTTCAGACTAAACCTCCACCTAAAGCCTCCAGTCTGGAACCTATTCCTGGAAGTCGATCACCATCGCCAGCCAAAGCTTTAGAAGGACCGTTCTTCCAGACAAGCCCTTCATTGAGTCCACCTGCTAGTCCTCTACCACAACCATCAGTCTCTCAACCGAACTCTCCCCCTACGAGCCCAATAGATCATCCTTTGGACCTACCCAATTTCTCCGTTATGTTCCCTCCTCCTAGTCCACTGCCTTCAAGCCCACCCCCTGCTACACCTCGTCAGATGAACTTCTCGAGACCCGGCTCACGATCGGGCAGCGTTGCAATTCCGCGGTCTAGAGCTCCTAGCGAGGATCACATCCACCCTCTTTTCAGGACAAGCAGTCCTATCCCACCTCCAAGTGCATCTGTGAATACGACAGTGACTGCAGCTCCAGAAGCGGGCCAGCTCATCAACGAGCGTATGCTGAAGCGAATGAGATCTGGTAGTCTTCCTTCAATTCCAAGCCCACTCGTCCGGTCGGAGAGCAGCCCTAACGTTCGCGCCATCAAAGTGCCTCCGTCGCCGAGCCTAGAAACGATGCCCACGCCGTATCTAGTCGGTCCGAGACCCGATCGGCCTCATCAAAGGAAGCGGTCCGCGTCATTCCAGTCGAGTATTGAAGATTAAATCACGGCTTCTTGTTACGACTAATGAATGTATATAGTATGCCACAATGAGTATTGCTATACACTGACCTCCCTCAGGCAGAAGGTGTTTGGGATGCAAGGGCGACGAGGAGAAAACGAAATAGAATTGGGTGCAGCAGAGGGGGCACGGAGAGGGCATGCCGACTAATGGTCCGGCCATTGCAGTCAAGGACGTGACGTCTTTCGAACTGACGTGGCCGCATGCTTGGATGTCTTGGAAGTCTGAAGAGGTAATCTACCTACTTAATCAGTAATCAGTCTTTTGAGCATGTCGAGCGCGCCTTGACGAACGATCTAGCATTAATGCCGAGAGATGCTGATCTCTACCATTTGATCCAGATGCTCGACCTGCTTTGTGAAGTGTATGGATATCCTCGAACGTGAATTGCAAGATTTGAAGCCTGCAACAACAATTGACTGTCGTTAGATTTCAGGGGTCGTTCGCCCTATGTATTGCTCGACGTACGAGGTACCAAAATTGACTTATGCATGAGCTGCTGCCGGTGACAGTTTGTCGCTTGCCCCCTTCCTATGATGTTCAATCATTCGGCATTCAAGGCATGGTATGAGGATGACTAGTTTCAACTATTTGAACAAGATGCTTGAGCCGCTATCAATAATTTGTAGGTGTTCGATGCAGTCTGGTTGGGAATAAACGAAGTAGACCACAGTCATGTCGAACGTTGGGAGAAGCTGTGTAATCCTTTCGGTAAGACATTCACTGCGACTGAAATCTGGAGGAGATATTCCGAAATCCTCAAACTTCAGCAGCCATCTTCGAGGGCTCGTCGAACTATCACATCAGGCACAATGCGAAGAGCTAATCAGCGTTAGCTGAGCTGTAGCCGACCCATGCAAATGGCTGCTTGCCCTACGGGCAAGCCAATTGAAAGTTGTTCTACAACTGTCCGCAATGCTGGCGAGAAGTGAAGTGAAAAAGCAATAGGAAAACCGAAACCCACTTTTCAATAGAGCCCCATTAGCAACCACCCTGTTTCATCTACAATAGCAATTGTGGTTGCATTCGCAGCATAACAATCTCATCGCACTCGTCTCTTCTGTTTCTTGTTCATATTCAACACATACTTCGACCAAACAGTATCTACATCGCTTCTGCTCTGTTCAGTCGTATATTGCATACCTCAACAGCATCTACTATTATCGCAGCAATTCTTTGTCGGTAAGTTCGTGATTTATTCTGGTGTTATCTCGTCAATTCTTCGCCCTCCTCGTAATACGTCTGGACTTTTGACGTTGCGCCTCTCTTCTCCATCAGGGAGCACCGGTAATGTCTGTCTTTCATTCGTTGACCAAATCTGCCTTCCATCCAATTGGCGCTTGTCATGGGTCAACACGTTTTCCTTGTCCACCCCAAATAGCCAAGATTTCTGTCCTGTCTAGGGACACCTTCCCTGTGTCCATCTTCTGTCGGTCACCCCAACCTTATATTCGCTCCGTCTTCGAGGCCTCCTTGGCATAAATACGTTGATCTTCGTCTTCGTTGGCTTCTATTTTTGGTCTTCATTTGGCCAGAGTTATGGCCGCTCGCTTTGATTTTGGTTCGGTTTGCTCAGCTTCTGTAATTCCTATAATCATATCAGGGGTCGCTAGACGCATTGGCAGTCCACTGAGTGCTGGTTTGCTAATCCAAGTTGTCAGCTATGCACTCTAAAACTCTAAAGCGCAAGGTCATCGAAGATAACGAGATAGCGGATTTCATTGCTCAGTGGTCTCCGATCCATTGCCCCAACTTCTCCCTCAGCCTCATCAGCCGGCCCACAAAAGCTCGCCGTACCAACAAAGCTCTCACCCGCGTGAGAAAGGCCGACTTTTACGTCCCCGACGCTCCGCCGAATTCTCCCAATACCCCCATCACTAGCCTCTCGACTGCCAAAGGCAAGGCTAAAGCTCCATCGAATAATGACGCCTTTCAACCTTCGCCAATCCAAAAATCAGGCATCAAGAAGAAGCCTTTTCTTGAAGCCAAGTACGGCCGTAACGACAAGCTCAGAACCGACTTTGCAGATACCGCGGGACCCCTCCAAGCCGCACTCGTCGAGATTGGAAACCGCACATTGAAAAAGCTGAACGAGGAAGAGCATTGGCACGAGGAAGGGGATAACAGACTCAACTACTATCTTTTGGTGCAACATTTGGAAAAGAGAATGAAGGAGAAGATGGCGTGTATTGATACTCGTAGAAAATTACAGATGAAGAGGAGTGAGAGTTGGTACAAGTATGACAAGGTGGTCGTTGAGGGTGAATTCAAGGTATGAGCTGACTCTTCACCAACTTCCGGTCGAGACAACTGACGCAACGCCAATAGGGGAAGGTCGAGGAGATACGAGAGAGGGCGCTGGCGCAGATTCGTGATCACATGATCTGGGGTGGCTACGACATGGATGAGGATGCGAGTGTAAGGGGGTCAATACCACAGAATACGAGCAGCGTAGGAGCAAGAAGCTAAAGCGTTGGGGCGAGAGGATGGGCTGGTACCACTGTTGACATGTTGCAAAACACCCGTGTAACTGCTGGTCGTTTTCTTGAATCGCGCTATTCCCAATCTCGATCTAGCCATACACCGGTGCATTAATATCGCTCGCAGCGACAGGAGGTGATGAGTCAGATCTTGGACCCCCTGGACCCTGAAGATCGGTGAACTCTGACTCCGATCCCTTGGCATGAGCCATCAGTCGAGCGCCCCACAATGTGCTTGATAAGGCTTGACGTCTATTCTTTACAACGCCATAAGCATCCTCCTCGAACATTCAACTTCACATCTCAGCATAGAAACTAACATTCTCCTCTTTCTCCGACTAGCCCGACCTCGATCCGAAACACCCGTCTACTACAGGCCCACCTCTTGCCGAGATCGTCACCCCACCATGGCGGTGCGAGCTCAATTCGAGAACTCGAACGAGTATACTCACCTTTCACGGTCCCCCAGAATATACTGACAAGCACACACAGAGTGGGTGTCTTCTCCACACTCACAAATGCGTATTCTCTAGTTGCGCTCGGGGCCAGTGAGAACTTCTACAGCGTGTTTGAGGCAGAATTACAGGACGTGGTGCCGATATGCAGGTGCACGATTGCAGGAACGAGGATCATAGGAAGGTTGACCGCAGGGTAGGCGTGAATATCTGACTGATGGGAGCTCACGTTGCTGAAACCTTCCATCAATGTAGCAATCGCAAAGGTCTCCTGGTACCAACATCTACCACCGATCAAGAGCTGCAACACTTGCGGAACTCGATCCCCGACGAAGTCAAGATTCAGCGGATAGAAGAGAGACTATCAGCTCTTGGCAATGTCATATGCGCGAATGACCATGTGGCCTTAGTGCATCCGGACATCGAGCGCGAAACGGAAGAAATCGTCGCAGATGTTCTGGGCGTGGAGGTTTTCCGCCAAACGATCGCCGACAATGTTCTCGTGGGTTCATACATGGCGCTTTCTAATCAGGGAGGGATCGTCCACCCGAAAACTTCGATACAGGACCAAGACGAGCTGTCAAGTCTACTCCAGGTCCCTTTAGTGGCAGGGAGTGTGAATCGAGGTTCGTCGGTTGTGGGCGCTGGCATGGTGGTGAATGACTGGATGGCGGTGACCGGGTTGGATACGACGGCGACGGAGCTAAGTGTTGTCGAAAGTGTGTTTCGGTTGGGCGAGGGGATGGGGCCAAGTTCGATCAACACTACCAACATGGATACGATGGTGGAATCTTTCTATTAAGGGCCGGTGGTAAAGAAGAACCCGATCCTCTACTGGCGAGATGCTTTTTCGAACTGATCATGGTTGTGGACCAGAATGACTGAGCCTGTTAGTGATATGTCTCGCTATAAAGCGCAGCAACGTTGACGCAATGATGTTGGCTATGAGGCAGAGCAATCAAGTCTGCAGCGATGCAGTCACAAATTGCTCGACACCCAGCTCAAACAGCTCACAATTGACTCCTGCACCACCTGGATGCTCAATAGGTGAGAGTGGGTTTTTGACGACTAGATTAGGTTCAACAGGCGGTCCGTCAAGATACTCCAGTCTCACCATGACCTACCATATTCAACATACAAGCTAACGTAAATTTGGTGCAATACGATCCTCAGATTATTTGTTTTCGTGTCCGTGACCATTACGAATTTGAGAGAAGTAGGCGTCTCATAGTAGTGCAGCTTATAATGGCCCGTCCGATATGATATGAAGCTCCACGTAGGGACCCATTTCAGCCTTTAACCGCCCTTTGGCCTGTGAAGGATTACGCACTTATCTTCAGGGCCACCGAGCTTTCGAACCATATTCCTCAGAGAAAAGATGGTTCCAAACACCAGTTTGGCGTCATCCTCGGCACTGAGGCCCTTCGGCTGCGATTGACGATCGGACAGACCATTAGACTGTGGTGGTTTGGATGAAGAGGTTGGTCGAGGTGCCCATTTCTTCTTATATATGCAATCCGCTGCCCCTCGCGTTAGCTTTGTTTGCCTAGTGGGGCGAGAAGGTATACCATGACGATCGAACACGTAGAATGAATAGACCACCATGGCCGCGATCTGGATCTTGCAGAGTTGTGGAAAATCTCGGAGGAGAATCTCGGAGGAGAGAAACAAGACGAGAGTCATTTCCACCGGGTTTCCGGGTCCGGCCGAGCTTCACGCTTGGCGACTGAAGGCGACAACCTAATACTTTACTTAATCTAAAGTACTTTAATTCACTCGAGTGCTATGTGCACCATCTCCAGTGTACTCAATCCTCTATATCAAGCTAATCGCATCGGCTATTATATAGTCCTCATATTTCGCAGGGCAGGATTTGAACCCAGGATACACCTCTCGTACGAAGTTATACTAATCCGCTCACTAAGACCGTCTTCTTCATCGTCGCCTGCAACCTCATTCGCCTATGGTCTCAGTAGATCACAGCGCCCTTCCCTCACCAACCTCATCTTGGATGTCGGGATAGCTTCCAGTGTATTTGCGTACGCATTCCCGCAATTCCGGATGTAATTGATGGCGATGCCGCTACTCGTATGGTGTAGGAGGTTTGATCACGATCTGAGACTGCTATTCATGAGACGCTGAGGAATGCAAATAGGTACGACAGGCTGGTGTATCTAGCAATGGCGACGTTGAGGTGGAGGCATTCTGTGCAGAACAACGCGTGAAAGGGGCCATCGAAACTCCTAATGGGCAATTGATGCTTGGAGTGAGTGTGGATCAGGACTGTTCAGCACGAGAAGAGCCATAAAGTCGTTGCTGACATGTTGTCCACGGGCTTTGGACCTCGGGAAGACACAGATCGTCAACCACATTGCCAACTCCAATCTTTGAAAATAGTAAGGAATCCTAAAGAAGACTTTAGTATGGCAACGTAGTTTGTAAGGCCATGGCAAAGCTTTGGCCCTAGCGTGCTCCAACTTCTGAAAGCTGATGTTGCAACAGGAGAAGTTTGGGCGGCAGGCATGCCTTGATAAGAAGCATGAAGTAGTGGTGGTGGGTAAGGGTAAATTGAACCTTGTGTCGGCGCGAGGGGATACATGAGAGGATCTTAAGATAGCTCTGGCATGGATTCAATCACTGCGACCATCGTCAGTCTCCATATCATGCAAGCGAATCTCGGAAACACGGGTAATCAGATTGATGGCCAGCTTCCTTACAGCCTGGAGCCCCATAGATCTCTCGATCTGAGCAGGAGCTCCTCCTTGGAGAGTGTCAGTCACAGATCAACGAAAGACAGGGAAGCCGATCCACTTAGCTTTGTGGACCTAATGCTCAGACGGTGAGCTCGCCCTAGCTTCAACCAAGGGCTACTAGTCACCAGCACTGCGTAGAAGTGCGAGCTCGTTGCTGGTGCACCGCCCACAAGAGCCGGAAGCTTGACGCTTCAGCTCTGCGAGCGATGCCCAGTCAGGCTTACGCCTGGCTGGGAATGTTTGCACCGATTACCTGAGTGCTGGAACGGGCCACACGTTGTAAAACAAGCTTGTCTCCAGACTCATTCTTCACCTCGAGTGCAATCTTCTCTATTCTCAGTAACACTTCAAGAGTGGCTTCATTGTCAGCCCGAAGCTTAGCCATCTCTACGTTGTTCCTTCTTAATAGAAGGTTCCTTTCGTTATCACCTGAGGTAGTAATGTGTCTTACCTTGTAGGCCACAAAGTACGTGATGAGCAGCACGACTATACCACTCACCCACGCACCCATAGAGCTAGCTATACTGACTGCTTTAGACATATTGCAGACTAATGTGCTCACCGAGTATTTATCACAAAAATCTCCCTTACTATTGACAGAGTAAGGCCCAATAAGTCAAAGTGGAGAGAAAAATATGAAAGCAAAAGCTTAGGAACGTAGATAAACCCACCATTAGCGCCATTCCTTTAAGCTTTAATGATATGTTGCTCCTTCCTCGGAAGCGGTTCGGTAGACTCGACCTCATCGTTGGACAGCAGCAGCATTACAACCGAGGTTAACATGATCATCATTGACCATATCGGCCTGTCGGTGGCCTATAGCCTCTACAAAGCAACGACTGCTGTGTAAACTTCAGTTATGCGCAATTGATAACCTTGATCCTCACATCATGCGGTCCGTCAATTTTTGTAGGAAATTTGCCAGCCGATCACTGCACATGCCATCAATCCCAGCAAGCCGAGAGACATCAACAATATGGCAGTCCAATGATACAAGTGCACGCGCTGATCAGCTTGTAATATCCATTCTCCGCAGAACCGCTTGTTCATTGTATCCCTGTAAAGCTGGTCACTCAAGTATGACGCATTGCGAAGAGTGACGGCCTGTTGCATCATTCCTTCCTCTTTCTCAAAGTCCACTTTACATTTTCCAGCCTCACTTGCATGTTCGTTTCCGTTGCCGCAGACTTGAAACGCAGCTGTGAGAGTCCTCCAATTCGGATCCATTGGTGTCCACCCTGATCCGAGGTCCAACCACTTTGTGATGAGAATTGCTAGGCCATCATTGACAGTGTCTGAGACTTCAAGTTGGAAAATAAACTTGCAGCGGCGACACCTATGACACTCTGGCTCCCGCGGCCTCTCCGAACGTGTACTGTACTCATCCAAGCTCGACCCAATCATTCAAAACATTTCACCCTCGTCCGCCACGAGATGATGACAAACCCACACGCACTGTGATCTCTCAAGCGCCAAATCTGGAACTCTCGTATGCAGTACCGTCCAGGTCTGAAGTCGAAGACACAGTCGAGCTGGTTCCGCGCACACGCGAGCTTCCACTGACAAGAGTGAGGTTATTCGCCCCCTGGGCTCGCTCCCGCCAGACTCATTGACCTGGATAAAAGACAATTTATCCGTGGAGATGCCGTAGCCGGGGCCGAGGTAATGGCATAGCATTACTAATTGCAAGTGATGGAAATTGAAAGTGTAACAGGAAAATCCTCCGTACACATGCATATACGGCAAGAGTTCGCCTCCAAAGTTGGTTTGGACGCACCATAGTGGCTTTGAGGGCTGATTGAACGGACCGGGAGGACCAACACGGTCGCGTGGATGCAGTCGCGAGCATGAGTGGCATTAGAACCAGCATGGGAGGTCACGCGTAACGGTGCTGAGGAATTGCTCACGGTGTGCTGGTATGACAGCACTAGTGCGGAGACGAGGCCAGTAGGTGGGACCAATAAGCGTCGATAGTCTGCGATTGATGAGGGCAAAATTGGCAACGTCGGGCAGTGGGAACTGAAGTGCTATCATCTGGAGAAGCTCTGATGGCAGGGTTCGAAGACTGCTGTCTATGACGTCGGGCTGGTCGGCATCAACCGAGTCATGGACAGAGCGGTGACGGAAGCTGAGCAGGGCCTTTGGAGATGGCATCTAGGCAGCTAGGACTTGAGATTTTCAAGACCGCAAAACAGATTGATAGAAAAGCGTCTTGGTTATTACGGTAGATGCGTACTTAATCAGCTAAGTTCAAACTTGCTAGACATTGATGCGAGACTACTCATCTCCGCTACTCCTGTTATTAGGGAGGCCAGTCTCATTCTCGTATACAAGGGACGTAGCAGGCACGCGGGTTGCGAAAGAATTCGGACACTTGATGGGTGCTCAATGAAGGATCCTAAGCCAATTACAACATACCTAGGCAGTAGTTCACAGCGGCGCTCACCCTAAGCCAAAGTGGGGTGAGGCTGAGACAGAATAGTGTCCTCTTGGCAACTGCGTGTTTCTACAACCTTGTGGAAGTCAAAGTCAAGGCCCCTCGGGCGCTCTGAGACAATCTGATCATTACCTGTGTCCGTACCCATTGTACTTATAGATAGCACACACTTCTAGAGCGCTGACTATGTGGTGTGTCCCTCCACGAGATTTGTATATACTGCGCCAAGATGCCTCCATCACCCCCGAGTCTTGAGAAAGGCCCTTCTACTGGAGAAGATGCGGGGATCGTGCCTTCTCGTGGCATCTCAATTGACATACCGAGTACAGCACATGGAGACCGCCCGGCGACGGTCAGGCATATGTAAGATTGCTGGAGGCGGGTCTTTCCGATTCGGTCCCTAACGCATCGACGACAGGTCCTCCCCTGCATACGAAAGCCCATTGAGACACCACCGTCGTCAGCATTCGAGCGCAAGAGAGGTCAAAGAAACGCTACATGCTCGTTCGGAGTATTCCAACAGTCAGGATGACGGTGGTGCAATACACCGAATCAATCAGTACATAATCCATCAAGAGATCGGTAGAGGATCCTTCGGAGCTGTCCACCTTGCTGTTGATCAGCATGGAGTCGAATATGCTGTTAAGGAATTTTCCAAATCGAGGCTACGGAAGCGCGCACAGTCTAATATACTGCGTCGTCCTCATGCGCCGCGAAGGGTCGGTCAGCTTGCTACAGGCGTTGAATTCAATTCCCCATTACATAGACATTCCTCTTCGGACATCTCCGATCGAAGGGAGGACGGCAATCCCTTATTTCTCATCAAAGAAGAAATTGCTGTCATGAAGAAGCTGAATCACAGCAACCTCGTGTCTCTTATTGAGGTGCTGGATGATCCGAATGAAGATTCTTTGTACATGGTTCTCGAAATGTGCAAAAAGGGGGTAGTCATGAAAGTGGGTGTGGACGAGAAGGCAGATCCATATGATGATGAAAGCTGCAGATGTTGGTTTCGGGACTTGATACTGGGTATTGAGTATCTACATGCCCAAGGCGTCGTTCACCGCGATATCAAGCCGGACAATTTGCTCCTTACCGAAGATGATGTCCTCAAGATCGTCGATTTTGGCGTGTCGGAAATCTTTGAGAAGGACTCAGAGATGAAAACAGCGAAATCTGCTGGATCGCCTGCGTTCCTGCCGCCAGAGTTGTGCGTTGCGAAACACGGAGATATCTCTGGCAAAGCTGCAGACATCTGGTCCATGGGGGTAACACTATACTGTCTACGGTTCGGATGTATCCCATTCGAGAAGCCTGGAGTTCTCGATTTATATGAGTCTATCAAGAGCGATACCGTTGACTTGACCACTGATACAACGTGCGACGACCAATTCAAGGACTTGATGTCAAAATTGCTTGAGAAGAACCCTTCAAAGAGGATAAGAATGGAAGAGCTTCGAGCATGTATCCTGACTGTCCGAAGGGAAGACCTAGCTGACATGGTTATAGGAGCATCCCTGGGTTACGAAATGCGGTAGGGATCCATTGCTCTCTGCTGAAGAAAACACGGCAAACATGATTGAGCCCCCCACGGAAGAGGAAACCAATCAAGCTATTACAGGCAACCTCAGAAACATACTCGTACTCGTAAGGAATCCGCTACACCGTCATAACATGATACTGATTTTTCCCAGATGAGAGCAGTCAAGAGATTCAAGGAGGCTATTGCACGCAAGACTAGAAGACCTCCAGGAATGGCTGCAATATTGGGAAAAGACACACGCCTGGTTCAACCCCCTCTTTCCATGTCAAGACCTGAAAAGCCACCACTCTATCATAAAACTAGGAGCGTAGATACCCACGACCGGAGACCTCTTGAGCAAGCTCTGGTGGCAGAAGGCGTTCATAGAGACATCCATCTTGCAAGCCATGAGAAGGCCGTCCCTGATCGAGAAGACACTGCAGTCACGTACTCCCCAATGACTCCCACAAAGCGCCCTTCTGATCACGACAACGAACCATCCTCATCAAGTCCTAAAACCCCTTCGAAACGTACTCTAAATGCCCACCCCCAAGATCATAGGCCATTCGTCCATTCTGCCACTGCACCTCATCCCGTTTCTCACGACGGCAAAGGCCAAGCCCACGACCCTTTAACCGACCATTTGTACCTTGGCCTTGGACCGAGTGGCAGCTCCGAACCTCCTTCACCCCCTATGGTTAGCGAATCGCCACCTGCTGCAGAAGAGCCCAATATCTACGAGACGGCATACCACAATGAACTTGAGCGATTGAGGGCAGAGCGGGGCAAGTCTGCGACGCTATATTTGACCAGACGGGTGGAAGGGAGTGAGGAGTATGAAAAGGATGATAGACTAATAAAAGGTGAGGTTGACAGTAGTGGGGGGCAGAGGGTTAAGAGTGGATTTGTAAGGGTGCTGGACCAGGCTCGGATGAAGGCCGCAAAGGGAGATCACCCTCCACCAGCAGTTGGTGAGACCGACAATGGCGGTGATGAAGCGACGACTGAAGCAACATGAACGTTTGCAGATTGGCTTAGACTGACAGCATTATGATGGAGGATTGGGGACAGGTATAAATGCATGGAAGGTTAGAAATAGGATTACGAAGCGAGGCGTTCCTCAGGGAGGCAAGATTTGGCCAGGTTACTGGATGAAGTGGGTCCGTCGAAGCGCTGAGCGTTTCAAATGGCTTTGTTCGCTTTTGTTCGATTCTGATCTCCAGGAGCTTATTGTATTGAGCATCGATTATCGTCCCATGTGGTCGAGCGTGGGCCCGTCAATCATGAACACCACAGACTAGTCTCGTGGAAAGCGACGCCACCACATTCTGTTACCCACCAAGCTTGCGATTCCTCTGCAATGGCTCGCCTTCAAATCACTTCGACTGCTAGATTGCAGCCACACTTTGATACCACTATGGCAAGCACAAAGGCCAGGGTAGAGATTGGGAACCCTTATACTGGTCGCCTTTGATACCTCTCGACCTATTTAGCATCCGCCACTCTTCAAACAATTCCATTTCTTATTGGGTGCTCTAGGAGAGAGACTTCAAGACTATATTGCCGGTCTCTACCTGTCCGGCCTATTCATGGCAGAGCAAGGCAAGATTCTGGTTGGGCAATATGCCTGAGCATGATAATCGTCTGATACAATTTCCATCGGTGAACAATGGATAATGAAAAAGACAAATAATGGACCAACGTCCTCCGCTGTGCTTCATTTGAGGCTGAGCTCCACAGCTCCTTCCTGGAGCTCCCAACAACGTCTCGACCAGTACTAGTGGGAAAGCGTCCATAGAGGTGAACACAGTCACCTCAGCTATAGTAGAGACCATCAACACTTTGTGATAATTCGGTAGCAAATTAGTGCCCTCCTCAATCTCTCTTTGTAAAGATAGCCGCATAAGGACAGCTCAATAGTACAGGTGTTGAAAATAAGAGGAATCACATTGAGGTTTGAGCAGTTGAGCTGCATCCGGATCGGGTAAATTATCCGCCCTGCTGCCTTAACAGGACCCGAAGCTTAAGATCCATACCTTACTCACTTCTCCTCCTTCTCTCCAGACAACGGCCCTCCTTCGACCATCGTCAATGTTACTACATCTCGCAACTCACCACAGTTGACACAAACCCTCATATCGCCCACCACTTCTGAAGATAAAACATCAAACAAGACCTACAATTTCACTTCGTCAAAGAACTACCTTACACTCGTACAACTTTGTGACACCACTCTTACAACCTCAAATAACGAATCACCATGTCTACCCCTACCATCAAGCTGCAGAGCTCTGATCATGTCGAGATTACCGTTGGTATGTCGCACGAGGCCTCGGTCGCTGATATCACTGCTTCTACACTACGCTCTTCCTGTGCTAACACATCGAACAGACCGTCAAGTTGCCGAGCGGTCCATTCTCATCAAGAATCTGTTGGAGGATATCGGTGACCAGACTGTTGACGAGGCTGTCCCTATTCCTAATGTAAGCTTGCAACACCCAATGGTGACACAAAGTCGAAGCTGACCCCGATATGACAGGTCAATGAGGCCGTTCTTAATAAAGTGATCGAATGGTGCACTCACCATAAGGCTGACCCTCCTTCGTCTACCGAAGACGATGCCGACTCACGCAAGAAGACTACCGACATCGATGAGTGGGATCAGAAGTTCATGCAGGTCGACCAGGAGATGCTATTCGAGATCATCTTGGTACGTTTCACACCCCGTTATGGTCGAGGATATGCACGGCTAACAGTATCCAGGCTGCCAACTACCTTGATATCAAGGCCCTCCTTGACGTCGGCTGCAAGACTGTCGCAAACATGATCAAGGGCAAGTCGCCTGAGGAGATCCGCAAGACGTTCAACATCCAAAACGACTTCACCCCCGAGGAAGAAGATCAAATTCGTCGCGAAAACGAGTGGGCCGAGGAGTAAGTCTATACGTGGTCACTACCAATGACTGTGGCGCTAATTCTTGCACAGCCGCTAAGGCTATCCTCCTGGCCTTCGACAACAACAATGAGTCAACCACGCTAAGGCATCGTTGCTCATGTCTACTAATATTGGTCGGAGGCAGGATTACTTGGTAATATAGTTATGAGGTCACGGTTATGCATGGCGTTCAGAAGGCAATCGATTATTTGGGGCTGCTTGCATGCACCTGAGAGTTAGGCTGGGGCTTGTGGGATTCAGTCTTGGCATTACATCTCTTGACCAAACCCCTCGGACAGAAGAACACTGGCAGCGTTGACCAAAAGAAATGTGCAAGGGATTATAAGCAGACCTAGCCCTATAACCCACGCACTAAACTCTTGTCAACGTCACTTATGGATCACTACCACTTGTTTTTGACCCCCAGTCTAGTATTCACCACTTATGGTGCTCAAAGATATTCGATGTCTCCGGCTTCCTCGATGCATAGACATGGATGCTACCAGAGTGAGATCCCCTATGGATCATGTTCATTGATTGCTCACCACCCCCGCTAGATTTCAACCATCATGATTCATTTCCATAGTGAAGCTAGACCTTCACTCAATTACAGCACCTAAAGGTGCCTGCAACGCCAGGGATAAGTGTCTTGTGTACGTAGAAGCTAGATCCACCCGGAGACTGGTATTATCAATGTGATCCTACCTTGGTGTTGTAGTGCTGAACCCGTCTTCTGGCTCTACAAACACGATTTTTTTCAAGTGATCATGCACAGAATTCCCAACGTCAGCAAACACAACAGTACGAGATTGTCAATGTAAAGTGCATGAGTGCATGAGCCCTTTGTTTGGGAGTGAGGGCGCACATTGATTCAAGTATGTTGAGACACGGCGTCAGTCTTGGGTAAAGCTCGACTTAGGCAGCATACAGTTTACACTGGCCGGCCTTTGGTGACCTTGCGATTGAAAGCCTGCTATTCAAGTTGTGGGTCCCGGTGCTCCAGCAAACAAATCTCGCCATCGCATTTCGCCTCCACATCCCACACCATCCTTCATCATCAGCACATCGATGTCAATGTCCTTCCAACATCATCGATGTAGACTCCTCCACCATCATTCAGATACCGATTCTCGTCTTCCTCCAATGTCTTCGTTTTGCGTTGTATCTGTGATTGACTCCAAATCAGCGCCCTGCTCTGAAAGTACAACTCATAGCCAATCCACCACCTCCACGAACAAGTCCTTTCAGGGCTCAGGCGAACGGAGGCTTACCGGATGGTGTTGCCAGTACGGAGTCGAATCCACTGAGGAATGGGGCGGTTCTGCTTCTGGGCTTTCGCGAGCTTCTGCTTGGTGCGGAAGGACTTGTGGGACTGTGCTCGGGGTGTTAGTAATGGACATTTTATGTGAAAGGGAAAAGGACGAACAGGCATTGTGGTGGTTTGCAGTGGCTCCAATCTTGTCGTGGCGATCGAGGGCGGATTCCGGTAAGCTGGTTTTGTGTGGGTGGACCTTGAGATCGCTTAGCGGGTCACGTGATATCCTATAAAAGCTTGGCGCTATACCTTAGTTTCCGAGGTTCCCTCGTGTGTGAAAGAGCGATCGACGATATCATTGAAGCTATCGGTTGCAGTTGACCCGCTCATGACTGTCGGATTTAAGTTTTCGCCATGATTACGACATATGTTCTCAAGATGTACCTACAGGCTTGTCTCCAATCAGAGCGTGCTGAGTAAGCATCGTACCTCGGGCATTCTCATCACCAGCTGATTTGAACTGGACCGCCAAGAGAAATTTCTACGAGATCTGCTAGCCACTCCATCTCCGAATATGACTCGAATTAACGTTAGACCGCCGACTTTGTTGTTGGCTAGCACTTCGAAGCCAACCCTCAGAGTCATGAGGTTACGAGTACGGTCAAGATGATAGGAAGGCTTCCGCTCGCTAACGGGCGGTCGCAGCGAACCGGCCTTCCAAAATCCAAAAGCGTTAAACCGAGACGAAGGGCCTTTCGGATACCAGCCATCCCGGGCTCGGGGCTCGTTATTATTCATTATTCTTACCTGTGCTGCCGAGCTTCAGAAACGCCTCTTTATATATCATGATTAAATGTTGCTGCCTACATAGCGCTTTATTCACTCGCCTGCCCCATCGCTCCTCTATCATTCTCGATCAACCACCCTGATTTCGTATGCCCGTTGTACATGCTACATAATCCACTTGTCGTTCGTTGATGTACTATCAATGTGATGACACTCGATTTGCCTTTTACCATGAGCTATCTATGTAGCTGCCTCTGAGCATTCGTTCCTTCCTCCTCAGGTTTCGGACTGAGCGACCATTTTATAAAGCATCTTTTTCCTAGCGCTGCCGCGGTTCGAGCAACAGCCCATCATGGATAGCACAGCTGGGGACCTCACACATGCGACCAATGAGCTCGACTCTAATGTCGAAAAACAAATAAGTCGCAGCTCCAGCAATGAGGGGCTATCGTGGAACCGCGTGGTTGGAGGAAAACAAGAGCATGGCCCACACTCCTCTGGGTCATCATCCGAGGACTTGAAGCCAACAGAAAAGCTCGATTCTCACATCGTCAAAGTCAACGACGTCAAAGAGGGGGAAGAGGCATATGCCCATCTTCCACCACATGAGAAAGAGATTGTTAGGAGGCAATTGGATATACCAGAAGTCAAGGTCACCTTCAGGACTCTGTACCGATATGCGACTAGGAATGATCTCATTATAATTGTCATCAGCTGTATTTGTGCCATCGCAGGTGGGGCTGTCATGCCACTAATGACAGTAAGGATACATATTCAATATAAAAAGGCTACTTTCTAACTCGGTCCAGGTCATATTCGGTCAGTTGGCCGGTACATTCCAAGGGTTTTTCAACAAAACATACACGCAGTCCTACTTTAATTCTCAGC
>JAABUK010003739.1_pt1 | contig 25397 bp, 23 predicted proteins | sample 5559141 | NCBI WGS metagenome assembly JAABUK01 (sample SAMN10711869, study PRJNA513367) | rock metagenome | isolation source: Antarctica rocks | place: Antarctica: Victoria Land, Pudding Butte nord | collected 2016-01-03 | reverse complement strand
AGAAAGAAGCTCGCTTTCAATGAGAATCTTCTACTCTATCTGATAACGAAAATAATCATCACAAGTTCATCAAGCTTTTGAATTCACTCATCTTCATCGAAACAGATGACTTTATCTGAGAAACATGAAACATCAAAATAGCTGACAAGCTCAATGTCAACGCGAATCATTACTTTACTGAAAAGATTCATATTGTTTATGTGATTTTCAGACTAGAAGACGATGCTGATTAGCAAATTTATGCAAAGCATCATGTTGATGCTTTCTCATTCTATCAATCACTATCAGAGCTACTGAAACATCTGAAAGAAATTTACAAAGATCAGAATCTGATTCAAAAGTGTTGTCATGAATATGTCATTCTGAAGCAGCTCAACAAGTCTTTCAGCTCTTTTTATTCAAAATTCACTAGAATATTCAACTTTTTGAACTACAATAATATCATTCTGATGAACGACATTCAGAATAAAATCAACAATTGTCTTCAGAACGCGTTATCAGTTTGTCTCATAAAGTTTAGCTCACTTGATAAGCTCAAGATCTTTCTTCAAGATGTGAATAATAAACAACAAGTCAATTATCAGCTACATGATAAGCAATGAACAGTCAAATCAATAGCAGCTTCGAAAAAACGTTTTGTTTCTTCGTTGACATCAGCTTCAGTCTTGACTACTAACTATGTTTAACTTGCTACTTTTTTCATCTTTGAATCTGAATGATCAAGAATGTCAATCATCTGCTTCAACTGCAAAGTATCGAGTCATCTTTCAAAGAACTGCTCTCAGCTGAAGACTAGTACTTCGACATCTCATGCATTCATCTCTCGTCTCAATGAGATCATCATGTTGAAAGAAAAGAAGAAATTATTTACAGAGAAATTGAAGAATGAGGCAAAAAACTAGTGACTTTCATCAAAGATGCAATGAAAGATGTGTTAATTTCTTCAACAATGAGCAGTTCAGATGATCTCTTTGCTTCGAAATTTTTGACTACTGAATGTGTACTATCTAGCAATGAAATTAGTTACTCATTGAAGTCATTGATTGACATCGAAGCTGCTGACTATTTGTTCATTGATGAAGTGATCGCGCAGATTGTTTGTGATCAGTTGCAAATCAAGTCTCTGACTTTGATCAAAGTGAAGTCAATTTGAGAATTTGATGATCATTATGCTAAGAAACTCATTACTTATGTCATCTATTTGAACCTGACTGTTTAAGATCATACAATTGACACAGCTTCTATGTTGATTACTCAATTAGATCAACATTAAATGATTCTTGAAAAAACATGAATGAACAAAATTGATCTAGTAATTGATATGCAAATCGATTCTCTTCAATTTTCAAATTTCATTTCTAGTCAGAAATCGATTGTTTTATTCTCAAGCAACAAAACAATCACGAAACAGAAGAGCTTGACTTTTACTTAAATATTAAAGAGATTTACCTCTTCTGTTGTCATTCAACTCAGCGAGAAGTCATCTTCATTCAGTAAAATCGTGAAATCATCTAATTCAATCAACTTCGCTTCGTCTTTCGATTCAATGAACATAGCAATGATAGAGACTGCTGCATATAGATCACTAGTCAAATGATTGAATGTGATTACTTTCGCAATCATCATTACGAAAATCGATCGACTTCTAAAAACAGCTAGAAATAAACTTGAAGATGTAAATCTACAAGAGCTTTCACATGAAGAAATCTTGAAAGAAGTCAAAACTAAGCTTTCTTTGAAATATCATGACTATTTAAACGTGTTTGATCAAGCGATGACTGATCAACTATTCTCTCATCGTCTCTACGATCATAAAATTGAGTTGATCAACGAGAAAACATCTTCTCGAAGTCATCTTTATCATATGTCTGACTACAAGCTTCAAAAGATGAAGAATTACCTGATCAAACATCTGAATAAAGACTTTATATCTTTTAGCTCAGCTTCATACACATCGTTCATACTATTCATTGAAAACAAAGATGATAGCTTGCGTTTCTGTGTAAACTACAGAAAGCTCAATGCTTTGATCAAACGAAATCGCTACTTCTTATCGCTAATAGACGAAACTCTCGCTTGTATTCAAGATAGCAAGTATCTGACTCGATTGAACATCATTGTTGTCTTCAACAAACTGCATATGCATTTGAACAGCGAAGATTTGACTATCTTTATCATCTTTTTTGATTTCTACAAATATCACGTGATGTCTTTCAAATTAATCAACGACTCGACTTTCTATCAACATTATATGAACGACGTGTTATTTGACTATCTTCATCAGTTTTGTCAGATTTATCTAGATGACATTATCATTTACAGTAAAACACTGAAGAAACATAAGCGACACGTACGATTAGTTCTACATAGACTACAAAAGACTGATCTTCAGATGAATATAAACAAATGCAAGTTTCATATTTAGAAAATCTTCTTTCTGAGACTATTGCTATTCATCAAAGAACTAAAGATAAATCTCAGAAAAGTACAAGCAGTAGTTGAATGATCTACTTCTACAAATCTCACTCAGATGCAGTTCTTCGTTAACTTCTGCAATTTCTATCGACGTTTTATAAAGAACTTTTCGAAGATTGTTCATTCTTTGATTCAACTAACTCAAAAAGAGATGATATTTGAATGAGATCAAGCTTGTCAAATGATCTTTGATTATATGAAGAAATAAATGACTGAAGTCTCTATTCTTCGTCATTTTGATCAGAATAAAGAGACTATTCTTGAAACAGACTCATTCAACTACGTCAATGATGACATACTTTCTCAGTATGACAATAAAGAAACATTGCATTTGATGATTTACTACAGCAAGAATCTGAGTTTCACTGAGTGCAATTACAAGATTTATGACAAGAAACTACTAGCAATTATTTGTGTCTTCAAGCATTGATGATTTGAGCTGAAATTGACTGAGCTACTCATCAAGATTTTCACTGATCATCAAGCTTTAACGTCATTAATGAAAGATAAAGAGCTAAGTAGACGTTAAATGCGCTGAGTATAAAAACTCATTAACTTCAACTTTAAAATCATGTATCGTTCAGGCAAATAAAACATCAAAGTCGATGCATTGACTCGTTGAGTCAATTCAGTTTCTAGAAGTCTTGAGAATGAACAATGTTACTATCAACGAACTACAATTCTCACGTCAAATTGAATGAAAATCGCTGATCTAAAGAAGAACATCAATGAATCAATTTATAAACAGATTCTTGAGACTAATGAGATTGACGAGAATTGTACGCTACTTCGCGAAGCAATAGCAAGAGACGAGACACAATATGAAGATATTAAATTAAAGAATTGTCAAACTCAGAATGAAATCTTGTATCATGATAGTTAGCTGTGAGTCTCATTCAACAAGCTTCTACAAATAAATCTGATTCATGAGATACATGATCAATCATCAGTTAATCATTCTGATATTCTTAGAACTGTGAAAGTCATAAAGCGAAACTATTATTGATCATTCATGCGAAAAACGATAGATTAATATATTCAAAACTGCTATATCTGTCAACGCTCAAAGACATTTAAAGATAAATCAAACGACTTGCTTCAACCTTTATCAATATCTGAACAGCAATGACAAGACATAGCAATGAACTTCATTATTGATTTATTTGATTCAAGCAAGTACAACGCTATTTTGACGATCATCTGCAAATTATCAAAAGAAAGACATTATATTTCTTGCATCATTAATGATGAAGATATCACTGTCGAAAAGACAGCTGAAATGCTGATTCAATGAGTATATTGAACTCATAATTTATCAAGCTTCATAGTATCTGATCGAGATTCACAATTCATCTTTATACTATGAAAATTTCTTTGCAAACGATTGAACATTTTTCTTCGATTGTTTATCGTTTATCATTCTCAGATCAACGATCAAAGCGAATGAGTCAATCAAAACATCAAGCGATATCTTTGATTCTTCTGTTCATATATGCAGAACGACTGATTTAAGTGACTATTCATGATTGAGTTTGTCAACAATAACATCTTGTTCTCAATCATCTTCTTAATTCTCTTCTTCATGAACAAGAACTTTCATTCTCATATGAGCTTCAACTCTGACATCATTGAGTATGAAAGCATTCGCAAACGCTTGCAAATCAATCGAGTCAAGAATATATTTAAGCAAATGAACAAGACATTGATCTTCGCTCATGAAGCTCTGATCAAAACATGAAAACAAATGATGAATCAAGTTAACAAGCATAAAAAGAAAATCAATTACAAGATTGAATCAAAGATGTTTCTGAATGAAAGAAACATCATTACAGCGAGATCTTTTAAGAAGCTAGATGATCAAATGCTCAATTCTTTCATCAATTTAGATTTCATCAACTCTTCATATAAACTGAAATTATCAGAGTCTATGCATATTCATGATGTATTTCATTCTGATCTGCTTCGCTCTGTCGTCGACAACTTCTTGTCTGATCAAAAGAATGAATTCTCAAATTCAATAGTGATAAACGATGAAGACGAGTGAAAAATTGATGATATATTGAATTCTTGTAGATATCAAAGATGACTTCAGTATAAAGTCAAATGAAATGACTATGACAATGATCTCAATTGATACAATGCTGATGACGATGAATTTATGAATGCTCAGAAGATCATTGATGATTTTCATATTTGATACTTGAACAAATCGCGCTAATTGACAATTCAATCAATCATGATTTAACAAATCTGAGTCTGTGAAATCATGATTAAGCAATCAATTGAGTTGAGTAGCAAATACATTTATGCAAACATGAATCATCAAAGAAAAGAGATAATGTCACGATTCTAGTCTTGTCAGACTCAGTCTTCTAGTCTTGTCAGATTTATTCTCGCTTTGTCATCTTGACTAGTCTTTATTGAGTCTAGCATCGACTGAGAAACACACATATGTAGTCAGCTTCTTTTCTGTAGCTATCTTTCTTTCTTAGCATTTATCTTCTAGTTAAATGACATCTCTATCTGACTCGCTCTAGACAGATTTCTAACAAGAAATGCTCAGTTGTTTGCAAAGAAACTTTCAAAGAATGAAGATGAACTGAGAATCTCGATCAAATACAATGAAGCTTGATAAATCATGAGTTTAATATACTCATTGAAGCAACATTTCAGCTGTCTTTTCAACTATGATATCTTCATCATCAATGATGCAAGAAATATAATGTCTTTCTTTTGACAATCTGCAGATAACAGTCAGAATAACGTTGTAGTCATATGAATCAGATAAATCAATAATAAAGTTCATGACTATGTTCTGTCATCGCTGTTCAGATATAAATAGAGATTGAAGCAAGTTATTTAATTTATTTCTTAATGTCTTTGAAAAGATTCAGCTTGACTGAAAGCTATTGACAAGCGAAAATGACTAGTCAACTTGACTCAATCAATGTTGATTGCTAGAGAACAAGAAGATTAAGCAGGGAAAAAGAGATAAATAGATCGTTTTTTCTTCTGTTTTTCTCATCATCTCTTTCTGTTTCTTCATTTCTTAGAATTCAGTCAGAAACACGCTTTTGCATCTGCTACTTGTTAGAGATCAGCATAGAGCGAGTCATATGAGTGTCATTTAACTAGAAGATAAATGCTAAGAAAGAAAGATAGCTACAGAAAAGAAGCTGATTACATATGTGTGTTTCTCAGTCGACGCTAGACTTAATAGAAACTAGTCAAGATGACGAAGCGAGAATAAATCTGACAAGACTAGAAGACTGAGTCTGACAAGACTAGAATCATGACATTACTCTCTCTCTTCAACGATTCATGTTTGCATGAATGTATTTTCTGCTCGACTCGATTGATTGCTCAATCATGATTTCACAGACTCAGATTTGTTAAATCGTAATTGATTGAATTGTTAATTAGCGCGATTTGTTCAAGTATCAAATATGAAAATCATCAATGATCTTCTGAGCATTCATAAATTCATCATCATCAGCATTGTATCAATTGAAATCATTGTCATAGTCATTTCATTTGACTTTATACTGAAGTCATCTTCGATATCAACGAAAATTCAATATATCATCGATTTTTCACTTGTTTTCGTCGTTTATCACTATTGAATCTGAGAATTCATTCTTTTGATCAGACAAGAAATCGTCGATGACAGAGCAAAGCAGATCAGAATGAAATACATCATGAACATGCATAAACTCTGATAATTTCAGTTTATATGAAGAGTTGACAAGATCTAGATTGATGAAAGAATCAAGCATTTTATCATCTAGCTTCTTGAAAAATCTCGCTGTAACAATGTTTCTTTCATTCAGAAACATCTTTGATTCAATCTTATAATTAATCTTCTTTCTATGCTTATTAGCTTGATTCATCATTTGTTTTCATGTTTTGATCAGAGCTTCACAAGCAAAGATCAATGTCTTGTTCATTTGCTCAGATATATTCTTGACTCAATCAATCTGCAAGCGTTCGCAAGTGCTTTCATACTCAATGATGTCAGAGTCGAAGCTCATATGAGAATGAAAGTTCTTGTTCATGAAGAAGAAAGTCAAGAAAATGACTGAGAACAAGACGTTATTGTTGATAAACTCAATTATGAGTAGTCACTTAGATCAGTCATTCTGCATATACAAACAAAAGAATCAAAGATATTGCTTGATGTTCTGATTGACTCGTTCGCTTTGATCATTGATCTGAAGATGATAAACGATGAACAATCGAAGAAAAATGCTCAGTCATTTGCAAAGAGATTTTCATAGTATAGAGATGAATTGTGAATCTCGATCAGATACTATGAAGCTTGATAAATCATGAGTTCAATATATTCATTGAATCAGCATTTCAGCTGTCTTTTTGACAGTGATATCTTCATCATTAATGATACAAGAAATATAATGTCTTTCTTTTGACAATCTGCAGATGATCGTCAAAATAACGTTGTACTTGCTTGAATCAAATAAATCAATAATGAAGTTCATTGCTATGTCTTGTCATTGCTGTTCAGATATCGATAGAGGTTAAAGCAAGTCATTTGATTTATCTTTAGATGTCTTTAAGCATTGACAGATATAGCAGTTTCGAATATATTGATCTATCGTTTTTCGCATGAATGATCAATAATAGTTTCGCTTTATAACTTTCACAGTTCTAAGAATATTAGAATGATCAACTGATGATTGATCATGTATCTCACGAATCAGATTCATTTGTAGAAGCTCGTTGAATGAGACTCACAGCTAACTATCATGATACAAGATTTCATTCTGAGTTTGACAATTCTTCAATTTGATATCTTCATATTGTGTCTCATCTCTTGCTATTGCTTCGCGAAGTAGCATACAATTCTCGTCGATTTTATTAGTCTCAAGAATCTGTTTATAAATTGATTCATTGATGTTTTTCTCTAGATCAGCGATTTTCATTCAATTCAACGTGAGAATTGTAGTTCGCTGATAGCAACATCATTCATTCTCAAGACTTCTAGAAACTGAATTAACTCAACGAGTCAATGCATCAACTTTGATGTTTTATTTGTCTGAATGATACATGATTTTGAAGTTGAAGTCAATGAGCTTTTGTACTCAGCGCATTTGACATCTACTTAGCTCTTTATCTTTCATTAATGACGTTAAAGCTTGATGATCAGTGAAAATCTTAATGAGTAGCTCAGTCAATTTTAGCTCAGATCATCAATGCTTGAAGACATGAATAATTGCTAGTAGTTTCTTGTCATAGATTTCGTAATTGCACTCAGCGAAACTCAGATTCTTGCTGTAGTAAATCATTGAATGCAATGTTTCTTCATCGTCATACTGAGAAAGTATATCATCATTGACGTAGTTGAATGAGTCTGTTTCAAGAATAGTTTTTCTATTCTGATCAAAATGACGAAGAATAGAGACTTCAGTCATTCATTTCTTCATATGATCAAAGATCATTTGACAAGCTTGATCTCATTCAAATATCATCTCTTTTTGAGTTAGTTGAATCAGAGAACAAACAATCTTCGAAAAGTTCTTTATAAAACGTTGATAGAAATTGCAGAAGTCAACGAAGAACTGCATCTGAGTGAGATTTGTAGAAGTAAATCATTCAACTACTGCTTGTACTTTTCTGAGATTCATCTTTAGTTCTTTGATGAATAGCAATAGTTTCAGAAAGAAGATTTTCTGAACATGAAACTTGCATTTGTTTATATTCATCTAAAGATCAGTCTCTTATAGTCTATGTAGAACTAATCGTACGTGTTGCTTATCTTTTTTCAGTGTTTTGCTGTAGATGATAATATCATCTAGATAGATCTGACAAAACTGATGAAGATAGTTAAATAGCACGTCGTTCATATAATGTTGATAGAAAGTCGAGTCGTTGATTAATTCAAAAGACATCACGTGATATTTGTAGAAATCAAAAGAGATGATAAAGATAGTCAAATCTTCGCTGCTTGAATGCATACGCAGTTTATTGAAAATGACAATGATGTTCAATTGAGTCAGATATCTGCTATCTTGAATACAAGCGAGAGTTTCGTCTATTAGCGATAAGAAGTAGTGATTTCGTTTGATCAAAGCATTGAGCTTTCTGTAGTCTACACAGAAACGCAAGCTATCATCTTTCTTTTCGACAAATAGTATAAGTGAAGCGTATGAAGTTGAGCTAGAAGATATAAAGTCTTTATTCAGATGCTCAATCAGGTAATTCTTCATCTTTTGAAGCTTGTAGTCAGACATATGATAGAGATGACTTCAAGAAGATGTTTTCTCGTCAATTAACTTAATTTTATGATTATAGAAATGATGAAAGAGTAGTTGATCAGTCATCGCTTGATCAAACACGTCTAGATAGTCATGATATTCAAAGAAAAGCTTGATCTTGACTTGTTCAAAAGCTTCAGCGTGAAAAAGCTTGTGCAGATTCACTTCTTCAGACTTGTTTTCAACTATAGTTATGAGTCGATTGATTTTCAAGATGATAACAGCAAAGATCTTGACGTCTGATTGTTTAACTAACATTCTATATGTTGCTGTCTTTATCATTGCTATGTTCATTGAATCTGACGTTGATTTAGAAATTTTGACGTTAGTTAAAGTTGCGTCGCGCGATTTTAACTGTTCAATTAGTTTAACTGACTGCTCATTGAGCTGACTGAAAGAGAGTAATTTCTGACTGAGTTGAAATGTAACGAAAGTGAAAAATCTCTTCAGTATATGAGTAAAAGTCAAGCTCTTCTGTTTCATGATTGTTTTATTGCTTGAGAATGAAACAATTGATTTCTGACTAGAAATGAAATTCGAAAATCGAAGAAAATCGATTCACATATCAATTACTAGATTGATTTTGTTCATTCATGTTTTTTCAAGAATCATTTGATGTTGATTTAATCGAGTGATTAACATAAAAGCTGTGTCAATCGTATGATTTTAAACAGTCAGATTCAAATAGATGACATGAGTAATAAATTTCTTAGCATAATGATCATCGAATTCTCGAATTGACTTCGCTTTGATCAAAGTCAGAGACTCGATTTGCAACTGATCATAAACAATCTGCGCAATCACTTCATTAATGAACGAATAGTCAGCAGCTTCGATGTCAATCAATGACTTCAATGAGTAACTAATTTCATTGCTAGATAATACACATTCAATAGTCAAAGATTTTGAAGCAAAAAGATCATCTGAGCTGCTCATTGTTGAAGAAATTAATACATCTTTCATCGCGTTTTTGATAAAAGTCACTAGTTTTTTGTCTCATTCTTTGATTTCTCTGTAAATAATTTCTTCTCTTTTTTCAACATGATAATCTCATTGAGACGAGAAATGAATGCACAAGATGTCAAAGTACTAGTCTTTAGCTGAGAACAGTTCTTTGAAAGATGACTTGATGCTTTGCAGTTGAAGCAGATAATTGACATTCTTGATCATTCAGATTCAAGAGTGAAAAAAGTAGCGAGTCAAACATAACTAGTAATCAAGACTGAAGCTGATGTCAACAAAGAAATATATTGAAAGAATAGAGTGAACAGTATTACATATGATGAAATCTATGCAAATTATAGAGAGAAGTCGTAGATTGCTCTATTTATATACTGCTAACGTGACTGAGTCGCGACGTGCAATCTTTTTCCTGACACTAGTTTATGAAGAGCTGCTAGAAATGAGTTTGTCATTACACTTCTCAACACTCTCACTTGATGCTTGCAAGTTTCTCAGCTTTCACTGCTTTTCAATCTCAGTTGTTCAATGAATCTCTTGAAGTTCTGTTGAGATAGTGACTTGATTAATTCATCTGCTATCATATCTTGACTAGAAACGAAGTTCACTGAGATCTGATTCTTCTTGTGCAGATTTCGAATGTGATGATAAGCAATGTCAATGTGCTTCAATCATTCGTGAATATGAGCATTCTTAATCAGCATAAGAGTCGCTTGATTATCTTCTTTGAGCTGCGTGAGTGAGACAGATTGATGAGTAATCTTCTCAAGAATATTGACGTGACTGTGACTGATGCTCAAGTACTTTGTCAGATTCATGTTCTTAAGCACTTGACTGATTCATAGACTCTTCTTGACGCAGATTGATAAAGTCATGTACTCTATCTTGATGATTGATGTGACAACGAACTTTTACTTTCAACTCATTCAGAAGACTGATTCTTCATCAAGCATGTAGATGTAAACAAGAATCAACTTGCAATCTAGTCTGTCTGAGACGTAGTTTGAGTCAGAGTATTCTACTAACTTCATGCTTTCACTGACTTCGTACGTGATGTCTAGATCAATGATGAAACAAACGTATTGCATCAACTTTTTCAAGACGTGTTCATGATGTTCTGCAGAATCACTGAGATATTGACTTAGTCAATTGAGAGCAAAGATGATGTCGAGTCAAGTGTGAATTGCAGCATACATGAGACTTTCAATGACTTGTTGATACTCATGCTGATCGATTCTTACGTCTTTGAGTTCAGCTGAGCAAAAAGCATCATATTCATTCATTGAAAGATCTGTTGTCTTGTGCTTGTCTTGCTTCATGTTGAGTCTTTCAAGAACATCATGAAGATAGTGAGTTTGATTCATTCGTAAGATTCGTGTCTTTCTGTTGCAAGTGATTTGAATATCAAGAATCTTCTTCATTTTTCTCAAATTCTTGACTTTGAAAACACATTGAAACTCATGCTTAAATCATTTAATGTTGCTCAATGATTTGCAAATGATGACTATGTTGTTAATGTATAGTAGCAATATGATTTCTTTTGATCTATGAATCAGAAGGCATGAGTCTGCAACGCATTGTGCAAAGTCGAGTTCAGATAGCGCTGTTACACAACAATCATGTCAGTCTTGTGCAGCTTGCTTGAGATCATAAAGACTTTGAAGAACTCTTAAAACACAGTCAGATTTGACTTTCATTTCAGACAAAGAAGACATGTAAATGATTTCTTTGAGAAACAACTCAGTAAACGCATTGTTCACATTGACTTGATGAAGTTCAAGATCTTTCATTGTCGTGATAGCTAGAAAGACTCGCAGAGTGTCAAACTTGATGATTGACGTGAAAGTATTCTCATAGTCAACTTCATGAATTTAAGAGAAATCTCTGATCACTAGTTTTGTCTTCAGTTTGTCAAAAGAATCATTGACGTGCATCTTTGACTTGAAGACTCATTTGCTTGTTACGATGTTGATCTTTTTGAACGACACTTCTTCTTGTCAGATTTCATTGATGACTAGTGTCACAAGTTCTGCATTAATCACTTCTTTTCAAAGTTTTTCTCAAACTGAGTTCTGCATTGCGTTTTTGTAAGTGTTCAATGTGAGAATTCTTATTGCTTTAAAAGAGTCAGATTCATCGACGTTGAATAATGCTTATGACATGCTTGTGTCAAAATCACTCTCATCATCATCAACTTTCTCTGTGACAAATCAGATCATCATAGCTCGCAAGATCTTGAATGTGCAATCTTTCAGTTGTTGATCTTCGCTGTCTCTTTTTCTCTTTGAAATGATTACATGCAGAAATGTTTGAATTGTTGACTTCAAGATGCTTGATGCAAAGACTTTCTGAGTGATTTGAACATTCAAGTGAATTTCGTGATCATCTGATGCTTGTGATGTGATCTTGAATAATGCATTCAAGTTGATCATGATAGTCTTCAATGCATTAGTTGATTCAGACGAAACATCAATCATGAAAGCATCAGATTTTGAAACATCAGTTGACACATTATTCTTTGATGATCTTCTCACAGATCTTTGCTCTGAAAGAACGTTGAATGTCTGTTTGCGAAGTTGCAAGTTCATGTTTTCACTCTTTTCATCTTCAGCGAACTTGATAGCGTGACTCTTGATGACTCGATTGAAATCTGAAGCTCAAAGATGATATTGCTTATCAATGTCTTTCACATATTTCATGAATGTGTCAAGTCTGTCTCTGTTCATGAATTTGTCTCGTCTGTCTTCGATTGATAACGACTTGAAATCAACATGCAAGTAGCATTTGCATTTTCATACTTGTACATGATCAATTGAGAGCTTGATTTCGATGAATGTCTTCTTCAAAATCGTGAGAACTTTGTTGATCAAAAGTCTCATGATGATTCAATTTTGCAGATAAACATCTGTTTTTGAAGCTTTTGCTCAGAACTCAATGAAAAGTTCAGCATTCTTGATCATAACTTGCATCAAGTTTTCTGTGATGTATATAACTCTTTTGACTACTTCATTTTGAATTGACATGTGTAAGACAGTGTATTAAGAAGCAATGTTAATTGATGAGCATCAGCTATTCAAGATGACTTTAAGTTTCGTGACGTTGTTGCTGCGTACTGAGAGAAGTCTGACATTGCTGTAAAGCTCTACACTGAGTTTTCATTTTTGCAAAGCATCTGATGCATTGAATCGTTGCTTCAAAGAAATGCATCAAGTCTTTCTGAAGTGATTGTTCATTATATTTAGAAAGTACGACTCGCTATCGAGAGACAACGATAGTGATTCACAGATGTCTATGAAGATCAGAGTCAAGATACTTGTCTTTTAATCGCTGATGTTGTGTTCTCGTTTGTTAATGAACTTGATGAGTGCACATATTTCACACACATTCTTGTGACTGTTGTTGATGAAAATAGATTTTTTCAGAGTGATGATTTTATGAAGCTGACGAAGCTTTGCTGATTCGAGATGAGTGAAACGACGATGTCACAGCTTGTACAACTTGAAGCTTTTGTCATTTGCGAAGCTAAGTTGATCATGATCAACTTCGACCTCGTTCTCATGATGAATCACGTTAGTGTGAGACGCAGAATGATCTAGATTCATTGAATCGTCGAGATTCATTGAACTGTGCATCGCTGAAAATGTTGATGAGATGTCACGCTGCATAACTGATAGTAATGCAAATTCATCAAGATCGTTTGCAATTCTTTCTACTATGTAAATGTTTTTGCATTCTAGAGTCTCAATCATTTGCTTTTCTTGCTTGTCATGCATGTACAGATCTTTATCATCAAAGCTCTCTTGCAGATCTTTCTCACACATTCTTCTTTCAGAAAGAAGATTCATTTCAAGCTTAGAAACATGAAGAACAAAGAACAGTTTGACTGAGTTTTCATGATAATCTTACATGACTGTTGTGTCACAGTGATTGACATACAATTTTCCCTCTTCAACTTTGATGATACGTCTCTTAATGTAAATTAAAGACTCACTAAAAAGTCGAAGTTGATCAGTCATATGCAAGAAGACATCAGAGTCTGCAATTCAGTCAAATTCAGAAATCTTACTGACAATGTTCTTTAACAAAGCTGCAATATTCTCACTCTCTTCATTCTTATCATTTTCATCATCGTCAGAGATTTCAGAGTCGCTTTTCACGTTGTAGACTCTGTGCTTCTTGTATTTGCTCTTCAGAAGCTCAGTGAGAGTTTGAAAATCATCAGCGTTCTTATGTCTTGTTTTGCCTTTGTCTTTGCATTTCTTTACAAGCTCTTGAGCTGCAGACAGATGAGAGCAATCGACTAGACAATGTTTATCTTCACAGAGAAAACATCTTAGAAATCGATGACGCAATTAATTGCTGTCAAAGTCTGAAAAGTGTTTGTGATGATGACTGATTTTGCGTTTGTTCTGCTCTTGATCAGTACGCTCGCGTTCGTTTCTTCGCTTGACTCATAGCGCAGTCTCTGTTGTCTTCAATTATGCTTTCTTCTCTTGTAGCTTTTGAAGTTCTCTTTCAACGTCTGACTTGTTCTGCGCATCAATGACATCTTGAATGATCATGTATTCATCTGACAATGATTGAAGTAAGACTTGAAAGCGACGTTCTGACTTGAATAGATCACTCATGTCATTCTGTGTTGCAATGATCTTTTGAGTCAGCTTGACGAGATGTGTTTATGTCTTTTTAATAGAGATATTCGTCGACATTCTGTAGTCAATAAAGTTCATCAAATATTGTCTCTCAGTGATTTGTAGCTTCTCTTTGTATTTGTAGCTCAGAGTATTTCAAATCTCTTTTGCTGATGTCTTGTCTGCAGTGTGTTCTTGATCATTGATGATGATGCAGATGATCAGTCAGTAGTGAGCTTTCATGTTGATTTTTTGACTTTCGAAATCGAGAGATTGAATTTCGCTGATGATGTTGATGATGCTGTCGAGTGTGTTCAAGTCAGACTTGTTTTCAATGATGAATCACAAGTCTTTCTCAATGAGTCATTTCTTCATGAGAGAAAATCATTGATCGCAGTTCTTGCAAGTGAGAATGAGAACAGATTGTCGTTTGACAAAAAAGTCATCGAAGTTCATGATGTTGATGTAGACTCAGCTTGTTGTTAGAATCAAAGAATAAAATAAGAATATTAGATAAATTGATGAGTGAAGTGAAGAGAATGTAATCTCGTCAGTGATGATGAAAATTTTATGCGTTCTTTGATGCATTCAAGTATGTTTATTTGTTCGCTTTCTTAAGAACTTGTAGTAAACTGTTGATTTGATGTGAGTGCTTATTTATCTTCTTGTGAGATGCGTAGTAAGCTGTTGAATTTCACTGAACTTCTTTAAGTCAATGTACTTATTTGTCTTCTTGTAAGACGCGTAGTAAGTGATCGCTGATTGCTCATTTGAATAAGTCTTGTATTGAGTTGTTGAGCATCAAATGCTTAGAATGTTTTGATCTAATTACGTTGAAAGCTTCTTGCTAATCGAGACTCATAACTTATTGAAAGAGTAGAGTGAACAGTATTACATATGATGAAATTTATGCAGATTATAGAGAGAAGTCGTAGACTGCTTTATTTATATACTGCTAACGTGACTGAGTCGTGATACGCAGTCTTTTCTCTGACGTTAGTCTATGAAGAGCTGCTAGAGACGAGTCTGTCATTGCACTTCTCAACAAAATAAAACGTTTTTTCGAAGCTGTTATTGATTTGACTGTTCATTGCTCATCATGTAGCTAGTAATTGACTCATTGTTTGTTATTTACATCTTGAAGAAAGATCTTGAGTTTATCAAGTGAGCTAAACTTTATGAGGCAAACTGACAACGCATTCTGAAGACAATTGTTGATTTTATTCTGAATGTCATTCATCAGAGTGATATCATCGTAGTTCAGAAAGCTGAATATTCTAGTAAATTTTGAATAGAAAGAGTTGAAGAGTTTGTTGAGCTGCTTCAAAGCAACGTATTTACAATGACACTTTCGAATCAGATTCTGATCTTCGTAAATTTCTTTCAGATGTTTCAGTAACTCTGATAGTGACTGATAGAATGAGAAAGCATCAATATGATGCTTTGCATAAATTTGCTGATCAACATCGTCTTCTAGTCTGAAAATCACATAGACAATACAAATCTTTTCAGTAAAGTAATGATTCGCGTTGACATTGAGCTTGTCAATTATTTTGATGTTTCATGTCTTTCAGATAGAGTCATCTGTTTCAATGAAGATGAGTGAATTCGAAAGCTTGATGAACTTGTGATGATTGTTTTCATTATCAGATAGAGTAAAAGATTCTCATTAAGAGTGAGCTTCTTTCTGATTGACTTGTTGCTCAGCTGACTGAGTATTTTAACGAGGCATAGATTGATCAGCTTAACGTTGTTTCACTCTGAAGTTCAATCACTCGTCTTGCAGCTGATTGATCTTTTTCTCTAACTCATCATTTTTATCAAAAGTGACTTCTAGTTGTTTCGCTCTCTTTTTGTGATCATCTTGTATGAGAAGTCAATGTTCATTGATGTCAGAGACTAGACTGAACTAGAGATTCTATCAATATAAAGAATTGATTATTATATTACTTGAACTAGATACAGAACAATACATCAGGTAATGTACAAGACGAAAGACAAAGAGTGAAAGAAAAGAATGAGAACTCAACTTTTATATACATGAATTGAGCAGAATCAAGACTAGACAGTAGTTTTATTGACTTAAGATTGCAGAAGTTCGCGCACATGATTGAGATGATCAAAACAGAATTGCTGAAACTAGATTAAGATGATGATGACTAGATTGATGACTTGACATCATGACAGTAACTTTTCTCTTCAAGACTGAGCTTCTGCAAGACGACAAGAAGAAACAAGATGAGATGAGAAAGAATTGAAGATGAAGGCTGAAACGAGACAAGAATTGATGTGAACGCATTTTAATATGATGAAGCACAGATGAGACTGAAATAAATCTGAGTCACATCTGAGTCAGATTTAAATGAGATGTTTGAAACAGATCTAGGCAAGATCTGAGTCAAATCTGAGCTGAGTTGAGACAATGAAGATTGAACTTAAAGTTCTTGACATTGACATTGAGATATCACACACGACAGTACATGTGATTCTTCGACAACAGAGTTGACGAGATGATATTCATCGAGCATTTGCTCACAATTATTCAGAAGATTGAAAGACTCTCAAGTAGAAAAGTGATTTTCTCAATCGATGTAATACTTGAGCAGAGATGAGTTATAGCATCTATCACGCTTGAAGTTTAGTATGCTGTTTACATATCAGAATCTTTTGTCATTCTTGATGACAATGAGTTCTCAAGATTTCTGACGTTGATTTGAAAGAAGATCACTTGCGATATGATTCAAAAGAGTGACATGAAAGATTGAATGAATCTTCATGAATATTGAAAGATTTAACTCGATGACTAGAGAGTTATTCTTGAAGACATGCTTGATCTTGAAGAAATCAACGTTATGATTGTCTAACTTGACAGCAAGGCGAGCGATGCTGAGATTGCGAGCATTCAGTCAGACTTCATCTTCGACGAAGTATTTAAAACAAGAACGACGAAAGAGATTGACATGAAATTCGTAGATGATCTGAGCTATAAGCATCTCATCACGTAGATGCTCAGTTAGTTTCTTCATCTTCTTGATGAACTCTTCAACATTGATTAACTTGTTTCAAGCTTGAAACGTAAGATTCTTGAGCAGAGACTCAAAAAGCTCGAAGTCTAGACGTGAGTTCTAACTCAAATTGATCAAGAAGAGTGATGCTAGAGTGATTGATGATGATGCATTATTGATGACGAATTCGACTTCAGAAAGTCACTTAGCTCAGTCATTCTGCATGTAGTTGATGAAGACTTGAAGATAATGCTTCATGACAGCATTGACTTTCTCAATTTGATCATCGATCTCAGAGTGATACGTCGTTGATAACTTAGCATCTATCTTCAGCATTTTACACATATGCTTTCAGACATTGAAGATGAATTGTGTATCTCGATCAGACATGAAAAACTCGAGTAAATCATGATGTTTTCAAACATGAGCATAAAAGCAGTTGATAGCTTCTTCAACTTTCATAGAAGTGATGAGAACTAAATGTCTCATTTTGATAAAACAATCGATGAAGACTAGAACATATTTATATGTGATACTCATAAAGATACTGAGCGATAAAGAATCTACATAGTTCATGAAGACATCACGTCAACAACGTTCAAAGACTGAAAGAAGATGCAATCATTCTTGAGTTTGTTGTCTAAAGAGCTTAAAACGTGTGTACACGTGACAGTTTCATACGAAGTGTTGAACATACTTATAAATGTTTGATCATCAGTAGACTCGACTGATCAGTTCATAACTTTTTGCTTTTTCTGAGTGATCATCGATGACACTATCATGAACGAGCTGAATGATATGAAGGCGTAGTTTATCTGAGTTGAGCACGTATTTTCTTTCTTGAAAGTACAGATGATTCTCATGTTCTTCACACTCAACTAGAGAAATCTTGTTGTGATGTTGTGCTTCATTGTGAAGCACTTCAATTATCTGAGCTGCGAATTTGTCATTGATTTCAACTTGCTTTCACAATGTCTGAATGAGAATGTCAGCAGAATCTTCATTAAGATTCAGAGTGTCTTGATCTAGCTGAGACTTGACGTCTTCAACGTTGAATTCTTTGATTTCTAGATTCATGAAAACTAGAATTTGCGAAGATGCTGAGATAACTGAGAACAGATGTAACTGAACTGAATCTAGAGCGATAATTTGTGACTGAAGCTTCATGACTTTGATGTTGAAGATGTCGAAGACGAGATTCTCAACAATATCGAGATCTAAAACATGAGTTTTCAGAATTGTCTGATGTTGATATTGATGTCGAGAATCGAATGTATTCTTCTCTTTAGAAAGATCTTCTGAGTGACGTGTCAAAGCATTCAACTTATCATTGATCTTGTTGAAACAATAAGCGATGCAATAGTTGAATCTAGACAGAAACTTGCTTCAACGAGCTTGATGATGACTCAACTGTTTAGTTGACATGAAATACTCAAGGTTTTTGTGATTCGTGATCATCTCAACAGAGTAGATAGAGTCTTCAAACTCTGATCATCATTTCTTGAAAGTGCAAACAATGATCATGAGTTCTTTATCGTAGATCTTGTAGTTACACTCGACTGAGTTATGCTTCTTTGAAAAGTAAGCGACTGAATGAAGAATCTCATTCTCATTGTACTGAGAGAGAATGTCTTTGAACACATAGTTTGAAGCATCGATTTCTATCACAATCTTGTGATCTGAATTATAATGACGAAGAATAATCTTGAAAGTGAAGACTTTCTTAAGAATGTTGAATGCAATCTGACATTTCTGAAATCAAACAAAGAATACATTTTTTCTGATGAGATGAGTGAGCGAGATAGCTATTCTACTATAGTCATAGATGAATCTTCTATAGAAGTTCGCGAAATCTAGAAAACTTTGAACGTCTTTAATGTTGATCAAGATGAGTCAGTTGACAATGATGTTTATCTTAGAAGAATTCATCTTGATCTCTTTGATGATGATTATCAATTCTAGATACGAAACTTGAGTGACGTGAAACTTGCATTTGATTATATTCATCTGAAGATCTGCTTCTCGCAGCTTTCGCAGAATGAGCTTGACATGAATCTTATGCTTGAGTTCATTGTCAAAATAGATCAAGATGTCATTCAGATAAGCTGTACAGAACTTATTTAGATGTTTACAAAGAGTATTGTTGATATACTTCTGAAACAAGACAGACTCATTACATAGATTAAAGAGCATGACTAGATACTTGAATAATTCAAATCGAGTGTGAAAGACAATGAGAGCTTCATCTTCTTCTTTGATTCGAAGTCGATTGAATGCAGAGATGATATTCAGCTTGGTAAAGATTTTAGCTCGACTTAGATGATTCAGCGTTTCTGAGATCAGAGGCAGAGAATATCGATTCTTGACTGTGATAGCGTTCAGATCTCGATAGTTCACGCAGAAGCAAAGTTCTTCTTCAAGTTTCTTGATGAAGAGAACAGAGATGATCGTCTGAGAGCGACTGACTTGAATGAAATCTTTGCTCAGATTCTCATTCAAATAACGACGAAGTTCTAGAATTTCGTCACGACTCATGTTGTACAAAGCGAAGACTGAGAGTTGAGCATCTTCTTTAAGATGTATGACATGATCATGAGCTTGATGCAAAGACAAGATATCAACATTCTTCTTGAAGAAGACGTCTAGAAACTTGAAATATCTGAACGATAGAATTGTGACTGAATCGACGTTCTTACTTTGTCGATAAACTTCAAGATCTTCTTGTGTCGTGAATGCAGTTAAATGAAATTTCTTTTTCATTTGATGAAGATTCAAACGATGATTCTTATCATATGTACTGTCTTGAGAACAAGATGAGAACTGAGTAAGAGTTGAACTGTTCTTTGAATGAACAGTCAAAGTTGTGTGACGCGATTTTGACTCATCAGAATCTAGACTAGAAGACGAGATTGACTCAAGATTCAAGAAGACATGAATTTTCTTTAGAGTGACGCTAAACACTTCAATGTCTTTGACATGAGCAGCATGATCAAAGCTTTGAACTCTCAACTCAACTATGTCAAGTTGTATAAAAGATTGATTGAATTGATCTGCTTGAAAGACAACGAAAGTTCTAAAGAAGAAAGAATTTCAACACTTGATTTTTGATGAGTATTCTTTTTGAATGACTTGAAGAATACAACTAAAAGCTTCTTGTTTCAAATGAAAAACAAGATTGAACGAAGTTTGTTTCTTGTGAACGAGCTGAGTATTAGTTGACTTCTCGTGAGTGAACGAAGAGTTATATTGCTTCTTGTGAGCAGATGAGAAACTGAGTTGCTTCTTTCGAGTGAATGAGAAACTAGATTGCTTCTTGCGAGCGAATTGAGTGCTGAATTGCTTCTTGTGAGCAATCTGTAGACTGAATTGCTTCTTGTGAGTGATCTGTAGACTGAATTGCTTCTTATGAGCAATCTGTAGACTGAATTGCTTCTTGTGAGTGATTCGTGAACTGAGTTGCTTCTTGTGAGTGAATTGAGAGCGAGACTGAAAGAAAGCTACTTTGTTAACTTCAAATGAGAAATTTTCTTCTTGTTGATTAAGATCATAGATCTTGACGAGAAATGAGCAATAATAATTAAGACAGAAGAAGAAAAACAAGATGAGAATATTGTGCTCAAAATTGACATCAATGACGTGATGATGAAGTCATGACAAACTCATGATGATGAGATACTGACTTAATTCAATGACATAGAAGAATAGTTTTTTGATGTGTTCATCGAGAATCATTGTGATTTCGACGACATAAGTAATGTCATCAATTAAAGTGACTTGATCATCAAATTCTTGAAGTCTGCAAGAATGAGTTAATTGATGCAAGAAAAGATGATGTTGTTGCGCGAAGAATTTATTCATAAAGACATAAGCGAAGACTTCATTATCAATCAGAGCGAGAGCGAGAACTTTAGATTGAGCTTGACGTAGAATACAGAATACTATCATGTGACTATCTTTGAATGTCAAATTGAATTCAAAGAGTTTCAAGATAGATTTAGCAGAAAACTTTCTATATGATTGAAGTGAGAGTGAAAAGATTGAGACTAGTAAACAAGATGATATGTATACAGATTTCTGAGCGCGACTTAGCTCAGAAACTAAACTTTTCTCGCAGACAGCGAGACTTCTTCATCTATACTGATGATGTCACTGTCGTAGATGTTCATGATACGCAAAGTGAAGAGCTTCTTATTTGAGCATTCTTTAGCAATTTTGCTCGAATGTTGCAACTTGCAGTAGTAGCACAGCTTTCACTTGTTGCAGATTTTCTTGATCTCAGAAACGATCAGAGTCTTATCTTGAATGATGACAATGATGAAGCTTAGATTCATTGACTCATTGAGAAGCGAGAGAGAAAGAGACGAAGATACTGTTAAAACAACAGTCACAGAAATGATGATCTTTGAATCTCAAGAGTTACTAGTCGACGCAGAGATGCTCTTGACTTTGATGAACAAAATGATGACGAAGACGAAGCGAGATTGACGATGCTTAAGCTGCTGAAGCTTTTCGTCGATGTCAGAGAATGCTTGAACTCATTGATGAAAGATGAACGATTGAGTTTCATTAAGGTTTCGTCAGAAGAAGACAACAACTTAAGTGAAATAATTGACATTGCGCTTCAGACAGTCAATCAATGAGAAATCTTTCATCAAAGAATGTTCTTTCTTTTGATAAAAGAGATTGTAGTAGTCAGCAAAGCTATTCGTGTCTTGCTTCAGAGTTTCACGAAGATATAGATGAGCATCTTCTGTCTCGAAAGAGTTGTCGCAGCAATGACGTAACTTGTGTTGTCAATCTGCGAAGGTGAAAATGATACAAAGATCATTGACTCGATATTGACTCATTAGATTGTGAGTCTTCTTACCTATGATGAGTCATGACTCGACATAAATGATCTTGACTCGATGAAAGAGATAATGATCATCATTCACGTTCATGCGCTGTATCAGACTCTGCTCTCATGCATTCAATTGATCTTTGTTTCTCTCATACTTAAATATGTCAAAAAGCTTCTTGAATCTAGAAGCAATGAAGGCAGCGACAGAGTTCGCAAAGAGATGAACGACAAAGAAAGATTGATTATTCAAGATTTGTGTGATGATCTGAGCTATCATTGCAAGAAACTGAGAATTCAACTCTATATAAACTGAAGAACTGAAAACGATGAACAAAAACAAAATGATAACATCATGTTGTTGAACTTGGTTTTGAAGCTCACGCATTACGCGAAAAGCCTTGACTGAATTTTTGACCACACTTTGAGCGAACTGTTCAGCAGCACGCTCATCGTTGATCAAGAAATTGTAAAATGACTTCATTTGAGCGAAAGAGTAACTAGACGAGATTTCAACGTATGAAAACGTTGCAGAAAGTGTAAATCTTTTGTAATGTCAGAAACTAAACTGAACTAGAGATTCTATTAATATAAAGAATTGATTATTATATTACTTGAACTAGATACAGAACAATACATCAGATAATGTACAAGACGAAAGACAAAGAGCGAAAGAAAAGAACGAAAGCTCAACTTTTATATACATGAATTGAGCAGAATCAAGACTAGACAGTAGTTCTATTGACTTAAGATTGCAGAAGTTCATGCACATGACTGAGATAATCAAAACAGAATTGCTGAAACTAGATTAAGATGATGATGACTAGGTTGATGACTTGACATCATGACAATTGAGTTGTAAAGTCAAGTCTCACTGACTTTGAAGCTCATTCAACATATTGATGACTTTGTCAAGTTAATTGCTGACTCAATGAAACAATTGTTTTTTGATGTTTATGTTTCATGAAGTGACAGCTTTCTCAACTTCAACTGAAGCATCAATGAGTAGAAGTGAAACTCTTCTATTGACAATGCTTCTAAGCAGATGAGTTGTTCAAGATTCAACTAACTTGACATCACATGTCATGATGAGAGAAGATAGAAGTTGTTGAGATAAGAGTAAATGAGAGATTGATGTTTTGAATTGATGTTTTTTGATGAGTGAAAATTCAAAGAATTTCTTGTGAATTTTAGATAATAATTGAATGCTTTATTCAAAGAATCTCTTGCAAATAGAATGATGAAAATGAATGTAGAATCAAAGAATTTCTTGCAATCTAAAATGATGATGCAAATTTGAAGAATCTCTTGCAAATTTTCCTTACTGAATAGATTGTTTCATATCATCTATTTGTTGATAGCAGAATAAATGATGAGCATTTATCTAATGTTAAAGATCTGTCTAGAGTGAGTCAGATAAAAGTGTCATTTAATCAGAAAATAAATGCTAAGAAAGAAAGATAGTTACAGAAAAGAAGCTGACTACATATGTATGTTTCTCAGTCGACGCTAGACTCAATAGAAACTAGTCAAGATGACAAAGCGAGAATAAATTTGACAAAGCTAGAAGACTAAGTCTGACAAGGCTAAAATCATGACAATGAAGACTGTTCAATCAAGCTATTTACATTTATTTAATATCTTGTTGAATCAAATTGAGTTTTCAAATTGAGTTGTTGAATCAAGCTTTTCAACTCAACTCAACACTTTTTCAAAAAAATTTCAATTCAACTCGACACTTTTCAAGTCGAGTACTCAACTTGACGCAATTAATCTACGTTCAACAATATTTCTTTAATTCAAAAATTGTTTTTCTTCAATGTTTTCTTGCTGCTCTTTGTCTTGATTTGAAATATCAGCAGTCTCAATCATTTCTTCATCGTCTTTATGTTTTTGCGCGTTGACAACGTCTCATCAACGTCAATTTCTCTCACTAATCTCACTATGTTCTTTGTTGTTATCATCATGATTCTCTTTACTTCTTCTTCTTTTTTAATGAAAATCTTTACTTCAAATTTCTTACAATGATTTTGCACTGACAATGATATGTCAACGTTGAACATAAAATGATTCTCAAATGATGTTGTTGACTTCATGCTTGCTCTTTTCACTCAGCTGTCAACGTGTTTTCTCTTCTTCATGAACTCTTTTTCAAGTCTGTCTGTTATCTTTTTCAGTCTCTTCAGTTGATTCTTCATGTGCTGATTGACAGTTGACGCAACGACGCGTTGATGCATCAGCTTTTCTATCATCTCTGTCAAATTTCTCATTTTCTCTCAGAGCATCAGCTCATTGTTTCTACGTTCATTGAGTTCATAGAGTACTCGCAGCTTGTGTAATTTCTTCTGTATATCTTTCGTCTTAACTGAATTCTTCTGCAAGATAGTGATAATTGCTTCTCGTTCACTCATCAACATTACATCAATGATGCTTCTCATCTGTTCTTAATGATTGAAATGAAGCGCAAGCATCATGTCAATGATGTGCTCTGTCTTTAAATAGTTTAAGTAATTCGTTTTTTCATTCAACTTATTCAAAAAACTTTATTTTTGCAAAAAGCATTTTAATATTAAAGAAGTTTGATAAACATTTTACAAGACATGACATCTGATCATGTATGTTAAAATCAAGACGAAGTATCAATTTTAATGAATTGATCTTCAGAAAATTTACAACACAAGTCATGAATGAGCAATTTTCTATTTAAAGAATGATTTACTGCTGATTTACAAGAAGAAGTTTGTTAAATGCTGAATTAATCATAAATTACACTTTAATAATCATGCTACTTTTCATGATGAAAAAAGCAATGCAATTTTAAAGCGTAAGCTTTCATTCTTCATCAATGATTTAAAAAGCATTGTAAATAGTCTGAAGTTATTGTTACAAGCATATCAAGATTAATAAGACTAAACAAGACTGAAGCTTTAATCAATTTGCAGTGAACATTAGCGAGTTCTTTGCGTAATGATTAGAGCTAGTCAATGATCTAGTTGAGATCTGACTCAGATTTGACTCAGATATGATTCAACATTCTTTTTCTTTCTCAACACTCTTTTCTTTCATCAACATCTTATTCATTTACATCATCTTCTTTCTGTGTCACAAACACATTTCTTTCAAGTCTAGTGCAGTCTTTGAACATTACATAAATAGAAGCTTTTGTATCAATCTTTTTCTGTATTCTTAATATTCAGTTATAGCTATTTCTAAAGAT